>ERZ1740060.187-NODE-187-length-47762-cov-23.370575_pt1 | contig 47762 bp, 45 predicted proteins | sample MGYA00581743_ERZ1740060 | MGnify/ENA primary metagenome ERZ1740060 (study PRJEB43018, sample SAMN04849235) | marine metagenome | isolation source: floating plastic debris | place: Pacific Ocean | collected 2008-08-27 | study: EMG produced TPA metagenomics... | reverse complement strand
AAGAGCCCGGCGGTGAAGAGCCTGGTGGTGAAGAACCCGGCGGCGAAGAACCCGGTGGTGAAGAGCCTGATGTGGCATCAGTGCCAGAACCCGGCTTCGTCATCGGACTGGGCGCGCTGGCAGCCACCAGTTTGTCGATGCGCCGGAGACGGCGATCGCCCTCGCAATCAGCTTAAGGGTGTGAATTGCGGTGTCCTCACGCCGCAGTTTTACTGCCCCCGTAAGCACTAGCATCGATGAAATTAGCGCCACTGAGCTGGACTCAAGGATTCCGGCTCAGTGGCGCTTTTGGGCTTTCCAGGTGCCGCCGTAAACGTAATGAGGATTGTGGTCTTTGGCGATGGGCCAGCAGCGATCGCATAGGAATTGCCATTGCTTTGAGGCATCCAGCTGCACGCGATAGAGCTTTGTCGCTGGCAACTGGCAGCGATCGCACGCTTTCTCTCGTACTCGTTTCATCGTGGTTTTAGCCGGATTGGTTCAACTCTCCGAGGGTTCTTGAGCAGAGGCCTTGAGGCTTTCCTCAAGCAGTCCAGACTCGGCCATCAGGCGCGGATAAACCAGCAAAAAGAACCCCATCCAGGTCATCATCGGTAGGCCGACTAAGCCCGTGAGCCAGTAGCGATGAAACAACAGCCAACTGCCAGTCGTGACGCTAAAGGCCGTCAGCACGATCGACCAGGGCTGACACCACCAGGGTTTTTGCTGCCATACCGAAGATTCTGATGCCATCGTTAAACCCCTTTGAACATAACTTTTTCGCTCATTTCCACTGGCGCTGGCTTGGGCGCTGAGGCGGTTTGGTTAAGCTGCCGCACCCCAATTTGGTTTAGCACAATCCCCGCGATGATTACGACACCGCCAATAAATTGGGCCGTCGTGGGCACTTCACTCAGCATCAGATAGGCTGCCAGCACGCCCGCGATCGGAGTAAATGCAGTCGCCAGGGAAATTTCGCTCGCGGTGCTTTGTTTGAGCCCGCTGAACCAGGCCAGCTGCCCGCCAACGACGATGACAGCGCTATAAAACAGCATCCACTGCCACAGAAAGGGCGACGTCACATCCATAAAGTGGTCGGGCTCAAAGAGAATCAACGTCGCCACAAAAAAGAATATCGTGCCGATAAACATGCGATAAACGCTGAAAACGCCGAGCGGAATCTCTCGCAGACTGACCTTACTGATCAGGTTTGAAATCGCCTTGAACACCGCTGCCAGCAGGGTAAACAACTCGCCCCGGCCGATGTCTAGGCCCATGGCCATCTCGACCATGTCGCTGCCGCCCGGCGGCTGTAGCAATACCGTCAAAGCGACGCCAACAAACGAGACGATCGCCCCGGCCACAACCCAACGGTTGACCCGCTCACCCAGCAGCAACACCGACAGTGCCAGCACCAGCGGCGTGTCAATCTGACCAATCAAAATCACGTTGTTGACGGCGGTCACCGACAGCGCCGTAAAGATCAACATCGGCACTACTGCCGCACTGAGAATCGCGATCAGGGTCAGCGTGAGCCATTGTTTGACCGAAATCTGTTTCAGAATTGCCGGTCGCAGCTGGCTTTGATAAATCACGAGCAATAATGCCAACGCACAGATATTGCCCACAAACAACACGTTGCAAAATGAAATCGGGTTACGCCCATCTACCAGATTGACGCCGCCCAGGTCAGTCAGTCGGCGTGTCACCGCGTTGGCGGCCCCAAAAATGACGATCGCCACCATCAAATAGAGGCGACCTGACGGTTGAAAAGCTTTCGTCGGGCTGGCCATAGAGAGTTAATCCTGTCGATAACGTCGGCAAAAAATGGCGACAGCCTTGGTAGGGGCTGCAGCTCACAATTTGAGATGACTTTAGTCGATAAAATTTAGCCCTTGATGAAAACGTTCTAAGAAATCAAGGTTTATGAGGGTTGCTGCCGGTCACCCGCGATCGCCAGCTGTGACCCCCGCATCATGACCAAACATCTTCCCCGAGGTTTCTGGGGAAATGGTTGGTCATAATGCGGGATTGCAGACAAATCGCGTCGTCGCTAGCGCGATCGCGCCCCGCTGCAGCGGTATTTTCATGGCTAGAAAGTGGGCGTGGCTCCATCACGGCAGGCGTCCGCCTCACGCCGAACGCGGCTGGCTAGTCACTCATCAATGCCACTGACTGCCTAGGGACAAGGATTTAATCAATTCCGCAATTTGATGTGAGGTCAACCCACCCCGCCTACGGCACCCCGCCTGAGAGGGGAAAACTGGCACATGCTTGAATTGCCGATCCTTAGTCAACCCAACCAATTTCTTCATCTGAGAGCATTTTGTTCTTTTGCTCGCCGTGGTCGATCGCGTAGTCCGGCACATTTTTGTAGGCGGGCAAGCGTCGTCCTCGGTAAATGTCGTTGCTGCCACCAGGACGCATTTTGACCGCCAGCGCTGGTTTAGCGGCTGGGGCGGGCGCCGGTGCGGGTTCGGGAACCGGTGCGGGTTCAGGTTTGGACTCAGCAGCGGCGGCTTCCGTCATTCTCAGAATCACCTGCTTCGCCTCCTTCAACTCTTTGGAGACTTTTTTGAGTTTGTCGCTATCCGCTTTCGCCGACCGTTTTGTCTGCTCTAAGGTGTCTTTCAGCTCAAACAGCCGTTCTTGCTGCTGGGTCATGTCTGCTTGCAGATCTTTGACCTGTTTGTTGAGGCTCGATTCTTTGGCTTGAGCGGTTTTGAGCTCCGCTTTGAGCTGGGTGACCTGTTTTTCGAGATCCGCTTTGGTGACGTTGCGACTGCTGCTAGTAGCCGTCGTTGTGGCGGCTGCCGTCGGGGGCGATTTGGGGGTCTGCTTTGAGGCGGTGCTGGAGCGGCGGGCCGTCGACTTAGCCCGCGATGACGGCCCGCGACGCGCAGTCTTTTTCGCCGTGGTTGACTTCGCCACCGCCGGTTTTGAGGCGTCGGCTGGTTGCTCTGAGGCGGCGGCCGGCGGCGTCGCTTCTGCTTTCAGCAAGTCAGATAGGTTTTTCTTCGTCATGATTGGCTCCAGTCTTGCTGTACTTCTTCGGCAACCCGGTAATAGTCGGCTTTGGCTTCTTTGACATTAGCCCCGCGCCACTGGGTAATGGGCACGCCCTCTAGGGCCGCCCGTTCATGGGCCTTGTAGGTGCGAATGACCGTCTCACAGACGGGAATCGCCAAACTGTTGAGGGTTTCTTGAGCTTCGGCAGCCTCGGCCAAACGGCGCGAATCAACTTTGGTGAACAGCACTCGATAGTCCATGCCAGCTGGGGCGATCGCGGTTTTGATCGTATTGATCAAGGCTGACAAATCCATTGGGGCGGGGAGCGTGGGCAACAAAATGTAGTCGGCCACCGGCACCACGGCGGCCAAGGTGGCTGAAGTTAACGCCGGGGGCATATCGACCACAATTAAAGAATAATCATCCACCTTCTTTAGTTTGCCTAGAAGCGTGGCATCTGTCTCTTGTGTGATATCAAACGTCATGGGCTGAGCATTGTGTGACACCCACCAGTTGGCAGAGGCTTGGGGGTCAGCATCAACTAACAAAACAGAATAAGACTCCGACAGGATGGCGGCTAAATTGACGGCGGTGGTCGTTTTGCCCACGCCACCCTTGCCGTTGAGAATCGCCAATACTCTGGGAGATGAGTCCTTGCGCCTTGCTGCCAAGGCCGTTCTCCTTTTCTGATAGGGCGCAGGGTTAGCAATCAGGCTGAGTGCCTAACCCATGTCAGGTTGACTATATCGCAGATGTGATCGCTCGCAACGCTTTGACGACGGAGATCGCGATCGGCCACGGCCTTGATCGCTTGGCCTGGCCCAACGACTCATCGAACTGACCTATTTGTCCTCGGTATCGACCAATTCTGGGCTGTTGATTCCGCATCCTAACTGTGAACCGTTGCCTTTGGCGCTTTCAGTATATTTGTACCAGTTCCGCAAATGACAGCGACACAGACCAGTCGGCTGGCTCCCCGTCGGAGACACTGCTGGTTGGCCTGGCCTGCCCGTCGGGCTAATGACGCCGCTCAGCCGACGTTCCTTGAGCGGCGTCGAAAGGAAGATTTGTAGTTCAATCTCAGAGAATTGGTATTAGCCAGAGAGCCAGCCATCTAGGCTTAACCTGATAGGCTCTAAAACAGGAATTGAACCAGCCTTGGGGAAAGCGGTGTTGCCATGACACCGTCTCTCTCTAAGGGGTGGAAAGCGTGAACCAGCTGCCGTTGCTAGGGGCATTGTCATGAGAACAATTGGGTTATTGGGTGGCATGAGTTGGGAAAGCACTGTTCTGTATTACGAGCAGATCAACCAGCGCGTCAAGGCTCAACTCGGCGGGTTGCATTCGGCGAAGGTCGTGCTTCACAGCGTCGACTTTCACGACATCGAAGTATTGCAGCGTCAGGGTGATTGGGCGGCCGCTGGTCAAGCCTTAGCGATCGCGGCACAGTCACTCGAAGCAGCGGGTGCGGAGGGGTTAGTCATCTGCACCAATACGATGCACAAAGTCGTGCCCGCCATTGAGGCGGCCACTCAGCTCCCGATTTTGCACATCGCTGATGCGACGGCTGCCGCGATCAAGGCGCAGAATTTGCAGACTGTGGGCTTGCTCGGCACTCAATTCACAATGGCAGAAGCGTTTTACAAAGATCGGCTCCGCCATCAGCATGGCCTCACGGTACAGATCCCCACTGCCAGCGATCGCGCGATCATTCACCGCATCATTTATGACGAGCTGTGTCTGGGCAAAATTCAGCCTGCCTCACGCGCCGCCTATCTCAAAATCATTGACACGTTGAAAGAAATGGGGGCCGAGGCGATCATCGCCGGCTGCACAGAAATCACTCTGCTCGTCAAACCAAGCGATCTCGACATTCCCCTGTTTGACACCACCGCCTTGCACGCGGCGGCGGCCGTCGATTGGGCGTTGGCACCGTCAGCCTGACCTGATCCTGACCGTGAGCTAGCGCCCTAGGGGCGGCGAGCAAATGCGCTGGCAATCGATAGCCCTTCCGGAAAGGGGCATCTATAATTTTTCATGAAGGTATGAATAGCAGGAAAGTCTATGGACCTCGGAGCACTGGACCCAATCAAGCCGTATTTGAATTTCTTTCATCCGGTGATTATGTGGGTGTTATTAGGGGTGAGCCTCTACGCCCTCTATCTCGGCATGAAGATTCGGGCAACGCGATCGGCAGAAGGCGATGCCAAGAAAGCCCTCATCAAAGGCAAATTCAATAGCCGTCATCATCGGATGGGGTCAGCCCTACTGGCATTTATGGTGCTCGGCAGTATTGGTGGGATGGGCGTCACCTACGTTAACAACGGCAAGCTATTTTTTGGGCCTCACCTGCTAGTGGGATTGGGGATGACTGGCATTATCGCGACTTCCGCCTCTTTGGTGCCCTTCATGCAAAAAGGCAATGACATTGCGCGCACCGCCCACATCACGCTCAACGTGGCGTTGGTGGGTCTCTTTGGCTGGCAAGCGGTAACGGGTGTCCAAATCGTGCAGCGCATTTTAGAAAATTTCTAGCTCGGCTGAATTTTCGACCGACCCTAGACCGGGCGACTGCTGGCAGTACTCTCCTTGCGATCACCTGCCGCCGCCCGGTTTTTCGCGGCGCCATTACGGGTCGGCCAGCGGAATGACCCACGTCAACCTTGGGGGTTGATTGCTAAAAGTTCATGTTTAGTTGACTACCTTTAAACGGATATTAACTTGCATTAACCCGCCAAAATTTCAAATTGAATGTGCTACTTTAATAAATAAGAAAGCAACAACTAAATAGCTAATACAAGCACTCAAAAGTTAATTCTTTGAGTGCTGGTGAGATTCCAAAACTGTTCAAATCTTGCTAAAACAACATCAGAACTGAGCCCAAGAGATTTCTCTGGCTATTTCAATTAACAACTGTGTTGTCAGGCGGCGTAAACCTTAGCAAGCATCATCTTCAACCTCGCTAGTTAAGTACACTGTGTCTTAAGTTTGAAAGTTACAGTCTAAATAAAGGCTTCAAAAGGGTTCGGCAGTTTTGTCGAACCCTTTTGATTGGAAACCGCGAATGATGGTGAACGTCGCCGAATGCAGTCGTGCTTATACCAATTCTCTGAAACTGGACTACAGATCTTCCTTGCGACGCCGCTCAAGGAACGTCGGCTGAGCGGCGGCGTCAGCCCGACGGGCAGGTCAGGCCAACAAGCAGTGTCTCCGGCGGGGAGCAAGCCGACTGGTCTGTGTCGCTGTCATTTGTAGAACTGCTATAAGCCGGCTTTTACCGCTGTCTGGAATCGAATGTTACGGGACTTTGCCGCAACGCATTAATTTGTGGCAGGAATGGTGGATTGCTGTGGGCTTGCAGTACAAAAGACTGTAGACAGACTGCAGGAGACTTCAGCAATGCAAGTGTGGAAACAGCTGAGTATTTACACCAGCGAAAGCAGCCGGTCAGGGACGCGTCCCCTGCACACCGCGATTGTGGCTACGGCGTTAGAGCAAGGGCTGTACAGCGCGATCGCGATCGCGGCAATGGAAGGCTTTGGGCCGCAGATGGCGATTCCGACCGCGAATCAGATGGCGTTGGCGTCTGACTTGCCGATTGAGGTGAGAATTTTGGCTGAGCCGGATGCTATCAACACCTTTCTGGCGAGTCAAAAGGATTTATTGACCGGCTGCATCATTGTGCTGTCAGAAGTGGAAGTGTTTTGGGCACCGATGACCTGAAGGGTGAAGCCGGCTTGGTCGGCTTGACGGAGCCGGAATATTTAGAATTAATCGACGAAAATACCGATTTCCCCAAAGTGTCCGGTATTGTTTCAAAATTGTGAGGCTGGGTGTGCCTGAGCCTGGTGGAGATTTGTGCCCGAGGGATTGGGCATCATCGCTGCCGACTAGGCGTTACCCCGTCGACTTCGACAGACCGCTGCCGTCTCCCGAGCGATTAACGTTAAGGGCCTGTGCCAAAGCGAATCGTCGAAGTTCCATCAGATTCCGTTGAAGCCACGAGGAGTTAATAACATGAGTGTTGACAGCAAGCAGTTTCATGATGAGTTAGAAAAAGCCCGGGCCCAGGCGCGGTCGATCTGTGCAGAAAAGGGCACAGAATCTACTGAATGTGCCGCCGCTTGGGATGCCGTTGAAGAAATGCAGGCTGAGGTGTCGCACCAGCACCAAGAGCCCGAAAAAAGCAACTTCGACCAATATCTTGAAGAAAATCCCGATGCGCCTGAAGCTCGCATCTATGAGGACTAAAGGGGCGGTGCTCAAGTCGCATCCCTAGGATCAAACGATGGCCTGTCAGGGTTGGGCATTGCCCAATCCTGACAGGCCATCGGAGACGTGATCTTCAGTTGCTTCTCACGGAGCGCTAACGATAGGCGTGCAATGCGTCTCTACGCGACCTGTGGACGCAGGCAATGCAGCATCCCTGCCGTGGTGGCCACCGTTAATCCTTGATGACATCGCGATCGCCCGCTGTTAAGACAGCTTGTTCCCTGTTAAAGCTAACGTCTGACCATTGTCATCGGGCTTGCCCGCCGCCAGTTGAATGCCCGGTAGCAGCTTTTGGGCCATGTCATGACTCTCGGCCAGCAGATACTTGAGAAAGGTGTCAGCTACCACCGACAGCTGTTTGCCCGCCAGGTGAGCCGCGTACCAATGCCGTTCAATGGGGAAGTTTTCAACATCGAGAATGGCGTATTCGCCCGTAGTGCCTTCGGAAATAATGGTATGTACCGACAGGACGGAAATGCCCAGGCCACCGGCGATCGCCTGCTTAATCGCCTCGTTGCTGCCCAGCTCTAGGCGCACCTTGACTTCGACATCGTGCTCTTCAAACAGCGATTGCACTGCCTGTCGGGTCCCTGAGCCCGGTTCTCGCATGATGAACTGCTCACCATTGAGCGCTTGAATGGGAATATTGGTTTTGCCCACCAGTGGATGATTTTTCGGCGCGATCACCACCAGCGGATTTTCTAAGAACGGGTGCACCGTTAGATCGGGCTGATCAGGCGTTTGGCTGATGATGTAGAGATCATCATCATTGTTTGCCATGCGCTCTTGAATATTTTGGTGATTGGTCACCTTGAGCGAAATATCAATGCCCGGAAAGCGTTGGCAAAAGGGGCCAAGCAGGCGCGGTACAAAATATTTAGCGGTCGTAATGACGGCAATTCGGAGTTGGCCCTGCTTCATGCCTTTGATATCGGCGATCGCCATCTCGAATTGTTCGAGCCCTTCAAAGACCTGCTGGCAGGTATTGAGCAGCTGTTGCCCGGCTTGAGTCAGATAGAGGCGTTTGCCGATTTGTTCAAACAGCGGCAGCCCTACCGCCTTGGTCAACTGTTTGACTTGAATTGAAACGGTCGGTTGCGTGAGATAAAGTTCTTCTGCCGCGCGGGTAAAGCTACCGTGACGAGCAGTTGCTTCAAAAACCTTGAGTTGATGCAGCGTAGCGTGAAACAACGGCTTAAATTCCCCCACAGATGTGTCACCAGCATCATAGACCAGATTCTATCGAATTGACATGATTGGCCTCGTTTAATCTATGGATGTAGTTTAAAGCTAAGGGTGGAATCCTCGCTTTCGCGAGCTATTGGGCTCGGTCTATCCAATTGTTACGATTGTCTCAATCAATGATCAATGCCCTTGCGGTGCGTGCGGCGCTAGCGGCGATGGGCCTGCTCTCAACTGGCTAAACCACCCCGTCATCTGGCGGCCCGGCCCCCGGACTCCACCTTGTCCCAGCCTCTGACTCCTCATGCTCCCACTCCAACACGATCGACCACCGCGTGACTAATGTATTGCAGGCATCCAGTTGAATGCCCCACTGCCGCTCACAATAGAAAATCAGCAACTGCTGGGCTTCTGCCCCTAATTTGAGCCGGGTGAGTTGCACTGTCGATTACGGGGAGCCTTCATGTCTTCTTCAACGGATGCACCGAGTTCTTTGCGCGATCGCCTCTGGGAACTCATCCGAATCTTTGGCCGCTTAGGCAGTATCGGCTTTGGCGGCCCTCAAGCCCACATTGCGATGCAAAACGATGAAGCCGTGGTGCGACGTCAGTGGCTCACGCAAGACCAATTTAGTGATGGTATGGCCGTCTGCGAAATGCTCCCCGGCCCGGCCTCGACGCAGATGGGCATCTATCTAGGCTACGTCAGAGCCGGACAGGTCGGCGCGTTAGTCGCGGGTCTGGCTTTTATTGCCCCGGCCTTCTTAATTGTCGTCACCCTAGCGTGGGTGTACTTTCGGTTTCAGGCATTACCCCAGCTAGACGCCATTTTCTTTGGCATCGCGCCGGTGATGATTGCCATCATTTTGGGATTCTGCTGGAAGCTGGGCAAAAAGTCAGTGCATGACTGGCAGGGGGTGGCGATCTCGATCTCGGTGGGCATCGCCGTCGGGTTCGGAAACTTGAGCCCCCTGCTAGCATTTATTTTGGCGGGTTTGCTAGGGCTGGCGATCTACCGGCCCCGTCAGTCGCCGCCGCCTCAGGCGCTCTGGCTGCCGCTGGGGCTGATGGCTAGCCTCACCGCTGCCACCCCGACGGCGGATGTCTTAGCCCTCTCTAGCTTTTGGGGCTGGGAGCGGATTGGCCCCTTCTTTTGGCCCCTGCTGGGCTATTTTTTCAAAATGGGTACGTTTATCTTTGGCGGTGGCTTGGTGATCATTCCGCTGCTCGAGTATGACGTCGTTGAGCAGCTCCATTGGCTGACGCGGAGTGAATTTCTCAATGGCATCGCGATCGGGCAGCTCAGTCCTGGCCCGGTGGTGCTCACCGCCGCCTTTGTCGGGTTCAAGGTGGCCGGTGTATGGGGGGCGCTGGTGGCGAGTATCGGGATCTTTACGCCGTCATTTTTATTCATCATGGCAGGGGCACCACTCTTGCTACGGCTGCGTCAAAACCCGTATGTCAAGGCCTTTTTAATGGCGGTACGCCCAGCCGTTTTAGGGGCGATCGCGATCGCGACCCTCCCTTTGGCACAAACGGCGATTATTGAGCGGTCTTCGCTCTGGCTCGTTGTGATTGCGGGGGCGATCACCGTCCTGTCGTGGGTCGCCCTGATTCGCTTTAAAACGCCCACCTGGCAGTTGGTTTTAGCGGGGGGCGGGCTGGGTTTGCTGGTGGGCCTGATCATTCCGACCGGACTCAGCAGCTAGCCCTGTGTAAATCATCCCCAGCCGGGGCATCTTTATACAGTAAAGTCTTGATTGCTTTCAGGGCTGGGGGTCACCAGAGGCTGGGGGCGGGGTGACGCCATCGGCATGAAGCATGCTGTGACGTTGACTCAAGCCTCACGACCATCGACCTATCGGCCCGCAATCTATCCATTCTGTATTAGGCAAGACATGCATACTATGGATTCTCAAGCGAAAGTTTTTGTCGCCGGACATAATGGTTTAGTCGGCGGGGCTGTTGTTCGAGCCCTCCAACAGCAGGGCTACGCGAATCTGGTTGTGCGTTCTAGTCGTGAGCTTGACCTGCGGCAGCAGCAAGCCGTCGAAGACTTTTTTGCCACTGAGAAGCCAGCGTACGTCTTTTTGGCGGCAGCCAAGGTTGGCGGTATTCAGGCAAACAATGTCTATCGCGGCGAATTTTTGTACGACAACCTAATGATTGAGTCGAACATTATTCACAGCGCCTATCGCCACCAGGTGCAAAAACTGCTGTTCTTAGGCTCATCCTGCATTTATCCCAAGCTGTGTGCCCAACCCATGCGGGAAGACTATCTGCTCACCGGCGCCCTGGAGCCGACCAACGAGCCCTACGCGATCGCTAAAATTGCCGGCCTCAAGCTCTGCGAAAATTATTGCCGGCAATATGGCGTCAACTTTATTTCAGCCATGCCCACCAATCTCTATGGCGTTAACGACAACTTTGACCTGAATAATTCCCACGTGCTGCCGGCGCTGATGCGCAAGTTTCACGAAGCCAAAATTAATCAAGCGAGCACCGTCACCGTCTGGGGCACCGGGGAACCGCTGCGAGAGTTTCTGTACGTCGATGATCTTGCGGATGCGCTGATTTATCTGATGAAAACCTACGATGATGTTGATTTTGTCAACGTCGGCACCGGCCAAGAAATCTCCATCAAAGAGTTGGCACTGACCATTCAAGCCGTGGTGGGCTTTGAGGGCGAGTTGGTATTTGACACCTCTAAACCCAATGGCACGCCCCGCAAGCTGCTCGACGTTTCACGCCTCAACTCGCTGGGCTGGCAGGCCCAAACCGACCTGAAAACCGGGATCGAAAAAACCTACGCCTGGTATCTAGAAAACGTCGATACCCTCAGAGCTTAATCAGCCATGCTCCGGTCTGGCCACGCCTTGGGTGAGGCGGTGGCTACCAATATGACTGCTGATATGACTCAGGAGCCAACCCAATTGCCGACCTTTCTAAAACGGTTAAAAGGTCGGCAATCGCCCTTATTCGCTTTCGGCTGGTTCTTCCTCAGCCTCTTCCGGTTCTTCGACCCCCTCGTCTTCCATCACGTCTTCTTCACCGACACCCTCGTCAATGCCTTCATCCCCGGCTTCCGGACCACCGCAGGCAATCGTCAGCATCGATAGACCAAGAATGAGAGGCAATGCCATCAAACGAGTCATTTTCATGATGAATTTCCTCAAAACAGTTTCGACATAGTTTACAGTGATTTCCCACGAATCAAACCTCTATCAAAAGTTAGAGATTCAGAGTTGAATGTGTCTGTCTTTATGTTTGGTTTGGCTGTAGAGAGGCCTCTCTCTCTGTAGTATGGCCGAATATGGGATCATGAGATTCACGCCTTAAAAAGACTTTATTTGTTCTGTAACGGCTGATTGATGAATTACAAAGCTTATTGTCAGCTTGAGAAAGGCGATCGCCACTGGTGGAATTGAGTTCAGTGTAAAAGTGCTTTCTCATGTCTAGTATTAGACCTGAGAATCAGCCTGTTTAAGACTTCTAATGCCAACTTTTTTGACTCAGTCCTTCTACTTTTCTCTAGCCCAAACGAGTCGTGTTAATCGCTGGATTTTGGCGTGAGGGATGAGGCAGTCTTGGCTCAGTCAGACTCTTGCCTCCGCGCTGGCTAGAAGACAGGTGATGGACAGCGAGCGGCAGACCCGCCATAAAGTCTCTTGGCCAGGCTGGGGGCTCGGGGGGGCTCATATCAAATCTGCCCCTTCTATGCGGATGGCTGTTTATGGTTGTCGGATGTGTCAATTGCTCTGCGTAATGCCCCCAGCTAATTGCGGGGTTGCTTGCGATCTCCAGGGTGACGCTCGTGCTCGCGCAAGATGACAGCAAAGTGCGGCACGATAAAGATAGATGACACAGGGCCGTGAGGTAAGTCTATGGATGATCGGCAAACACCAGCAGCGGGTTGGGGGCTGGCGATCGCCACCTTGTTGGCGATTATCGGCACGCTGGCGGTAAATACGCTGTCCAATTTTTATGCCCCCGGCGGCGAGAACGTGGGCGAAATTGCCAATACGACCCTGGCGGGCGTGTTGATCACCCCGGCGAACTATGCCTTTGCGATTTGGGGCCTGATTTATCTTGGGCTGATGGCCTATGGCGTTTACCAGCTGGGGCCAAAGCAGCGACAGGATGCGGGGATTCGCCGGGTCAATCAGCTATTGATTGTGGCCTGTCTGGCTCAGATGGTCTGGATTTTTCTGTTTACGCTGAAGTTATTCTGGCTATCCGTTTTGGCCATGTTGGGCATTTTGGTGCCTTTGATGATCGTCTATCTAATTCTGTATGGCGATGCTGCCGCCACCCGGCAGCGGCGCTGGTTTGCGCGCTACCCCTTCAGTCTTTACCTGGGGTGGATCGCCGTTGCCACCGTGGTGAATGTCGCCTCAGCGCTCTACGACTCCGGCTGGCGCGGCGACTACAGCAGCGTCACTTGGACGGTGGTGATGGTGCTGGTGACAGCGGCGATCGCGGCGGTGGTGATTTTTACCCGCCAAGACGTGCCGTTTACGCTGGTGTTTGTGTGGGCCTACGTTGCCATTGCGGTGCGGCACTCGACGATACTGGCCATTTGGCTCACCGCTGCCCTGGCCGCGATTGGCCTGCTGGCGTTGCTGGTTTGGCAGCGCTCACGATCACGCCGCCCGCTCAAAACAGGCTAAGTTGAGCGGCGGGCGGCTCAATTTCATCCCAGGGCAAACTCGGCAGATTGGGCATGGTGCCCTTCAACGTGTCGTAAAAGTAGCGGGCGATCGCCGGTGATTGGGCCTCATTGGGGCAGTGGATAAATAGGTAAACCGTCTTCCCCGCCGCTAACCAAGCCTGCAAACGCGGCACCCACTTGGTCACATAGGGTTCGTTGAAATGTAAGTCCGGGTGGCTGATGTAGCGCACCAGGCAAAAGTCGGCGGTGACTACTGGCTGCAGGGGCACGTTAGGCTTGCGACGCTCTGAGGTGAACTGCGGATCCGGCAGGCCATCGGCCTGACCGTCATACATGGTGCGGCTGTCAAGCATGACTCGACCCACCCCCAATTGCCGTAGTTGATCATTTAACCGATCGGCGTGAGTTTGGCGAAACCAGTCTAAATGGCGTACCTCCACGGCGATCGGGGCGGTTTGACGGGGCCACTCGGTCAAAAACTGCGTTAAGTCACTGAACCGCTCGGGGCTGTAGCTGGGCGGCAGTTGCAAAAACATCGGCCCCAGGCGCGGCCCTAACCGCTGCAGGGTGGCCAAAAAGTCCAGCGTCTGGGGTAAGTGGGGCATCAGCTCTCCACTGTGGGAATAGAGACGCGGCACTTTGGGACAAAAGCGAAAGGTCTCCGGCGTTTGCGCCGCCCAGCGATCGACCGTTGCCGCATCCGGAATGGAATAAAACGTTGTATTCCCCTCAACGGTCGTGAGGCGATCGCCATAAAGCCGCAAAAAGTCCGCAGGTCGGGCTCCCGCCGGATAAAAGTCACCCACCCAGTCTTTAAACGCCCACACCGCGCAGCCGAGATACAGCATCATGTCACCCCTTCACCGTAGGAAAAGTGTAACAATCGGTAGGCGATAGCCTATTCGCGATCGCCCATGAGCTTTATTCACCTTCCCAAGTCTTGGCAGCTTGCCGAAAGCCAGATCACGCCAGAATTTGCCTATTGGAACCGCCGTAAGTTTATGAAGGCGATCGTTGGCATGGGCATGGGCGCTTCAGCCGTGTCTGTCGTCGGCTGTCAGCGGGCTAACAAGATGGCTCCGGAACTGCAAGAAACCTTAGGTCAGCCCCTCAACAACGTGACGCGTCACCCCGGTTTTCGAGATGCGGGGCGCGCCATCACTGAGCAGCAATACGCCAGCACCTACAACAATTTCTACGAATTTGGCGGCACCAAAAATATCTGGGCCGATGCGCAAAACCTGCCCACCGACCCGTGGACGCTAGAAGTCGGCGGGCTCGTCAAGAATCCGAAAAAATATGACCTCGACGACCTCACCAACCGTTTTCCCCTCGAAGAACGGGTCTATCGATTTCGCTGTGTCGAAGCTTGGGCCATGGTCGTCCCCTGGCTGGGCTTTCCGATGCAGGCCCTGATGGCTGATGTGGAACCGACCAGCGACGCTAAATACGTCAGCTTTACCTCGTTTTATGATCCCGAAATCACCCCTGGCCCCGCTTGGGGTTTCGCTCAGAACCTGCCCTGGCCCTATGTCGAAGCGCTGACGATCGCGGAAATGGCGAACGAACTCGCCTTCTTTGCGGTCGGGATTTATGGTCGCACCCTGCCCAAGCAGCATGGTGCGCCAATCCGCATGGTGACGCCGTGGAAGTATGGCTTTAAGAGCGGCAAATCCATCGTCAAAATTGAATTTTTGCAAGAGCGGCCCGCCACCTACTGGAACACCCTTTCTCCGAACGAATATGGCTTTGAGGCCAACGTAAATCCGGAGGTGCCCCATCCCCGCTGGTCTCAAATGACGGAAAAAATTGTCGGCACCAACACCAATCCCTTTGATTGGGAAAAGCAGCCCACGGTCATCTACAACGGCTACGGCGAGTATGTGGCTGGTCTTTATGCCTAAGGGATTGGCGCGAAGATAGCGTCTCGTTAGGAGAGGTGGATGGGTAGAGGGTAGGGGGTGGAGGGTCGGTAATCTGGTGGGGTGGGGGCAGGCTGGGAAGCCTACCCAACGAGGTTTCGATCGCGCTCAGCCGTACTGAAGAAAGCGATCGCCTCGCCCTTACCCACTCAGACATACCCCTGTTGCTGCCCTCTCATCTTGTTTGATGGCCATCCTGGCCGTTCCTTTACCCGGACAGCAGTCACCCGGTGAGAACAAACTAAATAAGCGATATTGGCTGATGGGTCATCGCCACAGGCGCGAAACCTTGACCACAGTGTCGCGTCTTTGAGCACAATGGAGGCATCCTCAGGGTTCACATCTGTTACTTCAATGGAGTCATCTCATGGCGTCAGGTTCGGAGATTGATCAGTTGCTGCGGGCACTAAAAGATTGGCAAAAAGCGGTTAATCAGCTCACCAAAAAAAAGGTGCCCCTGCCTGCTGCCGAGGCGCAGCTCGCGCAAGCTCAACAAGCGGTGCTGGCGCATCTAGCTGACGAGGCGATCGCCGATAAGATCGATAAGCTGATTTATCAGGCGATCGCTGATTGTCAGTCAGCCGAGGCCGTGCGCGAAACTTTGATCAAGGATGGCGCGTCTTTAATCACCATAGAACTGAAAACCGTCCATCCTCTATCTGTCAGTCAGCATGAGCTAGAGCAACTGATTGAGCGGTTTCTCACGACGCCCGATCACGATCAACCACTCATCAGTAGCGATGAGGTGCAGTCAGCTTTTCAGCAGCTCAGTGCAGCCATTGCTCAGGCCTACCCGGCCACGCAACCGCTTAGCCGCAAACCCAAAAAGCGCCGCCGTCGAGACCTCGCCATGGGAACGTTGCAAACGGCTTTGGGGGTGGGGTTACTGGCCGGTAACACCCAAATGGAGCCCACTGTCGCCGGAGCCTCTTATATCTTGGGGGGCAATGCCCTGCTGGCGGCACTCGCCAACCTGGTCGGGCGATTGCCCACGACCCAGGTTTCGGTGGATTAATGGTCGTCTTTAGGCTGGCGAGGATTGGTTACTACCAGCTCAAATATCCAGCCCGGCAGTTCCTTAATTTTCTCTGCCATCCGCCGTAGGTCTTCGAACCCATTGAGTGACAAGCTTTCCCGCGTTCTTACTTCGACGGCAATGACCTGATTTGCCCCTTTAGCAATAATGTCGAGCGGACATTTCGAGAGCCCCTCAGGTAAATCTGTGGCCTCGGGGTACACCGTTACCTCGTAACCTTCGTTGCGATATTCGCGCGCGAGTTTGAGTACCCGCCGATGTTCTAAGCCAGATTGATGATTGCGATAACTCATAGAAGCGATCTGCAAGAACTCACTACCCTAAATCAGCCGGATCTGGAGCATGTTCTATCCTAACATGCACAAATTCTACCCCTTGAATAAAGCCTTCAGCTAACAGCGGCGACATGCCTTTGACCCGAAAAGAGCCGTTCAAATTTTTGCGGCGGCTCACCACATCTGTCACCTGATAGTCATGCTCATAAACGACGCTGACCAACGCGGTGCGTACGGGTTTAATGATGTTGTCGCTGTCGGGCACGCTGTCTTCGTTGCCGCTGCGCGCCTCAAAATAATAGGTCAGCTGAATCCTGACAAACTCGTCGCTGGGGCGATCGCTGGCCCATGACTGGCTGGCCGCCTGACGAACTCGCTTGACCCACGCCTGTAGCTTTGATTTATCTTTGGTTTGGTTTGAAACAGGCCGACCGGGAAGGATGAATTCGCAAGGAAGCACAAGATTGACCGGGGGGATACACCAACGCATCTAACCATCGACAGCCGGAGGACAAACGCCCTGTCAAAGCGACAGCGAGGCTTCTCTATAGTAAATCTGTCCTGGTTTATTAATCGATGACGTTGCTGGCCCGCAAAAGGTGTCACGCTGTGACCCGCGACTCCAGTTCTGTGCCGGTGTTGGCTTGCCGATGGCCTCATCCTCCGCCACGCTGACGGGGCTGGCTGGCGGCATGGCTATTTTGCTGGTAATTTCCTAAGGTTAAGTCGGCACGATACGCCCTGGGTAAGCACTGTAGTCAAGGTTCGACGGACAACCTATCCCCTCCGTGATGACGGGCGCTAGCGATCGCGGTTCACCGGTCCAAGCCGCTCGCTCTCAAGGTTCATGCCCCGCCCCATCTGCCTCGTTGTGAATCGAACCAGTGTGGCTGGGCGTTCACCAGCACACCTACGGGCAGATCGGCAATGGCAGCGATGAATGCTGATCCATCGCTGCCATTACTTAAACAAAGCGTTCGCTACCCTATTGCCTCAGGCACGGCGGAGCTAGACGACAGATAGCTCAACGAGGCCGGCGATCACCATCGCACACAAAACCGCGAAAAGATAGCGAGGCACGCCGTTGCCGCCATAGCTGGCATTGTCGGCCCGGCGCTGAAAAAAGGCGTATACGTTAGGCGCGCCTATGATGAGAAAGATAATTCCCAAGACACTCAGCTTAGAGCTCTGGGGCTGACCGAAATCGGCATTCAGTTGGTTAGTTGTCATTACAGTTATCCAAACTCAATTGACTCGGTAAAACATTGTTGTCAGCGGCAGTGGTTGACGGTTAAGCGTCCGCTAGTTGGCTGGTGTGATTCTGTAGACTATGAGCAGTCGCAGAAACCGGCGGTACTGGCCAAAATTGCAGAGGCGCTTAAACACACTGCCGACAAATTTGCTTTGCAACCGTCAACAGCACATTTAGTCCCGTTAACTCAGTTGTGTAACACTTTATTAAGTATACGTGACTTTGACGTGGGAAATCTTACTTAAGTTGAATTTTATTTTGCTACCAAGAAAAATTAAGTGCAAATACTCACCTTTGATGCGGGTGTTGCCTGTGTCTCGTTGGCTTGGTAAATCCACGTTTGCGGTGGGTAGAGTCTAGACGGCTGAATGACTCTCGAACGCGCTCAGGCAGATGCGATAGTGAGGGCACGCCAGTTTGATCGGGCGATGATTCAGATAAGGGAGCCTGTTATCTTTGTTTGCGGCTATTACTACGACCCCGGCCGGGGCGCGATCGCTGATTCCCGTTTGTGCTGCCTTGCCCGCGACGCTGTGGGTGCCTCAATCTGTAGCCCCTGCCCTTGAACCAACTGCCGATATCACGATACAGGTTTACTCAGGGCCGCTACAGAATACGATCACAACCTTGTGGAACGAGCAAGCTGGCCTGATCTTTTGCCTGGCGACGGGGGCGGTCGTGCGGCTGATCGCGCCTTTGCTGCAAGATAAGCAGACAGATCCCGCTGTAGTGGTGCTGGATGAAGCGGGTCAATTTGCCATCAGTCTCTGTGGCGGCCACCAGGGCGGCGGCGATCGCCTGACGCAGCGCCTCAGTCATCTATTAAATGCCCAAGCGGTGATTACTGGTTCTGCTCATCATCGGTACCTGCCGGGTATCGATCTATTGGGGCAACCCTTTGGCTGGACAAAGGGCAGCGGCGACTGGACGCGGGTGGCCAGCGCGATCGCCCGGCAAGCATTGGTACAGGTCATTCAAGACGCGGGTTCAGCAGTTTGGCAGCAGCATTTACCCGCCGATCATTTCTTTCAGTTGGGCTGGCCCGACGTGCCGCCCCTGCCTGCGGAGGCGTCCTCACCTCTTCAGGCTCGCGTGTGGATTAGTGCCATCCAGCGGCAGTTTGCGCCTGAAGCCGAGTTGCCGAAAGCGCAGTGGCATCCGCGGGTGCTATGGCTGGGTATCGGCTGCGAGCGCGGTACCTCACAAGCCCTAATCGCTCAGGCGATCGCCACTGCCTGCCAAACTCATCATCTGGCTCAGGGGGCGATTGCGGGGATTGCCACGATTGATCTCAAAGCTGATGAAATAGGACTGGTGCAGCTCTGCCAGGAACGACAGTGGCCGCTACGGTGCTTCACTGCAGCAGCGTTGAGCAAAATTATCGTGCCTCATCCTTCCGCCGTGGTGGAAAAAGCGGTCGGTACTCCTAGCGTGGCTGAGGCTGCAGCACTCTTAGCCGCCCAGCAACATTCTGAGGCTGGGAGCGACCTCCAGCTCAGTGTTACCAAGCAGGTCTTTCGGGCGGCGGCACAGCCAGGGGCCGTCACCGTGGCGATCGCCCAGGCCCAGCAGGAATATACGGGGCGAATTGGTCACCTGGCTCTCGTCGGTACTGGCCCCGGCAGCTTGGATCAGATCACGCCAGCGGCCAAGGCCGCGATCGCTCAGGCTGACGCCGTGATTGGCTATCGCCTCTATGTTGATCTGATTCGGCCCCTGTTGCGACCGGGGCAAATCGTTGAGCCCTGGCCGATCACGCAGGAACGACAGCGGGCCGAGCGGGCGATCACCCTGGCGAACTGGGGCCTTAACGTTGCGGTCATCTCTTCGGGTGACTGCGGCATCTATGCCATGGCCGGTTTGGTCTTTGAGACACTGCAGGCTCAGGGCTGGGACGGTCAAACTCCGACCATCGCCACCCTGCCCGGCATTTCGGCGCTGCAGTCAGCGGCAGCTCGGGTCGGTGCGCCGTTGATGCATGATTTTTGCGCGATTAGCCTGAGCGACCTGCTCACTCCCTGGCCCGTGATTGAGAAGCGTCTGCAGGCGGCAGCGGCAGCCGACTTCGTCATCGCCCTCTACAATCCCAAATCGCAGAAACGGACAGAGCAGATCGCGATCGCCCAGCAGATTCTGGTGCAGCATCGAGCGCCCGACACTCCGGTCGCGATCGTGCAGTCAGCCTACCGCCCGGACGAAAACATTGTTCTGACGGATGTGGCTCACATGCTTGAATCGGCGATCGACATGCTGACCACTGTGATCATCGGCAACCGCAGCACTCAGCTGTATGCCGGTAAGCTGATTACGCCTCGAGGCTACGCTACCCAGGGGGCTAATGGCAGCACCGGGGCAGAGCCCCTAGCTTGAAAGATCACGCTGACAACTGTCACTCCTCTCGCCCAGCTGGGAAATCTACGGAGGAATGGCTTTCTCAGAAAATCGTTATCTGAACGCCAAACTTATGTCTTCCCCTGAGCTCTCTAACGATATTGTCTGGCCGCAAATTTCGGTCATCGTGCCGATTTACAACGGCGCAGCCGATCTGCCTGATTTAGGCAAATGCCTATGCCGCCAGACGTACCCTCGCGATCGCGTCGAGTATCTGCTGGTTGACAACAACAGTACCGACGACACGGCAGCGCAGCTCCAGCAGCTGCAGGCCACCGGGCAGGACTTCGGTCTGCAAATCCAGCCGTTGTCTGAGCCCCAGATTCAAAGCTCCTATGCGGCTCGTAACCAAGGCATTCGAGCGGCGACCGGCGAGATTTTGGTATTTACTGATGCTGACTGTCGCCCTCATGCGGACTGGCTCGTCAAACTGATCGCCCCCTTTCAAGCTGCTGAGGTGGGTTTGGTCATTGGTGAAATCGCCGCTTTGGCCGGTCATAGCCTGCTGGAAAGCTATGCCGAGTATCGGGAGACGCTCACTCAGCGCTACACCTATGCCCACCCCTTTTATCCCTATGGGCAAACGGCAAACTTAGCCATTCGTCAGGCCGCCTTTACTCAAGCGGGTCTGTTTCGGCCCCACCTCACGACGGGCGGCGACGCTGACCTCTGCTGGCGGGTCCAGATGGCCACCGATTGGCAAGTCTTTTTTGCCCAAGATGCTCTGGTGCGCCATCGCCACCGCTCGACCTTGAAGGATCTCGCCAGCCAGTGGCGGCGGTACGGGCGCTCCAACTTTTATTTGCACGAACTGCATGGCGTTGACCTCGGCCCCACCATGCCGCCCAAAGAGGTGGTTCGTCGCCTGGGTCGTTGGCTGATCAAAGATATTGCCAAATCAACCTGGCAAATCATGCGCCGTCGTGCGCCGGCAGTGGCCGTCATCAGCGGGCCGTTAGACCTGTATTGCGCGAAATTGCGGGCGATCGGCCAGCGCCAGGCCCAATTGCCTGAGGCGGCGCGGCAGATTGACTGGTTAGATCAGCCAGGCTCTGAAGCGCCTACCGTTTCTCCCCCACCATCGATCACGACTTGAGGCGGCTTGCAACCGAAGATTGTGGTCAACGTCAAGCCCCATATCAGGAAAATCAGAGTAAAGCGGTTCGCGGCTTCACCCTTGTCAGTCTCCAGCGTGGGGTCTGAAGTTGCAACTCACACTGCAAACAGTCACCCTGCAATCAACGACACTCTTGGCCCAGAGCAAGTAATTCTCCGCTATCTGAGCGATCGTCATTATCTTAAGCTCGTACGATAAGTACAGCGTAAATTAAGTTTTTGACCGTTGTTGACGGAAGCTTGATTCCCCCAACTTCCCTTAGCAAAGGGGGCATCTCAATCCAGGTATTGAATAGCCCCTTTTTCTTAGCGAAGCCAGGCCCGGAGGGCTTTAGGGGGCGGCGACAGCCGGGGATCGAGCTGTTACCGCTGCGATACGGCAAGAAACTTTAGTTTCCAAAGTAATAAGAGTGATTGGGGCATACTTATTTAACAACGTGATAAACGGTTCCTAATCATTCAAAATACGATATTGAAACAATGTTTTCTAAACCCATCAAATGCCTTCTATGTTTTGGTATTTTGGCGCTTGCGGTCAGCTGTAGTCGTGGCAACCGCACTGCAGACACCGACCTTGAGACGGTTGCTAGCGCAGCTGAATTGACCGCTGATCAGGTGCTTGTGATCGGTGATATCTCCAGCGGTCCTGCTGAAAAAATCGCCCTTTATCAGCCCCTCGCTGACTATTTAGAAAGCCGTCTGACCGACGTTGGCATTGAACGAGCCACCGTTAAAATTGCCCCCGATTTGGACACTATGCAAACTTGGTTGAGTAATGGTGAGGTCGATCTCTATTTCGATAGCCCTTATCCGGTCATGGTGATGAGCACCCGTACCGAGGCAAAACCGCTGCTGCGTCGCTGGAAAGGAGGCATCGCTGAATATCGCAGTCTGATCTTTACCCTAAACGAGAGCGACATTCAAACGACAGCCGATCTGGCGGGCACCCAAATTGCTCTGGAAAGCGACTTTTCGACATCCGGCTATATGCTGCCATTGGCTTACTTGCAGGCCGCTGGACTCCGTTTGGTGGAACAATCTGCCGCCCTCGATCGCCTCCAAGCTAATGAGGTTGGCTTTGTCTTCAGCGACGATGAAAGCAATACTGTTGAATTGGTGCTCAGTGGGGCCGTCGATGCTGGAGCTTTGGACAACGGCACCTTTGCTGCGCTACCGGAAGAGGTGCGATCGGCGATGAGAATTGTGCTAGAGACTGACCCCGTCGCCCGACATATTGTCTTGGTCAGCGCCCAAACATCGGCTGAGCAAAGCAACGCAATTAAAGATGTTTTGCTGTCTATGGATGCCTCATCAGAAGGACAAGCAACCTTAGAAAGTTTCGAAAACACAGCAAAATTCGACGAGTTTCCAGTCGAACAATCCATCGATCGCCTTGAGGAACTCTACAATCAGACGCTTGAATAAATGCTGAAGCTCCGTCGTCCTCAGCGTTCAGCTGGCTCTCTCGTCAATAAACTGACAACCGCCATGAGTGGCTTAGCCGTGGCAGCGGTCTTAGTGGTCAGTGGGTTCTCGCTCGTGCGTGAGCGGGCTAACTTTCGTGAAGAATTGGAACAACAGGCAAAATTGCTGCTTGATACTTTATCGGTAGCTAGCAGAGATGCGCTGTACTTTAACCAGTTTGAAGACGCCAGTCAGATTGTCAATAACCTCGGTCAAGACTTTCAGAACGAGCAGTCTATTGTCATGGCTCGTCTCTACCAAACCGATGGACGCATCCTGGCAGATGCTTTTGCGGCAGATCAGCAAACTTTTAATCTGGAACCCGATCGCTTCGGTCAGGCGCTTTTGGCGGATGATGTGCTTATTACAGAATGGGAGTCGCAGCGCCTGATTGTCGGTAAGTCGATTATTGTCGGCGATGAAACGGTGGGTGCTCTGAGTGTGGGGCTGTCTACCCGACCGCTGCAAGTCAAGCTCCAGAAAACGCTCTTAGAAGGACTGCTCGCCGCGCTCTTAGCCGCCATCGGTAGCATTCTGTTGGCTCGGTTTATTAGTCGCTCGATCACCAAGCCCTTACAACAGCTCACCACGGCAACTCAGCAGCTCACCGCTGGGGAATGGGGGCAGGCGATCGCCCTCAACACCAATGACGAGCTCACAACCCTGGCAGACGCCTTCAACCAAATGCGGGGACAACTCCACGAGTTGGTGGCATCCTTGCAACAGCAAACCCAAGAATTAGAACAGAGCCAAGGCCTGGCCCAGTCTCGGGCTACTGAGCTAGAGCAGACGCTGCAAGAACTGCATCAAACTCAAGCGCAGCTCATTCAACAAGAAAAGATGTCGAGCTTAGGGCAAATGATTGCCGGAATTGCCCATGAGATCAACAATCCAGTCACCTTTATCCATGGCAATTTAGCACCCGCTAACGCCTATATCGAAGACCTTCTCTCTTTGATCGAGCTGTATCAAAAAAGCTATCCTGAGCCGTCGCGCGAAATTGCGGCTGAGCATCAATCCATTGATCTGCCTTTCATCAAAAAAGACATTGTTAAAATCTTGTTTTCGATGCGCCTTGGGGCAGAGCGGATTGCGGGCATCGTGAAATCACTGCGCACCTTTTCACGCTTGGACGAGTCGCTGTGCAAGGCGGTCAACTTACACGATTGTTTAGATAGTACGTTGATGATTTTGGCCCATCGCCTTAAAGCCACTGATCGTCGCCCAGAGATTGAAGTCGCCAAAAGCTACAGTGAGCTGCCGCCCATTGAATGCTATGCGGGTCAGCTCAATCAGGTCTTTATGAATGTCTTGACGAACGCGATCGAAGCTCTAGAAGACAAAGCCGCTAACATTGACTGCGAAGCGCAAAAGGAGACCCCTTTACAGATCCGCATTTACACCAAAATGCCTTCGACTCATCAAGTCCTAGTTCAGATTAGCGATAACGCTGGGGGGATGCCGGCGGCGGTGCAATCAAAAATCTTCGATCCGTTTTATACAACAAAACCGGTTGGCAAAGGCACTGGCCTGGGATTATCAATCAGTTATAAAATCATCACGAATTTACACGGTGGACAGTTCACCTGCCAATCGACGCCAGAGCAGGGCACCAACTTTTTTATCCAAATCCCCGTTCACCAAGCGGCGAATACCTGAGTTGATGAATACCAGTTCTACGAATTACAGCGACACAGACCAGTCGGCTTTCTCCCAGTCGGAGACACTCTGGCCTGCCCATCGGGCTGACGACTCCGCTCAGCCGACGTTCCTTGAGCGGAGTCGTAAGGAAGATCTGTAGCCCAGTTTCAGAGAATTGGTATAGGCCGACTGGCATCTCGCTTAGAGTCGGCTGTCCAGGCAGGCGCTAAGACGAGCTGGGGGTCGGCTTCAGGCGGCGCAGGACAGAGAATAGGGCCGGTCGCATCGCCGGCGGAAAAATAGCGATCAGCTGACCGATTTTGGCCTTTTGAGCGGAATGAGATTTGCCCTGCTGCAAGAGGACTTTACCGGCTTGGGTGTCACCTGCTTCAATCAGCCGCAGTCCGAGTAATAGCTGGGTTTCGTGCAGCCGCTGCTGGCGAATTTGTTCCAGCTTTGGGTCGGCAAAATCGTACAGATTGAGATACTGAATCTTGTCTTTTAGATAGGGGATGGCGCGCCCGATGCCCTGCTGTTCCGGGTGAAAGCGGTATTCCATCAGCCGCTCGGGCAGATAGTAAGCCTGCTTGCCGGCCACGGCTAGCCGCACCAGCAGGTCGTTGTCTTCACAGTTTTGCAGGTTGGGTCGCATGTAGCTGACTTCATCCAGCACCCGCTTGCGAAACAGTGTGGCCCCAATTTGCAGACTTTGCTGATCAAACACGCGTGCCGTCAGATCAGCAATGGGGCCTGCCGGTAGCGTCGTGCGGCCCCATTGGGCGGAGTTGGTTGCCGTTAGTTCGGGTTCACGTTGGCTGTCGCTGTTGATTACCCAGTGATCGGTGCTGACAAAATCGATCGCAGGGTGCTGGTCAAGAATCGCGGTGGTGGCGCGCAAAAAATCAGGGGTGAGGTGATCGTCGTCATCGAATTTAATGAAGTATTCGCCCTGGGCCGCTTCAAAGCCCGAAATCATATTGTTGCTTTTGCCAATGTTTTGCGAATGGCGCACGTAGCGCAGGCGCGGATCTGGCAGGCTGGCCATCAACTCGGGAGTGTCATCTTGGGAGCCGTCGTCACATACGATGATTTCAAAATCGTCGTAGTTCTGCGCTAACACGCTAGCGATCGCCTCAGCCAGAAATTCTGACCGATTATAGGTGGGGATACAAACGCTAACCTTGACCATGGATGACCTTATCGCGTTGAGAATGGAAGCTGCTGGGGGCAGCGGCCCCGTCAGGCAACAGACTTGACCGACTAGAAAAGGTTGCCTGCCCTACTGTAAATTGCCCATCCGATCAGCGGGAATCCACAGCTAGCGTCAGTATTTTTTCGGTGCGGACTTCATATCAGTGGGGTGAGGCGGGCATACTAGATCAGCCTGAGTGCCTACCGAATTAGGGGGGCGATCGCCTGTCTAGTCCCATTGTTCTTGTCGCAAAACGCTGCCATCCAGAATCACGGCAATAGCGCTACAAACTTTTGTTCCCCGGCTTCCTTCGTTCCTGTTGCGTTGCCCTGTTGCATCGGGAGCCCTATCAGTGAGAATTGGTCTTACCCTTCTGCCCATGAAAATTTTGATGCTGTCGGCCACATTCCCGTTTCCCCCCACGCGTGGCGGCACGCAGGTGCGCACGTTCAATCTGCTGAAGGGATTGGCGGGGCACGAGGTCACCCTGGCCACGCAAACCGATGACACGGTCACCCCTGATGAGATTGCTGGTCTCAGAGCCGCAGTGAGCGATCTACAGGTGTTTCCGAAACCGCCGTCTCCGAGTTCGGGTAGCGTGATGGGCAAAGCAGCACGGTTCGGCCAGTTTCTCATCGGGGGCACGCCCCCGAGCGTGACGGCCAACTTTTCAGCGGCGATGCAGGCTTGGGCCGAAGCCGCCGTCAAGGCTCAAGCCTTTGACGCCCTCACCTGTGAGCACAGCGTCAATGAGCGCTATGTGTCAGCTCGGCTGCAGGCAGCGGTGCCGAGGCGCATCGTCAATATTCACAGCTCGGTGTATGGCACCTGTAAACAACAGCTTGCCTCGGGTACTGCCGAAAAGCCCTGGCGCGATCGCCTCAACCTCTCCCTGCTGAAACGCTACGAGCAGCAGTATTGCCAGAAGTTCACCGATCTGGTGGTGACGACGCCAGAAGATGCGGCGCAAATGCAAGAGCTATGCCCGCAGCGGTCAGTTCATGTGGTGACTAACGGCGTTGATCTCGACCTGTTTCCCCAGCGCCCGCGCGATCCGGGTGGGTATCACCTGGTGTTTATCGGCGCGATGGATAACCTGCCCAACATTGATGCCGCGACCTTCTTGGCCCAAGAGCTGTTTCCACGGGTCCGTCAGCGATATCCCGCTGCGAAACTCTCGCTGGTGGGTTCACGTCCGACGCCTGAAGTGATGGCCTTGAAGGCATTGCCGGGGGTGAGTGTCACTGGGCGCGTCCCTTCGATGGTGGACTATTTGCACCAGGCGACGGTGTGCGTGATTCCCATGCGGGCCGGCTACGGCATCAAAAACAAAACGCTGGAAGCGATGGCAGCGGGCATTCCGGTTGTGGCCAGCGATCGCGGTTTAGAAGGTCTGTCGGTGGACGGGGCAAACGTGCCCCAGCGGGCGATGCGGGCCAATGAGGTTGAGGCTTACATCAATGCCATTGTTCAACTTTTTGAAAATCTTGATCTTCGAGCCACCCTATCGCATAACGCGCGCACTATGATTGAGGCGGATTATACCTGGAAACAAGCTGGGCACACCTATAGCCAGATCTTGTCTGCTCGCTAGCGCTTGCCATGCCGATGCCCCCGTCTCGCTCCCCTGAAGATTCCTTAGCTGCCGGTTGGGTGTTTAAACCGGCCAAAACTCACCAACCGACGCAGCTTACCCCCCTCACCCCTCGCGTTAACGGGATCGCTCGCCTAGTGCGCCTGCTGGGGTTGACTGCCTTGTTAGCGGGGGCCGGTACGGTCGTTGGCTTCAGCTTGTGGACTAGTGCCGTGTTGATTTTTCGTCCTCATCCGCCGCAGTGGCTGACCGCTTATTTGCCCGATGGCCGCCCCTGGGGCGACGCCCCTCTGCAGAGCCTGGCTGATATTGAGGCGGAGCTGTCGGGCCAGCAGTCTTTGGGCGACCTCCTTGATCTGTCTCAGCTCAGTGATGCGGCCGAACTGCAGGGTCTCCAACTGTTACCAATTGTCGAAACGCGATCGCCCTGTAGTCGTAACTGTGACCAGATCGTCGAACTGCGGCTCTATAGCAGTCCGGCGGCTGACTCGCTGCAACTGCTCGATCAGCTGCGGGTACAAGGCCCCTCTGAGGCGCAGGTGTTAGACCCGATTGCGCGCGGTGATACCGGTACCATGGGCTCGACTCATCGGTTGCCCTTAGAAGCCCTCAAACCGCTGCATGAGGAAGGTTTACCCGGTGGCTGGCTAACGCTCACCGGTCGCTGGCACCGGCAGGGCAGCCCGGTCCTCTATGGGCAACTGCTTCACGTGGATGCCCAAACCCGACGACTGCAGTCTGTCCTCAATTGGCAAAGCCCAGCTGGTCGCCTGCCCGCCTGGCATAACGTCGACCAGGCCGGACTCCCCGAGCTGCTGGTCAACCAGAGTACTGGGTTAGAACCGGATTTTTATCTCTATCGCGTGAGTCGGGCCAATGCGGCCAACACGACCACTCGCCTGCAGGAAATTTCGCTCGCCCCGCTGCCGCTGCCGCCAGACACCGCACCCGAGGCTTATCAAAATGCCCTGTTTTTAGCTAAACAGGGGCTATGGTCAGAAGCTCAGGCGCTGCTGTCGCCGCTCAAAACCCAACTCGCTGAGCAGTGGTCACCCGATTTAGAACAGCAGCGCCAGCTGATTATGCTGCATGCCAAATTTAGTCAGAGCCAGGCGAATCGCGATTGGTCACAGCCCAGCCAAAAGCTGCTGGCCCTGCTGCTAGATGGTCAGTGGCAGGCGGCGTTAGACCCGGTCAAAGCGGCTGAACCGGGCTTTGAGCGGGCCGTGCTGCCGCTACTAGAGCGAGAATCGGCGCGGGTGTGGCAGCGGCTCAGCGCGAGTCTCAAGGTCACCCCCCAACAGCCGGAAGCGCGACTCTGGGGGGCGTTGCTGCTGTTGGCAAAGGAGAACGAAAAGGCGGCGCTGGCCTGGTTTAACCCTAATCAACAGACGACCTTGAAAGCTGAGTTTGACGCGATCGCTCAACAAGTGGCACCGCCAGCACTGCCGGCCCCCGCGATCGCCACGGGCAATTCCTCCGGCGCGGCAAGTCCGGCCTCAACGACTGCATCAACTGCGCCGTCAGCGGCTGCAGGAGGCTTGCTGGGCACCGTCGCCGCCCTCGATCGCCCCAACCTCAATGCCTGGCAGCCGCCTGACGACGACGAGCTGGCCCTGACCTCGGGGCAGCGGTGGTATACCATCACGGTTCAGGCCAGCTATGGACAGCAGGGCTGGCAGGCGCAGCTACCGGCGCTGGCAGTGGCGTCGGCGCAAGGCGCACGCGACCTGATGCAAACCCTGGGGCTCAGTCCCGGTGCCCAGCTGCCGTTGCTGAATCCGACGACTGGGCAAACTGGGCCAACAATTCAAATCAGGGCCGTGCAGGCGCAGGGGGGCAGTATTGCCCTCTTGGCCAGCGGGCCGTCCACCGCATCGGGGACGTCCTGGGTGGTGACAACGTCCGGCCAGTGGCAAAGTCCCGCCGCGATCGCCCCACAATCTTTCTGGTCGCTGTGGCAAAGTCAGCCAGAGCTGGGAGATCGCCTCGCCGCAACCCTGCAAACTCACTTGGGGGCTGAGCCTACCGCGCTGCGAACAGCGCTGCAGCAGACCCCGGCTCTGGCGAGCGTCCGTCGCGTTAATTTGCTCAACGAAGCGGAATCTGCGATCGTGGTGACGCTCTCGCCCGAACTGGCTCCCAGTCTGGGACTCACGGTGTCTGATCCCACCGTTATTGACCTGGTGATCTCGCCAGAAGGTGAGCTGTTGTATAGCGATCTGTGGGGCCAATCAGCGGCCTTGGTAGGCTGGCTGCAGCCGCCCACTGGCCCGGCAGCTTTGGTAACGCGTCAGGGCGATCGCGTCGAATTGCTCGTGTGGTCGCCGCAAAACCGGCAGTTTCAATAACCCTCAAGGTGGCGATCTCCCAGCTGTTAATGGTTCAAACGTTTCATCTGAGCGGTTGCCAGGGCTCTAGGCAGCAACAGCAAGCTCACCTAAAAGTCCACTTCAGAGATGTGAGCTAGCTGAGAACGGCTGGCGCTTAGGTGGCAATCAATCCCAACTGCTGCATCACTGCCAACAAATTGCACTCATACCACCACTCCACAATCTTGCCGCCCGCAATGCGCAGCAGGGTAAAGTCATTGACTTTGACCCCTTTACCCGTGGGGGGAACCCCCAGAAACTCGCCGGTCTGGGTGCCTTGGATGGTGGTGCGATACACCACTTTATCGCTCTCCGCAATCACATCCCCCATCGTTTGATAAATATCCGGAAAGCCTTGAAAGAGGCTGGCGTTAAAGGCTTTGTTGGCTTCTAATCCAGCGATCGGTGCTGCAGCGCTGTTGAAATGATAGATAACATCCGGACTCATCAACTCATCCCAGGTCTGCCGCCAATGGGGCTCGGTAGCCCACCCCTCCTGAGCGAAGCGGAGCGCGATCGCCTTATTTTCTGAAAGTAAAGTCATCATAAATTTCCTCAATACGCTGCCGTATGGATATAGATTAATAAGGCAAGCTATTAATGTCAATACGCTACCGTATGGCCAAGAAAAACGAGACCTCAAGCCTGACCCAGCAGGATTGGATTAGTCAGGGACTTGAGGTGTTGGCAAAAAGTGGCGTCGAGGCCGTCCGGGTCGAGCCCCTGGCCAAACTCATGGGGGTCACCAAGGGGAGTTTTTATTGGCATTTCAAAAATCGAGGAGACCTATTGGAGGCGGTCTTTCAGGCCTGGATGGAGCGCCAAACCTACAGCATTATTGAACAGGTGGAAGAACTCGGCGGTAACGCGACCAATAAACTGCTCTACCTGTTTGAACTGGCAGTTCAAGATGATGGTCGGGTCGAGAATGCGATTCGAGCTTGGGCCACCCATGATGCCAAAATCGCTACGCTGTTAGCCCAAGTCGATCAACGCCGTTTGGACTATACAAAAGACTTGTTTTTGCAGATTGGCTTCGCCCCCGCTGAGGCGCTGGTGCGGGCGCGGATGGTTTACTATGCGCTAGTGGGTGAATTTACTATCGGCACCCGCAGCGATCAGGCTGAGCGACTCGCTGAGATCCGCCTGCAGCACGCGATTCTCACGCAGCCAACCTGAGTTCATGGCGCTGGCAGATGAACGCTGAGATGACGCACACTAGTGATCAGTAACGCCAGCTCATTCACTAAGCAATTCGACCGCATGACGATAAAACCGATTCACGTAATTGGCGGCGGCCTCGCGGGCACCGAAGCCACCTGGCAGATCGCCCAGGCGGGCGTGCCCGTCATTTTGCATGAGATGCGCCCCCACAAGCAGTCCCCCGCTCACCACAGCGAACATTTGGCTGAATTGGTGTGCAGCAATTCCTTTGGGGCCCAGTCGAGCGATCGCGCCTCGGGCCTACTGCATGAAGAGTTGCGGCGATTGGGTTCGATCGTGATTGGCAAAGCCGATGAGCATCAGGTGCCAGCGGGCGGGGCCTTAGCGGTCGATCGCGGCGTTTTTAGCCATGAGCTGACGGAAACCTTGGCGAATCATCCCCATATTGAGCTGCGGCGCGATGAGGTACACCAGATTCCCGATGACGGCATTGTGGTGCTGACCACCGGCCCCTTGACCAGCGACGCGCTGTCGCGAGACCTGCAGCGCTTCACCGGGCAGGCTTACATGAGCTTCTTTGATGCGGCTAGCCCGATTGTGGTGGGTGAAAGCATCAACCATGAGGTGGCCTTCCTGGCCTCACGCTACGATCGCGGCGAGGCGGCTTATCTCAACTGCCCGTTGAATCGCGAACAGTACCTGCAGTTTTGGCAGACGCTCTGTGAGGCGGAACAGGCGGAACTGAAGGATTTTGAACGCGAAACCGCCAAGTTTTTTGAAGCTTGTCTGCCGATTGAAGAAATGGCACGGCGCGGCGAAGACACCATGCGCTATGGCCCGATGAAGCCTGTAGGCCTATTCGACGCTCGCCTGGGTCACTTCAAGGATCCCGCTCTGAAGGACAAGAAGCCCTACGCGGTGGTGCAGCTGCGCCAAGAAGACAAGCAGGGCAACCTGTGGAACATGGTCGGCTTTCAGACCAATCTCCGCTGGGGCGAGCAAAAGCGCGTCTTTCGCCTGATTCCGGGTCTGGAAAATGCCGAGTTTGTTCGCATGGGCGTGATGCACCGCAACACCTTCATCAACTCCCCGGAACTGCTGAGCGCGACGCTGCAATTTCACCAGCGCCCCACGCTGCTGGCGGCGGGCCAGCTCGTCGGCACCGAAGGCTACACGGCGGCGACGGCGGGCGGTTGGCTCGCGGGTACCAACGCGGCGCGTGTGGCGCTGGGACAGGAACCGTTGACCCTACCGGTCAACATGATGATGGGTGCATTGATCGACTTCATTAGCTCAGCAGAGCCGAAGCACTTTCAGCCGATGCCGCCGAACTTCGGCATCATTCCTGCATTGCCCACCAAGATTCGAAACAAGCGGGAGCGCTACGGCCACTACCGCGATCGCGCCCTCGACGACCTTTCCAACTGGGCCACCACCCACGACATCTCGTTACATCAACAGGATGTGGCAGCTATCGCCTAGTGATGCAAAAAGAGAATGTTGTTCGACATAATCACCCCTCTACAAATGGGATTGAAAGCGATCGAAAGCCTCATGATGTAAGTGTCCTGATGACTTTCAGAGTCCATTACTTTAGGTGAAAAGGTTATCTCCAAATAAATTGTTATACCGAATAGTCAAATGTAAAGACATTGAGTATGAAGCCTACAATTCGAATTAAAACCACTAAAGACAAAAATTTTAGTAAATCTTTTTTTGGCGGATCACCTAAATTACCTCGTGACTTTAAGTGGCCGCATTGGGATTCAACTCCATTTCATCAAGATGAAATGGAGTATGCAGAGAAAACTGGTCGTGAATGTGGTACAGAAGCATACTGGGACAGAAAGATAGAGGAAATCAAGATAAAGCTCCGAGAACCAGTAGTTCCGCTAGTATTTCTGGGGCAGATTTATCTTGAGGAAGTTCCTCGTTATGGAGGATTCCCGGATTTGCCATCGTCAGGAGTTCTTTGTTTCTTCTGGGATTTTGTAAATTGGCCAGCAGGTTGGAGAGCTTCTTCTAAAGGCTCTTGTAGAGTTATCTATTTGAAAGACATTTCTAATCTTGAGTCACTCTCATTCCCTGAAGGAATGGCTGATAAATTTAGAAACATAGTTGATATAGATCACAATGCTTCTTGTTGTTTGTCATTCGAGCCAGGTTGGATATCTTCAAGATATCTTGACGCAATACTTGACATTGAAGATGATAGTGAATATTTGATGCCATCTCCCTTTCTGGAAGAATATTTAGAGGATGTCCCAAATGATTTCCCTAAAAGGAATGAGTTGACTATTTTAGTTAAGGATGAGTCCTCATACGGAGAACCTATGCATCTGTTGTTTGGCAGTCCGATGGAAATTCAAAATCCAATGGAAGAGATGTGTCAACTATGTTTTCATGGATTTGATTATCTTCAGTATGACATTGATTCTGATCCAGAAGTGGCTTTTTTAAGAGATGGAGTCCAAGACTGGCAACTGTTACTTCAGTTAGATTGTGACAATAACCTCGATTGGGAGTGGGGAGATTCTGGAATGCTGTATTTCTGGATAAGAAAACAGGATCTAGAGAGGCAAGACTTTTCTAATGTATGGTGCGAAATGCAGTGTAGCTAGGGATTCAAAGCATAACAATCACTTGCACACCGACCATATTGAGCTCTTGGTTGAGTCTGAGAGATTGATGTTGGTGGGTGAAGCGGAATGTTAGAACTCACCTTGATTGGGCATTAGCAAATTGCGGGATAATTCAAAGCTTTCAGATCTTTAAAGCTCTATATGACTGGACTTTATAAGGCTGTCTATCCCTCAATTTAGCCACGCCAAGAGTCACGATTACTCTGTTCAATTTGCTCTAGATTTCAAGGCAGGCTCCACTGCTGCAGCCAGTTCACGTAAGGCGATTTCGGACATTTCCTAACTCATATAGGTATCCGTGGTCGAAACACCTTTTAGAGACCATCGTGTTGGGCGGAAAGACTCTCTCTAATAAATTTCGACTAGCTTTGTTGTTCGGCTCAGGACGTACCGAAGGGCTATCTGCGGGTATCCCAGTATGCTAGCTCTTACAGCTCTGGTATGACTGCAGGGCCATTTCATTCTTGCGGAAGCCATAGTGTGCTAGGGTCTCAGACTATAGTGAGACTTGGAATGTGCCATGAGTTTGCCTACCCCCTCTTCCTCAGAACACATCGAGATTCTAGAAGCGTTTGCCGAACTCCCTGATATGCGCCAGGCTTCTGGAAAACGACACCAAATGACATTGTGTTTGGCCCTGTTTACCCTGGCGGTAACGGCTGGAAATCGGGGCTTTCTAGCGATCGGTGACTGGTTAAACAGTTACCGTTGTGAACTGATTGAACTCTTCAACCCACCCCGACAACGACTCCCGTCCTACAGTACGATTCGGCGCGTGCTGTTGACCCTGGATTATCAAGCCTACTCCATGGCCCTGGCGCGGTTCTTCGGGATAGAACCGTTACCCGGCGAAACCCTCGCGATGGATGGCAAAGTCTTACGGGGTTCCTATCAACTCGAAATCGACAGCCCCGACTCCCCGCCGCATCCCGCCATCCAGTTGGTGAGCGTCTATCTCGTGGAGCGAGGACTCATTTTAGAACCGTATCAGGTAGACAGCAAAACTAATGAAATCAAGGCGTTGCCAGCATTTATCCAGCACCTGGCGGTGAACGGAGTGGTCTTTGCCTTTGATGCCATTAGCACTCAAAAAGCGGTGCGACCCCGCGCCGGTTTCCGGCGCTAGGGAACGCGCACCAAGACCAACTTGTCGCCTCATTGTTGAGAGCGGCAATCACTATCTCGGGGCGTTGAAAGGGAATCAGGGCAACCTGCACAAGAGCGTGCAGGCTCATTTTGTGGCCGAAGCGAGCCATACCGACATCAGCAAGGGGCATGGACGGATTGAACACCGGGTGGTGAGTTTGTGCACAGCCTTGGAACACATCCCCGATTGGCCCGGACTGCAGACCTTGATCCGAGTCGAGAGTCAACGCCAATTTAAGAAGGGCGGACAGCCTCGGTTAGAAACCGAAACTCGCTACTATGTGGCCTCGTTTATCGAGTCTGCGGAGGCCTTTGCTCAACGAATTCGGGGTTACTGGGGCGTCGAAAATAAGGTGCACTATGTTCGGGATGTCACTCAGGGAGAAGACGCCTCCCGTATTCGGATGCATCAGTTACCGCAAATCTTTGCCGTCGCCCGTAACTTTGCTTTGAATCTCTATCGTTCCAATGATTTCGATAATATGGCTCAGGCCGAGAGACATTGTAAGTTTGGCCTAGACACACTCATACGCATTTTCAGAATGAAATAGCCCTGGGTATGACTGAGGTATAACTAAAGAGTGAAACTCTAAGCTAAGGTCACTATGAAAACTGCAATTTCGCTTCCAGATTCAGTTTTTGAACAGGCAGAGGCGATCGCTGAACAGTTAGGGATGTCGCGCAGCGAGCTCTACACAAAAGCGTTACAGATCTATCTGCAAAGGTACAACCGTGACCAAATCTTGCTCAAATTGAACCAAGTTTACGCGAGTGAGTCCTCTGAACTCGATCCCGTGATGGCAAAGATGCAGTTTACGTCTTGCCCTATGAGGATGGGTGACTTATCAGGGTCAGTCATTTGAAGGCTAATGGGCTGATATAGAATATTTGTATTGCGACTCAATGCCTTTGGAGGGAATATGCGGTCAATTGAGCAACTGACTGAGGAGCTACTATCCCTGCCCAATGAGTCCAGAGCACTGCTTGCGGACAAATTGGTGGAAAGCTTGGAGTTTGAAACTGACTCAGCAATTCAAGCGGTTTGGTCAACTGAAGCAAAGCGTCGAAGAGATGAAGTGCGAGAGGGTTCTGTTCAACCCATTCCCGGTGAAGATGCCCTAGCGCAGGTGAGACGGCTGCTTGAGCCATGAGGTACGGGTTTCATCCTGAAGCGCTGGGTGAGTACGCTGAAGCCGTTCAATACTATACAGAGCAGAGAATTGAGGTTGCTCAAGCATTCATCAACGCGATCGAGGATACGGTCTACCGGATTAAGGAAGCTCCGACCCGCTATGCTGCCATCGATGAAGATGTTCGACGGTGCATGGCGCGTCGTTTTCCCTACGGTGTCCTTTACACAATTGAACAAAACTACGTTCTGATTTTGGCGGTTATGTATTGTAGCCGTGAGCCTGGGTACTGGAAAAGTCGTAAATAATCGAAGTTGCCAGCCGCCTAATATTGCACCCTTGCCAACCCTTATTTTCCAGTTTCTGGCGTTTTCTTGGAGCCATCTTGTAATGCACATCACCGTCAGGATTTGGCTCAGTTGGCCCTAGATTTCAGTGCCGGCCCGACTGCCGTAGCGAGTTCACGTAACGCGATTTCGGTCATTTCCCAGCCCACGCAGGGATCCGTGATCGAAACACCGGGACGAATTTCTTCCGGGTCGTCAGGAATCGGTTGGTTGCCCTCTTTCAAGTTGCTTTCCAGCATCACGCCGATAATCGACTGACTCCCATTTTGCACCTGCTGGGAAACGGCTTTCAACACCTCTAGCTGCTGCCGCCAATCCTTGCGGGAATTGCCATGACTGCAATCGATCATGACGTTGGGCTGATGTCCCGCTTTGGCTAGAGCGGCTTCGCAAGCCGCCACACTCTCGACATCATAGTTAGGTGACTTGCCGCCCCTGAGAATCACATGGCAATGGGGATTGCCCTCGGTGCGAAAGACCGCCACCTTGCCCTCGCCCGTGACGCTAATAAAACTGTGGTTGGCAGACGCTGAGCGAATCGCATTGATCGCCACCATCAGCTCACCATCCACATTATTTTTGAACCCGATCGCCGAAGAGATGCCACTTGCCAGCTTGCGGTGGGTTGGCGACTCTGTCGTCCGCGCCCCGATCGCCGTCCAGCTCACCAGATCTTGTAGATACTGGGGGGAGATCAAGTCCAACGCCTCGATCGCGATCGGCAGGCCGATTTCAGCAATATCCAGCATCAACTTGCGACCGATCCGAATGCCGTGGTCAATGCGATGGCTGCCATCCAAGTACGGATCGTAAATCAGCCCTTCCCAACCCACCGAGGTTCGTGGTTTTTCAAAATAAACCCGCATCAGGATGAGCAAATCCTCTGCCAACTCGTCGGCGAGGGGTTTCAGACGCCGGGCATACTCCAAAGCTTCTGCCGGATTGTGGATTGAGCAAGGGCCGACCACGACGATGAGCCGCGATTCCTGACGATCGAGGGTCGCTTTAACCGCCCGGTGGCCTTCCAACACCGTATTCAAGGCTCGCCCCTCAAGCCGAAACTCCTGCTTCAGATCATTCGGCGGCGGCAACTCTTCGTAGCCCGTGATGTGGAGATTATCGATCGCTTTAATGGTCTCGCTCATATCGCTACTCTGCTGCTTTCTCCGAAGGGGAATTAACTAAGGGAGCCGGATCTTTAGTTTAAAGTCTCAATCGCTTTATCTGGCAGTGGCGATCGCGCCCTCAGTGACCCTATCCACCGGGGCGCAGCAGCACGATATCGTTTTGCCGATCAAGGAGGTGTTAGAGGTCAGCGCCTGATTCCATCCACCAGCTGAATATCAGCACGACGGCGAGGAATCACTTCGTCATTATCATCAAATTGGCTACTGAGCCCCGTTACCTGAATCTTTTGGCCAAGCTGCAAAAACGGTAGATTCTGGGGATAAATCGCGGTGGATTTGGGTATGTAGATCTGAATTTCGCCCGTGTCGTCTTCAATCCACAGGCGATCGCCATAGGGTGCATCATCCTGCAGAGATCGCACGATTTTGCCTTGCACCGTGACAAGCTGACCATCCATCTGCTGACCGGCCACCTGAGCCGAGACCGATTTGGGCACGACGGTTGAGAGTGCACTGCCTCGCCGTTGACATTCCTTTAGCTTGACCCACCGCTGGCCGTGGCCGTCATTGCCCAGTACCCCAGAGACTTCGACCGACTCTCCCAGTGATAACGGCAATCCCTGAGGGGTGGTGATGTAGAGCCCGCCGGTCGCGTCTTGAATGACAAATCCTTGATCTAAGTTGGCGGAGCGAAACCAGCCGCTGGGCACGGTCACCACTCCAGCAATGGTGACTTCAATGCCATCAGACTGTTGCCGCGCCTGGTCGATGGTGAATTGTGATGCGCCCGCGATCGCGGCCGCTGCGGCGCTGAGGCTGATTAATCCCACCAGGCTCAGGATAAAGAGCGATCGCAGCCCGGCTATCAGCTTCAATTTCAACGGACTTTTCACCACTAAATTGCGACGTCGCCCATCTCGTGGGCGCAAATTACTGCTGTTTTTCCCCACACGCTACCGAGTGGAAATGTCCCTGCAGTCTAACAACTGTAAAACTGGCTTCTGTCTAAAACGACTTCGCCATGGTTCGGAATCCAGGCAATCCAGGTAGAGAGTGATTCTTGACAGAGCAGCCGCGCCCGCGCGCCGATGTTTCGGCGAGGCGTTTGCAACAGCTGCACCCAAGTATTCCGCCCGTAGCGGATCTGACAGAGGGGAGGTCGTTGGCGGGGGCGATCGCTCGTGAGTTGAGGCTTGAGCAAACAGCCGGGATAGTCAATGGCTGTGGCCATGGGGGTTCTCCGTATGCGGCACAGGTATCAATGCCTGGTCGCAAAATGTAGTGGGCGACACAAAACAGGAATATTATGTATCTAACTTTACAGTAAGTTGGCTGGTTATCAAAAGTTATGCTTCTCGCGAAGTAAATTTACAGTCCTGCTCATAGCTTCACCGTGAGGGGGCGATCACCCTGGTGGTGGGGTGGAAACTTAACGTCGGGCGGGCGATCGGCTTTATTGGGGTGCCCATTTTGAGCCGACTGAGGAACGAGGATGATGTAAATCCTGCCATTTATCTTGAGGCAAAGTGGGCTCACATTTCCCATCCTCGGCGGGACAGAGGGGTGGGTTGACCATGAGTGCTGGGGATCGCACCCCTCTGCCCCGCCGACGGTACCCTTCTCGAGAATTGGGTTTCCGCCTTGAACCGACTTAGGAACGAGGATGATATAAATTCTGCAATTTATCTTGAGGCAAAGCAGGATCACATTTCCCCTCCTAGGAGGGGCTGCGGAGTGGGTTGATCATGAGTGCTTGGGATCGAACCCACCCCGCCTACGGCACCCCTCCCGAGAGGGGAAAACTGACCCATAATTATTGAATTTCCGAGCCTTGGTGGCATCGCAACACAGGCTAGCTGGAGTGCTGGGCGATCGTCGGATTTTAGGCGGATGCCCCGATCATTCGCGATCTCGTAAAAAACGGTGGTTTTTGGGCGACTTGCGTTTTTGCGCCGTCGCTGTGCTTTGCTAATCTCAGGTGAGCCGCATCCTAAGTATTTTTCAGACGGCTTTTTGACAGCCGCGATCGCGCTGTCGGCTGGCCTCACCCTCACCCCGTTAACATTCCCCTATTGATTCCCCCATGCCCACTGCATCTCTTTCGTCTGACCAGGTTTATAGCGTGGTCGAAAACCGCCACAGCAACCCCTTCGAGGTTTTAGGCTCCCATGCGTTAGCGCAGCCAGATGGAGAGACGCGCTGGGTGGTGCGGGCCTATTTGCCCGATGCCGATGCCGCCTGGGTGATTCGCCCCGAGCAGTGGCAAGAATATCCGATGCAGACGGCCCATCATCCGCACTTTTTTGAATGCGAACTGCCCGGCACCGAAGACCACAACTACCTGATCAAAGTTAGCGAAAATGGCCATGAGCGCACCATGCGCGACCCCTACGCCTTTAAATCGGCGTTGCTGACTGACTTCGACATTCATCTCTTTACCGAAGGCAACCACCATCTCATTTACGAAAAGATGGGCGCTCATGCCGTGGAGGTGCAGGGCGTCAGCGGCGTTTATTTTGCCGTGTGGGCTCCCAACGCTCGCAGCTTGTCAGTCGTGGGCAATTTCAACAGTTGGGATGGTCGCAAGCATCAAATGCGGCGGCTCGACGGCGGCGTTTGGGATCTGTTTATCCCGGAACTGCAGGTAGGTGAACTCTACAAATTTGAGATCAAAAACCAGGAAGGACACCTGTACCTCAAGTCTGATCCCTACGGTTTTCAGCAGCAGGTGCGACCCGATACCGCCTCTATCGTCACTGACTTGAGCTATGAGTGGCACGACCAAGATTGGCTAGAGCAGCGCCGCCACACCAATCCCCAAGAGCAGCCGGTCTCTGTGTATGAAGTGCATTTGGGCTCTTGGCTGCACGAAAGTATTGAGCAGCTACCCGCCCAGGGCACTGCCGTAGCGGCGAGTCAAAAACCCGAAGCCCGCTTTCTCACCTATCGCGAACTGGCGCAGCAGTTGATTCCCTATGTCAAGGAGTTGGGCTACACCCACATTGAAGTGTTGCCGATCGCGGAGCATCCCTTTGATGGTTCCTGGGGCTACCAGGTCGCCGGGCATTTTGCGCCCACGTCACGCTTCGGCAGTCCCCAAGACTTTATGTATTTTGTCGATCAGTGCCATGCCGCAGGCTTAGGCGTGATTGTGGACTGGGTGCCGGGCCACTTTCCCAAAGACAGTCATGGCCTGGCTTATTTTGACGGCAGCCATCTCTACGAGCATTCTGACTCGCGCAAAGGCGAGCACAAAGAGTGGGGCACGCTGGTCTTTAACTATTCGCGCCATGAGGTCAGAAACTTTCTTATTGCCAACGCGCTGTTTTGGTTTGAGAAATACCACATCGATGGCATCCGGGTCGATGCCGTCGCCTCGATGCTTTACCTCGACTACGATCGCGAGGATGGCGAGTGGGTGCCCAACCACTTTGGCGGCAACGAAAATCTAGAAGCGGTCGAGTTTTTGCGGCAGCTCAACTCGGTGATTTTTGGCTACTATCCCGGCATCCTTTCCATTGCCGAAGAATCGACCTCGTGGGCCAATGTGTCGCGCCCTACCTATGTGGGTGGCCTCGGGTTCAATTTCAAATGGAACATGGGCTGGATGCATGACATGCTGAAATATTTCAGCGAGTCTCCCGGCCAGCGCCGCTATCACCAAAACAGCGTGACGTTCTCACTGTGGTACGCCTTTAACGAAAATTTTGTGCTGGCCCTATCCCACGATGAGGTGGTGCATGGCAAAGGCAACCTGTTCCAAAAAATGCCGGGCGACGATTGGCAAAAGTTCGCCAATCTGCGAGCGCTCTATGCCTACATGTTTACCCACCCTGGCAAAAAGACCCTCTTTATGGGCATGGAGTTTGGCCAGACGACGGAATGGAATGCCTGGCGTGACCTGGATTGGCCGCTTTTAGAGCACGCGCCGCACCAACAGCTCAAGCAGTTTGTCACTGACCTGAACGGGCTTTACGTCAAGGAACCGGCGCTCTACACCGATGATTTTTCGCCCCAGGGGTTTGAGTGGATTGACTGCAACGACGCCGATAACAGCGTGGTGTCCTTTTTGCGGCGCGATCGCGATTCCGACCAGTTCATCGTCACGGTCTGCAACTTCACCCCCCAACCCCACGATGACTACTGGGTGGGTGTTCCCCAACCGGGCTATTACCGCGAGCTAATTAACAGCGATGCACCAGACTATGGCGGTAGTGGCATGGGCAACGCGGGGGGGCAGCACAGTCATGCATGGGAGCATCCCCGTTGGCCCCAGGCCCTGAGTTTGACGCTGCCGCCGCTAGGGGTGATGGTCTTCAAATTAGAGGCGGCTGGCGAATAACCGACGCTAAAAGTGCGGCTGAGACAGCGTTTTCCGATGACATGGATTATGCAGCAATTGAGCCAGGGCATCAGTCCATCAGCGCCGCCTTGAGGAAATCGATAAACACGCGTACCTTGCGCGGTACGTAGGATCGCGATGGATAAACCAGCCAGGCTGCTGTGTTGAAGTCGGTCGCGGTGACTGCGTACTCGGGTAAAACTCGGACCAAATCGCCCCGCTGAATGTCGGCCTCAATGAGCCAATGGGGCAGCAAGGCCAACCCCATGCCCGCGATCGCGCACTGTTGCAGGGCGATCGCGCTGGAAATCACCGTTCGTCCCGAGACCGCCACCTCGGTGAGCCCGCCATCATGATCTTGAAATCGCCACCGCGAGCGAAACCCAGCAAGCGGAAACCGCAAACAGTTGTGGTGCTCAACATCCTGCGGTTGCTGCAGCGGTGCTGCCTGTCTGAGATAGGCCGGACTGGCACAGACGCTGTAGCGAGTCGGCATCAGGCGCTGAGCCATCAGAGTCGAATCGGCCAGCCGCCCCAGCCGCACCGCGAGATCAACCCGTTCGGCTAGCAGATCGACGACTGCGTCGGTCAGCAATAAATCAACGGTGAGGTCAGGATATTGCGCGGCAAACTGGGGCAGCAGCGGCACGATGCACGTTAACCCAAAGGAGACGGAAGCCGTGACGCGAAGCTGGCCCTTGGGCTGTTGCGAAATATCGGTGGTGACTGCCAGCGCCTGCTGCAGCTCTTCGACTAACGGTTCAACGCGTTCAAAATAGGTTAGGCCCGCTTCGGTGGGCGACAGCTGACGCGTAGTGCGCTGCAAGAGCCGGACGCCTAGCTCTTTTTCGAGATTGGCGATCGCCCGCGACACCGAGGAAGGATCAAGCTGGCGATCTCGCGCCACGGCGGCAAAACTGCCCTGCCTCACCACCTCGACAAATAGCTGCAGCGTGGAGACATCCATGCCGTTATTTTAGGGCTGATTCGTGCGTGAGCTGCATGAGAGTTGTTCGTTTGGAAGCCTTTATTGATTATCTTGCAGTCCCTATGCTCAATTCACAGACCTGTCAGGAGATTGCCCAATGAGTAGAATCGCTGTTTTAGGCACCGGAGCGATGGGGTCGCGCATCGCGCAGAACTTACTCAACGCCCAGCATTCAGTAGTGGTGTACAACCGCACGGCAGAGAGAGTACAGCCGCTGATGCAGCAAGGAGCGAAGTTCGCCGCCACGCCCCGAACCGCCGCTGCTGAGGCCGACATTGTGATCAGCATGGTGACGGATGATCAGGCTTCTCGATCAGTCTGGCTGGATGCCGATGCCGGTGCCGCTGCGGCATTGAGTGAAGCGGCGATCGCGATTGAATCGAGCACGCTCACCGTTGAGTGGGTCAAGGAATTAGATGGTGTCCTGCACCAGCAAGGAACTGCCTTTTTGGATGCGCCGATGGTGGGCTCTCGCCCTCAGGCCGAGGTGGGTAAGCTGACCTATCTTGTGGGCGGCGACGCCGCCACTCTGGCGCGTAGTCAAGCCGTTTTGTCAGACGCTGGCGCGGCTCAAGTGTATACCGTGGGGGCCGTGGGGCAGGGCACCGCGATGAAGCTCGCGGTGAATGCGCTGTTTGGCATCCAGGTGGCGGCGCTGGCCGAGGTCTTGACTGTGCTGGCCCAGCAAGGTCTATCTCATGATGCGGCCCTAGCTTGTTTGGGGGAATTGCCGATTATGAGTCCGGCGGTGAAATTAGCGGCGGAGCTGATGCGAGCCAACAACCATGCCCCACTGTTTCCGATCGCCCTGGTGGAAAAAGACTTTCGCTATGGGGTGCAATCAGCCCAGGCGGTTAACGCGGCGATGCCGATTGCTGCTGCCGTGGGCGAGGTGTATCGAGTGGCGATCGCCCAGGGATACGCTGACGACAACATTACTGGCATCATGCAAAGCTTGGCGACAAACTCGGGATGAGGCCAAGCTCAGTTCTTGCGCTAGGCTGATTGAGCTTTGGCTCTAACCTTGAAGCTTTCAAAGTCAATTACATTTGACTGCTTGGCTGTTTCCCAAATCTCGTTAACAATATCTACCAGCGGCGGAATAACCAGCAAGACATACTGTCCAACTCGCCCCTCTTTCTTGCTGGCGACAATCAGCGCCTCAATGCATTCTCCTAGGTCAGCCAAGTCTGATTTCACCCAAAAAACATCATCGTTGACAACGACAAGACGCTTTTGTTTTAGACCTTTGTCATATCCTGCTTGATTTAGAAAATCAATTATTTTACGGATCGTCTGAAGAGAAATATCTTTTCTTAGGCTTCTAATTGCCTTGATCTCGACAATCTGATCCCAAGAAAAAAGAACAAGCGGTTTCCGCCCTGATCCAATTCGAGTTGGATTAATTAGCCCGACTTTTTCAAGGTAGACAAGACGACTAGACGTACACTGCGTCAATCTAAGCGCCTCTTGCCGCGTAAAGCCACTTATGCCAATGTCCTGCTCTTTGGTCATAGCTTCCTTGTGGTGCTTACGGCATCCTTTAAACCTCATTATTCTAGAACAGGTACGCTTGCTTAAAGATATTTAACAACGTTTTGCTACGAAAAAGCAACGATATTCTAATCTAGATCTTTTTTAGAACGTTGAGATAATATTGATGTGTCTTGGCTTTAGCTGAGGCAATGTTCATTCTCTAAGGAGAAACGACTATGTCGATTCGACGTAGAACACGTACAACGACTAAAAGCGTCCGCGTAGGCGGTCGCCTAATCCCAGTTCGGATCAAAACAACCACGACAACTCGGCGAAATCGCTCAAAGGTATCGTGGTCTGTTCAGAGTCAAATCCTTTAAGGAGGAAAACGATGCCTAAAAAAGAAACCAGCCGGAAAGCGGCCTCAAATGCATCAAAAGTCCTTAGGGACAAGACATCCAGCAAGTCAGAGCGGTCTGCTGCTGGATCGGCGTTATCTCAACGTGAGAAGCGCAAAAAGAAGTAAGCACTTCTTCGTTTAATCCGTTTTTGCTGCCCACCAGTTGCCGCTGGTGGGTTTCTTGTTGAAGAGACTAACAGACAGCGGCTTCTGTATTATTAGAATTGCAGCAAAATTCAATCTATATTTTGGTGTCGTCGAAAACTTTGGTGCGTCAAGTATATTGTTGCCCAATTCTGGGGAGCGATTCTTAAAGTCCCTCAGAATTGGTGGCTGAAAGCCCTTCGGGCATACAGGACAAGGGGGCTGACCAAATCCAGTGCTTAGATCCATTCATCCCTTGATGACGCAATGCCTTCAGTTCCTGGATCAGCTCGTAACCGCCACTTCAGAACACTTTCGTGTCAGTATTTGAGGGCTTCGGTTGATCGCCCGTGAGCCCCGACGATGCCTGTACCCACGGAATCCGCTTGTTTGTGGAAACCCCCGCTATCTGGCCTGGAACTGTTTGAAGCCACGCTGTTTTCCCAGCAGTTTGGCAAGCACTTTCATGCGGCCTATACGATTGGCGTGAATGAAGGGGGGCTGGGCCGCTGTTTACTGCGGGGCGACAATCAACATCACTATCCCGGCAGCTTGAAGCTGCTGAATCCGGGTGAGGTGCATACCGGGCAAGCAGTTTCGGCTGACACGGGATGGTCATTTCGCAATATCTATATCGACTTAGCGGCGATCGAACGGGCCTTGGCTCAGTTCGACTACGCCAGACCCGGCATGCCTTACTTTAAGGAAACAATTGTGTGGGAACCTGCGCTGCGATCGCGATTCTATGAGTTGTTTCAAGCCCTGACCTTACCCTCCTCACCCCTGCAACAACAGTCACTGCTGCTGGAGTTGCTGGCTCAGATTTTTCTGCGGGGTGACCCGTCTTGGGTGGATTTCCACATACCGGGCGCAGAATCAAAAGCCGTGGCGGTCGTGCGGGCTTACTTAGAGGCGCACCATGCAGAACGGGTGACGCTGGATGAGTTGGCCCGGCTGGTTAACCTGAGTCCGTACTATTTGATCCGCAGCTTTCGGCAGCAGGTGGGCTGTCCGCCCCATCAGTATCAGCAGCAGTGGCAACTGTTGCAAGCCAAGCAAGCCCTGCAAAGGCCGGACTCAATCGCGGCGATCGCGATCGCCCACGGCTTTTATGACCAAAGCCACCTGACCCGCGCCTTTAAGCAAGCCTTTGGCGTCACCCCTGGTCAGTATCAAAAGGTCAATTCTGTCCAAGATCGGTAACCCGAGGCGGCCCTAAGCTAAAGCGAATCGGCCAACCGATTAATGGCACCCAGGGAGCAGGCATGACGATCACGAAGGATTTTTCAATTTCAGCGGTGATTGCGGGCTTCGTCACCGTGCTGGTCGGGTTTACGGGGGCGGGGGTGATTGTGTTTCAGGCGGCGCAGTCGCTGGGGGCAACCCCCGCCGAGATTGGCTCGTGGCTTTGGGCCTTGGGTTGGGGCATGGGGCTCACCAGTATTGGCCTATCGCTGCGCTATCGGGTGCCGATTGTGACGGCCTGGTCAACGCCGGGGGCCGCCATGCTGATTACTACGACTGCCGATGTGACGATGCCAGAGGCGATCGGGGCGTTCCTCATCTCTGCTGCTTTGATCACGCTAGTGGGCTTTACCGGCTGGTTTGAACGGCTCATCCAACATCTGCCGCTATCGCTGGCGGCGGCCATGCTAGCCGGGGTGTTGCTGCAGTTTGGGTTGAACGTCTTTCTGGCGATGCAAGCGCAGTTTGTCATGGTGTTCGCCATGTTTGGCCTCTACCTGCTGATGCGACGCACGCAGCCGCGCTATGCCATTATCGCCGCCCTGGTGCTCGGGGTATTAATTGCCGGTAGCCAGGGGCTCTTGCAACTAGAGGCGGTGCAGTTGCAGTGGGCCACGCCCGTGTTTACCTCGCCGCGATTTTCCCTCAGTGCCCTGATGGGGATGGCGCTGCCGCTGTTTATCGTCACGATGGCATCGCAAAATGTACCCGGCGTCGCCGTCATTCGCGCTTCTGGCTACACCGTACCCAGTTCTCCCCTGATTGGCTGGACGGGCGTGGCTACTTTGCTGCTGGCTCCCTTTGGCGCTTTTGCGATTAATCTAGCCGCGATTACTGCGGCGATTTCGATGGGACGAGAAGCCCATGAAGATCCCAGCAAACGCTATGTTGCTGCCGTCGCTGTGGGTGTCTTTTACATCGCGATCGGCTTGTTTGGCGCAACGGTCGGCTCCATTTTTGCGGCGCTGCCTCAAGAGCTAGTGTTGGCGATCGCAGGGCTGGCTCTGCTGGGCACGATTGGCAACGGTTTAGTCACGGCGTTAGCGGCAGAAAAGGAACGCGAACCGGCTCTGATCACGTTTCTGGTCACGGCCTCTGGCATCACGATTTTGGGCATTGGCTCGGCCTTTTGGGGCTTGGTGATCGGGGTTTTGGCGTTAGTTGTGCTGCGGATGAACCAGCGTGAGGCGGTGAAAACATAGGGCTCAAAATGGCGGTAGCTTGAATCAGTTGAACTCACCAGTAAACTGATTGAAAGACTCAAACTCAACAACCATGCCTCCGTCATTTTGGGCGATGTCAGATGCACTATAGATAGATGCGCATGTTCAGATCGCTGCCAGAGTTCAGGATATTTTTGACGATTTTTGGGATAGGTTTTCAGCATCCATAGCAAGATGGAGTCCTGACTGAAAAATGCCTTACGGATAGTTTCTCGATTGCCGCTCCAAAGGGTTTCTTGTGTGAGCGATCGCTGCCAGGTTCGTCGCCACAACCGCCCCATAATTAGCCAAAAAGAATAGTCCAGAAACACGACGGTGTCAGCCTGACCCCAAACGATGTCGCGCACGACACTGTAGTTGCCATCAACGATCCAGTGATCTCCTTTCAAAGCCTCGCTGACTCGATTTCGAAAGACCTGAGGTGCAGTCATGGTCCAATTCGGTCCCCAAAATAAGCTGTCTAACTCGATGTGAGGAATTTGCTTTCTTTGAGCAACTTGTTTGGCGAGAGTCGTTTTGCCTGAGCCGGTTGTGCCCACGATAGAAATCCGCTGACCGCAACCTGGGAAATTTATTTTTACAAACTTGACTATTTCATTGCCTTGTTGCTCAGCCATGGGTGTAACCGTCCCCTGAGCGGAGTCGTTGGCTTTGCCGCCCCAGAGGGGCTAAGGGGACTTTTGGGGGGGAGATCTGGCTTCGACTCCGCTCAGCCAGCGCGACGTGTGGGACAGTTATCCATGGGTTGGGGAAACGCAAGTCAATGTATCATAAGTAGGCAGTTAGAATTAAATGTAAGATGTTGGAGTTGCCAGAGTCAGCCTCTATGCCCGCCCCCTGCGTATCACATTGACTGCAGAAGAAGACCGCACCTTAAGCGAACTGCGGCAAGCCCAGAGCGTACCCTATCGAACTCGTGACCGTGCACATATGCTGCGGTTGAATGCTCAGGGGCTAAACGTACCGGGAGTAGGTCACCTTCTACAGAGAAAAATAATGATGGGGTGAGAGCATCCCATT
>ERZ1740060.186-NODE-186-length-47869-cov-5.496026_pt1 | contig 47869 bp, 50 predicted proteins | sample MGYA00581743_ERZ1740060 | MGnify/ENA primary metagenome ERZ1740060 (study PRJEB43018, sample SAMN04849235) | marine metagenome | isolation source: floating plastic debris | place: Pacific Ocean | collected 2008-08-27 | study: EMG produced TPA metagenomics assembly... | reverse complement strand
CTCCAGGGCGTTTTCTGCATCTTCCTCACCACCCTCAAACACCACAGGTTGGAGATCAACAAGATCAACATCCTGATCCTGAAGCTCACCATCAGACAGCACAAGGCCGACCGGCGCCGTGGTGGCCAGAGAGAAATCTTCCTTCTCGCCCTCTTCAACAGGTGTCGAGAAGGCAAGGCGGCCAATGACAAAGCCGGCCAAAGTGCCTTCCACCAAACCAATGAACGCAAAGCAGCCTTGCGGGCCCATCGCATCGACCAGCACGGACGCCGAAATGGGACCCAGGATTGAGCCAATGGCGAAGACGAGCAAGAGCCCGGATGCCATGGTCACGTACTCATCGGGGTCGGCATGATCATAGGTATGGGCAACCGCCACGGCATAGGCGGGAAAAACCGTTGCGCCGATTGCGAACCCGCCCAGCAGAATTGGAATCAGGGAAGACGGCTGGACCAAAAACACTGCCAACCCTGCCAGACAGGAGGCAACATGGAGGCCAACGCGCACCAATCGGCGATCGATCTTGTCCGATAGGCGCCCTACTGGCCATTGGGAGAAGGCGGCGCCCACAACTGCGACACTCAAGAACAGGGCGGCCTGATCGGTCGTGAGGCCCGAACGTGAGGCATAGACGCCGCCCAGTGCCCAGAATGCGGCGGTTGCCGCGCCGACCCCGAAGGTTGCCACAACGCCCACCGGCGAGTTGCTGACCAGACGCCTGAGATTAAGCCGGACGACATAAAGCGGGGCGGGCTGGGTCGCCCGACTGAGCGCCAGTGGTAGGGCGGCAAACGAGACGAGCACTGAAGCCAGTGTAAACAGCGCGAAGCTTTCCAACGGGTAGGTGATGAGCAGCATTTGCCCAAATGTCAGCATCGCGAAGTTGATGATGACATAGATCGACATCACCAGCCCGCGGTTGCTGTTGTCGGTGCGCTCGTTCAGCCAGCTTTCAATTATGATGTCGAGGCCAGCCAGGCAGAAGCCGGTGACCATGCGCAGCACCGTCCAGATCGCAGGATCGATAGCCAAAGGGTGCAGGATGATCGTGCCCGACTTCAGGCCAACAAGCGCCGCGAACACTCGGATATGTCCGGCCCGCGCCACCAGCGCAGGCGCCGCCACACAACCAATCGCAAAGCCTAGATAGAAACTTGAGCCGAAACCGCCGACCCAGAACGAGCCAAAACCCTCAGCCTCTCCGCGCAGCGGAACAAGCGCGCCTTGCAGCCCCTGGCCAGCCACCAGCAGCGCTGTTGAGAACAACAGCGCGAAAAAGGGTGAAAGCGCCCGCACAGGCGCGGTCTGTCAGGCTCGCGCGGGGGTGACGATCTGGTCGCGGCCCAAAAGCCGGAACACAGAGGCCACAATCCCCTCCGCATCAAGACCCGCCTCGGCCACCATCTTTGCCGGACTATCTTGGTCGATAAACCTGTCTGGCAAAGTCAGGGTAGCAAGCTTCAGCCGGCCATCCAGCAAGGCAGCATCGTTGAGCGTACGCAGAACATAAGAGCCGAATCCGCCGACCGAGCCTTCTTCAACGGTGATCAGCACCTCATGTTCGCGGGCAAGACGCTGCACGAGCTCGACATCGAGCGGTTTGGCGAAACGTGCATCGGCCACTGTGGTGGAAAGCCCTTCGGTCTCCAGCGTATCGGCGGCTTTCAGCGCGTCTTTCAGGCGCGATCCAAGCGATAGGATGGCAACGGTCGAACCTTCCCGGACGATCCGGCCCTTGCCGATCTCCAGGATGTCGCCGCGGTCGGGCAGATCTACACCCACGCCTTCGCCCCGCGGGTAACGGAACGCGATGGGACCTTCGTCATAATCGGCAGCCGTGCGCACCATGTGGACAAGGTCCGCCTCGTCACCGGCGGCCATGATGGTGAAACCTGGAAGACAGCCTAGATAGGCAATGTCGAACGAGCCGGCATGGGTCGGCCCATCCGCACCGACAAGACCAGCCCGGTCGATGGGGAAGCGAACCGGCAGCTTTTGGATGGCGACGTCGTGGACGACCTGGTCGTAACCGCGCTGCAGGAAGGTGGAGTAGATCGCACAGAACGGCTTCATTCCGTCCGAGGCCATGCCGGCGGCGAAGGTCACCGCATGTTGCTCAGCGATCCCAACGTCAAAGGTGCGTTGTGGGAAGGTCCGGCCGAACAGATCAATGCCTGTACCCGATGGCATGGCCGCCGTGATGCCGACAATGCGGTCATCTTCCTCCGCTTCGCGGATCAGAGACTGGCCGAACACCCGCGTGTAGGCCGGTGCATTGGGCTTGGATTTGGCCTGCTCGCCGGTGACGACGTTGAATTTCGAGACGCCGTGATATTTGTCCGACGACGCTTCTGCCGGGCCATAGCCCTTGCCCTTCTGGGTGCGCACATGCACCAGAATCGGCCCTTGCTCGCTGTCGCGAACATTTTCCAGAACCGGCATCAGATGGTGGATGTTGTGCCCGTCGATCGGGCCAACATAATAGAAGCCGAGTTCCTCAAACATCGTGCCGCCGGTGAAGAAGGAGCGGGTGAACTCTTCGGCTTGAGCTGCCTTTTTGTGCCAATAGGGCGGCAGCTTTTTCGCCACGCGCTTCAGGCCCTCACGCACCGAGCGATAGGTGTTGCCTGAGACCAGACGTGCCAGATAGGCGCTCATGGCCCCTGTCGGTGGGGCAATCGACATATCATTGTCGTTGAGAATCACGATCAGACGGGCGTCCATAGCACCCGCATTGTTCATCGCTTCATAGGCCATGCCGGCCGACATCGACCCATCGCCAATCACCGAGACGACATTGTTTTGCCGGCCCTGAAGATCGCGCGCCACGGCCATGCCAAGGCCAGATGAGATGGAGGTCGAGGAGTGCGCCGCTCCAAACGGGTCGTACTCGCTCTCGGCGCGCTTGGTAAAACCGGAAAGCCCACCGCCCTGCCTTATGGTGCGGATGCGATCGCGGCGGCCGGTCAGAATCTTGTGCGGATAGCACTGGTGCCCGACATCCCAGATCAGCCGATCATCCGGCGTGTTGAACACCGCATGTAAGGCCACCGTCAGCTCAACCACGCCGAGCCCAGCGCCCAGATGGCCGCCGGTCACCGAGACGGCGGATATCATCTCCGCTCGCACTTCGTCGGCGATTTGCGTTAGCTGCTCATGGTCCAAGGACTTGAGGTCGTTTGGCGAACCGATGGTGTCGAGAAGCGGCGTATCAGGGCGTTCTATCAAGCTCATGGCGTCACACTATCGCAGTTTCGCAGCGCGTAAAGCGCGGCATAAAGGCAAGTGTACGACGACTCGAAGTGTAAAGAAAGTCTGACACTTCATTCTATCATGTTAGCCTGACACTTGGGGGCTCCGGGCGGCACAGTACCGCCCAGAGCCTGAGCCTAGAAAGCCATCACATGGTAGGCATTCAATCAGGCAGCGGGATGAACTCTTCCTCATCACCAGGAACGGTATCGAACCGGCCGGATTTCCAGTCTGCCTTGGCCTGTTCAATGCGGTCCTTTGAGGAGGACACAAAGTTCCACCAGATGTGGCGCTCAGAATCCATCGGCTCACCGCCCAGCACCATGAACCGGGCATCGGCGCTCGCACGAACGGTGATCTCATCGCCCGGTTTGAACACCAAAAGTTGCCCGGGGCCGAACTGATCGCCAGCAATGTCCAACGTGCCTGACACCGTGTAGATGCCGCGCTCCTCATAGGTTGGGTCGAGAGGCATGCTTGCGCCGGTGGCAAGTGTCACATCGGCATAGAGCGTCGGCCAGGCGGTTTTGGTCGGGGCTTTCACGCCCATTAGTTCGCCTGCAATCACACGCATCGCCACGCCATGATCGTTGATCATCGGCAGTTGGTCCGCTCCGTAATGCTCAAAAGCCGGTGCGCCTTCCTCGTGCGATTCGGGCAGAGCAACCCAGCTTTGGATGCCGAACAGTTTCGGTCCCAAAGCCTTGGCGGCTTCTGACGTGCGTTCTGAATGCACAATGCCGCTGCCGGCCGACATCAGATTGAGCTCGCCGGGCTTGATGGAAAGCTCGGTCCCCAGCGAGTCGCGGTGAAGCACCTCGCCATCGAACAGATAAGTCACGGTTGCCAGCCCGATATGCGGATGCGGGCGAACATCGATACCGCCGCCGATCAGGAACTCAGCCGGACCCATTTGATCGAAGAAGATAAAGGGCCCAACCATACGGCGTTCGCGTGAGGGCAAAGCCCGCCGCACTTCAAATCCACCCAGGTCCCGCGCCCGTGGAATGATAACTGTTTCAATGGCATCGCAGGACTTGGCATCGCCCGGCGTCGGGTCTTGGCCAGAAAGCCAGCTCATGACAGATCACCTCTGCAAATTGTTTCCGTTGCCCAGTATTTAGGGCGCCTTTGCACAAGGTGTCGATCTGTCTGGCGACGACACACTGTTCATCGAAATTGAACGCGAAACGGTCTATTAGGTTAGATTGAGAGAACGCCAACCAGTAGGCAAGCCATGGCTAGATAGCCGGGCAGGGCATCGGCCAATGACAACTGCCGCATCAAAAGGCTTTGCTTTGGATCCTTGGGATTGACCCGCACGCGCAGTGCGCCGCCAATAGGAAACCGGCCGATCATCGCATCGGCATCTGCTTCAGTTTCAAAGAATGGCTCGCGGGTCGCCGAGTAGCGGCTTCCCACATAGGTTTGGTCGTCGACGGTGTAGGCGTAGCGGATGACGGACCGGTAGCCGTCCTTCTGCTCCCAGGGTCGAAAAGGATCGCTTTCACGCGCTGCTTCGACCAGAGCGCCACGCACTGTACCAGGCACAATGGTCCAGTTCACGCTGGCGATCCAATCGCGAATGAGGAATGCCCAGCCGGCAAGCAGAACCAAACCGCAGAAAATGGCGAACGCGCCGAGCATCGCTGGGTCCCTTACGGGTCGAGCGGTTCCGTGCCGGCCGGCTCGCCCTTGACCGAGAGGCGAATGGCTTCAACACGTTCCTCGGCTGCTTTCAGAAGCGCCTCACACCGGCTTTTCAAGGCTTCGCCGCGCTCATAGATCGCAATGGAATCTTCCAGCGCCACGTCGCCACGCTCCAGACGATCGACGATACGCTCCAACTCGGCCATCGCCGCTTCAAAGGTCATCTCGTTAAGGGCGGTCTGATCGGTGTCGCTCATGGCCGAAATCCTTCACCGGGTATGCAACAAACGGTCAGCCGGTCACGCCTGCATCAGCGTTGCCACATGAGCAGCCACCGAGCGCGACAGGCCTGTCAGGTCGTAGCCGCCTTCAAGCAGCGAAACCAGCCGTCCGCCGGCCTTTTGCGCCGCCAGCTCCATCAATTGCTCTGTCACCCACACAAAATCAGCCTCATGCAGATGAATGTTGGCAAGCGGGTCGCGAGTGTGGGCATCAAATCCGGCCGAAAGAATCACCAGATCGGGATCAAAATCGTGAAGCCGGGGCAGGATGACCGTGGAAAACGCTTCATTGAACGCCTCCGCGCCGTCGCCTGAGGCAAGCGGTGCGTTGACGATGGTGCCATGCTCGCCCGTCTCCTGCACTGCGCCCGTCCCCGGATAGAGCGGCGCCTGGTGGGTCGAGGCGTACATCACTGTTGCGTCGTTCCACAAAATGTCCTGTGTGCCGTTGCCGTGATGCACATCGAAATCAATGATCGCGACACGCTCCGCACCATGCTCTTTCTGGGCATGCCGGGCGGCAATCGCGGCATTGTTGAAAAAACAGAAGCCCATCGATTGCGCCCGCTCGGCATGATGGCCCGGTGGCCGGGCGGCCGAGAAGGCGTTCTTCACCTTGCGGGTCATCACCTCGTCAACGGCCTGGCAGGCCGCGCCCACGCCGCGCAGGGCCGCCTCCCACGTACCGGGGGAAACAGTGGTGTCCGCATCAAGCCGCACCAGCCCTTCCTCCGGGCAGGCATCGCGAATGCCAGTCGCATAGGGCAGGGGATGCGCCAGCGTCACCTGATCGAGCGTGCCCCAGGGCGCGATGTCTCGGTCTAAACCGGCAAACCGCTCATCCTCCAGCGCCCGATCAATGGCCCTTATGCGGTCAGGCCGTTCCGGGTGGCCCAGCGGCGTCGCATGATCGAGAAAGCTAGGGTGCGACAGGTACAGCGTTTGGTGCATCGAGGCTCCTCCCCGGACGCGCCATCTTGCTTTTGCTTGGCGTCCAGCCTGTCACAGTTTGGTCATACCCCGCTGAGCGACACAAGCCTGACCAAAGCCTTGGGGCAGAGGCCGGTTAACGCGCCAGCTGGTCTATTAGCGGACCTGATAACGGCCATCGGCACGCCAGCGGCGCATGAGTGCGGCGAGCGCCTCGTCGCCATCCTCGGGCAGTTTGATCAGTACCTTGACCAAAAGATCGCCGCGCGCACCGGATTTAGTGGGCAGGCCGCGACCCTTCAGCCGCATCACACGACCCGATTGGGTGCCCTCCGGCAGCGTCATGGCGACGGTGCCGTCGAGCGTTGTCACGCTCACACGTGCGCCCAAGACGGCCTCATCCAGCGTGACCGGCAGGTCCATTGAAAGGGTCGCGCCATCGGCTTTGTACACGGGGTGGTCGGCCAAACGCAGTGTTACCAGTGCATCGCCAGCCTGACCGCCCGGAGCCGGCGACGGATCGCCTTTGCCCTTCAGCCGAATGGTCTGACCGTCTTCAGCGCCCTTGGGCAAAGCGACCTTCACCGATCCCTGTCCGGGGATGGTCACCGTCACTTTGTCACCTGCCAGAAGCTCTTCCAGCGAGATGCGGGCCTCTACCCGTCGATCGGCACCCTTGGAGGGTTTGGGCTTGGCGCGCGCTTGGGCGCCAGCACTACCCATGTCGGCCCCGAAACCGGGCCCAGCGCCTCCAAACATGTTCTTCAGTATGTCTTCGGCACTTGCGCCGCCACCGGGAAACCCTTGAGAGCGGAAACCGCGCGCCCCGCCACCGGCCCCCGCGCCCTGTGCGAACTGAGCGAAGATGTCCTCAAAGCCCGGGTTTGCGCCACCCTGCGCCCGGCCGCGACCATTGCCGCCAAACGGGTTAAAGCCAGCCATGGTCGGTTGGCCGGCCGCATCGATTTCGCCGCGGTCGAACTGGGCGCGACGGTCTGCGTCGCCGACAATATCGTAAGCGGCGCTGATCTCCGAAAACCGTTCCTTGGCCTTCGGGTCGTCGGGATTCTGGTCGGGGTGATACGTCTTGGCGAGTTTGCGATAGGCAGACTTGATGGCTGCCGCGTCCGCGGATTTAGCCACGCCAAGAATGCTGTATGGATCGCGCATTGCGCACCGTCCTATCGCTTGTCAGGTGAAAAAACAGATGGCTGACAGATAGGTATGGATGACCGGACTTGCCAGGGGCCGGGCGTTTGAAGGCTTAAAGCACCTGTCCGGCACGCGGCGTCACAAACACCCAATCCTCACCTTCCTGACACGCATCGGCCAGAAGGATTGTATTGCGGCCGCTATCGGTGATCTCGACGCTGACAACGCGGCAACGGCCATCGCCGCTTGCGCTCATTGACCGGAACGGGGTCATGACACCGGAACGTCCGGTTGCAGCATGCGCCCAGTCAAACGTGCCAACATCAGGGTCGGTGTTGAGCGTCTGCGTCAGAGTGCGACTCATGGCGTTGAGATCGCCTTGGGTCAGCCTCACCTCGTCTGCACGCAAATCCGGCATTGCCGCGATCAGCGCTTCAGCGGGCCTGTCTGCGGCTTCGCCGGTCGACGGCTCGGCAACCGGTGCGACGGCACTGATTTCGGTGGGCAGTGGTGTGTTTTCGGCCGCCGCGATTTCTTCTTCTGTCGGCACCGTTGTCGATGAAGCGGTGTGCAGCGGCTCTTGGCCGATGCCCAAACTGTCACCGAAGGGAATGGAAACACTGGCGCAGCCAGCCAGCGCAAAAGCGGCGCAACCGATCACCGTCAGCCGCAAGCCTGTCGCAAAGCGGCCACGCATCGGCAAGGACGATACATCCTGGTCCATTAGGAGCACCCCACTTTACGCAATCACACAAATCGCCTGCGGTGCTGCACCGCAGCCCATCGGCTGGACAATGCGGTTTGAACGCGCAACACCATCCATTCCCCAACGTGACATCAAAGGTTTTGGGAAGTGTTAATGTCTAAGACCGCGCCGTCGTTCCTGTCCGCGACCGACCCATATGAGGTGTTTGAAGCTTGGCTGGATGATGCATCAGCCTCCGAGCCCAACGACCCCAACGCGGCTAGCCTGGCGACCGTTGACAGCGATGGCATGCCCAATGTGCGGGTTGTTTTGGTCAAGGCCGTGGAGCGTTCCGGCTTCGTGTTCTACACCAATCTTCAAAGCGCCAAGGGAGCTGAGCTTCTCGGCAGCAAGAAGGCAGCATTGTGTTTTCATTGGAAGACGCTTGGCCGTCAGGTGCGTGTACGCGGGGCAGTCGAGCAGGTCGCCGATGACGTGGCTGATGCCTACTTTGCCAGCCGCCCACGCGGCAGCCGCATTGGCGCTTGGGCATCAAAGCAATCACAGGCGCTTGAGACGCCCGACGCCTTGCGTGAACGGGTAGCCGAACTCACCGATCGCTATGGGTCAGACGATGACACCGGGCAGACCGTGCCACGCCCCCCGCACTGGTCGGGTTTCAGGCTTGAGCCGGTGGAGTTCGAACTTTGGCACAATGGCGAGTTCCGGTTGCATGACCGGCTGACCTTTGCGCGGAAGACGCCAGAGGCAGAATGGCAGATCCGCCGCCTCTACCCCTGACGCTCATTACATGAAGAGTTCTATTCGCCGCGTTTTGCGTATGCGGCGCTCCGTGCGCCTTGGACGTCTTTGATGCCTAGCGGGCGATAAAGCGCATCCATCGGATCGCGCTGTGTGGTGCAGGCGTCCTGAGACTTCAGCTCCCTGGCCTGGGCGCGCAGGTCGCGCGCGAGCGTTACGACGTCGCAGTCGAGGGCGGTTTTGGGTCCGGCGGTGGCGCGGTCGGTAGGTTCCGAAGGGTCAGCCGTCAGGTCTGAGTAAGAGCCGGAAGAGGCGAGGGTCACAGAGGTCGAGGTCCTTTGCATGTGTTGTGTGAAAAGCAACGGCGGGTAGCCAACATGGCTTTCGCCGACAGGCGAGCGTGTGGCGATGGCATTTGTCAAAACCAAGGCACATACAAGGCTTCGGTATGAAATCGACATCATATCTGAGCGGCGATGGCCCTGACGCCTTGATGCGATGGGCAAAGCCGGTCATGTAGCGACAAACAAGCGGTGCTTGGCAGCGCTGCGACCCTTGGCGTTTTCTCGGACCTTCATGCGCTTTCGCCCGCTCACAAGACCGCTTTTTGCCCCCCGCCGTGCGCGGGTTCTGGCGGCCCTGTCTCTCATGACGCTGGTGATCGCGGTCATGATGGCGATTGTTGGTGTGGTGAGCCTGGAAGGCGCGCTTCTCGCTCTGGGATTTGCGGCAGCACTTGCCATCGCCGCATTGACCTTCGCCTTCTATGGTCTGGGCCACATTTGGAACCATGCCAGCACCGGCATCTCAGATGTTGCCTTGAGCATCCTGTGGGCCATCCCGGTACTCGTCGGTGTCACCGGGCTTGCCTATTTGGTGAACCTGACACCCTCTTATCCAGACCTTGCAACCGATGTGAACGACCCGCCATCGTTCGAGCTGCTGGGCGAACTGGAAGACGGCGAGACGGCGCTGCCCCTCGATGCCGCAGATCCTGCCGAGCGTATTCGTCTCAGCCTTGCCCATCCAGACTTGCGGACCGTCTATGTGGAGCGTCCCGCCTGGCATCTAGCCGAGGTGCTGGAAACGCTGATGCTGTCGGCTGGATGGACGAGTGCTCGCCTCGACACCCCCGATGGCCAAACCTATGAGGCCGAGTTCCAGGTCCCTGGCGCCTTCGTCTTTGTCGATCATGATGTGTCCATGCGCATCACGGATGATGGCGGTGGGTCTGTGGTGGATGCGCGCGCGCTTTCCAACATCCCGCTGCATGACTTCGGAACGAACGCGCCGGCCTTACAGGCGGTGATCGATCAGTTCTTGCTGGCGGTCGAAGCCACTCCGCCGCCGACCTCGGACCTCTAGGGTTTCCGGTCTTTAGTCCGACCTGTCGAATGCAAGGGGGCCGGCTGCCCAATGGCCGTCGTTTCCCACTGGTCGCAGAACCTGCCCCAATCCCTCAAGCCGTTCCAAATGGGCAAGCACGGACAAGCCGGCGGCCGGTCGAAGGCGTGCATCCAGGCCTTGATACAGGAGGTCCACCAACGCGCTGATGCTCAGTGAATCGAGCTCCAGCGCGGCCAGGATGGCTGCCTCACGCTCCATGCGGTGGGCGAACAGACCTTCCACATAGGGTTTGGCATCGTTGAGCCGCGCACCATGGCCCGGCAGATAGATGGACTCAGGCCGGGTGAGGAGACGTTGCAGACTTTCTAGGTAAGCGTTCATCGAACCTTCCGGTGGAGCGACGAGGCTGGTTGACCACGCCATGACATGGTCACCTGAGAACAGAGTGTCCTGACCTCCCAGAGCGAAACAAAGATGGTTCATCGTGTGGCCAGGCGTTGCCACGGCTTCCAAAACCAGTTCACCGAACCGCCAAACCGCGCCGTCGTCCATCACCTGATCGGGGGCATATGCGTCGTCCACGGCCTCATCGAGCGACGCATCGCCGGTTTCAGCTTGACGCGCAAAGCTATGGGGACCGGCGCCAACAATGGGAGCCCCGGTCTCGGCCTTCAGTGCGCGGGCCAGCGGTGAATGATCTCTGTGCGTGTGGGTGACGGCAATCGCACTGACGTCGGCCCCATCAATCGCGATCATAAGCGCGGTGAGGTGGGCCTCATTCTCCGGTCCCGGATCGATCACCACCACTGGATCGTTGCCGACCACATAGCTGTTGGTGCCCACAAAGGTCATCGCGCCGGGATTGTCGGCGGTAACGCGTCGCACGCGCGGTGCCACGGTGACCGGAATGCCCGGTCTTCCGGCAAAAGAGCGGTCGAAATGCAGCCCAGCCATTCTCGCAAACCCCACACAACGCTGGGTACTCGGGTGGATGGTTCCTATCCATCCGCTTGCGGCACCCTCACCAGCGATCTAAGCAGACGCGCAGGGCTTGTCACCTGCTTTGGAGAGGTCCGCCATACCATCCCACTGCCGATGCAAAGGTTTTGAATGGCCGCGCCTTCCTCGCATGATCGCCATGCGCCGAAAGCCAACCAATGGGCGTTGCGCCTAGCGAGGGGACGTGTCCGCCGCTGGCTGAACTGGCTTTGGCTTCCCATTGCGCTCGTTCAGGGCCTTGGGGTGCGTTCGGGGCGAACACGGCTGCTCGCGCCAGATGGCCCGTCGATCCTGACAGTTGGTCCCGACAAGCCAGCATCCAAGCCCCTCAGGCTCTTGATCGTGGGGGATTCCTCAGTGGCTGGCGTCGGTGTGGCGCGCGCCGACGAGACCTTGCCGGTCCAGATTGCGTCCCACTTGGCTGATCGTCTGGATCGTGCGGTCGCGCTTCATGCATCCGGCCATTCTTCAGCTGTCAGCGCCGATCTGCGCGACCATGTGATGCCACACCTGCCGCGTGATGTTTTCGATTTGGTCATTCTTGTTGTCGGTCTCAACGATGCCAAGAACCTGCACACAAGCGCGCGGTTTTTGCGTGAGTTCGGCACGTTGCTCTATGCGCTAAAGGCGCGATTTCCCTCCGCGGTCATCGCCCATTGGGCACTGAGCCCCTTCTCCATTGTTCCGGGCCTGCCGCAGCCGCTGAAAGGTTTCCTCTCCTTGCGTTCCGACCGGATGGATGCGCTGGCCGCGTGCCTGTGCGCCGAGCGCGGCGTGAAGCGGTTTGAGCGCCGGACCGAATTGCCGCCTGAGGCCTTCGCCGATGACGGCTTTCATATGAGCGCGGAAGGTTGTCGGCTTTGGGCCGACGATCTTGTCACTCAGCTCATGGCAAGTGGTTGGCTGGATGAGCCGCCTGTCGATGGAACCGATCAGCCGACAAGCTGATCAATCTGAAACACCTGCCGCGGTTCTCCCTGCCAGTCCGCCATCACAAGGCGGCCCGTCGCCAAAACGCCGCTCGTGCCGAAAAGCTCTGCAGGGCCATCATCTGGCAAAGCGGCCCCAAGTCTCGGATCGTCGAGCGTTCGCTTCGTCTTTGCCACCCGCAACAGGCAGCTCCCATCCTGCGTGGCAACATTTTGGCTCTGCCAAGAGCCATCCTGCAACGTGAAGCGCCGTCCAATCAGGGTAAGACCGTTCGGCCAAAGCTGATCGGGCAAAATGCCCGCGCCGGCTTGAAGCGCTGTAAGGTCCACTTCGTTCAAAGCCACCTGTCCAACGATCTTTTCAACATCGACCGTCAGGCGCTGGTCGAGCGGCAAAGCGGCAACCGCCAGCGGAGTCGAGACCATCCGGTCGGTGCGCGCATGGAGCGTCTCATAAAGTGCGCGCAGCGCCGTGGTTTCGCCGGAAAGCAAAAGGCCGGTCTCATCGGCGGTGAGTGCCAAGACCGCATCTGCATCGCTACCATCCACCCAGCTGGCACGACCGACCAAAATCTCTGGGATTGGCGCAAGAAGCGCAGCAAGAAGAGCTTCCAGAGCATCAAGCGAAAGGGTGGCACCCGCTCCAGCTGGCAGAGCGCCAGGCCCCTCCAAGCGCGCTGCCAAACCATCGACCGCATCGGCGCTCAGATGCAGCGTAAGGGTGGTTGAGCCGATAGACAGCGGAACTTCAGCGATGATGCCCTGCTGATTGGATGTCGCCACGCCAAGCGCCAGGCGCGCTGAACACAAACCACCGGTGACCGCGACGGGCTGCCGGCTCAGTGTTACGACCAGGTCGAACAGATTGGCCGACCAACTGTGCATCGCCATCGGAGACAAAGATCGATGTGCAGCGTCGATTTGAATTGAAGGATCAAGCTGGTTCATGATCCGCTTTCCTCATCGTCCGCCGCCGGCATTACCGCACCCAGCAAGCGGTGTCGCAACGCTACGGCAAGGGCATCTAGCTGCTCCGGCGTTAGGGGAAGCGTGCCTTCAATGTCTTCCACGGCCGCCATCGTAAGGGCCAGGAGATCATCAGCCGTTGGTGCGATCAGCTCTTCGATCAATGCTTGCGTGTCGGACGCCTCCGGTCGCAGAGCGTCCGCCAATTGCTCGGCGTCGATGACTTTCGACTGGATTGGCGATGAGGAACCGCTCATGAGCCTTGCCCCACAAGATCACGGCAGAGGGCCATGGCCTCGCGCACCGTTAGGCCCTCGCAACCCTCCGCCATGCGTTCGGCAAGGCGCTCGCAGGCAGCCTCCTGCGCAAGGAGCCTTTCAGCTGCCGCCGCCGAGCGCAGCCCGAGGCGCTTGGCCAATAGGTCAGGATCGCTCTTGGCGAGAACGTCTTGAAGCGGCGCAAGGAAAGATTCGGTCGTGCCGACCGCATCAACGGAAGTGGAGAAATCGCCGCCCGAAAAACCGGGATCGGGGCTGCGTGCGCCCATGTCGCACCTTCCTTGCAGTCGCTCTTGCCATGCCTCCGCCCACGCGACGGACACTAGCAAGAGGAGCGGCAAAGCTCAAACGATTGTGCGATGCAGCAATAACGTTATGCAGAAGGCAGTAGGCAGCGCGCGATCAGGCGACCGCGCGGCTCAGCGCACATTGCGACCACAGGTCCGACAGCGCGCTGACCAGATGATTGATGTCCTGATCGGTGTGCAGTGGGCCAGGCGTAATGCGCAGGCGCTCGGTGCCCTTGTCCACGGTCGGATAGTTGATCGGCTGAATGTAGATGCCGTAGGTCTCCAGCAGAACATCGGAGATGAACTTGCACTTCTTGGCATCGCCAACCATCACCGGAATGATGTGGCTTGGCGCCGGCATGTAGGGAATGCCAGCCCGATCAAGGAGGGCACGCACCTTGTGGACCGCCTCCTGCTGACCCCGGCGTTCAACATCGCTTTGCTTAAGATGCCGGATGGAGGTCATCGCGCCAGCGGCCAAGGTCGGGGGCAAAGAGGTGGTGAAAATGAAGCCTGAGGCGAACGAGCGGATGAAGTCACACAGGGCCGTTGATCCGGTGATGTAACCGCCCATCACGCCGAACGCCTTGCCCAGTGTGCCTTCGATCAGCGTCACGCGGTCCATCAACCCTTCGCGCTCGGCAACGCCGCCGCCGCGCGGGCCGTACATGCCAACAGCATGCACTTCGTCCAGATAGGTCATGGCGCCGTATTTGTCGGCGACGTCGCAAATCTCTTTGATGGGCGCGATATCGCCATCCATCGAATAAACCGACTCAAAGGCCACAATCTTCGCCCGGCCGGGTGCAACCGATGCCAGCTTGCGCTCCAGATCTTCTGGGTCATTGTGCTTGAAGATCATTTTTTCCGCGCGTGAATGGCGGATGCCTTCGATCATCGAGGCATGGTTTTTGGCGTCGGAAATCACAACGCAATTGGGAAGCTTGGCGGCAAGGGTCGAAAGCGAGGCCCAATTGGAGACATAGCCGGACGTGAAAAGAAGCGCGGCTTCTTTGCCGTGCAGATCTGCCAGTTCCTGCTCAAGCTTCACATGATAATGATTGGTGCCGGAGATGTTGCGCGTGCCACCAGCGCCTGAGCCACAGCGATTGATGGCTTCATGCATGGCGTTGATGACATCGGGGTGCTGACCCATGCCCAGATAGTCATTGGAGCACCACACCGTAACTTCTTGCACCGTGCCATCTTCGCGGTGGCGCGTGGCGCGGGGAAAGCTGCCACGATGGCGTTCAAGATCGGCGAAGATACGGTATCGACCTTCTTCTTTCAGTCCCTCCAGCGAAGACTGAAAAAAACCTTCGTAATTCATTCCATAACTCCCGATCATGCCACGAAGGGCACCGCATTCCTGTCGTCATCCGCCCCGTCTCCCGAACGGTATTGGCGGCCCGCCCGATGGCGGTTGGCTCTGACGAACCATCATGCGCAAATTCCAAACCCGCGCTATCCGCACCCCCACCGATAGCCACAGGTCCAATAAAGATATTTGTCATAGATCATTTGGACGCTGCCAGATCAATCCTTGCAGATGCGCGCTTTGCCGCACCGAAAGACGATGCGCCAGCGATCGCTTCTCTGCCCACAAGGGTTTCGATCTCCTGCGCGATTCCGTCGCCAGCTTCCTGGTAGATGTTGTACACGCTATCGGCGCCGGCAGCGTAAAGCTCCAGCTCGTCATCGGGGTAAAGCGCGATAGTCGCGATGGTGTTGCGGTAGCCCGTTGAGCGCAAAAGCGCGATGGCCGACAGGTTGGATTGCTGGTGCGGCGTTGCCAGTACGATCAGATCGATGCCGGTCTTATAGCCCTTCAGACGACCCCAAAGTTCTGGGTTGTTGGCATCGCCGCGCAGCACGTGGCGCCCCACGGCGTAGTGCTCATCGACCACGGTGTTGTCGATGTCGAAGCCGATCACCAGGCTCGGATCGTCATTGGCAACATTGAGGAAGGCTGCTGACCCCACGCGGCCCATACCAAAGATGAGCACCCGCGTGTCGCCAAGCGGAATGGGTTCGTCTTCGGCGAGGTAACGCTGCGATTCCAGGAACTGCAATCGGCTGCGCCAGCGGGCGAACAGTGCGTTGGCAGAACTGGAAAGCGGCGCTGAAAGGCCGAAGGACAAAGCAACCGTCACTGCCAGTACAACCAGCCACTCGGCAGGCAGCCAGCCCGCCTCAAACGCAACCGCGCCAACAATCAGGGCAAACTCTGAATAGTTGCCGAGCGTCAGCGTCGACAGGAAACTGACGCGAGCCCGCAGGTGAAAGCGCGAGAACAGCACCATCCAAAGCCCGGTCTTGGCGACCAGAAAGACCATGAGTGCCGTCGCCGTGAGGGCAATTGTGGCATCCGGCAGGCCGAACTGGCCGATGGACAGGAAGAAGCCAATCAGGAACACGTCTTTGAAGACGCCGAGCGCCTTGTTGAGCTCGTCTGCCTTGCTTGTGCCTGCCATCACAAGGCCGAAAATCAAGGCCCCAAGATCGCCTTTCAGCCCAACCGCGCTGAACAGGGCATAGCCAAGAACGGCCATGCCGAAGCCGAACAGCAGCAAAAGTTCGCCGTGACCAGCCTTCTGCGCCAGCCGGTCGAGCGGTTTGCGAACGAACAACAGGCCAAGCAGACCGAGTGCAAAGATGCTTGGCATCGTGCCTTCTGACGCGGCCATAAAGACAACGGCGATGATGTCCTGAATGACCAGAATACCGATCGCGATACGCCCATGCCGCGAGGCAATCTCGCCTTTTTCATCGAGCACCTTCACCGCGAACACGGTGGAGGAGAAACTCATGGCAAACGCCACCAGAGCCGCCGTCTGCCAGCTGATGCCATCGAACAGCGCGAGCCCAATCGCGCCAAGGCCCATAACGAACAGCGTCGCAATGACCACGGTGATGGCCATGTGCGCTGTGGCGACGCCCAGAATTTGTGGCGAGCGCAGCGATTTCAGCGAGATTTTGAGGCCGATGGTGAACAGCATCAAGGTGATGCCGACATCCGCCAGGCCCTCCAGAAGCGGCCCGGATTGCATGCCGAAACCAGCCAGGCCGAAGCCCGCGATCAGATAGCCCACCATGGGTGGCAGGCCGACCATGCGCGCGCCAAAGCCCAGCGCAAAGGCCACAATGAGCCACAACGGGTCGGTGATCGAAAAGGACGGTTCCATGGGCGTACGCGGCTCTCGGGTGCGACAGAAGCAATGCTTTGATAAGCAGTGCTCGCGAAGCTGGCTTCAACCAGTCTAACACAGGCAATAATCGCGCCAACTTACAGCAGCGTTCGTAAGGATCAGGTGAATGACGTATGGCCTGCCCGCCGCGACAAAAGGATGCGGCGGGTTCTGGCCGTTTCGACCGATTTAGCGCCCGGTTACGGCGTGGCCGACATAGGGGTTGGCCTGGGCGATAAGCGATTGATGGGAAAAAGCCCCTGCACGGGTTCCGTCTGCGGCCGCCCAGGTTGCGCCGTAAGCCGGTCTTGTGATGTCGCCGGCGGCATACACACCCGGGACGCTCGTTTCCTGGAGGTCATCGGTCACGATGAAGGGACCGAAAGGACCTTCTTCGATGGAGCAGCCCAGCGTGTGAGCGAAAGGTGCTCGAAAACGCGACCGGGTGATGAGATAGAGAACCTCAACGCCTATCTTCCTGCCATCTGCAAGGCGCACAGATCGCATCTGATCGCCATCACGAGCAAGACTTGTGACCTCTCCATCAGCAATCGTGACCCCACGCTGGGCAAGGTCCGCGCGGTCCTCGTCCTGCAAGACATGTCCATTGGTGAAAAGGGTCAGGTCGCTTGTCCAATCGCCCAGAAGCCGCGCTTGGTGGAGCGAAGGCGCGCCGGACATCAAAAGGCCAGTTGGCCGGTCAGACACCTCATAACCATGGCAGTAGGGGCATTGCAGCACCGTCTTGCCCCAGCAATCTGCCAGGCCAGGCAGGTCAGGGAGCACGTCCTCATTGCCATGCGCAAGCACGACCCGATCCACGACGACATGGGCGTCTTTCTCGGCCGTCACGGCAAAGCGTCCACCGTCCGCAGCGACACCAGTGACACGCGCCTTCACCAAGGATGTTGTGGGATACTTTAGGAAATCGGCCTGCCCGCGTTCCTGAATGTCGGCCGGTGTTGCGCCGTCCATGCCGAGAAATCCGTGGCCTTCGCTGGCGAACCGATTGCGAGGCTCACCGGTGTCGAACACAATGACCGAACGACGGGCGCGGGCGAGAAACAAGGCTGCGCTCGATCCGGCGAAGCTCGCGCCGATAACGGCAACGTCGAAAGAGCGTTCGTTGGAGGCAATCATGAGGGGATCCTTGAAAATGAAAAGTCATGAAACAGTAATAGTTACATGAAAAGGAATAGCAAGCTCTCCCTCGCTCTCCACGCCATGGGTCACATGGCGCGTGAGCCCGATAAGCGGTTCCGCTCAGAGGATATTGCGGCCTTTCACCAGACCAATCCGGTGGTGGTGCGCCGGGTGCTGGGCCGCATGCGCGAGCTGGATTTGGTGACCTCTGAAAAGGGGCATTCGGGCGGCTGGCAACTTGCCAAACCGGCCACCGACATCGCCTTGTCGGACATCTATGTTGGTCTGGCGGACAAGCAGTTTCGCGTGGAGAACAGTGCCGACACCCACTGCGCTGTGGAAAGAGCGCTGTTCAACGCCTTTGAAGATGCCATGTCCGAAGCTGAACGCACATTGATCGACCGGCTGCGCTCCATCAGCCTGCAGAACATTGCCGATGAGATGGACAACAAGAAGAGCTGACATCGTGCTGCCAACTAAAAGGCGGCCAAGCAGGGAGGTTTTGAAGTCTCTGCTTGGCCTAACCGAACCTCCGCTTTGAGGTTGTGAGGTCCGGCTGGCGAAAAGACTAGCCAAAGTTCTTTCGGCGTCTAACATATTGGAAGTTGTTAATGTTAGAGCCGTGTAACCGGGCGTTGGATTGTTAGCCGGGCATCTTGCTGCTGGGCCATCCTGCGAGAAACATGCAAACAGCACCAATCTCCTTGGCGACACACTGAAGGAAATTGGTCGGAGTGAGTGGATTCGAACCACCGACCCCCTCGTCCCGAACGAGGTGCGCTACCAGGCTGCGCTACACTCCGACTGACCGCCTCAAACTGCCTGATGCCGGGACCATCGGCGGCGGCGGGGCCTCCCTATACCGGCTCGCCATGGGTGTCGCAAGAGCCCGGTAGGTGATGTGAAAGGCCTAGTCGCCGCGCGGTGCGGCGGCCCGTTTTAGTCGGTTGTTGATGGCTTCGCCCAATCCGATGTTTGGGATGGGAGCAATGGCGATCCCCGCGCTGTCACGGCCATCCAATTCGCGCAGCGCAGCGAACAGGTTGGCGGCGGCTTCACCAAGATCACCCGCAGCTGACAAGGACGCGTGGCCTTCCACCGCATGGCCTCCAAAACCAAGATAGGTGCAGCCCGCCGGCAGGTCGTTTGGCAACATGTTCAGGATCACCGGCTTTGAAGGTGCATAATGGCTTTCCAACATGCCCGGAGCCGCTGGCGCAGTCTGCGCAGCATCCATGGTGGAAACCGGATTTTCCAATACGTCCTCCAATGCGTCGGAAGAAACTCCGCCTGGGCGAAGGGTGACAGACGCCTCGCCGCGCACATCCAGAATTGTGGACTCCACCCCCACCCGGGTCGGTCCGCCATCGATCACCATGGCGATACGCCCACCAAGGTCAGCAAGCACATGCTCGGCGGTTGTGGCCGTCACATGGCCTGAGCGATTGGCGCTGGGCGCAGCGATGGGTCGGTCCAGCCTTTCGGCGAGCTGCCGTAATGCGCCGTCAGGGCAACGCAGGGCCAGGCTGTCACCGCCGGCGGTCACGGCATCGGCCAACCCGGTATCTGAATGCAAGGGCGCTACCAGTGTCAGCGGTCCGGGCCAGAAGGCCTGCGACAGCTTCACGGCACGCCTGTCGAACTCGGCATAGCGCTGTGCCATCGCAAGATCCGCCACATGCACGATAAGCGGATTGTGCGACGGTCGGCCCTTGGCTTCAAAGATGCTGGCAACCGCCTTGGCGTTGGTTGCATCGCCTGCGAGCCCGTAGACCGTCTCGGTCGGAACGGCGACCAGCTTACCAGCGTCCAACAGGTCAGCGGCGCGGGTTTCCCAGTCAGGATCGTTGAGCGGAAGGCGAAGGGTCAGCATCGCGCGCTGTTAGCATGTCCACCATCTTTTGCCAGCCGTGTCGCGCTGCTACACGGGGCGAACCCGCCAGCCGCACTGAGGATCACCGCCATGACGCAGCCCACCTATGATCGCCTGTTCAAAGGGGGCATCGTCGTCAATCAGGATGGCGCAGGCGAGCGCGATATCGCCGTTACCGACGGCAAGATCGCGGCGATCGGCTCCATCCCGGCTGAACAAGCCGGCGACGTGATCGACTGCACAGGCCTTCACATCCTGCCGGGCGTGATCGATAGCCAGGTGCATTTCCGCGAGCCGGGCGCCGAGCACAAAGAGAATCTGGAAACCGGCTCACTCGCCGCCGTCATGGGCGGGGTGACCTGCGTTTTCGAGATGCCCAACACCAACCCCACCACCACCGATGAGGCGATGCTGGCCGATAAGGTGAAGCGCGCACATCACCGCATGCACAGCGATTTTGCCTTCTGGGTCGGCGGCACGCGCGAGAACGCCCATATGACCGGCGAGCTGGAACGCCTGCCCGGTGCCGCGGGCATCAAGGTCTTCATGGGCTCATCGACCGGCAACCTGCTGGTGGAAGATGATGAGGGCGTGCGTCAGATCCTCAAGAGTATCAAGCGCCGCGCTGCCTTTCACTCCGAAGATGAACCGCGTCTGCGCGAGCGCGCCAATCTGCGCGTACCCGGCGACCCGTCCAGCCACCCGGTCTGGCGCGATGCGGAAGCGGCCTTGAAATGCACCAAGCGTCTGGTCGCATTGGCTGAAGAGACCGGTGCGCGCATCCATGTGCTGCACATTTCCACCGGCGATGAAATGCCGTTTCTGGCCAAGCACAAGCGTCATGCGACGGTGGAGGTTACGCCCCATCACCTGACTCTCTCCGCCGATGATTATGAGCGGCTTGGCACCTACCTTCAGATGAACCCGCCAGTGCGCGATAAGTCCCATCGCGATGGCGTCTGGTGGGGCGTGAAGCAGGGCGTGGCCGACGTCATTGGTTCCGACCATGCGCCCCATACCCGCGAGGAGAAAGATAAACCCTATCCGGAAAGCCCAGCCGGCATGCCCGGCGTTCAGACTCTGGTTCCGGTCATGCTCAACCACGTCGCAGAGGGTCATCTGTCGCTCGCCCGTTTTGTGGACATGACAAGCCATGGCCCGCAGCGCTTGTTCGGTTTGGCGAACAAGGGCCGCATCGCGCTTGGCTATGATGCCGATCTGACGGTTGTCGATCTGAAACGGCGCGAAACGATCACCAATGAGTGGATATCATCCATCTGTGGCTGGACGCCCTATGAAGGCATGCGGGTAACCGGCTGGCCGGTGGGCACGGTGATCCGTGGACGCCGTGTCATGTGGGAAGGCGATCTTACCACGCCATCGGGCGGCGAGCCGGCCACCTTCCATGAGACACTGCCGCCGCTCGCAGGCTGATTGCTCACCAATCCGTGTCTCTGATCCTTGCTCTTTTGGTTGGCCTAGGCGTCGGCGTCACGGTGTCGGCGCCCGTGGGCCCAGTGAACGTGCTCACCTCGCAGCGCGCCTTTCAAGGTGGGTTTCCAGCCGGCGTCTGGGCGGGCGCGGGCGCCGCCGCGGCAGACACTTTCTATGCGTCTATCGCCGTGTTCGGCGTGGTGTCTGTTGCCCAATGGATCGACGCCAACGAAACACCGGTCATGCTGATCGGCGGCCTGACACTCGTCGTTTACAGCGTCTATATCTGGCGCAAACCACCGCTGCTGACGGGCGACGGCGAGGCGCGCCTTCAGCGCCTCAGCAAGTCCAAAGGCTTCGCGGCGGGCCTCGCCATCACAATGGTCAACCCGAACGCAATGTTCGGTTTCTTCACGATTTTTGCCGGTCTGGGCGCACTCGTGCCCGATCCCAGCGACACCCAGGCTGCCATCACGCTGGTGATCGGCGTCGCGCTGGGAGCGATGGTCTGGTGGTCGTTCATCGCCGGCATTATCGCCCGCTTCCGCCACAAGCTCGAGGCGCGCTGGCTGGTCCTGTTCAACCATGGATCGGCGGCAATACTCGGCCTGTTCGGCCTGTGGCTATGGCTGCGCGCCGCGCTGGTCTTGATGGACGTGATCCCAAGCGCCGGGCTTGTCTAAGCCCCGCCTCAATTCACAGTATCGGCGCGTGAATAGTAGCCGGAGCGAACGCCCTCGGCGCTCGCCCGCAAGAACTGCGCGGTACCTTCCTCACCGAGCTCCTCCACCATGCGCATGATCGCCTGAAAGAGCGCCGCGCGAGACAGGGCTGTCTGCTCAATGCCGGCGTCGTCGCCCGCGTCAAAGGCATCCAGCATGAAGGAAATAGCCGCGCGCCGGTGTTCGCGCGATCCCTGGGAATCAGCGGGTTCAGGCTTGCTTGTCGGATTGGAAGAGGCAGTCACAAAAGCACCATGGCAGGATGGGGTCATTCCCACTACCACGGCCTGTCGCCACCGAAAGCGAGTTCTGAACAATTCGTTAACGAGCGGTTACCAGCCATTAACCATAAGCCCTGTGGTGGCGCTTTGCTTCACCGTTTCGCCTTGTGGCTGCCCGGCTCAGGAAGCCGGGCAGACTGTTCTCGGCGTGCGTCGTCTAGGCCACCCAAAACGGCTTGGCGGCCTCATTCACCGCGTCCTTGCGCCTGTAGTTTGCATCTTCCAGCACCGAGTCGGGCTGAAGCAGAAGCTCGTTGCGTAGCATGGAACGCTCACGCCAACGCGCTATCCATAGGCCGAAAGTGCAGGCACCGGGTATGTTGGTGTGAACAAAAGGAACGCGCTGATGGATCGTCCGCGCTGCCATTAGGCTACGATAGGACGCGGCGATCCGGTCCGGGCTGGAGGATGGTTGGGCTGGAAAAAACAAGATCGAAGTCATTGTGCTCACCCTTGTTCATGGGCGTGTCATATGACCGATGCATGTCTTTCTTTCCATCGACTTATTCTCTCACGCGAGTGAGAAAAGCTCACACGTGACATCATGCGCCGTCTTCCACCGATGAGTGCCCTTGCCGCTTTTGATGCCGCCGCCCGGCTAGGGTCGGTGGTCGCAGCCGCGCGCGATATCGGTCGCACCCATGGCGCGGTGAGCAAACAACTGCGCAACCTGTCGGACGATCTGGGCGTCAAACTGTTTGAGCGCGATGGCAGCGGTTTGCAGCTCACGCCCGATGGAGAACAGGCACAGGCCATCATTCGGCGTGCCTTGGACATTCTTGAAAATGGCTGTGATGAGCTGCGTGAGAGTGGGCAGCACGCCTACCTTCAGATCGGTGTCAGCCCGACATTTGCCGGCAAGTGGCTGATGCCACGCCTTCCGCGCTACTATGCCCGCTGGCCCGATGGTGAGGTGCGGCTTTGCCTGACGGGTCGAGAGCATCTGGTGGCGTCGGGTTGCGACGCGATAACTTCCTGGGATCGCCTGTCCTGGGATCATACGACCAACGCCCATGCCCAGTCGCTAGGGGACGTCAGCTACGGTTTGGTTATGTCACCCGGTTATACGGTTGAGGAACGCAAGGATGGTCTGCGCGTACCCACCCGGCTGGTACGCCAGAATCACAGCAATGTGTGGGAGTCTTGGGAACATTTGTCGGGTATGCGCGTCGCCGCCAAACGCACCATCCCCTATCCGCAAATGGCGCTTGTCCTGGAAGCAGCAGCCAATGGGTTGGGCGTCGCGGTTGCGGAACGACGATTGGTTGAGGAAGAGTTGGATGATGGCCGGCTGATCGCTCCCTTCGGATTTCACACCGTCGAGGGCGGGCTTGCTGTTCTAGCGACCAAGCAAAACCGTCGCAGACCCGAGGTCGCCGCCTTCATCAATTGGGTCGCCGAAGAAGCCCAATCTTAAAACAGCCGATCCTAAGGTTCGAGCAGTCCATCAATGATGGTTGCGCCGCGATCGTGATGGCGAGCGATCAGCCGCTCGCTGGTCGTCGTGCAGGTGCGATGCGTGCTGGCAACACCGCGAAACCCGCGGTTAAAGGCATCGATCAGCACGGCGCGCCGCAGTTCTGTCAACGTCTCGCTGGCCAGCACCCGCTCCATGTCATCGCGTGAGCGCTCCTCATCGCCGCAGACAACTTCCAGATGAGCAAGAGCGCCGAGTATCTCCGCCAGATCGGCGAGCGCTGCATCTGATTCCGCCTGGGTTTGAGCCAGGGCCGGTTTGTCAGCGAGCACCACACCGCCAAGGCTGAGCGTGACGGTGGCAAACAAAGCAATCAGAGGGCGGGCAGGGTGGCGCATCGGCACGACACCTGCCGCCAAAGGCCATCGGCGTCAATGGCTGACGCACGTGCCGTTAAAGTGCGCAGCAATCAATCCACGTGGTCGTGCTGCTGCAGTCGAGTGTTGCGGCATCGTCCAAACGCAACGTCAACTCGTCTCCGGTGGAAAGGGCCTGCACGGAGGAAAACGTGATGGACCGACCGCCAACGGACGTAAGATCGGCATCGAAGGTGGCAATTGGCGTGCCGTTCGCCAGGAGAGAGAAGCCTCCGAGCGCCGTCGCCTTCAGCGTGGTACTGATCTGATAAAGCCCGTCATGGTTGATCGCCAGGCCAGACCCCGTCGCCGGTGCAGTAAGGACAGTGCCCAACACCATCCCACCTTGGCCAAGCGTGAGACCGTCAAACCCGATCACGTCGCCCGCGGAAAAATTGCGCACCCCGCCGTCGATATAGACAGTAGCTGAGGCACGCGCGGGCAGGGCGACATGACCGGTTGCTGGATCGATGGAAAGCGCTTGCTGCCAGGCTGAACCATCCGCACTCACCTTGATGGAAAACCCGTCCTCGCCGGCAAGCCCCATCTCGGCGCGCCCCGACCAGCCGGACTGAAACACGAGGCTTCCCGTGGCTGTCGGCCCGGCCTTGTTGATGGTCAGCCGGTGATCATCATTTTCAGCGTTGAGCAGTGTTGCATCGCTCGTCACCGTCAGCCGGTTGGTTGCCGACGCGGTGGCATTGATGCCGACGTGATCGAGATTCTGCTGGGCGCTTGGGGTTGGAAGCTCCGACCATCCGCTTGAACCGAACACGTAAGGTTGACCGGTTTCAGCCAGCACAACCGACCAGCCGGCCTTGGGCGTGAAGAAATGCCAGGCATCGGCAATGAAGGCCGCGATCTTTCCGTCCTCACCAGCAAATCCATCGGTCGCGCCGGCGCCCACCACCACACAGTCCGCCGGTTCAGGCGCGGCAGGTGGCGCGAGCGCGGCCATGTCCTGGACGACCGGCTGGACCAGCGTCTCAAGCAGCACCAGCGCTTCATTGTGCGTGAGATGCTTTTGCGCCTGCGAGGCAATGATGAGGGGCAGGGCAAGGCGCGGGCTGGTTTCAAAAAGGCTCATGGATGGCACCGGTTCAAGGCAGGAGAGGCCCTAAACTGCCGCCAAGGTGCCACCAGAGGATAAGGCGCGGCTTTTCCCCGTTTCATCGCCCCCTCACCGAGGCTTAGGGCCTTGACCGGGAATCGGAGCTATGGGAGGAACGCCATCGCATATTGGGGCGTAGCCAAGTGGTAAGGCAGCGGTTTTTGGTATCGCCATGCGCTGGTTCGAATCCAGCCGCCCCAGCCAGCTTTCTCTATCCTGCCACCATCTGATCTTCGCGCTGGCGAGCCAGCCAAGGTCAAGGTTCGCCGGTGTTCAACACTCAGGGTGGGATGAGCGCAGCAGATCGGCATGGTCGGCCATATCATCGTTGCCCAGTGCTTCACCGGCAGCATACCAATCGAGCGCTAGGCAGAAATCGCGGCGAACCCGATGCATGCCAGTCTCGTGCAAATGGGCCAGAGCCAGCGCCGATAAGGCATCGCCGCGGCCAGCTGCTGCCCCTAGCCAATATAGCGCCTCATAGCGCTGATCGTCGGTTTCTGCGACCGCCAAGAATAGCCGGCCATAATCATGCTGGGCATCGACAATTCCGCGCTCGGCAGCCTTCAGAATCCAGGCAAGGCCCGCAGCCTCGTCCAACTCGCCGCAGACACCGTCAAACAGCATGGCACCGACATAGTATTGCGCGCCTTCGTGACCTGATTCAGCCGAGGCGAGCAGTGCCTCTTGAACGCTGGCGCTGCAGACATGGTCCAGCATGTTCATAGGTCGGTCTTGCAGCGCCCCGGTCTCGGGCACCGCTGACGCGGCGCCAGCGAAGGTGCTGACAATGAGGATCACCGCACACCGGGGCCATAGAAGGGCACTCATACGTCCGATCCAAACCATCGCGACCATTGTTGAAGTTCCTAATTGTTGCCTTTCAGGCTCAACTTTATAGAATTAGGATTGCCCAGCAAGTTCGTGAAAGCCTCAAGGAACACATTATGACCGTCTATCTGAACCGCCGCACGTTTGTCGTTGCGTCCAGCGCCCTGGTCGCGACTGGCCTTGGTGCCGTCTCATCGGCCAACGCACAAACCACGCACATGGTAGAAATGCTCAACGTTTCGCCCGACAATCCGCGTCTTCGAAACGTGTTTGAACCGCGGCTCCTTGTCGTTCAGCCCGGTGACACGGTCAGCTTCGTCTCGGTGAACCCGAGCCACAATTCGGCAAGTGCCGATGGCATGATCCCAGAAGGCGCCGAGCCTTGGGCAAGCCAAATCAGCCAGGGGATCGATGTCACGCTGACCGTTCCCGGCTTCTATGGCTACAATTGCACGCCCCATCTCGGCCTTGGCATGGTTGGTCTGATCGTCGTTGAAGGCGACGGCATGATGGACAATCTGGAAGCCGCTCAAGCCGTTCGCCAGCGTGGCATGGCAGCGCGGGTTTGGGATGAAATCTGGGCCGAAGCGACCGAGCAGGGCTTGCTGGGCTAGTGCCAACCAGCTTGCCAGCAAAGTGGGATGGCCGGCCCTTGAGGCCATCAAAGGGCATCCCACGACAAGCCAAGACAAAGGTGGCCAACCGCCGACCCCCAGCGCGCCGTTGGGGGTTCGGTCACGACCTCCTGTGCTTTGTCTGCATTGCTCTGTTTGCTCTATATGCTGTCGCCCATGCCGATGCTCAGCCCTTGGTTGCTGACGGACCGGCAATAAGCATCATTGTGGAGCAGCGTGCCGGCAGCACCGAACTCTATCTGGGCGGCAACGCCCAGATCGTTCTGGAGCATCTTGGAACGGACCCAGATCTGTTTCTCAATGATGATGGATACGTTCCGTTTCAGCAGTTTCAGTCCGGCACATGGGATCTGGGCGACCGTTTGCTGTCTGGCGTCCGCGTTGAGGATCAGGGCCAGCCGATTGCCTTCGAGGCGATGTCGTTGATGCTGCATCCCGAAGAGATCGTGGTGCCATTTCAGGACGCGGTTGACGCCGTCATGTCCGTTAGCATTTGCGCGGTGCTCGATCCGCCGAACGACCTTCAACTGCAAGATGCCACGCTCTATGCCGGCTACATTGCGTTCCATGACACGCCGATTGATGATCTCATCGCCAGCTTCGCCAACCTTGGTAGAAGCGGACCTGAGCCTATCGACGTTTCCGTTCGCACCTTTCGTGATGGCCGCCTTGTCAGCGCGTTTCGCCAAACCTGGTCGGAGGGCCAGCCGCTTGAGCTAGTCGCGGCGCAAGCGGGCCAGCCTTCCTTGTCTCTATCGCTGTCTGCGTTTGCGGTTCCTAACGCCCTGATGGCGCTCCTGTTTGTGGCTGGGCTGTTTGGGTCCGTGACCTCGATGCACACCCATCTGCGACCACGCTAAGCGCCCGTCCAACCGGCCTAAATTTCGATATCCCAGACCTAACACATGCCGGTATCGATCGCCCGACGGCGCGAGATACCAATTGACCCATGGTCGGTTTTCGGTCATTTTGCGCAAAAATGACACCGATGTCATAAATTGCTCAACCCCAACAGCAGGGAGTTGTAATCGGTGCCGGGAGGACCTTGTGGCGACAATCTACGATGTGGCGAAAGCCGCCAACGTTTCGCCGAAAACCGTTAGTCGCGTCATCAATGGCGATGCACCGGTGGGCAAGAAAACACGCGACAAGGTCGAGGCGGCGATCGCGTCGCTGGGCTATGTGCCATCGCTTGCCGCCCGCACCATGCGCTCCAACCGGTCAGGGCTTGTTGGCCTCATCACAGGCGCCATCTCGCTCGCCCCCGACAGCAGCGAGTTCGGCGGCCTGCCAGACCTCATCATTGTCCAGCGCGTGCAGCGGGTGCTGGAAGACAATGGCATGTCGCTCCTCATCTCTGACACCGGCGGCAAACAGGAGCGCGTTGCCGACTTGATGCGCACCTTCACCGAACACCGTGTGGAGGGCATGCTCTATGTCGGCGACTACCATAAGCGCGTCGACCTTCCGCCGTTTCCAGACGGCACCAAGCTGGTTCTGGCCAACTGCTATGATGATGCTGGCACCCCCTGCGTTCTGCCTCATGATCGGCTGTGCCAGAAGATGCTGGTTGAGGCGCTGATCGCCAAAGGTCACCGTCGGATCGCCTATCTTTCGCTTTCAAATGACATCGATGCCACCCGGTTGCGCACGGAGGGTTACCGCGATGCCTTGGAGGCCGCCGGCATCGCATTCGATCCCGGTATTGTCATCCCCGCCGACACCCGCATGTCGGACCCGCAGGCCGAGGTTCAACTCCTTTGGGATGCCATTGAACGCATCATGGCCGATGATCATCCGCCGACTGCGATCTGTTTCGGCAACGACCGCATCGCGCTGCGCGCTTACGGCATCCTGCGCTCACGCGGGCTGCGCGTGCCCGACGATATCTCTGTCGCTGGCTTCGACAACCACCGCCTCATCGCTGAAACGCTTTACCCGCAGCTTACCACAGTTGAGCTGCCCTACGCCGCCATGGGCGTGCGCGCCGCGCACATGCTGCTTTCGCTGATCAAGGGCGAGGAGGCGCCAAGCGAGCCGCAGCTGGTGAGCGGCCCGGTCTGCTGGCGCGACAGCGTTCTGCCGCGCCCGGCGAGCGTAACAAACATCAACGACATTGCATCACTAGGGAGAAAATCATCATGAAGAATGCCGCACGTCTGCTCGCCAAAACCACCGCGCTTGCGGCCGTTCTGGCCGCCACGACAACAGTCGCACAAGCACAGACCGAGCTAGGCCTGTGGTACCACGGTGCCGGCAATGAGGTCGAAGAGACGCTCATCAACCGCATCGTGTCGGACTTCAACGCAAGCCAGGGTGATTGGGAAGTGGTCCTCGAAGCTTTCCCGCAGGGCTCCTACAACGACTCCGTTGTGGCCGCGGCGCTGGCCGGCAATTTGCCCGATATCTTGGATGTTGACGGACCGGTGATGCCCAACTGGGCCTGGTCGGGCTACATGCAGCCGCTAACCATCGATGAGGGTCTGATTGCGAACTTCCTGCCTGGCACCAAGGGCATGTGGGATGGTCAGCTCTACTCCATCGGTCTGTGGGATGCAGCGGTTGCGCTTTATGCGCGCCAGTCGACGCTCGATGATCTTGGCCTGCGCACGCCCACGCTCGACAATCCCTGGACCGGCGATGAGTTCATGGCCGCTCTGGAAGCCGCCCAGGCAAGCGGCGACTACGAGTACGCCTTTGACCTCGGCATGGCATGGACGGGGGAATGGTACCCCTATGCCTTCTCGCCCTTCTTGCAGTCCTTTGGCGGTGACATTGTCGATCGCTCCAGCTACCAGACCGCCGATGGCGCGCTGAACAGCGACGAGGCCATTGCGTTCGGCGAGTGGTGGCAATCCCTGTTCGACAACGAGCTCGTTCCCGGCACCAGCCAGGACCCGGCAGACCGCGACACCGGCTTCATCGAAGGACGCTACGCCTTCGCCTGGAACGGCAACTGGGCGGCCGTGGGTCACCTGGCTGAGGTGGACGATCTGGTCTTCCTGCCCGCGCCGGATTTCGGCAACGGCTCGGTCATCGGCGCCGCGTCATGGCAGTTCGGTGTGTCGGCGACATCTGAAAACCCCGATGGCGCGGCAGCGTTCATCGAGTTTGCCATCCAGGACGAGTATCTGGCCGCTTTCTCCGATGGCATCGGCCTCATCCCATCCACACCCTCAGCAGCGGCCATGACCGATACCTATCAGGAAGGCGGGCCACTCAATGTATTCTTCGGCCTGTCCCAGACGCAGGCGCTCGTGCGTCCGGTGACCCCTGGTTACGTCGTCGCAGCCTCGATCTTTGAAAAGGCACTCGCCGACATTGCCAATGGGGCGGATGTTGCTGACACGCTCGATGCGGCGGTGGATGAGATCGACCGCGATATTGAGCGCAACTCCGGCTACGGCCACTAACCGGCGTTCCCAGCACCAATGAAGCTCCTGGCAGGCGCCCCGACCGGGCGCTTGCCGCTCTCCCAACACGGCAGATGAGGACCGCTATGGCGTCCAAACTCACCCAATCGAACCGCGCTGGCTGGTCGTTCGCACTGCCAGGGTTCGCGCTCATCAGCGCCTTTATCATCCTGCCGTTCTTCTTCGCTTTCGGCCTCTCGCTCACCAACCAACGGCTGATCTCACCCAACCCGACCGAGTTTGTCGGCTTTGACAATTACCGCGATCTTCTCGGGCTGGCGGTGATCACGTTGGAACCGGAACGCGACGCGGCCGGCCAGGTGCTCCGCGATGAGGATGGAGAGATCGAATATCCGCGCGTGCGTACGCTTACCCGCTCCGATGACTTCCCCCAGTATCGCGGCATGCGCGAATGGTTCCGCTGGCAGTCGGGCGAGGATGCGCGTGTCGTTGTCGCCTCCGACGTTGTTTTCATGAAGGCGCTCACCAACACACTTGTTTTCGTGCTCGTGGTTGCGCCGGCGCAGGGCGGGCTGGCGCTCTGTCTGGCGCTTTTGATCAACCAGCGTCTGCGCGGCATCAACATCTTCCGCACCATCTACTTCATGCCAGTCGTCGTCTCCATCGTCGTCGTCTCGCTCCTCTGGCGTTTCATTTATGATGGCAGTGATGGGCTCTTAAACAACATGCTTGCCGGCCTCACTTTCGGCTTCTTTCAGCCCGTCGACTGGTTGGGTAACCCGGATACGGCGCTTGGGTCCATCATTGCCATGTCTGTCTGGCAGGGTGTCGGATTCCACATGGTCATCTGGCTTTCTGGCCTTCAGACCATCTCGCCCACGCTTTACGAGGCAGCGGAAATCGAGGGTGCCAGCAAGTGGCAGACCTTCCGCTATGTCACCTGGCCAGGCCTGCGCAACACGGCGGTGCTGGTGCTGATTGTCATCACCATGCAGGGCTTCGCGCTCTTCGCGCAGATCGATGTGATGACCAAAGGCGGACCGCTCGATTCCACCCAGACCATTGTTTTCCAGGCGGTCGAACGCGGCTATGGCCGACAGGATATCTCCGGTGGGTCGACAATCTCGGTGATCCTGTTCCTCATTGTGCTGACGATCTCCTTCGTCCAGCGCTGGCTGACGCGGGAGAAGTAAGATGGCGTCTATCACCCAGGACAATCACGGTCTTCGCCTCGGCGTGCGCTATCTGGTGCTAACGCTGATTGCGCTGATCTTCGTCTTCCCGCTGGTTTTCATGGTCATCTCCAGCCTGAAGCCGGACCTTCAGCTTCTCTCCGACACATCGAGCCTTCGGGCCTTCCTGCCGGTCGGCGACATTAGCCTCAACAATTACACCGCTGCCTTTGACCGCGCGCCGGTGGGGCTCTTTGTCTTCAACTCGGTGTTCGTCACCGGGCTGACAGTGATCCTGTCGCTCTTCGTCTGTTCGCTGGCGGCCTTCTCGTTCGTCTTTCTGAGCTGGACCGGGCGCGACGTCGTGCTCGCCATCATCATCGCGACCTTCATCATCCCCTTCGAGACTATTGCCATCCCGCTGCTTCTCATCGTTTCCCAGCTTCCCTGGATCGGGTTTGAAGGGTTCGAAATCGGCTGGCTCAACTCCTATCAGGTGCAGATCATCCCCTGGATTGCCGATGGGCTGACGGTCTTCCTGTTTGTGCAGTTCTTCCGCGATCTGCCCAAGGACCTTATCGAGGCGAGCCGTGTTGAGGGCGCCAGCTGGTGGCAGATCTATCGCAAGGTCGTCATGCCGCTCTCCGGCCCAGTGATCGCGACCGCCGCGATCCTGAAGTTCCTCATCATGTACAACCAGTACCTTTGGCCGCTGATCGTCGTGCAGCAGGAAGCCTATCGCCCGGTCATGGTTGGCCTTGGCTACTTCTTCCAGCTCAACCCGGCCTGGGGTGAGATCATGGCCTATCTCACACTGATCACCGTTCCGGTGCTCGCCTTCTACCTCGTTTTACAACGCGCCTTCATCGCCTCAATCGCCTCGACCGGGGTGAAGGGCTAGAGCGTTTTCAGCAAAAGTGGACACCGGTTTTGCGTCCGAAAACGCGGCCGACACCAACGGATTGACTTCATGACACTAAGCCTTCCCGACAAATGGATCTGGGACAGCTGGTACGCCCATGACGGGCAGCGCTGGCACGCCTACTTCCTTCAGGCTGACAAGTCGCTCGGCGACCCTGAACTGCGCCATTTCAATGTCAGCCAGGGACATGCCGTCGGCGATGATCTCATCAATTGGGAACATCTAGGCACCTGCCTGAAGCCAACCGATCATGTCGCGTGGGACGATTACACCACCTGGACCGGCAGCGTCGTTCAGGACGATCAGGGCCTCTGGCACCTGTTTTACACCGGGTCGTGCCGCGAAGAGGAAGGCATGTACCAGCGCATCGGGCATGCGACGTCGAGCGATCTCCACAATTGGCAGCGTGTCGGCGATGGGCTCTGCCTCGACCTTAAGGGTCCGAATGCTGAGCACTATGAAGCCGAATGGGTGAAGGGCTTTTGGCATGACCGCGCCATGCGTGACCCATGGGTGATGCGCGATCCGGATGGCGATGGCTGGCTGATGTATTTCACCGCGCGTGTTCCCGGGGAGGAAGAGGCCAACGCCGCTGGCGCGGTGGGCTTCGCCACATCCAAAGACCTGACAAATTGGGAGCTTCAACCGCCGGTGTTCGCTGGCGGCTATGGTCAATTGGAAGTGCCGCAAGTCTTTGAGCATGCGGGACGCTGGTATTGCCTGTTCTGTACCCATGCCGACCATTTCAGCGTTGCCCAGGCAGGTGCCACGCCGGGCGGGCCGGTGACCGGCAACCACTATCTTGTCGGCGACAGCCCAAGAGGTCCGTGGCGCATCGCGCCGGGCTTTATGGATGGCGCGCTGCCCGCTCGTCGTTACGCGGCACGCATTTTGAAGACGGAGAATGGCCTCGTCATCATGGGCTTTGCCGATGGCGGCCGGCAGCATTTCCAAGGCTATGTGATGGATCCCGAACCGGTGGACCTTGATAATAAGGGACATCTGTTGGTGCGGGTTCAGGACCAGGCGGCCGAATAGGCTTAAGGAGGACGCGCAATGGCATCTTTGAAACTCACCGATGTGCGCAAAAGTTATGGCCGGGTTGAGGTCATCAAGGGCGTCGATATCGACATTGAGGATGGCGAGTTCGTCGTCTTTGTCGGGCCATCCGGCTGCGGAAAATCAACCCTGCTGCGCATGATTGCAGGGCTCGAGGATATCACCTCAGGAACGTTGGAAATCGATGGTGAGAGGGTCAATGACTTTGAGCCCAAACGCCGCGGCATCGCGATGGTCTTCCAGAGCTACGCCATCTTCCCGTACATGACGGTGCGCGAGAACGTTGCCTTCGGCCTGACGATTAACAAGGCGGGCCAGGCGGAAAAAGACGCCAAGGTCGCTGAGGCCGCCCGCATCCTCCAGATGGAACATCTCCTGGATCGCCGGCCGAGCCAGCTTTCAGGCGGTCAGCGCCAGCGTGTCGCCATCGGCCGCGCCATTGTGCGCGACCCCAAGGTCTTCCTGTTCGACGAACCGCTCTCCAATCTCGATGCCGCGCTGCGCATGGATATGCGCATGGAGATCGGCAAGCTGCACCAGGACCTCAAGGCATCCATGATCTATGTGACCCATGATCAGGTCGAGGCCATGACGCTGGCCGACAAGATCGTTGTTCTAAAGGATGGCAAGGTGATGCAGATCGGCGCACCGATGGACCTCTACCATGAGCCGGCCAACCTGTTTGTTGCCGGCTTCCTTGGGGCGCCGTCGATGAACTTCCTAAAGGTCAGTGTTGAGAAGATCGAGGGTGACACGATCACGGTGCGCAACCCTTCGCTCGACCCGGTGGCTGTTCCCTCGCGTGGTCGGTCCTTCCAGCAAGGCGAAACGGCGATCCTCGGGGTACGCCCGCAATATCTTGAGCCTGCCGATGCGGAGACCGCGATGCTGCACGGCACTGTCATCCTGACCGAACGCCTGGGCAGTGAGACCGTGGTCGACGTGAAGCTCGCCGACGGCAGCAAGCTCATCGCCGCGCTCGGCGAGGATAAGATTTACGCGCCGGGAGACAAGCTCGATCTGACGTTCCCACCGGACATGACGCACCTCTTCCCGCAGGATGAAGAAGCCGCGGATGCGGTGAAGGTTCTGGAAGCGGAAAAAGCAGCGTGACGAAGCCAGTTCTGGTGCTCGACGCCCATTGGCGTCGCAATGATGAGTTGTTCTCTGAGGAAACCCTTCGCGCCCTGCAAGACCGCTTTGATGTGGTCTGGGGCAAGGACGAACCAATCCCGAATGACGTTCTCGCCGATGCCTTGCCACAGGCCTTCGCTTATGTCGCGGCGACGCCGCGCGTAACCGCTGACACTTTGGCAATAGCACCCCATCTGAAGCTGGTCGCGGAAATGTCCGGCCAGTTCCCCGACACGATCGACTACGCGGCCTGCAAGGATCGCGGTGTTGAGGTGCTTTCCTGCGCCCCAGGCTTCCGCCAGAGCGTGGCGGAGATGGCGCTCGCCATGATTCTGTCCATGGGCCGCGGCCTGGTGCGTGAACACGAGGCGTTTCGCACAGGCAAGGAGCGCTGGCTGGAGGATTGCGACGGCGAAGACGGCACGCTCTTTGGCGGGTCAGTGGGGTTCGTTGGCTATGGCGCAATCGCCCGCGAGGTCGATCGCCTGATTGCCCCGTTTGCTCCCAAAGTGGCCGCCTACGATCCTTGGCTCGATCCGGCCAAGGTGCCAGATGTTGAGCTTGTCGATCTGGGCGCGCTGATGGCTCGTTCGCGCATCCTCGTCGTCGCTGCTGCGCCGACGCGGGACAATCACGGTCTCGTCAGCGCCGATCTGTTGGCGCGTCTACCCGATGGTGCCTTGGTCGTGCTCATCAGCCGGGCGCATCTGGTCGACTTCGACGCGCTGTTGAAAGAGGCCGAGTCCGGTAGGCTGTACGCCGCGATAGACGTGTTCCCATCGGAGCCCGTTCCGCAGGACCATCCGATGCGCAAGCTTCCCAATGTGGTGTTCTCGCCGCATCGGGCTGCCGCCGTTCCAGGCGGTCGGCAGCTCATCGGCGATCTGCTTCTAAAGGATCTTGATCTGGTTCTTGATGGCAAGGTGCCGCAGCACCTCAACCGGGCGGCCAATCTCGATGTTGCCGCGCTTGCTGGTGTCGGTGATGCCAGCTCGGTCGCCGCGATGGCCGAGGAACGCGGTTAAAGCCCCATCATCGGCTTGAAGAAATCATCGCGCACATCCTGGATGACGTCCGTGCGCGCCTTGGCGTCTTCGCTGCACAGCCATGCCATGATCGAGGCGGGCACTTTCGGATCAACAAGATCTGACTGAGCGATCTTGGAGATCGGGTTCAGCCCGGCCTGCCGGATCGCGCCCTGCATGTCCGTATCGGTCGGTGGGATGCCGATGAAGGTGTGGCGCACGCCGCTGCCCTCCAGCTCCATGGCAAACATCTGTGTCAGCATCCGCATCGCCGCCTTGGACGCGCAATAAGCCGTCCAGCCTTCCATCGGCGTTGTGGCGGCGCCCGTTCCGGCGTTCACGACCACGCCTTGTGAGGCGGTAAGCAGGGGCAGGGCGGCGCGCGTCATGCGGTGGACGCCGAGCACATTCACCTCAAAGGCTGTGCGCAAACTGTCGGTCGGCAGGTCGGCGGCATGGCCGATGGGGTCGATAACGCCCGCATTGTTCACCAGCACATCCAGCCGCTCGCCGACTGAAGAAATGGCGGCATCCACCTGCGCCTGGATTGTGACGTCCAGGCTGATGGTCTCGGCACCATCGAGCAGGCTGGAGTCCGCAACCTTGCCGTAGACACCGGCAATCACCCGTGCGCCATGATCGACCAAGGTCCGTGCCAAAGTCGCGCCGATACCCCGATCCGCGCCGGTGAGAAGAATGGTGCGACCGGACAGGTCCGGGACATGGATCGGCTTCAGCTGGCTTAGATCAACCATTGGGGTCTTGACCTCTTTTTCGTCTGGTTATTTAATTAGTCTGTCCAATTTGATGGATACAGCGCCATCCGCCCCCTGTCAAAACGGCCCAAGCCGCGACCGGAGGAGCCAAACCAAGGCGCTGATCCAAGGGGGAGGGACTGTATTGATGCGCATCCGCGCCATAGAACCATTTCCCATAGCCTATCCCGACCCGAACGATTTCGGCACCATCCGCCGTACCGTCCTAGTGAAGGTCACCACTGAAGAAGGCGCCATCGGCTGGGGTGAGTGCATCGCCATGTGGCCGGAAGCATGCAAGGCGGTCGCGACCATCATCACCGATGGGCTGGAGCCAATCCTGAAGGGCGAGGATGCGACAGACACGGCCACCCTTTGGGAAAAGATGCGCCGCCACGTCTGGTGGTATGGCGAGGGCGGCATCGCCTCCTTGGCTCTGTCCGGTGTCGACATGGCGCTGTGGGATATTGCCGGTAAGGCGGCCGGCAAACCGCTCTACGAACTGCTTGGTGGCCTCAAGCATGAGCGCCTGCTCGCCAACGCCTCCTCCCATGTGAACAAGAAAGGCGAAGCGGCCTGCGTTGCCGAGGTTGTCGGATTCTTCGATGCTGGTTTTCGGTCCACCAAGCTCGGTTTTGCCAAAAAGGGCGAAAGCAACATTGGCGGCGACCCGGATACCGATGTCAGCTTCATCCGCACCCTACGCGAGGCGCTCGGTGATCAGGCAGAAATTCTGGTCGATATCGGCAACGGTGTGCGCTGGGATGTCGATACCGCCATTTCTGTTGCCAACCGCATGGGCGAATATCGCATTGGTTGGTACGAGGAACCGCTCTATCCGACCGATGATGCCGGCTACAAAAAACTGGCCGCAAACACCTCTGTCCGCATCGCCTCCGGCGAGCGTGAGTTCACCGAGGTTGGCTATCGCCGCCAGATGGAAATGGGCGCGGTTGAGGTCTATGGCGTCGATCCGGCCCGTGTGGAAGGCGTCACCGGGTTCCAGCGCGTCGATGCGCTATGTTCGCAGTACGGCAAGGTTATCAACGCCCATGCCTGGTCGACGGCGATCACCACGGCGGCGAGCCTACATCTCTCGCTCGCTTCGCCAAACGCAGAAATCTTCGAGTACAAGCCTTTCCCTGTCGTCGTTCAGGATGAGCTGGTCGCCGAGAAGCTCTGGCACAAGGACGGTTGGGCCTATCCTATCAATTCGCCTGGCCTTGGCATTGAGGTGCAGGAAGATGTCGTCCAGCGCTTGGCGGCAGCAGCATGACAGACCGGCCAACCCGCTTTGGCATGACGCCGCCGACGGTAGAGGACATCGTCGCTCCAGGCTTTTCCACGCCTTGGGACGCGCCGATGGTGCCGCCCTTTCCCTTCAAGTTCCGCGACTGCCGGATCATGACGCTCTATTGGCGCACCGATCCCGACGCGATCGACTTCCTGCTGCCGCCGCCCTTGAAGCGCACTGGCGACATCGCCTGCGCGCACATCTATCAAATGAATGATCCGGACTGGATCGGCCCCTATGGCGAGATGAACGTCATGGTCGGCGCCGAACTGCCCGGCAAAGCGGCAGGCGGGTACTCGCCCTATCTGGCGCTCTCCTCGGATGGCGGCGTGGTCCATGGCCGCGAAGTCCATGGCCAGCCTAAGAAGCACGGGCACCCCCAAATCGAAGCGCGCGGCGACCTGCTGGTCGGCACTGTGGAACGCAACGGCATCGACGTTCTCACCGGAACCGTGGCCTACAAGCAAAGGGCCGTCGATCCATCGGCCATCAAGCCGCATTTTGACTTTGCGATCAACATCAATCTCAAAGCCATCGACCACATTGATGGCCGTCCGGCGATCCGCCAGCTCACCTCGCGCGCGCTTACCGATGTCACGATCCATGAAGCCTGGGCCGGACCGTGCACGGTGGAACTTCGCCCCAACGCGCAGCTTCCCTTATTCCGCTTGCCGGTGCTGGAGCCGCTCGAAGGCTTCTTCTGGCGCGCCGATTTCTCGCTCGTTCAGGGCACCATCCTGCATGACTATCTGGAGGCGACCTCATGAGTTCCCGCGTGGTCGTCACCGACACCATCTTTCCCAACCTCGTCCAGGAAGAGTTTGCCGCCACCTCTGCCGGTGCGGGCTTTGAGGGCTTCCAATGCAAGAGCGCGGACGATGTCACCGCTGCTGTCAAAGATGCCGACGTTGCCGTCGTTCAGTTCGCACCGTTCAACGCTGAGGCTGCCATGGCAGTGAAACCTGGCGCGACAGTGATCCGTTATGGCGTTGGCTATGACAACATTGATGTCGCTGCTGCCCGCGCCGCCGGGCTGAAGGTTGGCTATGTGCCGGACTATTGCACCGACGAGGTGGCCGACCACACGGCAGCACTGTCGCTGGCTGCTCTGCGCAAACTGCCCGCGCTCAACGCCTCGGTGCGGGCTGGCGAATGGGCGGCCGTCAAACACTCCAAACCACTCAAGCCGTTTGGCGAGACGGTGTTCGGCTTCTTTGGCATCGGACAGATAGGGTCTGCCGTTCTCACCCGGCTCAAAGGCTTCGGCTTCAGCTTCATCGCTGCTGACCCCGGCATCACCGAGACCGATGCGCAGGCGCTCGGCATTACGCTCGTTGACGCCGATACCCTGCTTGCAGAAGCCGACATCATCACCTGCCACGCGCCGGCGACGGAAGGCACTATTGGCTTCTTCAACGCCGATGCGTTTTCGAGGATGAAGGAGACGGCCTTCCTGATCAACACCGCGCGCGGGCAGCTCATCAACGAGCCTGATCTGGCCCAGGCGCTCCAGGATGGCGCGATTGCCGGGGCCGGCATCGATGTTTTCGAGCGCGAGCCTCTGCCGGAAACCTCGCCCCTGCGGCAGGCGCCCAACATCATCCTGTCGCCCCATGCGGCCTGGTACTCAGATGCCGCCATCGACCGCCTGCAAGGGCTGGTCGCCGAGGACATCACACTTGCTTTGAAAGGAGAGGGGCCGCGCAAGCCGGTCCCTTAAAAGCCATCCCGCGCGCGCCGGGATCAAAGGATCAAGCGCGCACATCAAGAACCAGGAACGCACAAGCGCTCCACACACCCCAAACGGGAGGAAATGATGAAACACCTGACCACAAGCTGCGCCGCTGCGGCGCTTCTGGCTGCCGGCATGTCGGTGGCCGCCCTGCCTGCCTCCGCACAGATGATGTTGGATGGCGGCGAATCCGTCGACATGGTTCTGTTGCCGAAGTTCCTCGGCATTCTCGTGTTTGACCAGGCCCATGAAGGCGCGATGGAAGCCCATGAAGAGCTGGAAAATCCGGGCGAACTTCTGTTCCTCGGCCCGACCCCGGAAAACTCTGTTGCCGGCCAGATTGAGATCATGACCACGGCGGCAACACAGGGCCAGGGCGCGGTGATGCTCTCCAACAATGCTGGTGACCAGATCGTGCCATCGGCCCAATCGGCCATGGACGGTGGAACCCGCGTTGTGACCTGGGACAGCCCGATCCCCTCAGGTGAAGGCGAGGATGTCTTTGTCGCACAGGTGGACTTCGGCTCCATCGGCGTTGTGATGGCCGACATGGCTCACTCGATCCTTGGCGGTTCTGGCCAGATGGCAGTTCTGTCCGCAACGCCTGATGCGGCCAACCAGAATGCCTGGATCGCCGCCATGGAAGAGGCGCTTGAGGACGACAAATATTCTGGCATCGAGCTGGTCGACATCGTTTATGGCGATGACCAGGCCGAGGTGAGCTACAACCGCGCGCTGGCGCTGGTCGATCAATATCCCGACCTGGGTCTGATCATGTCGCCGACAACGGTTGGTATCCAAGCATCGTCCAAAGCCATGCAGGACGAGGGTCTGTGCGACCAGGTCCGCGTATCGGGCCTGGGGCTTCCGGCGGAAATGGTGTCCTACACGCTCAATGGCTGCGCGCCGGAGTTTGCACTGTGGGATTTCCGCGACCTTGGCTATCTCACCTACTACACCGCCTATGGCCTCGCGACCGGACAGCTGACCGGCGACATTGGTGAAAGCTTCACCGCCGGCCGCATGGGCGAATACACCATTGAGGAAGACCCGGGCCGCGAAGGCGCCCGCCGTATCCTGATGGGTCCGTTCACCGTTTATACGGCTGAGAATGTGGAAGCGGCGGCGCAGTAGAGTTCAGTAAGCGCATCGCATTTCACACCCGGCGCAGTTGCCTCCCTCTGCGCCGGGTTCAACACTCTCGGATCATCTGGATGCCAGCACCGCTTCTCGCTCTCGATCATGTCTCCAAGCGCTTTGGCTCAACCCTGGCGCTCAGCGACATGTCCCTCGATCTGTTCCCGGGCGAGGTCCATGCCATTGTGGGCGAGAACGGCGCTGGCAAATCCACCATGATCAAGGTGATGACCGGCATTCATCAGCCGACGGAAGGCCGGGTGCTGATTGAAGGCATGCCGAAGACCGTCTCCGGGACCCAGGCGGCCCGTGAGCTTGGGATTGCGGCGATCTATCAAGAGCCGATGGTGTTCCCCGATCTTGATGTGGCCGAGAACATCTTCATTTCAGAAGTCGGCGGCGGCTGGTTCCAGAACAAGGCCAAGCAGCGCCGCGATGCCCGCGCCCTGATCGAACGCATCGGCATGGACTTGGATGTCGATCGTGCCGCAAGCGGCCTGACGCTTGCCGAACAGCAGGCAGTCGAGATTGCCCGTGCGCTGAGCCAGGATGTGCGGGTTCTCATCATGGATGAGCCGACAGCATCTCTGTCCGCGCATGAGGCCGAACAGCTGCGCCGCATTGCCCGGCAGTTGGCGGCAGATGGCGTGTCGGTTGTCTACATTTCCCACCGCCTGGAAGAGATTTTTGAGGTCGCCGACCGGGTGACCGTGATCCGCGATGGCGAGCACATCTCAACCCGCCTCATTGGCGAGACCAACACCGAAACCATGATTGCCGAGATGGTGGGCCGTGAGGTTGGCAACTACTTCGCCAAGGCGCAAAGCCATGCACGCGACGAAGTTATCCTGTCGGTCGATGGCCTGTCGCTTGAGGGTGTTTTTGAGAACATTTCCTTCGACCTGAAACGCGGTGAGGTGCTCGCTTTTGCCGGCCTCATCGGCGCGCGGCGCACCGATGTTGCACTGTCGCTGTTCGGCATTGAGCCGGCCTCGACCGGCACTGTGACCTACAAGGGCGAACCCCTCGCCATCACCTCGCCACGCCAAGCAATGGATGCCGGCATCGCCTATGTCTCCGAAGATCGGCGCAAGCTTGGCCTCGCCATGCCGATGGCGATCCGCGCCAACATTTCGCTCGCCACCCTATCCGGCTTTCTTTCAAAACTCGGACTCATTGACCGGCCCAAGGAAGCGGAAGCCGCCCACCGGTTCCGTGAGCGGCTCAACATCCGAACGCCCGATGTTGAGACCGAAGTCGGCATGCTCTCCGGTGGCAACCAGCAGAAAGTGATGCTCGCCAAATGGCTTAACATGAATCCCGATCTGCTGATCTTCGATGAGCCAACGCGCGGCATCGATGTGGGCGCCAAGGCCGAAGTTCATGACCTCATCCGCACCTTCGTGAAGGAGGGCGGGGCGGCCATCGTCATCTCCTCCGACCTGCCGGAGGTGCTGGCCATGGGCGACCGGATCCTCGTCATGCGCGAGGGTCAGCAAATGGCCATCCTTGATCATGAGGAGGCGAATCAGGAGCGCATCATGGCGCTCGCGACAGGGCAGGGCGAACAGGAGAAAGCCGCATGATGCGCGCGCTTTCCAATCTCAATCCGCAGACGCTGCGCATTCTCGCTTTGCTCCTCGTTCTGGTGCTGGTCGTGCTGTTTTTCGCCACTCAGATTGATCGCTATCTGACAGGCCGTCTGTTCAACCGGGTGTCGTCATCCGTGGCCATCATGGCGCTCATCGCCACCGCCCAAACCCTTGTGATCCTGACCCGCAACATCGATCTTTCGGTCGGCTCGGTGGTCGGCGTCACGGCCTTCGCCACCGGCAGCCTGATTGCCAACGTGCCGGAGCTTCACCCGCTGCTGTTGGTCAGCTTTTCCATGCTACTCGGGGCCTGTTTCGGGGCGTTCAATGGCTTTTTCGTCGCCTATGCCCGCGTGCCTGCCATCATCGTGACGCTCGCGACCCTTGCGCTTTTCCGATCCTTGCTGGTGGAGTTCGCCGATGGTCGCAGCATCACCTCATCCCAGCTACCGCAATGGCTGACGAGCTTTCCCAACACGCGCCTTTTTGAGATCGGGGACTTTCAGTTCCGCGCAGCGTTCGTGGTGGCCGTGGTCATCGTTCTGGTCGTGCATATCGCACTGCAACGCTTGCGCGTTGCGCGAAAGCTCTATGCCATCGGCTCCAACCCGGAAGCCGCTGAGATGGCCGGCATCAACCAGAAGGCGACGGTGTTCGTCGCCTTCGTCTGCGCCGGTGCGCTGGCCGGGCTTGCCGGTTTCATGTTCCTCGCCCGCTTCGGCAACATCACAGTCGTCGCTGGACTTGGTTTCGAGCTGAAGTCCGTTGCGGCTGCGGTGGTCGGCGGGGTGAACATCTTTGGCGGGTCGGGGACTGTTTTCGGCGCTCTCATCGGCGCTGTGCTCGTTGACCTCATCGAGACAAGCCTTGTGCGCTGGCAGCTTGTCTCCGAGTTTTGGCGCGAAGCAGTGCTCGGCGCGCTGATCCTTACGGCGGTTGCGCTGGACGCCATCGTCATGCGCCGACTGGTGGCGCTGCGGGGGGCCAAGCACCATGAGAAGCGCGAGCGGGAGGTGACGGGTGGCTGAGCGCTCGACGTTCTCAGCAATGTGGGCGCGGGTGCAGACCTGGGAAGGGTTCCTTGTCTGCGCGCTGATCTTCATCGTCCTGATGAACACCGCGCTGTCGCCGCAGTTCCTCACCGTTTCCAACCAGATCAACCTCTTTCAGCTTTCGATTGAGAAGATCATCGTCGCGCTGGTGATGACCTTCGTCATCATCAATGCGGAGATCGATCTCTCCGTCGGTTCCATGATGGGCCTTGCCGCCTGCACCTTCGGTTTCCTCTTTCAGGCCGGCGTTGATCCGGTTCTTGCCATCGCCGTCACCTTGCTCGTCGGGCTGGTGGGTGGGGCGCTCAACGGCGTGTTCATCGCCTATGTCGGCCTGCCATCCCTGGTCGTCACGCTGGCAACCCTCATCGGCTTCCGCGGCCTTGCCCGCGTGCTGGTGGAAGATCGGGGCATCACCGACTTCCCTGAATGGTTCGACAATCTGGGTCAGCAGGGGCTGATCGGCCCGGTGCCCTTCGCGCTGATCGCTTTCTTTGTCCTGTTCGCCATCCTGTGGGTGGTGCTTCAGCGCTCCGGCTTTGGGCGCAAGACCTATGTCATTGGCACCAACCGGGAAGTTGCCGCCTTTGCCGGCATCGACACGGCCAAGCACAAGCTCATCCTGTTCACCGCGTCAGGTCTGGTGTCCGCCTTTGCGGGCCTGCTCTACGCCGCCCGTGTTGGCGCCGTTCGGGGCGATGTGGCACTCGGCTTCGAACTCGACATCATCACCATGGTGCTGCTTGGCGGGGTGAGTATCTTCGGCGGTTCCGGAACGCTGCTTGGCACGCTTCTGGCCATCCTCATCGTGCTCAATTTGCGCAACGGCATGGCCCTTCTCAACATCACCGGCCACATCCAGACCGGCGTCATCGGCATTCTCCTTATCGCCTCCGTGCTCTTGCCGAGGCTCCAACTCAGCACCCTGTTCGGCGCAAGAAAGCGCCAGGAAGGCAGCGCATGACCAGCTCAGCGCCGAAACTCGATTTCAACGAGCCGCTGGAACGTATGCCGGTCGGCGAGATGGTCGCCCGCCGCATCCTCGACATGGTGAAGGCCGGAAGCCTGAAGCCGGGCGATCAGTTGCCGACCGAACGCGATCTTGCCCAGTCGCTCAACGTGTCCCGTCCCTCGGTGCGAGAGGCGATCCGCGGCCTCGCCATTCTGGGCGTGGTGCACACCGTGCAGGGCGGCGGAGCCTACATCTCTGATCTCGACGCCGAGGCCCTACTCGGCCCCATCCAGTTCTTCTTGTCCCTGCAAGACCTCAACGTCACCGAGCTTTATGATGCCCGCTCTTTGATTGAGAGCGATGTCGCACGCCGCGCCGCCGTCAACATGGATGGCCCGAGCCTCGCCCGTCTCCAAGCGATCCTGGAAACCCAAAAAGACTGCCTTGATGATCCCGATGCCTTCCGCGCTTCGGATTACGCCTTTCACGAGATCATCTGGATTGGCTCGGGCAATGCGTTCCTGAAGCGTATCGGCGAAAGCCTGAACGTCATCGGCCTTGAGTTTCGCAAGCGCGCCTCGGAGAGCCCGGCCGTGTTGCGCCAGAGCTATGCTGACCACAAAGTGCTGGTGGCCGCGCTGAAGGCACGCGATGCCGACGCCGCCGCCAAGGCCGCCGAACAGCATATGCAGAACGTTTACCGGGTGACCATCGAGCAACCGGACATGAAGAAGGGGGAGGGGTAATGACGGCACGTATCGGATTGGTCGGTGCCGGCTGGTGGGCGACCTTCAACCACATCCCTGCGGTGCAGGAGGGAGCGGAGGCCGATCTCGTGGCCATCTGCGATCTCGATGAAGCGCGCCTTGCTGAGGTCGGCAGCCGCTTCGGGATCGAAGGCCGCTACACGAACCTGACCGACATGCTGGCAGCGGAAGACCTGGATGGCGTCATCGTCTCCACGCCACATGTCGCCCACCGTGCTCCTGCCGTCGAGGCGCTGGAAGCCGGCTGTCATGTGATGGTGGAAAAACCCATGGCGACCACAGCCGAGGATGGGTGGGCTATCGCCAAAGCCGCCAAGACGGCGGGCAAAGAGGTGCTGGTGCCGACTGGCATGAACTTCGAGTGGTTCTCCATAAAGGCTGCTGGCTGGGCCCGCAGTGGTCGCATCGGTGAGGTGCGGCACGCCGCCTGCCAGATGGGCTCGGCGCTCTCCGATCTGTTTGCCGGCGAGCCAATGTTGGAAACCGCCGATCACATGTACCGCCCGCCGGCTTCGACCTGGGCCGATCCGGAACGTGCCGGCGGCTATGGCTGGGGCCAGCTTTCCCATGCGCTTGCCTGGCTGCTTTATGTGTCGGGCCTGAAGGGCGAGAGCGTTTATGCGGTTACCGGCAAGTCCAAAACCGGCGTCGACTTCTATGACGCCGCCGTCTGTCAGACCACAAATGGCGCAACCATCAGCCTGTCCGGCGCCTCCACGGTGCCCAAACATGTCGGCATGCATATGGACATCAAGATCTATGGCACCGAGGGACTGATCTATTTCGACAATGCCCTGAACCGGTTGGAACTGCGGCGCGACGACAAGGATGATGAGGTCGTCGAGATGGCACCAGACGATGGTGAGTATGACGGTGCCCTGCCGGTGAAAGTGTTTGCGAAGCTGTGCGCCGGTGAAAGCGTTGAAAACGCGTCCAACGGCGAGAACGGCGCGCGCGTGACCGAAATTCTGCACGGGCTTTACAGATCGGCAGAAGCCGGCGCGCCCCTTAAACTGGGAGGATAAGATGGCCGCTAGCCAGATGAAACTGGGCACCACCTGCTGGACCATGCCCGCCTGTTCGCTGGAAGAGTGCGCCGGGATCGCCAAGGCGCTCGGCATTCCTGCCCTCGACATCGGCTATTTTTATGCCTCGGCGCTCGACAAACAGGCCCTGCTCGCTGACCCGCTGGTTGTAGCGGACAAGGTCAAACAGCTCGGCATTGCCACCCCCAATCTCTACCATCTGTTCGGTGACACGTTGGATGGCCGTAATTTGGCGCTTCCCGGCACGCTGGGCGACAATCTCAAAGACCTGAAGCAGGCGCTCACCTTCGCCGATGCGGCTGACGTCGGGTCCGTGTTCGTGCTGCCAGGCGTCGTGAACCCCGGCCAGTCCCGCATGGATGCGCTGAAGGTGTCTGCGGAAAGCCTGAAAGAAATGAAGGCGTTGGCAGATGATCACGCGGCGAACCTCTGCTTCGAGCCGCATGTCCATTCCTTCGCCGAAAGTCCCGATCTAGCGCTGCGCCTCGTCGAAGCCTCCGGCGTTGGGGTTTGCCTGGACTATGCGCACTTCACTTGCCTGGGTTTCACCCAGGACCAGGTCGATCCGTTGGCTGCCCATGCCGTCCACGTCCATTTGCGGCAGGCCGCGCCGGGTAAGCTTCAGGAGAAGTTCGGCTATGGCACGCTCAATTTCCCGGCCATGTTCGCCACTCTGAAAGAGGCCGGTTACACCGGCCAAATCGCCATCGAGCCGGTGCATCAGGAGTATATGAACACCTGGTTCGACGACAATTAGACCGAGATGGTCGCGCTGCGCGACGGCTGCAACGCCTGGAACGAGGGGTAGGGAAATGGCCGGCTATGCGTGGGTTCTGGAAGTGCGTCCGGGCTATGAGGAAGAGTACAAAAAGCGCCATGATGAGATCTGGCCGGATATGCTCGAGGCGCTGAAAAAAGCGGGCATCTCCAACTACAACATCTTCCGCCACGGGCTTACCCTGTTCGGCTATTTCGAGACCGATGATCTGGAGGCCACCAAGGCCGCGCTCGCCGATGATCCAGTCAACGCCAAATGGGCTGAGTGGATGGGTCCGATCATGAAGATCGAGATTGATGAACAGACCCAGTTCCCCTTCCTGCTGCCCAAACAGTTTTGTATGGCTTGAGCCAACCCGGCGCCTGACGCGCGTCGGCAAGACTGGGCATCAGGGAGCCATCTAACATGACAGTGCGCTACGGCGTTATTCTGGCCGGCGGCGGCTCGCGGCGCATGGGCGACATCGATAAGGTCGGCACCCAATTGGCCGGAAAGCCACTAATCGAGCACGTCATCGAACGCCTATCACCTCAGGTCGATGAGGTGATGATTGCGGCCTCCCACGATTACGGCACGAGACTGCCGATCATCGCCGATGATCCGGCGTTTAAAGGTCCGGCGGCGGGTATCTTAGGAGCAGCGAACTGGGTGTCACGGGAAGGCGGAAGCGGGTTCATTACAGTCCCCGCCGACGGGCCGTTTCTGCCGCTCGATGTGGCCGAGCGCCTCGCATCGACGCGTGAGGTGAGCGCCATCGCAGCAGATGAGGCGGGGCTTCATCCAACCTTCGCCTACTGGCGAACCGATGACCTCGCCCGCATCCGAGATGAACTACCCGAAGCGCCCTCGCTGCGCCGGCTGGTCGAACTTTCCGGCGCACAAACGATCCGTTGGGACGCCCGCGACGCCTTCTTCAACATCAACACCCTGGAGGAGTTGAAGGCGGCGGAAAAGAAGCTGGACAGCTAGATAAGCGGCTGACGCGTGCAATCGTGCAACACAGCCAACGGATGACAGCTTAAGGCAGATGCGATCGTTGACTCCTCACGGTGCCCCGCTCAACATCTGTGCTTAGGCGTCAAACTAAGCGAAAAGAGCAAGGCAATGTCTCCCAAATTGATGACTGCCGCTGCAGCGCTCGGTGTTTTGGTTGGGTCGGGTTCTGCAAGCGCCGCTGATTATGCAACATTATCAACGCATTATGCTTGGACCGGCTTTTACGGTGGTGTGGTCACGGGTCTAGCCGGCGGCCAATTTGACAACAGCATCCCAGCGAATCCCGGTCCGACAGATGAAGGCGGTGGACTGACTGCTGGTGTACATGTTGGCTACAACCACCAAGTCTCATCGGAATGGGTCTTGGGAATCGAAGCGGATTTCTCAATCATCGACATCGATGCCGATTCATCGACCATTGGAGCCTTCGAAGAGCGCTGGATGGGCACTCTGCGTGGGCGGGCAGGGTACGCCTTTGATCGCTATCTCGCTTATGTGACGGCCGGCGTT
>ERZ1740060.185-NODE-185-length-47986-cov-22.950450_pt1 | contig 47986 bp, 48 predicted proteins | sample MGYA00581743_ERZ1740060 | MGnify/ENA primary metagenome ERZ1740060 (study PRJEB43018, sample SAMN04849235) | marine metagenome | isolation source: floating plastic debris | place: Pacific Ocean | collected 2008-08-27 | study: EMG produced TPA metagenomics... | reverse complement strand
TGGCTCCCCTGCGTTTCCAAGACTGCATCGGAAGTCCGATCACTGAGAACTGGTACTACTATCCCACTAAGCCCGCTCTAGACTTGACGCCCAAGGAACTGACAGCCCTCCCGCCAGCGATTTTTTAGCGTCGAACTCACGTTGATCAAGGTGCTGCTAGCGGTGTCGGCTGGCTCGGCGATCACTGCAAGTGCCCAAGCCGCAGACTTTTCCGATTGCCGAATGCCGCCCCCGCTGACCTCATTCCTCCAGGCTGACTTCGGCCCGCGTGGGGCCGAGATAGCGGGTGAGATAGGGCGAAAACACTTCATAAATCAGCGTCAGGGGTTTGCCATTATGCCAAAACAGATAGTGCCGGCCCCAAAACGGCCCCCGCTCACCAAAAGCATCTTCTAGCGGCTGGGAGTGACCATAGTAAATGCCGCGAATGTCGCGATAGAGTTCCGCTCGAATGCGCGACAGACTGGCCCAAATTGGCAGTGACTTATTTTGCAGATAGTCATCCACATGGCTGGCCTCCCACCACGAGGTGGCATAGGCCAAGCGCTGCCCCGATGCGGTGCGGAGCCAAACTTGTCGGCGTAAGCGCGGCCCCGGCACCGCTTGAATAATCTCGGGCGCTTGGTCCGGCGCTTGACCAATGGCTGACATGTCAATCACGTCCACATCGGTGCGCTCACGGGTAAGCAGTTGCAAATGGCGTGTGGGTGACCCATCGCCCAACAGCAAAATTTGCCAGGCCGGAGAAAGCTGATCGTGGGGTAGCCCCCGTTTAACGACCGAACTGCCGCCTTGCCACAGAATATCGAGCGCCAACCACGTAGCCGGACAGGGCAGCTCTGGGGGATGTCTGACAACCGAAGTCAAAATGATTTACAAAAGTTAAGCTTTCATTCTCATCATAGTATGCGCTTCTCGGCTTAGTCCTGATGGTTGCCTAAACCACGGTTTCAGGAGAGCGGTGAAAGACTGTCATCGGGCAGTCAGTCAGTCTGTGGGCTGACCGCTCGGCTGACTGTTCTCTTGCGATTAGGGGAATATCGGCGATCTGCCATAGCTGCCTAGGGGCCCATAAGCAGGGGCCAACCTAGTGATCAAAAATGCTGCCGCCATCGGTGACATGTTTAAAGACTGCGTTGATTATTGTTGGGTTTTAGATCTCCATGTATCCTGTGCACAGCTGTTTTCATTTACCCAAACTGGGCACCTTGAAAGTAATTTGCTTCCCTTAGTGGCAGCCCGGCTCATGACGATGCCGCCCCGCGTAGCGGTATCGTGATCATGGGCATTCACACTTTGCTGATTGAGCGCCAATCTACACCCTATGCCATCCCCCGTTCAGGTTTATCAACTGCGAGAACCCGAGAGCCCCGATCATCCGGGTGTCCAAGTTGGTTTGATTGCTGAGCCGGCGGATTTAGAGCCCTATCTCAAAACGGCTGGGTTGTCTGAGCCTCGCACCACGTTGGTGATTGTCGGCGGTGCCAGTGGGCTGGATGAAGATCAAAAAGTTCAGCTCAACGGCCTGTTTCACCGGGTGCTGGCTCCCCTCGCCGAAGACCTGCAGCTCTACGTCGTCGATGGCGGCACCGATGCCGGGGTGATGCGGCTGATGGGCCAAGCTCGAACGTCGATCAATGGCACTTTTCCGCTGGTTGGAGTAGCCCCGCGATCGCTGGTCAACTTACCCGATCACCCAGTTGCCCATCCCGATGCTTCGACCCTAGAACCCAACCATACCCACTGCATCCTGGTTCCCGGTGAAAAATGGGGCGATGAATCGCCGTGGATTTCAGAAATGGCGACCCATCTATCTGGCACTCATGAGTCGATGACGATTTTGATCAATGGCGGCTCCGTCACGGTTAAAGATGCCTATGCCAGCGTCAATGCCGGGCGGGAAGTGGTGATCGTGGCCGGTTCGGGCCGCGTGGCTGACGATATTGTCGAAGCCCTGCGCTACAAAGTGGTGGAAGGCAAGACGACTGACGACCCCCGGATCGCCAAACTCGTCGACAAGTCGGATGAGTTGCTCACCGCGATCGACCTCGACAACCGGCCCGCTGATTTTATTCAAGACCTTAAGCGCTTGCTGACGGATTGAACATCGCTCTACTGGCCGGTTAGTGACCAGCTCAGCATTGCTTAAACTTGGTTAGGTATCCTCTGAAAGAACCGAAACCTCACAATTCTTCCCTCCGATATGATGGGGAGAGAAGCGGCATCAGCAACTGTCAGACCACTAGCGGACTGGCAGTTGAGTGGCAAGTCAGGAGTGCTCATGGGTGAAGATGCGTTGGACGCGCTTTTAAGGGGGAAATCTAGCGGTCGGCGATCGCGACTCCCTGGCTTAAAAGTCGCCGATATTTTAATGATGCCACCTGAGCAGCAGTCTCTGGTCAACTGGCTCCTGCGTCATTATGAAGCCCCCTCCACCACCATTGCCGAGAGCCTGCACCAAGATCTCAACCAGGTGCAAGCCAGCCTCGATGGCCTGCTTGATCGCGGCCTCTTAAAAACTTTAGAAAAAGCGGGCGTGACTTACTATCGGGTCAAGCTAGCCCCCAAGTCGGGGCGGCAAATGCCCAAAGACGTCTGGAAAGTCTTAGATCAAGACGCCCAGCAGGCCAATGTCTTCATCTCTTATTCGCGGCGCAACAAAGAATTTGTGCAGGAATTGCATGGCGCCCTAGACGCGACTGGGCGAGAGGTCTGGGTCGATTGGGAAAATATTCCCGTCGCGGTTGACTGGTGGCAAGAGATTCAACTCGGCATTGAGCTGGCCGACACCTTTGTGTTTGTCCTCAGCCCCGACTCGGTCGCTTCTCAGGTCTGTGGGCAAGAAATTGAGGAAGCACTGCAGCACAACAAACGTTTGGTGCCGGTAGTTTTTGAAGATGTGCAGCCGGATCAGGTCCATCCAGAACTCGCGCGGCTCAACTGGATTTTTTTGCGGCCTCAAGATGACTTTCAAGCGGGGTTTAATCACCTGCTAGAGGCCCTGGATCAGGACTTGGACTATGTCCGTACGCACACCCGCATTTTGGTGCGGGCGTTGGAATGGGAACGCAACAGCCGCGATCAGAGTTATCTCTTGCGGGGGGCCGACCTCGAACGCGCTAATCGTTATCTCACCCAGGGCAAAGATCAGGAGCCCCGGCCCACGGCCCTGCATCATCAATACGTCATCACCAGTGCCGAAGCCGAAGCGGCCGTTCGCGCGAGTGAGCTGAGACGCCAAAAAGCGGAACTGGTCGGGCAGCAGCGCTGGTTGCAGCTTGTCACAGCGGTTTCTGTGCTCGCAGTGGCGATGGGCATCACCAGCTGGGGCCTGTCGCGACAGGCCCATCGAGCCCAAAAATTAGCCGAGCAGGCTCAACTGAGAGCCCTGAACCAATCGGCCCAAGCGCTCTTTTTGTCCGATCGCCGGTTTGAATCTTTACTCTCGGCCACCCGCGCGGGGCAAGTCTTTCAAGCTTTTGAGCCCGATCAACAAACGCCCGAACTCGAGGCTCAGGTCTTGAGTTCGCTGCAGCAATCGCTGTTTTGGGTACAAGAGCGCAACCGCCTAGAAGGGCACACCAGCACCGTCTGGCAGGTGGCCTTCAGTCCCGATGGTCAAACCCTGGCGTCAGTGAGTGCCGATAGCAGCATTCGCCTCTGGGGCTTAGACGGGGCCGAGCTGACCATGTTGGCCGGCCAGGGCACCCCTTTGTTAGACGTTGATTTTTCACCCGATGGGCAGTTCCTGGTGGCAGCAGACTCCAATGGGGCAGTGCATCTATGGAACAGCGATGGCAGCGCTGAATTTACCTGGCAGGCCCACCGTCAACCAACCCGAGCAGTGGCTTTTGCCCCCAACGGTGAGTACGTGGCGACGGCGAGTGAAGATGCCACCGTGAAGGTGTGGAACTTGAGCGGTGAACTCATTACCAACTTCAGGGGCGACATTGGCGGCTTTCAAGCCTTGCTGTGGACCGCTGATGGTCAGCTCATTGCCGGTGATGAAAAGGGCAGCATTTATATCTGGGACGAATCCGGCAGTGAAATCGCGACGCTAGCCAGCCCACCGGCTGAGGTGACGGCCCTCGATATCAGCGCCGATGGTCAACTGCTGGTAGTGGTGGGGGTTGATCGTCAGGTCAGACTGTATGACCTGGCTACCCAATCACTCATTCGCACCTTCGTCGCCCACGACGGGCCTATTTACAATGTGCGCTTTACCCCCGATGGCAAGCAGTTGATTACCGTCGGCGATGACAAAGTCATCAAAATTTGGCAGTTAGATGGCACGCAATACGCCAGCTTGGTCGGTCACACCGGACTCATTGCCGCGCTGGCCCTAAGCCCAGATGGCACCATGATTGCCACCTCGGGGGGCGATCGCGCCGTGCGCCTATGGGATTTACAACGGGATAATCTGCATGTGCTGCGGGGGCACAGCGGGGCAGTCAATGCCGTTGCCATTGCGCCCGACAACAATGAAATCATCGCTTCAGGGGGCGACAATGGCATCCTTCGCCTGTGGGATGAAGATGGTGATTTGGTGGCGTCTTTGCCCGGCCACACGGGGGCGGTTAACGGCCTCGACTTTAACACCTCTGGCGATCGCTTGGCTTCCGCCAGTGATGACGGCTCCGTTCGCCTCTGGCGCAATTTCCTCAGCCCCACCCCCACCGCTGTCACCCTGCAAGGACATGTCGGCAGCGTCAATGATGTGGCTTTTCATCCCAACGGTGAACTCTTGGCTTCGGTGGGTGACGATCATACGCTCCGCCTGTGGCAAACCGACGGCACGTTAATTGAGACGCTAGAAGCCCATCGAGACGGCGCCTTTGGCGTAAATTTCAGTGCTGATGGGCAGTACTTAGTCTCCACCGGCTGGGATCATCTCACTCAATTGTGGACGGTAGACGACATCATCAATGGGGAAACGGCAGCGGCGCCTCGGGCCTTGAGAGATCACCGAGGGTGGGTCTTGGATGCCGACTTTAGCCCCGACAGCCAACTACTAGCCACAGCCAGCTACGACAATCGGGTTAACCTCTGGGAAGCCAGCAGTGGTGAGCTTTTGCAGACCCTTGAAGGCCACGAAGATGGCGTCTTGGCGGTCACCTTTAGCCCCGACGGTCAACAAATCGTCACGGCGAGTAATGACAATTCCATTCGCGTTTGGGACTTACAGGGCGAGCTGATTACCACCCTCTCGGGCCATACTCAAGGCGTGCGTGACGTGGCGATTGATGCCCAAGGTGAGTATCTCGCTTCGGTCAGCAGTGACTCACAGGTACTCATTTGGCATCGGGATGGCATGAATGATATTGATGCGTTGCTGCGCAGCAGTTGTGCCTGGCTAGCTGATTATTTGCAGCACAATCAGCAGGTCGATGCCGACACCCGCGAACTCTGCCAGCCCCCGGCAGCCGACCTCGCCGAGTAGCAAGCAGCCACCATCGGCTTCCCTCCACTATTGCGAGAATTAGAGAGCTGAGGCGCTGGGGCCAACTGACGCTCATCAACCTGAGTTCGGGATAAGAATAAGTAACGCTTTTACCCGCCGATAGAGCCTCAAATCCCCTCTCGGGAGGGGTGCCCAAGGCAGGGTGGGTGTCGATCAGCCGCGCTAACTGGCGATCCACCCACCCCTCAGCCCCTCCCAGGAGGGGAAATATCCGGCTTCGGTTTTAACCCGAACTGATGTTAATTATCCAGCCCTGACTGTTGACGCACACTGCGAGCGATCGCGGAGACGTCTTCATCGCCAAAGCCCCGACCAATTAGTCCCGTCTCTACTTGTTCCACGTAGGCCGCCATGGGCAGGGTGACGCCCAATTCACGGGCAGTTTCTAAGGCGATGTTGAGATCCTTCTGATGCAGCCGCACGCGAAAGCCCAGGGGATACTCGTTGTTGAGCATATTGCCCGAGCGATGGTCGAGACCCCAGGAACCAGCAGCCCCCCCGCTGACCGCTGCCACCACCTGATCCATATCCAGATCCGCCTTTAGGCCCAAAGTCAGCCCTTCGGCGATCGCCCAGTAGGTGCCCGCCACAATAATCTGATTGATCGCCTTCGTCAGTTGACCAGCACCAATGCCCCCCACATGGGTAATGGTTTGCCCCATCGCCGCGAGCAGGGGCCGCACCTGCTCAACCACCTCGACCTCGCCCCCTACCATGATCGAGAGCGTCCCCTTTTGGGCGCCTTCAGACCCGCCTGAAACCGGCGCATCGACCATGGCAATACCCGCAGTTGCCAAGTCGGCAGCGATACGCCGAGTGGCCGTTGGACTAATCGTGGACATATCGATGACGATGGTGCCCGGTTTAGCGCCTCTGACAACACTCTCAGCCCCAAGCATCACGGCTTCCACATCAGGGGTGTCACTCACACAGGTGATCACCACCTCAGCTGCCATGGCGGCGGCTTGAGGGGAGGCGGCCCGTTGCGCACCGGCCTCAGCCACGACCATCTCGCGATCGCGGGTGCGATTGTGAACGATGACGTCATGACCGGCCTGCAACAGATTCAGAGCCATCGGCGCACCCATGGTGCCCATCCCAATAAATGCGACTTTCACAAACTTTCTCTGCAATCGTAGGTTTCCTTTATTAGGCTACAGCTCGACTGAGCGCGGCGGGGGATCGACGGGGCAGTCCCTAACGATGACGACGGCAAGCCGGGGCGTTCCCCGGGCTCGAAATCCCTGCACTGGTTAGGGCAAACAGCCTTTCACCTGACCTGGCTCATAAGCTCCCCATCACGATTTTTTATTTCGCCAATATGAAACCACCTGATCTGACCGCTGCCAAGAGGATGGAATTCAACATGGCCTCAGGGCGGCAAACTGATTGCCAGAGTTTACAACTGGCCCGCAATCGAGATAGATCTGGAAGGAACGCGCTACTTTCAGATTGGATCGATATACTGTCTAAACGCAAATCATTGACTCAATATTGCTAGGTGTAGAGTTAGCTAGGCTCAAATCGAGCTGGACGACGCTAAATAATCTATCCACAGACTGGTGCCAGGGATTTTATGAGCAGCTCCTCCAACCTTCCCCCCAATCGGCCCTCGGGTTCCGTTCCGCCGCGACGCGGCTCCCCCTTGAGGCCCGGAGCGGTGCCGCCCCCCAAGCGTGACCAGTGGCCCCGACCCCAAGCGCAGCAATCGCTCACCGGACGGCCGCCTAGCACCCCCCATCCCAAGGCTAGTCACGCGCATTCAGCGACTGGTGTATCCACCTCTATGCCCCCTGCCACGGCGAAGCCGCCTCGGCGATCGCGCCAGCGCTCCAACCGCTGGATGGTGTGGGCCTTTTTACTGGTGACCACCTTGGGGGGCGTCGCCGGGGCCTCGGCCGTTAGTTTGCTGCGCATCCCCAATTTGCCCAACTGCCGCGCTATTTTTTGGCCCCTGGCTTCAGCGGCGACGCGGCTGCAGTGCGCCGATGCTTACGCCGATCAGGGGTCGGTCGATAGCCTCTTGGCGGCCATCTCCTTAGTCGAAGCTTTGCCCGCCGATCATCCCCTGCGCTCAGACATCAACGACCGGGTCGAACTGTGGGCCGATGAAGTGCTGCACATTGCCGATCAGACCTTTAATCAGGGTGAACTCGACTCAGCGATCGCCATTGCCGAAAAAATCCCCCCCAATACCGCCGCAGCGCAACAGGTCAGCGATCGCCTTCGCCGCTGGCGCGCCATTTGGGAACAGGCGGAGTCGATTTTTCGCAAGGCTGAGGAACACCTGCGGGCATCCCAGTTTCGAGACGCCTTTAGCGCCGCCATTCAACTGCGGTCGGTCGATAACGAGTTTTGGGCCAATCAGCGCTATGACGAGCTAACGAGCCTGATCAGCCGCACGCGTGAAGAGGTCAATCTGCTGGCTAACGCCGAGCGCATTGCCGATCGCGGCACCGTAGACGATATTCTCGAAGCGCTGCAGCAAGTCGCGGCCATCGAGCCCGAGAGCTATGTATATGCCGAAGCTCAGACCGTGCTCAAAGACCTGAGCAGTGATTTACTTGACCTGGCCGAAGCAGCCCTTGCCAATCAGGACGGCTCCGAAGCGCTCCGAATTTTGGGCAAGATTCCCCCTGAGGCCAGGCTCGAACAAGAGGTCGCGGACTTTAGAACGCTGGCGGATGCCTATGAGTTGACTTGGGGTGGCACCACAGCGGGCTATGAAGCGGCGATTGTCCGCCTGCAGAGCCTGGGCCGTGATCGCCCTCTCTACGCCAAAGCGCAGGCCCTGAGACGCGAGTGGCAGTGGGAACTAGAGGGCGTGGCGCAACTTAATTGGGCTCAACAGGTGGCCCGCTCGGGTACAGTGGAAAGCCTGCGGGCCGCCATCGTCGAAGCCGAAGAAGTGGCCCCCGACAACCCCCGCTGGGATCAGGCGCAAACGCAAATTGCCGAATGGCGTCGCGGCATTGCGCTGATCGAAGATCAGCCCTTTATCGATCGCGCTAAACTGGCTGCCCTCGGGGGCGATCGCGCCAGTTTGCAAGGGGCGATCACGGAGGTGGGGCAGGTGCCAGACAACAGCGCCCTGTACGGCGAAGCGCAAGACTTGATTGCCGATTGGCGCTGGCAGATTCAGCGACTAGATAATCAACCGATGCTGACTCAGGCGCAGCAGCTGGCGGATAACGGCCAGTTGAGCCAAGCCGTCGCCGTCGCTTCACAGATTCCGCCCAATCAGGCGCTATATGACGAGGCGCAAACTGCGATCGCCGGTTGGCAAGACCAACAAAGCGGTCGCCAGTCCTATCAGCAGGCGCTGCTCGTGGCCGACTCGGGCACCGTCGGCGGCTTAGCTCAGGCGATTGAGCTAGCGCTTGGCGTCCCCGACTCCAGCTCCGACTGGACGCTCGCCCGACAGGCCGCCAATCAGTGGAGTTGGGATCTGCTACGCGTGGCCGAATCAACGGCTGCTCGTAATGTGGACGAAGCGATCGCCATCGCCAGTCAGATTCCGCCTCGCACCGATGCCTATGCCGAGGCCCAACTGCGCATTCGCGATTGGCAAGGTCAAGCTGCCGGCAGCCCCGCCAATGCCAGTGATATTCGCCCCCCCCGAGACCGCTAGCGCCCGAGATTATTGCTGGGAGCGGAGTCTCAGGGCACCGGGGCGGGCCAATTGGCGTGGTGAAATAGTGGCGTCACTGCCGCGATCGCGGCCTAACGATAATTGGTAAACTGCAGAGCTACGGGCCATTCGGTCGATTTCAACAGTTGAATCGCGGCCTGCAGGTCATCCTTTGATTTGGCAGAAACTCGCACCGTATCGCCCTGAATCGAAGCCTGGGCTTTTTTGAGATTGTCACGGACGCATTTAGAAATGTCCTTCGCGATTTCCTTATCAATGCCCTGCTTGAGCGTGACCGCTTGCCGCACCCGACTGCCGCTGGCCGAATCGGCTTTGCCAAACTCAAAAATTTTCAGCGAGAGGTTACGCTTAGCCGCTTTTGTTTGCAAGATCGTTTGCACCGACTGCAGCGTCATGTTGCTGTCAGTTTCAATCGTGATCGTGCTCTCATTCAGCTCTAGAGAGGTTTTGCTGTCTTTGAGATCATAGCGAGTGGTGATTTCTCGGCGCGCTTGGTCGATGGCATTGACCAGTTCTTGGCGGTCAAATTCACTGACAATATCGAAGGAGTAGGTAGAAGCCATACGCAAAAATTTTGAGGAATAAAAGGGTCTAAATTAACGAAACGTTTTTCCGTAGTCGGTGTTTAGCGTCGCCCGCTAACCGTCAGCCAACTCAGACGAGGGAGGTGAGAAGGGGCTCAAAGCCGCCGCCTCGCTCACCAGGTTCGGCAGGGCTAAACCCCTGCTAGAAGACAGCTCTGTTCGGGTGGGGTGGGGATAAGCACAGCTCTGACACTGCCCCAGCACCAGTTGTTGCCCAGGCATGTTTACAGTAAGGCAGACCGGCAACTCATGACAAACAGTGTAAAAATACTCAAGCTACCCACCGCGAACATGGCCGATCGCAACAGGGGAATATCGAGAATATAGAACAGGCTATACAACAGTCGCGCCACAACGTAGGCGATCGCGGCCCCCAAGGCCAGCAGTGAATCCTGACCAGTCACGTAGGCCATCAGCGCCGCCGGGGCAAACAGCGTGAACGACTCGAAGGAATTTTGGTGAGCCCAATTAGCTCGCTGCGCATAGGGCGGAAATTTATCGACCATGGTGCGCGGGGCCGACATGTCATAACCGACCTGCAGGCGCGCTACCCCCACCCACAGAAAAGGCACGTAGATTAGTACCGCACCGAGGACAATACACACTAGCAAGGCGGCTGGCATCGGCAAACGAGTCAAGAAATTCATAAAAGCACTCGCAGGGTAGGCTGAGTCGAAAGATGGGCTGAGGGAGCGCCCCCTCAATCATAGCCGCAGGACAGCAACCGCTTCGGTCAGGGTGGGGCCGTATCAAACCGCTACCATCAAGGCCGCGATGTTGGCGCAGCGGCCTTAGTCGAAGTAAAAGAGCGTGACGATCTTGCGCTGATCTTCGGCATCTTCACAGGTGCGCAGCAGGGTATGGCTGTCGTGAAAGGCAAAGCAAATGAGCTGCTGACACCGCGAAATAATCTCTTGGTTACAGATCGCACTGGCCTCGGCGAGCGACAGCGCATCATGGGTCGAATTTTCGACCAAATGCATCACCTCATTGAGCTGATCTTTCGACTCGCGCGGCTGTTTCTCAAGGCTTTGGGGCAAAATCACCGTCAGCAGGTTGGGATCAGCCTTGAGGGCACCTCGAATCGCGGCCGAGTTGGTGCCAGTGGCGCCGGAGGTCAAAATCCGATTACCGCCGATTACGAGGGCGTAGGTCATCAGCTCGATGATCTGCTGGTGGGTAATCGGCACGTGGCGGGAACCCAAAATGGCAATGCGCTTGTCTCCCGACTGCTGAATCGCAGCCAGCTCTTGCAGAAAGACATCAACCTTGGAAGATTCCAAGGGGGAATCAATGGACTGACTCAACGGAGATACACGAATAAATGAACGCGCCCATTGTATCAGCCAAGGTGGATAAAGTTAGCTCCGGGGTGCGATCGCCGGTCTTTCGAGCCCCACCAGCGCGATTAACCGCTCAATATCCACCTGATCGGCCAAATGCTCTTGAATCAGCGGAATTTTATCGGGATTATTCAGCGGCACCCGGCCAAACAGCATGTCAATCCGCTCCACGGTGGTCAGGGTGTCGGTAGCTACCGATAGCACCGGCACTTCTTTATCTTTCGCCAGGGCTAAAACATCACGGGCAGGGGCAATTTGCCCCGTGAGCACCAGACAGTGGGTCGAAGTTTCTAAGGCGGCAATTTGTAAATCGCGGCGATCGCCCCCCGTCACCACGGCCTGATGATGACCCTGACCAAAAAAGCGGAGTGCTGAGTTGACGTTCATCGCCCCGATCTTGAGGCTTTCGACCACTAAGTCGAGATGGTCGCTACTGCAGAGCACCTCGGCATCCAAATACCGCACCAGCTCGGATACCCGAATGCCTTGCAAGAACGATAGCTGCGGCAACGTCGCGATGACCGCAATGCCCTGCTGTTCTAAATAAGGGGCGATCGTGTCTTGAATCAGCACCACATCAGCCTCACTCACCCCATTCAGCACCACCCCAATCAGCGCCCGGCCCAGTCGCTTTTGGGCGGCCACCAGCTGATCGACCATGCGACGAGTATCAAACTGCATGACCAACACGACCTGAGCATCGAGGGCCGCTGCCATCTCAGGCAAAGACAAGTTAAACAGGGCGCCTTCTTCCAAGGTTGATGGCCCCTCAAGCAACATAATGTCGCCTTGGGCATCTTCCCAATAATGCTTGAGGGCGTCGTCCAGCGTTTGCACCGCCTCCTGCCGCAAGCGATCGACCAGGGTTTTGCTATCTAAAGACAACAAATTAGGCGGCTGGTGTTCGGAGGCCAGCGCCAACGTCGTGGGCACAAAGCTCAAGTCACTATCGAGGTGCTCTAGGCCATGGCCAAACGTATCCACTGATGACAGCGGCTTACCCCAGCCCACCTGAAACCCCAGCTTTTGCAGCTGACTCCCAATGGCAATTGAAAGGGTCGATTTGCCGCTGTAGGCTTCTGTTGAGCCAATGATCAGATGTTTGGCTGTTTTGGGCACTCCTCTAGCTCCTTACCGGTGGGTGTATGGTGGATTGCCCTTCCCATTCTGCCACTACTTGCCGATGCCCAACCTCACGATATCAATCGTCTAAACGCAAAAGCTTGCGATAGAAAGACTTAGAAAAATCGGCGGGTTGCTTGTGGCGCAGAGACACGACCACATCAAACAAAAAGTCGACGAATTCAAACGTGGCCATGGTGATCTCGTAGCTGAGATCGGCATCATCATCAAACTGTAGGCGACAGCGCGTCAAATCAGCTGGCAAAGTCGATACATTCCACGTCGCGATGAAAGGGATGCTTTCGCCTTCTTCGATCCCCCGTTCGCCCTCCAAATTCCCGCGCTTGTAGAGACCGATCGCATACGGTAAAGCATTGCGTTTGGTGCCCTGGTAGTAAGGCAAATAAACCCCGATGTCGGATTTATTGACAGGTTTTATCTCTTCAAAAGTCAGTGACATGGCACCTAGTAGAAATCAGTTGACCCAATCAATGAGTGTGCGCAGCGGCCCGAAGCCTCTACATTCGGCACATAGGGCTCTCCAGAGCAGAGCCCTATGTGCCCTCAGTGATACCACAACAAATCCGTTTGCCGACGTCGCTTTGCCATTTCATCGACCTTAAGCAGCTAGGATGATGAAGAGCTGTAAACTGGCGAACGCCCGCAGCCCCCCGGCCCGACGAACCGTTTGACCCCGCTTAAAGGTGACCGCTAGGGAGCCCTTAGGAACCGGCTCTAATCCGGCCATCGGCAAGCGCTAATGGGTTTGCTGCAGTGCTTTGAGGATACCCAGGTTCATTGCTGAGCCATCAACAAAGTCGCCAGCCAGAGCAACGAGCGTAAAGATATTAACAACCGGCAGCAAGAGGCGAGGTGGTAGGCGGATGTTCAATGGGGACAAGACAGACTCGGTTGATTTATTACCCCTCGCGGCTGACGATTTCCATCGGTATGAGCGGCGACGACTGAAAGCCGCGATCGCGCTGGCGGGCGTCTGGTCCTGTACGGCAGCGGTGCACCTGTTGGCCTGGGGGCAGTGGGTGGTTTATGGTCTAGCGGCCATGATGGGGGCGCATCTGTTGCGGCTGTTGCTGGCCCGGCCCCAGCGGCGACCGGAAGCATTGCCTAGCTGGCACGATACGGCGGTGGAAGAACAGGCCACGACCGATCTAATCGACTGGCCCTACGTATCAATTTTGGTCGCAGCCAAAAATGAAGTCAGCGTTATCCAACGGTTGGCCAATTCCCTGATGGCCATTGATTACCCCGCTGAGCGCTTTGATGTGTGGCTGATTGATGATCACAGTACCGATGGCACTAGCCAACTGATGGATCAGGTGGCCCAGTCGCATTCCAATTTGCAGGTTGTCCATCGTGACCAAACGGCAACTGGCGGTAAGTCTGGGGCTCTGAATCAGGTTTGGCCCACGACTGCCGGCTCGATTTTGCTGGTGTTTGATGCCGATGCGCAGATTTCTGCCGACTGCCTGCGGCAAGTGGTGCCGATGTTTGAGCAAGCGCCGGTCGGGGCGGTGCAATTACGCAAGGCGATCGCCAACAGCACCGATAATTTTTGGACGCGTAGCCAAGTGGCCGAGATGGCTTTTGACGCCAACTGTCAGCGCCAGCGCGGCACTGTAAATGGCGTTGGTGAGCTACGCGGCAACGGTCAATTTGTGCGGCGCGCCGCGCTGGAACAGTGCGGCGGTTGGAATGAAGAAACCATCACCGACGACCTCGACCTCACCCTCAAGCTGCATGTGAACGGTTGGGACGTCCCTTTGTTCATGACGCCCACCGTTTGGGAAGAGGGCGTTGTTAAAGCCCTGCCGCTATGGCATCAACGCAATCGCTGGGCCGAGGGCGGCTACCAACGATACCTCGACTACTGGCAACTGCTCACGCCCAAACGCTTGGGCTGGCGCAAAACCTTTGATCTCCTCATTTTTTGGCTCATTCAGTACGGTTTGCCCACCGCAGCTTTTCCCGACTTTGCCCTGGCCCTGGTGCGCAACCGCTTGCCGATGCTGATGCCATTGTCGAGCGTGGCGGTATTGTTCGCGACGGTGAGCATGGCCCAGGGGCTCAAGCAAACCCAAAAGGCCTCCGCGTTTTCTCTCTGGGTGCAAACCGGTCGCGGCATGATTTATATGACCCACTGGTTTGTCATCGTCGCGGCGGTCACCAGCCGCATGGCAATTCGGCCTAAACGGTTGAAGTGGGTCAAAACCCAGCACGGTGACTCCGAGGCTGCTGCCACGATTGAGGCTCAGGTTTCATCGCAATAGTTGTTGCCGTGAGAGGCTGAGTCGTCTGGGCAGCCATCGTGCAGAGATTGCGCCTAATGATGCGGCAAAACTCCGCTCGTCATAACTCGCCCGAGTGATGTGGCAAGCTGGGGGTATCCCTCCCCGCTAAATGTTCATGGCCTATTTCAATGGGCTGAGCGATCGCGAACACGAAGTCCTAGAACTTATCGTGGAAACCAAAATCGGTCAAAAACGCTACCTCAGCCCCAACACGGTCAAGACCTACGTGAAGGGGATTATGAATAGGCTGTTGGTGAGCGACAGGTCTTTGACCATCGCGTCTAAGCTGCTGCCGTCGCCGCCGTCCATCGTGGCCTAGTCGATCAAGCGACTCATCGCAGGGGTTTACCTATGACGTCTACAAATCCTCAGAGTAACCGGACTACCCGTTATATTTGCAGTTTAAGCTTTGAGGGATCGGGTGTTACCTGACAAATCTGACGTACAACCACGGGGTGTATGGTGCTAGCTGTCAGATTTGACGTCGAATCAATATTTATCTGTTACGAGGTGCCGTGCCGACACTTAACTTTAAACAGCCATACAAGTCGATAAGCCAATTCGAAGCAACATCGATATCCGATCTCACCATCATTACTGGATTAAACGGGTGTGGCAAGACACACCTGTTGCAAGCGATTACTCAGGGTCATTGCTCGATCGACGATATTCCTGTTCACGAGATCAAGTATTTCGAACCGAAGACTTTCTCTCTAGTGAACGAGTCTGCGTATACCAATCAGCAAATAGATCAAGAACGTATACAGGCTTGAACTAAGTTCAACGAGGATAGAAACCGATTCAATCTACGTGGCGAACTTTTAAAGCAAAGAAAGGCTCTTGGTGAGGAGTATAATTCTTTAAGGAAAGTTGCGGCTCAGGAAAAGGTTCCATTCCTCAAAATTCAAAAAAAACAGTTAGATGATGACAGCTTATTTGAGAAACTAAAAAGCTATAGAGAAAGAGTGTTCAACGTCTTTAGAAATCAGAATATTGCAAGCGATAGCATTGGAAAAGCAATCAGATCTATGGCCGTTAGATCGGATCGCCCCATTGACGAGCTGGCAGAATACGAGTTCAAAGAAAGGTATGTGCCTATCAATTTGAAGGATGACTTTCTCCCAGCACAACTGGGAAAAGTCTTTCTTGACTATCAGTATCGAGAATTTGTGGAGTTGGTGTATAAAAAGGCTGAAGCGGAGCATTTTGGAGAAGAACCTCCTATCCGTTCTATCGAGGAGTTTCGAGAGAAGTATGGGCCACAGCCTTGGAAGATTATTGAGAGTATTCTTCAGAAGTTTTCTTCTTTGAAGTTCACTATCAACAATCCTGAGAACTTGAGATTTCGGACAGATGCCGTCACTGAGTTTGCTTTACAGATCAGAAACGAAAAAGATACCATAATCCCCTTTAATGATTTGTCTTCTGGCGAAAAAGTTCTTTTTGCACTGGTGTTGAGCATATACAAGTCCTCTGGAGATGGCTTCTTTCCACGCGCGTTGCTACTAGATGAAATTGATGCTTCGTTGCATCCCTCAATGACAAGGAATCTTCTGAATGTCCTCCAGGAAACCTTCGTTGAGGAAAATGGTGTTAAGGTTGTGCTGGCAACCCATTCGCCATCAACTGTAGCTCTTTCTCCTCTAGATTCGATCTACGTTGTGAATCGGGGTGAGGTACCTGAGAAAATAGTATGTACTTCTAGGGAAAAAGCTCTTGAAATCCTTACTGAGGGCTTCATCTCACTAGAACACGGATTAAAAATCGTAGACCAGATTGCACGCAACAAGGTCAATGTTTTTACGGAAGGTAACAACGTAGACTATATTCGACGTGCAATTGAGCTACTAGCACCCGAAATCCTTAATTTAATAGATGTGGTTGATCAAATTAGAGACCGATCAGGATCACAGTTGTATCCGCTTTATGAACTTATCTACCGACTAGACCACGATAACAGAGTTCTATTCGTCTTTGACTGTGAAGACCCGAAAAAACTATCCTCGGATGATAAGACTGACTATTTCTATATGTCTCTCAACGAAGAGAATGCTAAGTTCAAGAGAGGCATAGAAAACGCTTTCCCAGAGCACCTGTTCTTGGACGAACACTTTGACGAAAAGCTAGTCCAAAAAGATAATGGAGAAACAATTCTAAGAAGGGCACCGAACAAAGCACGTATTTGCGCACACATCTTTAAAGAACGCAACTGAAGCGGACTTTTCGCACTTTCAATCGTTGATATCAAGGTTGCGTGCAGCATGCAAATAACACTGCATTGCCACGTCAGAAAAGACTTTTGCCAAAGTCATAAACTTACTAGCGCCGTTGGCTCTATCTTTAGAAGCCGCGATCTCACCTCAAGCTGATGGCTTTAGCGATCTCAATCTATTCGAAACGATAATCTTGATGGGCTGCCGATGATCATCTTCAGGGTTGCATCCCATGCCCATTCCACAGATTGTGATTGACACCAACGTGATGGTTGCCGGGCTAAGATCTAGAAACGGGACTGCTTTTCGACTACTAAGCTTGGTGGGTGGCGGACTATTTGATATCCATCTTTCTGTACCACTGGTTTTGGAGTACGAAGATGTTTTGACTAGGGAACTCTCAAACCTCACTATTGACGCTGCAGATGTTCAAGACGTGATCAACTTCCACTGCGCAGTGGCCACTCATCATCAAATTTTCTTCCTCTGGCGTCCCTATCTGCGAGATCCCAAGGATGACATGGTTTTGGAGCTAGCTGTCAAAGCCGGGTGTGATAGCGTAGTGACATACAATACTCGCGATTTTACGGGCCTTGAGCGGTTTGGAGTCAGCGCTATTACCCCGGCAGAGTTCTTGAAACTGAGCGGAGCATTGCCATGAGTGACCTGAGTATTCAATTGCCCGACTCACTGTACAAAAGCCTGCAGAAGCTCGCTGAGCAGGATGGGGTTTCATTGGATCAGTTTGTTGCGCTGGCGGTTGCCGAGAAGATTGCCGCGTTAACCACCGAAGAATATCTACAAGAGCGTGCCAGCCAGGGAAATCGGTCAAAATATGAGGCGGTTTTAGTTAAAGTTGCTGACATTCAGCCAGAGCTAGAAGACCAGTTGCCGTCAGCATAAAAACCCTCTCCGCCCGACCGCAAAAAGGGTATCTATCAGCTTTAAAACTGTCGGCGGCAGGTAGTGGGAACGTTAGAAATCACGATCGCACCTCAAGCTGATGGCTTTAGCGATCGCAATCCATACACTACGAGCATCAAAACTGTGATCGCCCCATCGCTATAATTTAAGCCAAGCAAACTTTGCCGCTACGCCCGTGATCGCCATACCGCCATCGCCGATTCAGCTTCGTCTCATTTCCACCACTGACTATCACCGCATGGCGGAAGTCGGCATTCTGGGTGCGGATGAACAGGTTGAGCTGCTTGCCGGACAAATTATTCAAAAAATGCCCAAAGGCCCAGTCCATAGCGCTCTCTGCAAGCGGATAGAAAAGTTACTCGAACGCCGCTTGGGTGAGCAGGTGTTGGTACGATTGCAAGATCCCATTCGACTTGACGACTATTCAGAACCTGAGCCTGATATTGCCGTGGTTCGCCCTCAAGATGACTTTTACGCCAGTCATCACCCCACCCCAGCCGACGTCTACCTAATTATTGAAGTGGCTGATACGACGGTAGAGCGCGATCTGGGCGGCAAAGCCAATCTCTACTCAACTGCAGGCATTCTCGATTACTGGGTGCTCAACGTTTCGGCTCGACAACTGCACGTTTTTAGAGATCCGAGTCCCGACGGCTACCAACGTCAGCTCATCCTCAGAGAGCAAGCCATTCAGATTCAAGCCTTTCCGACCTGCGAGATTTCAGTTTTAGAGTGCTTTGGCGGAGTCTAGTCAACATGCCTAAAACCATCGGGGTGATTTCAGATACCCACGGATTGCTGCGACCCGAAGCCATTTCGGCGCTGCAGGGTAGCGATCTGATCATCCATGCCGGGGATATCGGTCGCGTGGAAGTCATTGAGCAGCTGGCAGCGATCGCACCCGTGAAAGCAATTCGCGGCAACATCGATCAAGCCGCGTGGGCCGACGAGTTCCCCGAGACGCAAGTTGTGCAGGTTAACGACATGCTGATCTACGTGCTCCACAACCTGAAAGCGCTCGATCTGGACCCGCAAGCAGCCGGTTTCCGGGTTGTGGTGTCGGGTCACTCGCACCAGCCCAAAATCGAAGAAAAAGACGGGACGCTCTATCTCAATCCGGGGAGTGCTGGGCCGAGGCGATTTAAGCTGCCGATCGCCGTTGGTCGCCTAACCATTTCGGGTGGGAACATTCGGAGTGAAATCTTGCCGTTAGATATTCCTCGCTAGCACACAGTTGAATTGAAGCTGGGGGCGATCGCCAAAATGGTAGATTTACCGTTCTGACCTAGCCTATCGCCAAGGCTGAAGTGTGAACATCCTGCCAAACGGTTCACCCAGTTGGGGGAGAGCCGACTGCTGCCAGTTGCCGCCCTCACGATGGCTATGGTGTTTGACTCACCTGCACACTGGCCGGCGCACTGTCGGTCTCGTATTGCAGAGCGAGTAAACCAGCCCGTCGCGGTGGCGCATGGGCGATCGCAAAGTCCGTTTGATACTGAGCGATCGTCACGGACAATGACAGCCTCATGCTCACCTCAAAAACTTCGGCATCTGGGGGGGCCGCATGAAAGTCCACCAGCTTGCAGTCACTAAACTGGCTCTCCCAAGTCACCCCCGGACAATCTCGCAATCGCAGCGCCCTGGCAGGAGACTGGGTGACACTTAACAGGCCTAAACTACTCATCCCTAGTGCTAGCGAGATGGATAAGATTCGCATAATTCCGTTTTCCTTTTTAAGGATCTACTAGCCATCAATTAGCTCAACCACAGTCACGGGAAAGGGGGCTGCTAACTGATGTGACGGAGTCATCATATGCAGGTGAGTGTTGAGCAGTCCGGTACTAAAGTCATCGATCGCCATGACGTTAGTCATGCCCAGCACCGGACGGTTGGTTGGCAGGCGGGAGGTGCTGGTGTGCCCATAATGCTGCCTGGGTGCGATCGCGAACTCCTAACTGTGAGAGGATGCGGGTCAGGTGGTTTTTGACTGTCCCGATGCTTAGATGCAGGGCCGTGGCCATCTCGCGATTCGTGTGGCCTTGCCGCAGCAGGTGCAGAATGTCGAGCTCGCGCTGGGTAAATAGATGCTGATAGTCGGCGGCGGTAGAGGTGCGGCGATGTTGAGTAAACACCTTAGGCGCAATGGTGGGGCCAAGGTGGCCGTAGCCTTGGTAAACCGTGCGGATGGCCGCCGCCAACTGAGGCGAAGGCGTGCTTTTGAGCAAATAGCCCAACGCCCCCGCCCGGAGCGAGGCCTGGATATAGTCATCTTCGTCAAAGGTGGACAGCACCAGAATGCGAATCCAGGGTAGCCGTTGATGAATCTCGCGCGTGGCGGCCACACCATCGACTTGGGGCATGCGCATATCCATCAAAATGACGTCGGGCTGATGTTGCTCGGCTAGGGCGATCGCCGCGCGACCATCCATCGCCTCGGCCAATACCGCCATATCCGGTTCTAAGCTCAGAAGACGCGCCAGTCCCTGACGGAACATCGCTTGATCATCAGCCAACATCAGACGAATCATCGGGGAATACATACCTGAATAAAGGTTCCTTTGCCCATCTGGCTCTGCACCTTGAGCTGCCCCTTGAGGAGTTGGGTGCGCTCTTGCATGCCCCGCAGCCCAAACCCTGGCAACACGCCAGCCGAGTCAAACCCCACGCCATCATCTTGCAGCTCTAGCCAAATATCTGTACTTGTGACGTACCCCCGCAAATGCACCTGATGGGCCTGGGCATATTTTTGAATATTGGTTAGCCCCTCTTGCAAAATGCAATAAATTTGATGAGCCACTTGAGGTGACAACACCGGGAACTGGAGCTGGTAATCGATCTTGAGGGTATGGAGCGCGTGAATTTGGTCAATTAGCTCGCGGATGGCCTGATTGAGATCAAAATTGCGTTGCCGCATAGTTTGTACCGACAGCCGCACATCCTGCAAACACTGATGGGTGAGCTGTTGGGCAGTGGCCAAAGCCCCCGCCGCCGCGATGGGCTCTTGCTGGGTGAGCCGCTGGATCAGTTCAAGCTGAACGCTGAGGGTGGTGAGAGAATGGCCCAAACCATCGTGGATATCACGCGCAATGCGGGTCCGTTCTAGCGCGACGGCCTGGGCTTCCACTTGTTGAGAGAGGGCCTCGGCGCGCAGCCGACTCTGGCGTTCGGCCACCATAATGAACCCAAAGCAAACCGCAAAAAAGCTGATTCCCACGTAACTCACGATATTGCTAAAGAGAATGACTTGAACGTTGTAGATTGACTCAGCTTGTCCGGCCTGAATCTGGGTCACAATATCGTCGATCCGGTGAGGAATCCACCGAGCGATAATGACGATCTCACTAATGCCAGCCAGTAGCGTGGCGAGGATGACTTCGCGCCGAGGCAACAGGAAGCAGCTCTTCACCAAGACAAAATAAAGCAACAGCTCAAACCACACTTCCCAGGCGAAGGCCGTCAGAATTAAACCGAGCTGTAGGAAGACGTAGATGCGCCGCTGCCAGAGCGATCGCGAGATCGGAAAGTTCAGGCTGGATACAAAAAATACACCCCCAAAAAGATAAGCCCATACCAGAGGCGGCGCTTGCGTTTCAAGATGCGAGGCGAGCCAATTTTGAATCAAACTCACCGCCAAAAGAAACCATTCCACCCAGCGGAGGTTGCGGCGCAGTTGAGATGAACAGGTGGATACGGCCATCGCCAGCAACGGGATAGAGAGCAGTTATTCGTACCATACTGCGACGGTGGCGATCGCCGTGATGACTAGAGTCATGGTTATGAGATGACTTCAGGTAGTCCCGTGGGGGCAACGACCGCTCTAACGTGATGAGCGTTCACGTCGTGATTTTGGAGATTGCTCCGATGAAGCAAATTTTTGGGCGACCCCGACTACACGATTTCCTCCGGTTCGGTATCTTACTGTTCCCTCTGCAAAATTTCCTTTGGTTCGGAACGTTGCTGTTTCCCCTCGCCGCCCAGGCCGCGCCCTTGTTTGATGCCGTTTTGCCAGATATTCAACAGCAGCTACCCGGTGACTTGCAGATGCGGCTGCCGAGCTATGTACCCGAGCAGCCAGAACCGCTCTACCCTTCGGTTGATGTCGGTGAGACGGGCCTGGTGGTGTATCTATCGCCCGATCCGGAGTGCGATCGCGGTGTGCAGCCAGATTGTCTGACCGTAGGAGCCGCCGCCGTTATGCATCTTGCTGCCTTTGCCGACTGGCAGCAGCGACATCAAGCTGAGCTGACCCCAATCGAGTTATCTAACAATATTACGGGGCGCTACCTCACCGTTGACTATGGCGCGGGCGAAATCCGTTATGTTGCTTGGCAGCAAGATCAGACAGGGTATGTGCTGGGGGCAGTAGCAGAGGGCATTTCACCGGATGAGTTTCTGCGGGTCGCGAACTCCATGGTTGAGTCAGACCCCCTGGAATAGCCGCCGATGATAGCAGTTGCCAGGGTTAGCATCTGCCATCGCCACATTATGCTGAGTTCAGCTTTTATTGCCGCTGGTCATCAGTCCATCCGGCCAAGCGCACAGATGAAAAGCGGCCCCATTCCACGAGCACAACGGCTCAAGGGGGTTCTCTGGATGCGGGCGATCGGGAAGTCTTGAATGCCATCGGTTTACATCAGTTCTACAGAATAGCGCTACAAATCGAGTATCCCCCGCTGTCGCCGCCCCTACGCCCTCCGGGCAGGCGGCGCCACAGAAAAGGGAGCTATAAACCTTGCTGATATTGCGCTTCCTACTTTTTAAGGGGGACAAAAGGGGATCTTTGGTTGGCCAAAGTGTTGTCCAATTTCGGGGAATTGACATTACTCCGGTATGAGCGCAAAAACTGCCACGGAATAGCTATTTTTCAAACCTAAGCCAGGGTCAAGACTTCAACATCCTGCTATTAGGTCTACCCAATTAGGTGAGCACCGTACCCTCTAGATGACTACCCATATGCAGGTGGGGCAACCCTAGGCCATCCATCTACCGTAAAAGTGTCGGGTTGCCTGTGGTTATGGAAAATATTTCAAAATCTCTCAACTTATCATTGGCGCGATTGTCTGCTAGACACCCTCCGAGAACGCGCCGCTGGCGCTGGGTGCGTTGGCTGTTACTGGCAGAGGCGTCGCTGTTGATCTTGATGATCGGGAGCGCTGGGCTAGTCATTGCTGGGTTCATGATCAACGATGCCCCGCCCTCGCCAACGTCTTTAGATGCCCCAGCGCGACAATCAGCAGCGAATCTGCCCCCCTGCATTGTGCATAGTGCTGAGACCGTGCCCGTTGGCGATCGCACCTGCATCAGTGTGAACTAGAGGCTGTCATCATTTAGCGGCTGAGTCCTGATGCTGAAAGCGGCCCAGCCTCTAGCTAGGTTTACGGAGCGGGCGCGGTAGTGCCCATACCGTAAGGCTTTCGAGTTTGATTGATAACGCGCCCTAAGTCCTGCTTTGCTCATTACGAATGTGGTCGTCATGCCCCGTAGAATATCCCTTTCTTTCGCCATCACTTGCTCGTTGGTTGCCCTGGTGACAACTGGCTGCGCGGTGCCCTGGGGCGCCCAACCCGAGGAGACCGAGGCAGTGCCCGTGGCTGTCGAGTTGGACGCAATTGTGGCGCTGGGCCGGATTGAACCGGAAGGGGAAGTGATTCGCTTGTCAGTGCCCAATGCCGCCGACAGCCGAGTCAACGAAGTCCAAGTAGCAGAGGGCGATCGCGTTGAGGCCGGACAGGTCATTGCCGTGCTGCAGGGGGCCGAGCGCCGTCAAGCCGATCTGCAAGCAGCCTATGCGCTGGTGAAACAGCGACAGGCGGAGTTGAGCCAAATTCAGAGCGGGAGTGTAAAGGCGGCCTCGGTGGAGGCCCAGCAAGCCCAGATCAACCGGCTAGAAGCCCAACTCACGACCCAAGCCCAACAGCGACAGGCGGATATCGAGTTAGCCCAAGCCAACCTGCGGGAAGCTGAGGTCAACTATCAGCGATATCAAGAACTGGCCGCCGTGGGGGCCGAAAGCCGCTCGCAGTTGGATATTGCCCAACGCAACTACGAAACCGCTCAGGCCGAGTTGGCCCAGAAGCAAGCGGCCTTGGCTGAAACAGAGACCACCGGGCGATCGCAAATTGTTGAAGCCCAAGCTCGGCTGGTTGAACTGCGACAGACCACGCCAGAGGCGATCGCGATCGCCCAAGCCCAGCTGGAACAGGCGCAAATGCAGGTCGCCCAGCGACAAGCGGATCTAGATGACGTGATGGTGCGCGCCCCCGTCGCCGGGCAGATCCTCAAAATCAATACCCAGGTGGGCGAGCAGGTCAATACGCAAGAGGGCATCGTGGAGCTGGCTCAAACCGACCAGATGATGGTGCTGGCAGAAGTTTACGAAACCGACATTCGCCAGGTCAGCCTCGGTCAAGCGGTCACCGTCACCAGCGAATACGGCGGCACCGCCCAAGAACTCATGGGCACAGTTGATCAGATTGGATTGCAAATCGGCACCGCCAGTTTTGGGGAAGGAGAAGCCGACCCCACTCAGGATGTCAACGCCCGCGTGGTCACGGTCAAAGTGCGTCTGGATGATGAGGCCAGCGAGGCCGTGGCGGCCCTGACGGGAATGCAGGTACGGGTCGCGATCGCCATTGAAGAGGATGTCGCCAATCGCTAAAGCGATACCTACCCTACCCCATTTACGGGCGAGGCATTTTGGCAATAGCTAATCGGATTAGAGAACCAAGTTGTTCCCAAAATGCCTCGCCCCTCCACCCTATTACCCGTCCACCCTGCCACTCCCCACCCATGCTCAAACCTCTCCTCTCACGTCTACCTAAACCGCTTGCTTGGGCGCAGCTTTCTCACCAAAAGATCCGGCTTGCGGTAGCGCTGACCGGAGTCTGCTTTGCCAACATTCTGATGTTCACCATGATGGGCCTCGAAACCCTGCTCTCCGATGGTGCCACGACCCTGCATGAAAACCTGCGAGGCGACCTATTTTTAATGTCACCTTTTAGCCCGACATTGCGCTTTCCATCGACCTTGCCCCGGGCCTACCTGTTGCAAGCTCAGGCGGTGGACGGCGTGGCGACGGCAGCGCCGCTGTATTTGAATTTGGCGAACTGGACTAACCCGGAGCAGCTGGATGCGGCTGTGGCACCGGGTGAGGCAGGGGATGTCTTTGGGACTCAGGTACGGGTGATTGCCTTTAACCCCACTCAACCCGTGCTGGATTTGCCCCAGGTGAATGCGCAACGCGATCGCCTCAGCACTCCCCAAACCGTGCTGTTTGACGAACTCTCCCAGCCCTCCCTCGGTGATATTCCGCAGCAGTGGGCCGCCACGGGAGACGTCCAAACCCTGATGGCGCGGCGGCGCGTGACCGTGGTGGGGCTGTTTAGTCTGGGCAGCACCGTGATTGAAAAAGGCACCGTGGTCATGAGTGACCTGACCTATACCCGGTGGTACGGCAACCAGAGTTTGGAGCAAATTACCCTTGGCGTGTTGACGCTGGAACCGGGCCGCGATCGCGCCGCTGTGCAAGCTCAACTGCAGGCCCATCTCCCTGCAACGGTCGAAGTCCTTACGAGAGAAGAACTCATCGCCAAAGAACACCGATTTAATGCCAGTGATCCCATCGGCATCATTTTTGGGTTTGGCAGCACTGTCGGTTTCGTCGTCGGTATCGTCATTGTGTATCAGGTGCTCTACACCGACATCAGCGATCACCTGCCCGAATACGCCACCCTCAAAGCGATGGGTTATAGCGATGGGGCGCTGCTCCGAGTCGTCCTGATGGAAGCGATGCTGCTCGCGGTTTTGGGCTTCATTCCCGGCTTTACCGCCTCGGTGGGCTTATATCAAGTGCTCACGGCCATGACTCGCATTCCCCTCGCGATGAAGGGAGCTGTTGCGTTGCAGGTGTTTGTGCTGACGCTGGTGATGTGTGGCGCGTCCGGAGCGATCGCCATTCGCCGTCTCCAATCGGCTGACCCCGCTGACGTGTTCTGATGTTGGATTTTGAATTGGCGATTTTGGATGAATCATTCAACCTCCCGCCGGGGCGAGGCATTTTCAAAATAACGTTATCCCGCCGGGGCGAGGCATTTTGTGGATAACGCGACTTTCTAAACCAATCAGCTATAGCCAAAATGCCTCGCCCCTACAGACCCATCCACCCCCATCACCCATCCACCCCCATCACCCATCCACCCCATCACCCTCACACCCAAATGCACCCCACCGTCACCATCCAAAACCTCACCCACACCTTTGGCAAAGGCAACTTACGCCGTACTGTCCTCAGCGACATCAACCTGGCGCTGTATCCGGGCGAAATTGTGCTGCTCACCGGCCCCTCGGGCAGTGGCAAAACGACGCTGCTTACCCTGATGGGAGCACTCCGCTCTGTTCAAGACGGGAGCTTGCAGATTCTCGGCCAGGCATTGAACGGTGCGAAAAAACGACAATTAGTGAAAATCCGCCATCAGATCGGCTTTATCTTTCAGTCCCACAATCTGCTGGACTGTCTGACGGCGGCAGAAAACGTGGAGATGGCGCTGAAGCTGCACCCGCTTCCCCAGCGAGAGCGGCGATCGCGATCGCACGCCATGCTGTCGGCAGTGGGTCTCGGAGAACACAGTCACAAGCATCCCGACCAGCTTTCTGGGGGGCAAAAACAGCGGGTGGCGATCGCCCGTGCCCTAGTTTCAGAGCCCAAAATCGTGCTCGCTGACGAACCGACGTCCTCTCTCGATAGCCACTCCGGACGCGATGTGGTGACCCTGGTTCAGCAGCTCGCTCACCAACAGCACTGCACCGTCCTGCTGGTCACCCATGACAACCGCATTCTCGACATTGCCGAACGTCATCTGCACATGGAAGATGGTCGCTTGTGTGCCTAATCCGATGAATTGCCTACAAAAATCGTGCTTAACTACTAACCCCATTACCCTTCACAGCATGGGTCGCAATTGGCAGGGTAAACCAAAAAGTGGTGCCCTGATTAGCAGTGCTCTCAACACCGATTTGCCCGCCGTGGGCTTCAATGATTTGCTGACAAATGTTGAGTCCTAAGCCCAAGTGCAGCGGCTGGTGATGATTGCGACCTCGACTATAGCGATCGAAAAGCCACTGGTTGGGGGCGGTCGGGGACTGCTGATTTGCGGGTGCCTGTTGGCGATCGCTCGTCAGCTCACGAATCCCCTCACCATTATCATTGACTGTGCAGCAGACATAGTGTCCTTGTTGGCTGGCACTAAGCGTCACACACACGCCAGCCTGGTTATACTGCAGAGCATTTGAGATGAGGTTTTCGTAAACGCGATGTAGGTGTAGCGCATCGGCTCTGACGTCCGGCAAATCGGCAGGCAATGAAACCACCATCTGGCCTCGCGCCTGTTTGAGCCGCAGCTCAAAATCCTCGGTAATGTCCTTAACCAGATTGTTTAGGCTGAGCAATCGCACCTGTAATGAAACGCCGTTCAGGTTTTGAGCATGCACCTCTAACAGCGAATTGATGAGTTGTAACTGTTGTTCTTGGCCTCTAGCCATGCGGGCAATGACGGCGCGATCGAGGGTAACTTTTTCATCCCCCAACAGCAGATTATTCAACAGCATCAGCGTGCCCGTGACCGGATTTCGTAAGTCGTGAGACACCGCATGCAGCAATAGCTGCTGCTGTCGCTGCGACTCAAACGCTGAGATCTGCAGTCGCTCATAGACCCACACGCCAATATTGCAAATGACGCAAACCCAAGCCAAGTCAGTAAAGGTGAGCCAAATGTCAACGCCGTTAAACATCGCAACATCGCCTATGTGAGTGATCCCCAGCAGCGGCAGCACAACGCCAAAGTAGATCACCGACAGCGCCTGAGACAGCAGATGCAGCGGCCAGCGCAGCGGCAGCAGCACCGCTAGGGCTAAGAACACTGTTGGCACGGGCTCAGCCGGGATATGGTGAAGCGAGTAAACGACTTGACGCGAAAAGCCATTCACCGAGCAGGCCGATACTAAAAACAGAATTTCCGGATAGCGACGTCCCCACTGGGTTTTATGCAGCAGCAAACACAGCGCCAACAGCGCTATGGTGACGAAAAAGCTCGCGACTGCGGCTTCCCTAAGCTGTAGGGCAACTGCAGCAGCGTTATCGGTGAGGCCAGACAGGTATTCAGTAGCCTGGTCGATACGATAAACCAAAAGGTATGGGACATAACTGCCGGACATGAGATAACAGCCCAGCATCACCCAGAGACTAAAGCCCACCCGCTTGTATAAAAATGTCTGCCGCCACTTCAGATAGTCACTTGATTGGGTAAGCGATAGATGCTGCCGCAGTTGAGTCCAGCGTTTACCCAGCTGCCGCCCAGATATCTTGAGAAATGTAGGATCAAAGGCCATAAAATCAGTACTCCGCATTCTGCCCTAGCAGACCGAAATTTGGTTTGAACATCTCCAGTCATGACAAGCCGCCCGCAGCAGGACTTTCAGTTCTACCTGCATGCCTTATGTAGAAACGCCCACAAGACCGTGACCCAAACATCATGGCACTGGATCAATCGGCAGCACAAACCAAAACGTTGCCCTGTTGAGTATTACTCTCAACGCCGATTTGCCCACCGTGGGCTTCAATGATTTGCTGATAAATGTTGAGCCCGAGGCCCAGGAGCAGCGGTTGGTCATGATTGCGCCCCCGACTGTAGCGATCAAAGATCCACTGGTTGGGGGCGGGCTGAGGCAGTTGAGTTGAAGTTGACTGTAGGCGATCGCTTACACGCAGCGAATCCTTAAGGTGAGTACGGCGGCTCAGTCGCCATCGAGGTCGCCATCGCGATCGCGGCTTCTGGCGAAAAGATTGCTTGACGATAGCTCAAAACGTCAAGCGAATCATCTTGCATCCACTGCAGCGAGGCCATGCCTCCCCGTTCCCAAAAGTGAGCTTGCACACCGTCCACCAGCTCTAGCGATTTCGATGGGTGCGCACCGATGAAAGGCCACAGTGGGGGAGCTTCTGATTCTGCGATGACGACAAGGGTGGTGCACTCGATCGCCTCACAGCCAGGTTCAGTCACGGGAGTCGGAGCTGCCAGGGCGACGGTCGCTACGAGCGCACTGCTCACGCCCAAGCCCAAACTTGTCATGAACTTACGCGCAGACATGCCATAAACCCTCATGGAAAAATACCGGTTCAGTCGGCCTGGAGAGAAGGTCACACCACGTCACCCAGATGAGCTTAGGCGGTTCACCCAGGCGGGTTTTTAGAGATACCTCCCTGGGTGAGTCGTCGGAGAGAATCGATCTGGTTTTCCCCTTGAGTTTCTAAAATTGATGCGTCGTAAAGCGTTCTCGCTAGGCTCGTGTCATGGCCTGGATGGCGTGTTTTCAGTAGCCATCTTTATTCATCAACTGAGGCGGTTGCTCAAAATCTGGCAGGCTCGTATAAATGGTCTCTAAATTCATGACTCGGTCTTCTAAAGCCTTGAGGGCCAGCGTCTCTTCTCGGCGGCGCTGCCCTGGTGTTAGCCAGACTGCGGCGGTGCCACTACTTGCACCCAGCATCACCAGAATGGGGAGTATCGGTCCACTTTTCGCCACTGCAGTTAACGGAATACACAGGGCGAATAGGCCCACAGCAGAGCCCCAAATCACCGCTGTTGCTCGATTCTTGGAATTGGATTTGGCAGATTTTTGTCCCATTTGTATCCTTGATTTAGTATTTTGTTTGTGCTTTAGCGCAAGCAGCTTAAGAATGACCGAGTCGTCTTGAACCGTGGCTAAGTTGTGTAGCAGCGGCCAGCGGCAAGGTAAACCAGAAGGTGGTGCCCTGGTCTAACTGACTATCTACCCCAATTTGGCCCCCGTGAGCTTCGACAATCTGCCGACAAATATATAGGCCCAGCCCCAAGTGCAGAGGCTGGCGACGGTTGAGGCCACGAGTGTAGCAATCGAATAGCCCCTGGTTGGAGTCTGGCGGGGCGGGTTGATTTGAGGAAAATTGCGGGCGATCGCCCGGCAGCTCACTGATGCCCTGACCATCATCGCTGACCGTACAGTGCAAGTATTGACCGCGCAAACTGGCATTAAGGGTGACGCAGACCCCAGAGCGGTTGTATTGAAAAGCATTGGAGATGAGGTTGTCGTAGACCCGCTGTAGCTGCAGCGCATCAGCTCTGACCCGAGGTAGACCCGCCGGTATCAAGACCACGATGTGCCCTTGTACCTGCTTTAACCCCAGGTGAAAATCGGCCGTGATCTCTTTGACCAAGTCGTACAGGCCAACGGGCTGCAACTGTAGTGAGATCCCGCTCAGTTCTTGCGTATGCGCCTCTAACAGAGAATTAATCAGCTGTAACTGCTGCTCATGGCTTTTGGCCATGCGGGTAATCACGCGGCGATCGAGGGTGACTTTTTCTTCGCCTGGCAGCAGGCTATTCAATAACATCAGCGTGCCCGTGACCGGATTCCGTAGATCGTGAGACACCGCATGCAGAAATAGCTGCAGCTGCTGCCGGAGCTCAAACTCTCGAATCAACAGCCGCTCATAAAGGTAGACACCCAGGTCGGCAATGCCAAAGCTGATCAGGGCGAGCAAGATCACCATGATATAGGCCGGCAGCTGCAGCGCTTGAGGCAGCGCCGGCGCATCAAAACCCAGCACCAACATCGAAACGCTGATCAAACTGAGAAACCCGACCTGAGAGATCACGTGCCACTGCCACTGCACCGGAATCATGGTCGCCTGAATCAAAAAAAAGAGGCTCCACCCAGCAAAATCCAGACTTGTCTCACCCGCTAGCAGGTGATGAATCTGGGGAATCACCATGACTGCGCCTGAATAGCCCCAAAAAGCTAAGCGCGTTTGGGCTAATGACAGTGACTGCGATGAGAGGAAGATCAAGCCTAGCCAGATGCCCAGCAGTCTTGATGCGGCCATACACAGAGCAGCCACGATCTCGTAACGGCTGGGCATCAGCTCTGCCTGGCCGGTGCGGGCGATCGCCGGCACAATCAGCCCAAAGGTGAGAAGCACTAAAACCAAGAGAAAAATACCGGCGGCCCAAAGACCCAGCCGTAGCCGCTCTTGGATAAAGCGATGCCGCCAAGCGCAATACGCCGCCGAAGGAGGGGGAGCCTGCTGCACTTGGTAGATGTATTGTTGCCAGTTTTGGAATAGTTTAGGAATGAAGAACAGGCCCATAGCTCATCGCCAAAGCTGACAATATCGTGTCGTTTATCTCCAGTCTATAAAAGGATTAACCGGTTGTAATCCTGCCGCCAGGATCACCCAACTGGGTGATTAATATCCCCTAAACGGTCACCCAGCTGTAGGTAGAACAGACTCATCGCCCGACCTACAGTGAAAACTTAGTGGGGCGAATAGCTTCCTTGGGTACCACACCTAGCTCCTTCAGTACTTCGCCCCCTTTACTGATAGAGGATTCAAGCTATGAAAACAGCTGTACAAACTAATTTGTCACTTTTAGAACGTTTGGAAAAGGTGCTGCCCCATGACCTGGCGAGTGCGAAAGACTTAATCTCGAATAACTTTGTCTGGCACTACTTCAACCCGAGTCTGCCAGAGATCGCCGGTGACTATGTGGGTCTCAGCGGTCTGCAGGCATTTTTTCAAAAACTGGGTGCCCTGACTAACGACACCTTTCGGGTCTCGACTCTCAAAGTCATTCCCGTGGGGGAAGAGCTGGTAGTCGTCCACGCCAATCCGAGCATGTCATTTGCCGATGAATCGTTTGAGCTAGACGCTGTGGTGGTCTGGCGCATCGTCAGCGATCGCATCATCGAAGCCTGGGATATTCCGGCGGTCTACACGCTGCGATTGCCTGACCCCGATCAGCTCAAAGAGGCCGCGTAGCCGGGCCACCCGCAATGACTCACATCGGCATCCTCTGCCCGACTCTCACAGGGCATCTCAATCCGATGCTCGCCTTAGGGGGTGAACTGCAACGGCGATCGCACCGCGTGACCGTAGTTGGCCTGCTGGACGGCAAAACCAAAGTGCTGGCGGCGGGGCTGGAGTTTCTCGCGATCGGCACCACTGAGTTTCCCCAGGGCTCGACCCCACAGTCGCTGCACCAATTGGGCGCACTGAGTGGCATCGCCGCGCTGCGCTATTCGCTCGCGTTGGTCAAACGGGCCACCGCCGTCCTGTTGGCCGAAGGGCCAGCTGCCCTCAAAACAGCCGGGGTTGATTGCCTACTCATTGACCAAGCCTTGCATGGCGGTTCGACCGTGGCTCAAGTGCTGAACTTGCCTTTTATTACTGTCTGCTGTGCCCTGATGCTAAATCCTGAGCCTGACGTGCCGCCTTTTTTCACCCCTTGGCACTACGGTTCGGCGGGCTGGGCTCGGCTGCGCAACCAAGCCGGTTATCAGCTGCTGGCCCTTCTGGCGAATAGCAGTATGCGGCAGATTGCCGATTATCGGCAGCAGTGGCACTTACCGCCGCTGCGATCGCAAAACGATGCCTATTCGGAGCTGGCTCAAATTTGCCAGCAACCAGCTGAGTTTGCGTTTCCTCGGCAGTTTTTACCCGCCTGTTTTCACTTCACAGGGCCCTATGTCAATCCTGCCAGTCGCGAGTCGACGGCGTTTCCCTTTGAGCAGCTGACCGGGCAACCGCTGATTTATGCCTCTTTAGGAACGCTACAAAATCGACTGCTCTGGCTGTTTGAGGCGATCGCGGCGGCCTGTCAAGGTCTTGATGTGCAGTTAGTGATGGCGCTGGGGGGCGGGGCTCAGCCCGAATCACTGCCCGCTTTACCAGGCTCACCGCTGGTGGTTGGCTATGCGCCCCAACTGGAGCTGTTGCCAAAGGCGGCGCTGACCATTACCCACGCTGGCATGAACACCGTGCTGGAATCCTTGAGCAACGGCGTCCCCCTAGTGGCGATTCCCATTACCAATGATCAGCCCGGCGTCGCCGCCCGCATCGCCTGGACTGGCACCGGAGAGTTCATTTTGCCCAATCAGCTGACCGTGCCAAAGCTGCGCCGCAAAATTTGCCAGGTCTTGACCCAAGCCTCGTATCGCCAGCAGGCGGCGCGTCTGCAGCAAGCAATTCAAGCGAGTGGGGGAGCCCCACAAGCCGCCGATATTATCGAGCAGGTGATGTCAACTGGCAAACCCGTCCTCACCACAAAGCCATACGCTAAACGATGAAAATTTACGAAGCCGGTCCGCCCGCCGCAAAAACTATCCTTTCTAATGTGGGTCACGGCTGGTCTAACGAAAAACCACAATTATTTGCTCATACCCTGGACTGCTGGATTCGCCAACGCCCATTGTCGCCAGAGCTAGATTCAGCGAGCAAGCAGTCAGCTGAGGGCTTGAGTTGAACGATGCAGATTAAAAACACGGATGGCACGAAAACGGTCTACTCAACCCTTGGCGACGCGGCCAATGAAGCCATGGTGCTGCTACATGGCATGGGTGCAGACCGCACGATGTGGCAGCACCAGATGGCCGAGTTTGCCTGCAACGGCTTTTATGTAATAGCACCAGACTTACTCGGCCATGGACAATCCTCAAAAGTGAAGCACCTGGCACTACGGGACTGGGAGAATCAGATTATCGACTTACTCAGAGCGCACCAGCGAGACACCGGCATTTTGATTGGCGTGAGTATGGGCGGCGTCATCGCTCAATCGTTTGCGGTTCATCATCCTGAGATGGTCAGTCAGCTGGTTGTCTCAGATACCTTTGCCGAGCTAAAAACGCCCTTAGAGAGAGCCTTGGGACGATCTCAGATAGTTGGCTTTTGGCTATTTAAGCTCCTCGGGCCAGCGACGATGGCCAAGGGGATGGCATCCACTTATCAGGCTGCGTTTGCTCAACCGGCTAAAGACTACTTTTCTCAGATGGCTTTAGAAGCCGATTTTGAGCAGCTAATCCTAGCGCGTCAAGCGATTAATCGGATTGATATTGTGGAGCAGTTGAGGACTCTCAAGATTCCGACTTTAGTGATGGTAGGCGATCAGTTTGGTCAATTTTTTATCGAGATTAATCGCAAGATAGCCCACGCTATCAAGGACGCTAAGTTTGTGGTTTTAAAGGAGGCGATGGATCCTTCTAATCTCGTCAATCCAGCTAGCTTCAATCGCGAAACACTGAGTTTTTTGAACGAAAAGCCACCAGCTTACCAAGGCTCGGCGATAGGACTCATCAATGGAGACAAAATATGATCAAAATACGGCCTTACGACCCTGTTGACTGGTCGCGACTATGCGAAATACACGATGCCTCACGGCTTGACGAGCTGGGTTTATCTGTCGGTACCGATGCCTTTCTGACCCTTGAACAAACTGCCGAAAACGAAGGTCTTTTTGATGACAAGCTTTTTGTCGCAGAAGTCGATCACGTTGTGCAGGGATTTATTGCCTACAGCGATGAAGAATTGGCTTGGCTTTATGTGGACCCCAAGTTTTATAGAAAAGGGGTGGGGCGGGCATTAGTCCGACAGGCTGTTGCCGACTCCGCCCCCACCATTGAAATTGAACTGCTGGAAGGCAACATACCCGCTCTAGAGCTTTATCTTTCTGAAGGCTTCCAGGTGATCAAGCGCATTGAAGGTCAGCTCGAAGGAAATGAGGGTTTTGCGGCGGTCGGTCTGGTTTTAAGACAGGAATCGTCAGCTAAGCGCTCAGTTCTATAAGAGGTTGGCAGTGCCAACCCCAACGATAGTTAATCCATAGGGCGTCAAACCGAAAGTTGAAATTTGTTTGGCCCCGCGAAGCCTTTTGGCTCTATGGGGTCGTCGAACCCTCAACCGGTTGGCCATGGACACAAACGCACGACCACCTCAACAGTGACAATTTCCCACAGTTTCTTGATGAGCTATCGCAACAGTTGGGCCATACGGGGGCCGTGATGCCACTCGATGGTGCTTCCGCCTATCGGGCTAAAAAAATAGTATGGCCAGGAAGTATTATCCCTATTTTTTACCCCCTCATCGTTCATCGTTTCAACTCCACAATTGCATGATTATTTACACACATATCTTCAACCTCTTGGCAAAATTCTTGCTCGTTATAGCAGCGGTCGGTGTAGTGATAGTTCTAATCACCTTAGATGTCCCAATCTCGGGAGGATTTCTCTTTATTGTTTCATTCTTAGTGGGTGTAGCGTTGCTTTGGCCGGTTTACTATTTTTTGCTTCGGCACCTGGCAAACTGGCTTTACTGCGCATTAATCCTTCGTACCATTTTGCGTTGGTCTGATCTGCAAGAAGTCGCCTGTCTTTTTGACTTTGATTGTGAAGGCGGATGGATACCAATGACCGAAATTCGCGATTATCGGCCTACTTTGCGGCGTGAACGATTGCTGGATGCAGCCAAATGCGACGATCGGGAGTTCGGTGTGAATCGTTATATTTAATGAACTACGTCAGCAACCTGGGGCGCGTCATTAATTAAGCTCGAAAGCCTTGCGGTATAGGCATTACCGCGCCCGCTCCATAAAACTAGCTAGCGGCTGAACCGCTGTCAACATCAGGACTCAGCCGCTCAATGATGACAGCCTCTAGGGATCTGCTCAGCAATGAACTCCCTGGTCGTGAGAGTGTGAGGATGTATGGGCTCGCGGTTTCTCTCTACTCCCCCTTTTGATCGCGATCGCACTCTGGAAAGCTTCTGACTTTGAGTGGTTGAAGGTATTCAGCTTGGGTTCTTTGATTGCCTTGCTTGCCTCTATTCCAACATGCCACTTTTTGATTGAAAACGGATATATTGAACCCGATTAAATAGAGTGTTTCATCTGACACAAGATAATCGGGGCACTACTGGATTACGGAGAGTTTATGCCAAGAGTTGAAGGAAAAATCGCGTTAGTCACGGGTGCGGCCAGAGGCATCGGGCTATCGGTGGCGAAGTTGCTTGCCCAGGAAGGCGCAACGGTGATCTTGAGTGACATTAATGATGATTTAGGTAAAGACTCTGAGCAAGACGTTTTAGGACGTTCTGAATACCGGCATCTTGATGTTTCAGTAGAAGCCGAATGGCAAGCGATCGCTGACTATATTGTGGAAAAATATGGCCGTTTAGATATTGTCATCAATAATGCTGGCATCACCGGGTTTTTAGAAACTAGTGGCCCCCATGACCCAGAGAATCTCGATATGGCTAGCTGGCACCAAGTTCATGCCACCAATCTAGATGGGGTGGCGTTGGGGTGTAAGTATGCCATCAGGCTTATGAAAACCTCGAATCGGGCCAGTATCGTCAATATCTCCTCCCGATCAGGATTGGTGGGAATTCCGGCTGCCGTGGCCTATGCATCGAGTAAAGCGGCAGTTCGTAATCACACCAAATCAGTCGCCCTGTATTGCGCTGAACAAGGCTATCCCATTCGGTGTAACTCGATTCATCCCGGTGCAATTCTCACACCCCTGTGGGATGCCATGCTGGGAGAGGGAGAACCAAGAGAGGCGGCCATCAAAGGAATCGCCGCTGATATACCGCTAAAAGTAATGGGAACTCCAGAAGATGTGGCCTATGCCGCGTTGTATTTAGCCAGCGATGAATCGAAATATGTGACGGGCATCGAGCTAAATGTCGATGGCGGGATATTAGCTGGCAGTGTCGCTGCTCCCTCAAAGTAGTCCTCATACATGCAGCGTGCTATTCCCTTCACTGCAATTTTCCACAGCCCAAAACAGTGATTTGTCAATTCAACTTCAACCCCACCTGTAGACGCGGCAGGCGTTAGAGAAGTCGTGATCGCCCCTACTTGATTGATGACAAAGGAGCCAGGATGCCGTCTGACATCGTTCTCATTGGCCCCATTGGGTCAGGCAAATCGACGCAGGGCCAGCTCTTGGCGCAACGATTAGCACTGCCACAATGCTCGATGGATGACCTCCGGTGGGCCTACTACGAAGAAATCGGGTATGACAAAGCCCTAGCTCAACAAAAACGAGACGCTGATGGCATGAGGGCGGTACTCCAATACTGGAAACCGTTTGAAGCCTATGCCGTAGAGCGCCTATTGGCAGAACACCGTGACTGTGTGATTGATTTTGGCGCGGGTCATTCCGTCTATGAGGATGAAGCCTTGTTTAAGCGAGTGCAGCAAGCCTTAGCTCCTTATTCGAACGTGGTGCTGCTCCTGCCGTCACCGGATATTGAGGAATCGCGGCAAATTCTGCACCAGCGCAATCGCGATCGCCCCAGCGACATCACACTCGTCAATGAGCACTTTTTGCAGCATCCGGCCAACGCTCAATTGGCTAAACACACAGTTTATACCCACCAAAACCCGCCTGAAGCTACCTGTGCCGACATTTTGCGAGTAACAGGGCTGACCTGATGGCAGCCGTCATTTTGGTTCACCCAATTGGGTGAGGCTATCGATGCCGAGTCAGGGGTATTGCCTCAAGGTGACTGCATGACATGCTGTGGTGAGTCAATTGCAATGACGATTCTCGCGGTCACAAAAGTATTGGCGATCGCCAATTCAGACATTAGAAAATAACCCTGACCCGCTCGACTTTTTACGCTGGAAGTTTAAAGCGATGACCCCATTTGCCTCTCTAATCGGTGTTCTATTTCCCTTCTTGCTCTTGTCAGTTTTTTTTGTAACGCTTATTGGTATTTTAGTTGCTCAACGACGTTGGCAGGGTCGAGGGTCTCCTTCCCTCAAAGGCAGCTTACAGCGTTTTAAGGTCAGTCTGGTTTTGTTAGCGATCTGTCTTGGCATCGCCGCCGTTACCATTCAATCTCTGACAACGGGTCTCAATAGTTTTGGTTATCCCGATGTACCTACAGAGGTTGAAACCGCAGAGCAAATTCTCGATTATTTGCAGCAATACCATCGCGGCATTATGACCAACACGTATGCGATGCTCTGGTTTTTCTATGCGTTTGTGGTTTGGTTTTTAAGCACGCTCTATGCCTTTGCTCAGGCTGTCGTGAAAGCCCTACTTGCTCAGCCTCATCCATAAATTGTTTTCCTGATGATGTTTTATCGATACCTAACGAGTTCATCAAAGTTCGCGATCGCGCTACTCATTCTCGTCAGCAATACATCTTTGATCACCCCCGTCCACGCCAACAGCAACCAATTTCAATCTGAGGCCCCCGAGCCCGCATCCACACCAACGACACCCTCTTTACTTAGCAATATGTCTCCCTCCACACTCTCAGAACCGACTCAAACTTCTGCCCTGACTGCTGAATTTGACGCCTACCTGCAAGCCCATTACGAAACCGGACGCTTCATGGGAACTGCGATCGTGTCCCAGTCCGACGAAACCATTTTTGTCAACAGCTACGGCATGGCGAGCCTAGAACATCAGGTGCCCAATGCGCGCTCAACGAAGTTTCGGATTGGCTCGATTACGAAACAGTTCACCGCTGCGGCCATCCTGCAACTGCAAGATCGGGGGTTACTCGACGTGCAGGCTCCCGTTGCCACCTATCGGCCCGACTATCCCAACGGGGAGAGAATCACCATCCATCACCTGCTCACCCATACCGCTGGCATCCCCAACCTGACCAGCTTTCCCGACTATTTGGAATGGATGAAGCAACCGACCACCCTAGAAGACCTGATGGCCCGCTTCCAAGATTTGCCGCTAGAGTTTGAGCCGGGCGAACAATTTCGCTACAGCAACTCGGGGTACACGCTATTGACCCAAATTATCGAGCAGGTCTCAGGGCAATCCTATGCCGACTATCTGCAGACGCAGCTATTGGCGCCATTGGGACTTGAAGATACCGGTTATGAGCACCCCTTGGCCGTCATTGACAGTCTGGCCAGCGGCTATCAGTTCACCGGCGAGGGCTACCAGCAGGCAGAATACGTCAACATGGCCGTACCCGCTGGCGCTGGCGGACTCTATTCGACCCTGGATGACCTCATCCGCTGGCAGCAGTTTTTGATCAACGCCGATAATCGTCCAGCCGACATCCTCAGCGATGCCGCCATTGCCGCGATGAAGACCCCACAGATATCGATGGGTGAAGACGCGCCTGAATTGTCCTATGGTTACGGTCTAATAGTGGGCAAGAACGGCTTTATCTTTCATGGGGGCGGCATTAACGGCTTTGTCACCTATCTAGGTAGCCTGCTCGAGGAGAAGACTACTGTTGCCGTACTCAGCAATGTCGAACATGCCAATCCTTCCTTCATGGCCGAAGACTTACTCGCCATCCTCAAAGGCCAGCCTTACCAACTGCCCACGAACGAAGAGGCTGTGACCCTGGCCCCGGAAGTATTGGAGCGCTATGTCGGAACTTACCAAGTGACCCCGGACTTCCAAGTCGCGATCGCCGTTGAGTCAGAACAACTCCATATTCAAGGCACTGGGCAGCCACAAATCCCGCTGTTTCCCGCCTCCGAGACCGAATTCTTTGCGCGTCTCTTGGAATTTCGCATCGTTTTCAATATCGCTGCCGACGGCACAGTAGAAAGCGCCACGCTGTTGCAAAACGGCCAAGAACTCCCGGCTCCCAAGATTGACTAGCTAACGGCCGCTCGCGATCGCACTTGATCACCCGTTCCCCATAGACACGCTGGTGAGCCAGTCCGCAATTAGGCCAACAGCTCAGCCGATATCCGGCCACTTTATCGCCATCCCCATCTACTAACGCCAATCACTAATCCGACCACGATGCGTCAGCGGTTAACCAGCTGCCATCAATCGATGATGTGGCACGCTCAACTCCCCGGCACTGCGGTCAAGCGCAGTGACAAAAATTTGATCTTTTAATTTTCGACTATCGAGGCGTTTATTCATGGTTACGTATAGGTCCTATCTGCATGGCGCTTTGGGATCTCTGTTTGGCAGCCTATCAGTCGGCTTAACGGCGCTACCCTCACTGGCGGCTGAACAAGTTGTCTTGTCCTACGGCTCTCTAGAAGTTTCAATTCCGATTGACTCTTTAGAAGCATTTGCGCGAGAAGGTCAGGTTGATGACGACCTTGATTCTTATCTACGGAGCACGAGTGTAGAAGAGCGCGCAGAGCTGCAAGAAATCCTACTCACTCCGATAGAGGTAAGCCCCGCTACGCTTTCGCGATTTCTTTACTCGGCTTCGGGAGAGGTTTTACTGCAGTACTTAGGCAATCTCATCCAGACAGATTCCAGGCTAAATGGCTTCTATGCTTTGCGCTCAGCAGTGGTATTAGCGGCAGCTGATGCTGAGGGCTTAACCCTCTTAAACGTGCTGCAGCAGTTTCCGACACCAACCGTACGGGTGGATGGACCACAGGCATTGCGAGTTGCCGGAGCCGCCGCTCAACTGGTCGAACAAACTGAGCAGGCGATCGCGTTAATCGATCAGCAGTCGGCTTTAGAGATAAAGATAGAAGCAGCCGTTGATTTCACTCAATACAAGGATCTAGAGCAGCCGGGTTCCTTCCTCTGGCAATCAGAACTCTGGAATTTGTACGATCAGAGTCGCGATCGCGCTGTGACGGCAGAACTCTATCAGCCGCAGGCTCCACCTTCTCAACCGGTCCCGGTGGTCGTGATTTCCCACGGTTTGGGGGCCGATCGCACGAGTTTTGTCGATCTGGCGAAGCATCTAGCCAGTCATGGCTTTGGGGTGCTCCTACTAAATAACCCGGGTATCAGCAGCCAACAGCTACAAAGCCTGTTGCGAGGAAATGCTAGCGAGGTGGTTGACCCAGAGGAATTTATTCATATTCCTCAAGATGTTTCCTTTCTGCTGGACGAACTAGAACGATTTAACCAAGTCAATTCCGCCGAATCTGTCCGCTTTAACCTGCAGCAGGTTGGTATGATTGGCCATTCCTTTGGCGGATATACAGCGCTTGCCCTCGCGGGCGCAGAATTTGATTTTGAGCAGCTACAAACCGCCTGTGCTTTCGACACTAATGGCCCCGACTTAGTCAATTTTTCGCTGTTGCTTCAGTGCACTGCTCTGCAGTTGGAAAATACTGTTTTTCGGTCACTGCGGGATGAGCGCATCCAAGCCGTTTTCACTATGAATGCGATTGGGAGCGGTCTGTTTGGCCCCAAAGGTTTGCGGCAAATGCAAGTCCCAACCCTTTTAGTCGCCGGGAGTGATGATCCCCTAGCACCGGCACTTTTAGAACAGATTCGCCCGTTTGCTTGGCTAGAAGGGAACGACAAATACCTCATGGTCATTCAGGGAGGAACCCATATTTATGGGGTGCTGGACGCTTCTACCTACGACACCTTGGCGCTGCCCGAGGGGTTAGAAGGTCCAGATCCACTCTTGGCCCGCCAATACTTCAAGGCGAGCAGCCTAGCCTTTATGCAAACCTACATTGCCCATCACGATGAGTATCGACCGTATCTCAGCGCTAGCTATATCCAAACCATCAGCCGTCCACCGCTCGAACTTTCCTTCATCCGCACCCTCTCGTTGGCCGACTCGATCAGCTGGCTCGAAAGGTAAAGTAGCCGCCCAGTAGGGCAGGCGGTGACCACTGTAACGTTTGCAGGCCATCAACATCGGGAATTAACCAGAATCCCGGGTTTTATCAATCACTTTTCCTATGTGCGACGAGGTGATCGCCCATTACCTTGATGAGGTTCACACCAAACAAATTATGGAAAGCCCATGCGAAGAGTTGAAGGAAAAATCGTGCGGACAGGGGGCAATATTGTGAATATCTCCTCGCAATCAGGATTGGTGGGCATTCCTGCCGCTGTGGCCTATGCATCGAGTAAAGCTGCAGTCCGGAATCACACAAATCAGTTGCCCTGTATTGCGCTGAAAAGGGCTATCCCAGAAGATGTGGCCTATGCCGCGCTGTACCTCGCCAGTGATGAATCGAAATATGTGACGGGCATCGAGCTGAACGTCGATGGCGGGATCTTAGCCGGTAGTGTCGCTGCGCCCTCAAAATAGGCACGGATGGAGCTGCCAAGTTATACCGCTCAACGCGAATGTCCGATCCCTAAACATGCTGGTCTCACCCCCTTGAACCTCACGTAACGTCAGGGTCTAGGATGCCAGCATCAACCGCAATCCTTTGAGAAACAGGCACTGAGGAGGCTCATGTCTAGGCTTTTGAAAATTGGTGACTTGGCCAAACAAACCGGACTCTCGATTCGGACGTTGCATTACTACGACGAAATTGGGTTACTGGTGCCATCGCATCGCACCGAGGCCGATCATCGGCTGTATGGCGATGAAGACATCATTCGCCTCCAGCAGATCTTATCGCTACGGCAGTTAGGGTTTGCGCTCAAGGAAATCCGCGCGTGCCTGGAGAATCCCGAATTTTCCCTGCCGCAAGTGATTGACCTACATCGAGCCCGACTGCAAGAGCAGATGGCGGTATCGCGATCGCTCTTCACCCAGCTCAGCAAGCTGGCTCAACAGCTCCAAAGCACTCAGTCCATTGCGGTTGCAGACCTCATCACGACAATGGAAACGATCACCATGACCCAGCAATATTTGACCCAAGAACAGCACGATTTACTCGAAGGTCGACTCAATCAAGACCAGCAGGCCGAATTGCAGCAGTTCCTGACCCAAGTGCGATCGTATCGAGCCGAGGGGCGTGACCTCAACGATCCGGAGGTCCAGCAAATGGCGGGGCAGTGGCGGGACGGCCTGCTCTCCCTTGTCGGTGGCGACCTCCAGTTCTACGAAGCGCTGATGCGGCTTTACCAACAAGAAGGAGCCGAAGCGGCGAGCCGGGGCACCCTCGATGGGCCAACGATGGAATACATTCTCAAAGCGGTGGCGATGCTGTCGATGCGGGAAGAGTTGTCGGTGCGGGAAGAGTTGGTGGGGTTTGCGCTAGGTCGCTTAGCGCCAGAAACTTATGCGGTGCTGACCCAAGGGCAGGCAGCTATGCGCGAGTTGCAGCTCAACTTTTTGGGTACGGAAGGTCTGCTGCTGGGACTACTCGCAGTTGAAACAAGTGTGGCAGCCCAAGCTCTGGGAGAGCAAGGCGTAGACTTTGCCACAGCAGCAACCCTGATTCGCGACTGGTTAGCTAACCACACTGTGCCACCTGCCGACATTCCCACCGAAATTCCGTTTACCCCCCGCACCGTCCGCATATTGGAACTGGTCGCCAAGCAAGTGCAACGGCAGGGAGCAGATCAGATTACCCCGGAACATTTGCTGCTCGGCATTTTGCAAGAAGGCGAAACGGGGGGTGGCCTGGCGATGCACGTCTTGCAAACATGTGATGTGGACTGCGATCACCTACAACAGCAACTCACTTTGTAAATTACGGATTGAACACAATCCCCACGGCTCTCCTGCGATCGTGGCCAAAACCGTATCCGGTAATACATTTTGGTTTTTATCCAGGCAATGCAAGGCCTGGATTTCAAGGCTTAGCCACTTTCGCTATCAATGTAATCCCAAGAGAGTCAGGGTTTGAGAGGTTGACTATACTGAATGCGCCTACCTAATTACTCATACCAGGGTATTAGACTGACGAATTTCCAGCTATTTACCTCAGACAGGATCTTAGGCTGAAATATTTTCCTCTAATAAATTGTTATGCAAGCAAGCAGACGAACAATTGGTGACCTTGGCATGCTCGAGTTCGGTTTCTCAAGTAGCGGGACCAGGGTGATCTTCCTTCATGGCGGGCCTGGCCTTTACGGATACATGCAGGCTTTTTGCGAATCCTTTGCCAAACACTGTAGTGCGGTCTACTACGAACAAAGAGGTTCGAAACAAGGAGACATGGGGATTGGAATTTACCATCATCTCCAAGACTTAGAACGAATTGTGGATTATTATTCCGGCGAATCTAAACCTATAATAGTTGGGCATTCATGGGGTGCCATGTTGGCCATTCTTTTTGCTGGCCGCTATCCGAAGTCAGTTCAGAAAGCGATTCTGACCAGTTGCGGCCCATTGAATCAAGTCCAAGGCGATGAATTTCAAAAAGTAATTAATGTCCGATTTGGCGATCGTAAAGAATACTACGATAGTCTTTGGAATGCCATCAATGAGGAAAAGGACGAGACGAAGCAGCAAAAACTGGCAGACCACTATATCGACAATATTATGGAAATCTACCAAATGGATTCCGTTTCTGGTTCAAACATCCAACCACGCTATTGGGACTACAAAGGTGCACATAAAACGATGTGTGAATCTGACGAGTATATATTCAAAGGTGAGTATGAGAGTGCCTTATCCAAAATCCACACTCCATTGACAGTTATTCATGGAACATACGACATCATGAGTCCTGATTCTATTTTTAGCTTGGTTCGGAAGCATGTTCCACATGCGAGAACATTTGAGCTAGCGAGAGCTGGTCATTACCCATGGGCTGGACCTCGCCGCGAGGAATATCTTGAAATTCTAAAGCAGGAAGTGAAATAGCATATCAAGTCGGTCGTTACAACTCCGGCACCGCTCCGCGCTACCTCCGCGTTATGCGGTTTGGTTTTTCAGTGGGTACATGACTGCACAGCTATCGGTTAGAGTTTCCCGTTGATATAGATCTGTAGTTAATGGCGAGGGGGCCAAACGTGTCATTGAGCTGGCCCTTGAACGGGCTCAATCACCCAAGCTCCCCGCAATGTCCGTAGCCGAGTCCGCCCAGACCGCGCAGAGCATCTGCTGCTTGGAATATTGAACGAAGTAGACGAAACGGGTGGCGGCTTAGCAACCGACATTCTTAAAGACGAATTAGCGATTGATTTGGCGCGGTTGGCCCAGCGGTTAGAGGCCGCGATAGTCTTAGAGAGACATCCAGACTAAAAACGGTTGTGTGGGCGGGCGATCTCTTACAACAGCAACTCACCTTATAAATTACGGATTGAACACAATCGCCACGGTTCTCCTGCGATCGCGGTTAAAACTATATCCAGCAATACATTCCGCTTTTCTCTAATACTGGCATTGCCTGGATTTCAAGGCTTAGCCACTTTCGCTATCAACGTGATCCCAGGAGAGCCAGGGTTTGAGAGGTTGATTATGCTGAATGCGTCTACCTAATCACCCATATCAAGGTATTAGGCTGACGCATTTCCACCTATTTACCTCAGATAGAATCTTAGGCTGAAATATTTCCACCTAAGATCCTGATATGGGATCTTAGGTGGAAACTTTCCCTCTAATTACGAGTTAGGCGAGTTAAATGAGAAATATTTGGCAAGGGTTTGCGGACTGTAGACCCTCCGAATCAATACAGGCACATGAACTCCCTGGACTTGCTGTTTCAGTTGTATTTTGCACTGGTGGCTTGGAGTCTCTGAATCTAAAACAATATAAAGACTACCCTATTAGGAAGAAAGCCAAAGCTATCGACAGACTATTTATGTGGCTTTCGGCTAGGAAGACAAACGGAGATCGACTGGTTGGGGCTGTTAATGTCCATCAACAGATCACTGCGGCCACTCTTGGCATGGAGATGATTGAGGAGATTGAAGGGGCAACGGTTGAAAAAGCATATGATTCTTACAAATTAAAATATGATTTGGGACGGATTGATTTGGCGCATGCTGTGGCCTTGCAGTACTATCTGTTCACAATTTCTTTTGGATTATTAAGAGCAGAAACGGTCAGCCAAGGTATCTTTGACTTGATACTTGTATGTATGGATAGGTTCCCAGGGTGTTCTACGAATGGTACGAGACCGGGCGAACCACTCCCCCCAACGGACGGCATTAAATTTATAAGATATGTCCGCAATAAAACTGAAACTGGTATTTATATACAAAATGCAGACCTGGAAACAGGATGTAGGACTGAGCTAACCTCTTTGGATTGGTACAGACCAAGCCCCTCATTGGACTGGAAGGAAGGAAAGAAGCATCCTGGCTTTATACTCCCTGATTGGCTTTGTGCTGCCGCAGTGGCACACCACTATCCCGAGCAAACATGCCAGTGGATTAACCATAGATCTGCTGAGGCAATTTGTGGCAAGCTGTCGGCCTTGTATGACTTATTTAAGTCCTTTGATTTTTACAGCTTCGATGAAGAATCTCTTTATCACATTCGTTCCGGAACCAAGAAATGGAGTTTTCCAGATGAGGCAAGGACATATGTGCTTTCCAGAATTGCGCCTAACTAAGCGATGCATCGGATGCCACGGGCTCCGCTGATCTTAAACGTTACACCTAGATAAACCATATCGACATCGGCAATGACGGTCTTGATCGAGTGCCGACTGATTAGTGGAAGCCCCTGTCAGTATGGGTTTTCGTCATTGCAGCAAATGTTTCACAAACTCCAGTCCTCTCAATGGACATGGTTTAGTGCCGTTTTAAAATGCAAGCTGTGACGTCTAAAACGCCCCATTTCCCAGCAACTGGAGATGAGTTTTGGCCTTTTTTTAAAGTCCTCAACCAATTGCGATCGCCCCTACCTGATTGATTACAAAGGAGCTAGGATGCCATCTGACATCGTCCTCATTGGCCCTCAAGGCGTGGGCAAATCGACAGTAGGAGAACTGCTGGCCAAACAGTGGGCGCTGCCTCAATGCTCAATGGACGAGCTGCGCTGGGGCTATTACGACGAAATTGGCTACGACCCAGCCCTCGCTCAACAAAAACGTGAAACAGGTGGGGCCTGGGCCATCATTCAATATTGGAAACCGTTTGAGGCCCACGCGGTCGAGCGATTGCTGGCAGAGCAGACCCACTGCGTCATTGATTTTGGGGCCGGCCACTCGGTCTACGAGGATGCCGCGCTATTTGCTCGGGTGCAGCGAGCCCTTGCCCCCTATCCCCATGTGGTGTTGCTGTTGCCTTCGCCGGATCTGGATGAGTCTGTGAGAATTTTGGCCGATCGCAACCGCGATTTGCCCGACGATATCCGCCAGACCAACGAACACTTCATCCGCCATCCCTCCAACGCTAAGCTGGCCCAATTCACGGTGTATACCAAGGGCAAAACACCGGAAGAGACCCGCGACGAAATTTTGCAGTGGGTGCGATCGCGCTGAATTCACCTGATCGCCCTCAACATCACGCAAAAAAAAAGCGGGAACGTGAGTTCCCGCTTGCAGACCATGCTGTCCAATTTGTTGAGAGAAATTGTCGAAGAATGTCACCTCTTAGGGGAGGCTTGCTGATCAGTGATTAGTCACAGTAGATGCGGGCTTCAGGGGCCTCAGGGTTAGCGGCGCAATAACGGGCAAAGGCCGACAGGTGAGGCTGTCTTTGTCTGCGATCTGCCTTGCGCAGTTCATCAACGGTTTCCCAAGCGATCGCGACTTCCATCGTGTTGGAGCCATACATCGCCGTCAGCCGCCGCGCATGTTCGAGGGCAGCTTCGAGGCGGGTTTGCAGCGAAGGTCGAGCCTGAGCACTGACCTCAGAAACAGGAGCCGGAGCAGTCGAAACAGCGGAAGTCGGAGCAGTTGTGATGTAGACCATGACGTTTACCTAAAACCTATATCTGCAAGGTGTCTCGTGACTTGTTCATACTTTATCGATAAACTCATCGAATTGGAAGGGCTGTTGAATATAAGTTTTTTCTATGTTTTATGAGGTTTCCTTAACAGTGGTGTCAGCGGGGTCTGCCCAGCAGGTGAGTCGCAAACCTCGGATAGTAAGTGCGCTGAGGGCAGTGGTTTAACCAATCCAGATGACGAGCCGCTCAACCTGATCCGCGTGATCGGCCAGATTGATGAGATCTCAAAAAAATTGGTGATCGCACTGCGTTTTAGGGTGACGTTATCGCCTCTGATGGATGCTATATCGCGCATCTGAGCCAACGCGATCGGCAGCAATCACGCGACCATTACCATGACTTGAGGCTCACGAACTCAGAGAAATTTCTGATTCTTTAAAACCAACGGGGAGCGATCGCTGTACCGATAACAGACCGACATTCACTCACCTGTTTTTTGGAGAATCACTATGAACTTTCTACTTACGAACCTGGTTAACCTGATCATCGGCGAAATTTTTGAGAATGCACCGGGCATTCAGAACCTTGGCGATATTCTGTTCGGCAGTGCTGGTGACGATCAGATTCAAGGCGATGACCAAGATGATCTGATTTTTGCGGGGCAGGGGGACGACACGGTTGCGGCGGGGGGCGGCAACGATTTTGTGGTGGCAGGCTCAGGCGACGACATCGTAGTCGGTCAAACTGGCAGCGACGTTGCCCTCTTGGGTGCCGGGGATGACCGCTTCATCTGGAACAACGGCGACGGCAGTGACTTTATCAACGGCGGCTCCGGCTACGACGTGACTGAGGTCAATGGTGCTGATGGCGCTGGCGACGAATTTGACTTAGCTCAGGTCAACGGACAGACCCTTTTCAACCGCCTCAATCTAGGGCAGTTCACCCTGACTAATGAGCGCATTGAAAAATTTGAAATTAACGGTCAAGGCGGCGACGACTCCCTCACCGTGGGCGATTTGACCGGCGGTTCGGTGAAAAAAGTGGTGTTCTCGGGTGGTGAGGGCAACGATACGCTCGATGCTACCGCTAGCAGCACGGCGATC
>ERZ1740060.184-NODE-184-length-48059-cov-24.315349_pt1 | contig 48059 bp, 41 predicted proteins | sample MGYA00581743_ERZ1740060 | MGnify/ENA primary metagenome ERZ1740060 (study PRJEB43018, sample SAMN04849235) | marine metagenome | isolation source: floating plastic debris | place: Pacific Ocean | collected 2008-08-27 | study: EMG produced TPA metagenomics... | reverse complement strand
GGGCATGGATGGCTCCGACCGACCAGCCCCACGAGAAGTTTGTATTCCCTGAGGAAGTTCTACCTCGCGGTAACGCGCTGTAAAACCTACTGGGTAACTAACTTGAAAGGGCGTCTGCTTAGCGGGCGTCTTTTTTTTTGCTGGTGCTGGATTAGGGGCTGACGATCTTCCGTGCTCTACCCCGTGATGCTCAGAACGACCATTCATACGAGGATTAAGCTGAATATGACCTGATCGCCCTACTCTGCATCGAGCCGATCGCGATACAGGGCAACGATTTTCTCCACCACTTGAGGAATCGAGAGCCCATCAGAACATAGTTCGATCGCGTCTTCAGCTTGACGCAGTGGCGCAACTCGGCGCGTGCTGTCTTGGCGATCGCGGTCATCAATGGCGCGTTCAAGCGCTTCTAAACTCATCGGTGGCTGATTTTGCGCTGCCATATCGCGCTGGCGACGGCGAGCTCGCTCCTGCACCGAGGCCGTCAAAAACACCTTCAGTTCCGCAAAGGGAAACACCTGCGTGCCAATGTCTCGTCCTTCCATCACGACTCCGCCCTGGTCGCCATAGGCCTGCTGTTGGGTGAGCAGCACTTCGCGGACAGCGGGCTGAGCGGCCACGGTCGAAACGTTGGCCGTGATGTGAGTACTGCGAATGATTTGAGTCACTTCTTGCTCGTTGACCCAAACCCGAGTCAGTCCGACCTGTCCGGCAGGGGCCGGCTCTGATGCTAGGCGAATATGGCAATCAGCCAAAATCTCCGCCACCGCCACCTCATCGGTTGGCTCAATACCCAGCTGCAGCACCCGCCAGGTAACGGCTCGGTACATCGCGCCGCTGTCTAAATACATCAAGCCAATTTGATCGGCGACCAACCGCGCCACCGTTGATTTGCCTGCTCCCGCTGGCCCATCGATCGCCACAATCGGTCGCCGCGATCGCAATAGTACATTGTCAAGTAGTCGCGTATTGCCCAGATGAGCCGCGATCGCTAAGAGTCCGACTGTCTCTACCTGGGCCATTGGCTGTAGCGTTTCCGGATGCACCAGCTCCAGATATTCCACCCGGATGCTTGAAACTGGATTGAGCTTCGCCTCCGCTGCCGCGATCAGGCTCTGAGCTTGGCGTTCACCCTCGGTAAATGCCGTTTTGGCGGCCTGCAGACTAGCGTAAAGTGTTGCGGCCTGATGGCGCTGAGTGGCGGTGAGATATTGGTTTCGCGAGCTGTAGGCCAGTCCGTCAGATTCGCGGACGATGTCACAGCCAATGACTTTGACGGGCCAATTTAAGTCCGCCACCATTTGTTTGATGATCGCTAGCTGTTGCGCATCTTTGCGGCCAAAGTAGGCGCGGTTTGGCGTCACCAGGTTGAACAGTTTGGCGACGACCGTGGTCACACCGGCAAAATGTCCTGGTCGGCGAGAACCACACAGGTGCTGAGTCAAGGTTTCAGGCGGTACAACCTGAGTCAATAGTTCAGGCGTCGACGTTCCTGCGGTGTAGAGCGTACGGGGATGGGGGCAGAAAATCGCATCGACCTGTGCCGCTTCGCACGTGGCCACATCTTGCTCTAGGGTGCGCGGATAGGCATCCAAATCTTCAGTGGGGCCAAACTGCAGGGGGTTGACAAAAATACTGACGACGACGCGATCGTTTTCTTGGCGGGCGCGTCGAATTAAACTGATGTGTCCCGGATGCAGTGCCCCCATGGTCGGCACCAAACCCACCGAAGCAATCTCCGGATAAGTTGCGGCAGAGGGCTGCCGCCAGATCGCCAAACAACTCTTTAAGCCTTCAATCGTCTTGAGGACTTTCACCAATCTTTCACCCTTGTTATGCACTGATCAACTGAGCGGCAGCCTAATCGGTTGCCCAGGCTGAGACAGACTCTCGTTGCTGTGGAGCTGCTGCTGTGTCAAGCCAGATGGCAGTCTTCACTTCAAGGCGGCATGGGCGGGCCAGCGGCTGAGCCGTTGGCGAGGCCAGACGATCAGCAATATATGTTTACATTGAGGCCACAAGTTTTATACCCTACCAGACTCTGTCATGAAAGCTGTGCTTCATTCATCTTCAGCAGATTACCGCTAAATACTGAGAGATGCTGAGGGGCGCGATCGCCGTTGGGGGTGACAGGACTTCTCCAGGGAATGCGGTCATTCATCAGCCTGAAGGAGCAAGAAAGCAAGGTTGCGCTGCGCTGTTTGGGAGCACCGGCAGACTGGTTGACCAGTGATCTGACCGCGATCGCCGGCTGGTTTCTAATCAATGGGTTTGAGAATGACGCCGGTCTATGGTGGACTGCGCAGCCTGGGGCCTGCCCGCATCTCCCTTGTCCACCTGTTAGGAATAAGGGTATGCTCGCAAGCTCGTCTAAGCCTTCAACACTGGATAAGACGTAATCACTAACTCTGAGATTTTGCCGCGCCGTTTGGCTTTACAGTTAATCGCCCGTGAGGCCTGAATTTGATGAATATAGAAGTCTCGATAGAGGTCTTGGATAAACGGACAGTCAGAATTAGACAGCATGACTTGGACGCCCCGGTGAGCCAGCTGCGCAAACGTCTGGTGTAGCCGCTGCTGGTCGGCGGCTTGAAAGCCGTACCGGTTATAGCGGGTAAAGCTACTTGTTGCGCTAATAGGGTGATAGGGCGGGTCAAAGTAGACAAAGTCTGCGGGACTCTGGGCTCGCTCTAAAATGCTGGGAAATTGAGCGCAGGTTAAGTCCGTCTGTTGCAAGGCTGCTGAGGCGTGACGCAACGTCTCGGCATCACAAACCTTGGGCTTTTGATAGCGCCCCATCGGCACGTTGAAATGGCCTTTGGAGTTTTCGCGATAGAGACCGTTGAAACAGGTTTTGTTGAGATAGACCAGACGCGCGGCCCGCTGGGTTGGCGATCGCAATTCTCCCTGAGCCCGCATATCGTAGTAATAGTCGTGGCAGTGACGGTCTTGATGGACTTGTAGGAGGTCAATCAGGGTTTCCACATCATCGCGCACACAGCAATAGACGTTGACCAGTTCTGCATTCAGATCCGCTAAAACGGCTTGATGACAGCGAGCAGATAGGTGAAAGAACACCGCCCCGCCGCCCAAAAAAGGTTCGTGATAGCGACTAATTTGGGGGGGGAAATAAGCGTGATATTGCTCAATGAGCCGCCCTTTGCCGCCCGCCCATTTTAGGAAGGGACGAGGCGTGATCTGGGGTTTAAGGGCAGCCGTCATGGCATTAGCAACCCGTGATTGGCAATGAATGAATGAACGCTGCCATTCACCGCGGAGAAGTTGCTAGCTCCCCTCTGCGAACGAATGTACTCATTGTAAAGGCTGCGGACAATTTGTCTGGTCAATTCATTCACTCCTGAACTGCGATAGGATTAAACCGCAGTGATTTATCGCCAACAATCGCGCTGCCACTCAATTTGAAGTTGCGCTGGGTTGAATTATGCAAGAGTTTTTTAAGAATGTTTCACGATATCCCAGATTTTTGATTTCTTTTTCCCTGGGAATCTTTTTCAACGCCATTGAACCCATCGTGCCGTTGCTCAAGCGCCCGACTACCGCGATCGCCCTAGTCGGCTTGGTGATTGCGGCTTTTGTGTTTCTGTCCGTGACGTTGAGAGCCATGCTAGGCCTATCTGTGGCATAGGTCAGTAGGTGCCAATCGGCTGGTAAGAGGAGCGTCGAGCACTGAGTCAAGCGACGGTTCAGTGCCGGGCAGCCGGTCAATAATTTTTGTGAGAGGACTGTGTCATGGCTAATGATCGACGAGTTGCCCGAGTCGCATCTCTGATCAAGCGCGAGGTGAGCCAAATGCTTATGTCAGAGATCAAGGACGATCGCGTCGGGGCCGGCATGGCCAGCGTGACGGATGTGGTCGTATCTGGCGACTTGCAGCACGCCAAAATATTTGTCAGCATTTATGGCACTGACGAAGCCAAGGTGGAAACGATGTCTGGGTTGCAGGCGGCGACTGGCTACATTCGCCGAGAGTTGGGGCAGCGCATTCGCCTCCGCCGCACGCCGGAGATTTTGTTTCGCGAAGATCTGGCCGTGGAGCGCGGCACTCGGGTGTTGTCATTACTTAATCAGCTGAACGTTGACAGTGAAACTCCGGCTAATGAGTTGGCAGACGACGCCGGAGAACTCGGAGACGAAAGTTACGGTGCTGATATTCCGGCGGCCACTGAGGAACGGTAGTGACGCGACTCGGTTTGCCGGATCCTGAGACCCTCTCCCTGGCCGCTCAGGTCGCCCAACTCATTACCGTTCGCGCTTCGGGATTTTTATTTGATCATCAGCGCCGCTATCCCCAATGGGAGCTGAGCACGGCTGACTTGCGCCACTGTGTTGAAGATTTGGGCATCGGCGGCGTGATTTTGTTGGGAGGCAGTGCGGCTGAAGTAGGAGTGCGATCGCAGCAATTGCAATCTTGGGCTGAGATTTCTCTCTTGCTCGCGGCGGATATTGAAGAAGGCGTAGGTCAACGGTTTGCGGGAGCCACCCATTTTCCCCCGCCGATGGCGTTGGCGGCGATCGCTCAGCATGACTTGGCCTTAGCCTGTGAGTACGCGCAGCAAATGGGGGCCTTCACGGCCCAAGAGGCCACCGCCATCGGGCTCAACTGGATACTCGCGCCAGTGGTGGATGTTAACAATAATGCTGACAACCCAGTGATTAACGTGCGGGCGTTTGGTGAGACGCCTGATGTGGTCGGCCAGCTCAGTCAGGCCTTTATTCAAGGGGCACAGCAGTGGCCGCTGCTGACAACGGCCAAACATTTTCCAGGACATGGCGACACTGCTGTTGATTCGCATCTGCAGTTGCCCGTGATTCCTCACGATTATCAGCGGCTTGACCAGGTGGAACTCGCGCCGTTTCGCACCGCGATCGCGAGCGGTGTCGATGCGGTGATGACCGCTCATCTGCAGGTGCCCGTTGTTGATCCCCAGCTGCCAGCGACGCTGTCACCGGCCATTTTGACGCGACTGCTGCGACAAGACATGGGGTTTGACGGCTTGGTGGTGACCGACGCGCTGATTATGGGGGCGATCGCCAACCAGTATGGCCCCTACGAAGCGGCAGTGCTGGCGATCGAAGCCGGCGCTGATATCTTGCTGATGCCCGCCGATCCGGCTGGCACGATTGAGGCGGTGTGCGAAGCAGTGCGCACGCGGCGAGTGGCTCCTGAGCGCCTGCTGACGTCAGTCGAACGGGTGTGGCGCGCCAAGCAAAAAGTGAGCAGTGGCCTCACGATTCCCCCTGCAGCCTGCCACGCCTGGGAGCATGTGCCGCTGCCGCCCGTGCAACTAGAGGGCTTGGCGACGCCCCCAGCGCGACAGACTCTAGCCCAGATTCTGCAGGCGTCTACGCAACGCCGGGGGCAGATTGTGTCACTTCCCGCTGCGACGAAGGGACAATCTTTGGTGATCGTTGACGATGTGTTGAATACCGACTGGCTCAGTCCTCACGCGCCGGCGATCGCCCGCCCCGCCCAAAGCGGTTATCAAGCTCGGTTGGTCGATGCGCAGGTCTGCTCGGTGTCGTTTGAGCAACTGGTTCAATCTGATCAGCCGACAGTACTCCAACTTTTTAGCCGAGGCAATCCTTTTCGCGGTTGCGCCGGACTCAGTGACTACGCCCGGCAGTGCTTTGAGCAGCTCAATGCCCGCCAACTGCTGGCTGGGCTGATTGTCTATGGCAGTCCCTATGTGTTTGAGCCGCTCATGGCACAACTGCTGGCAACCGTCCCCTATGGTTTTACCTATAGCCAAACGCCGGAGGGGCAAGCGGTGGTGCTGGCGCAACTGTTCTTACCAGCTGCCGCTAAGTCTGCGCGTCAAGGAGCGTTCACGGATTGATCGGGCTAGCAATAGAGGACAACTGGGGCGCTGCCGGTTGGCTGCACTCAGCGATCAGGACTCTACGGCAGTAGTGACTCGACCATGCCCGCTTTGCTCTCTAGCAATGGGCAAAAGTTGCACACCTGCAGTTCATTCGCTCGCCGCCTGCGATCGCCGACGGCGGCAGCGCTCTGAACAATATTTCACCTCATCCCAGCAGTCAGCCCACTTTTTGCGCCAGGCAAAGGGCCGCTGACAGACGGGACAGACCTTGGTGGGTAAATCCGATTTTGAACGTTGACGCGCCATCACTTTGGGTAAACATTTAATTTTATGATGACGCCAAACGCCCGAATTTGCTGAGAGACGCAGGAGCATGCTCCTGCCGATTGGCCATGATCAATCCCGATTCCCTCAAACCAGATCAGGAATCTAGCCCCCCTGTTCCTCCGCTGCCCCACATTGCCTGGATCTCAGAGAGGCCATGATGCAGTCTCGACCTGAGTAAAACCTGGCAGTATTGAAACACTGCCCTATCGTTGCCACCGGGCAAGGGGTCGGCCATGTCAGCTCAGATCGGTTCTCGTCTTTCTGCCTGGAAGCTCGTGGGCGTGCTCGGTGTGGGCAGCGCGATCGCAAGCTGTACGCCCTCTCCAGAAGAACCGGCTGAAACCATGCTGGAGAAGGAAGTCGTCACACTATACGTGGGGCCAGAGACAGCGGCATGTGTGGGAGTGGCTCCGCACGACTGCTTGCAGGTGCGATATGCCTCAGAAGAGAACTATCAGCTGTTCTACAGTGCGATTGAAGGGTTTACTTACGCACCGGGCTACGATTACGAACTGCTGGTGCAGATAACGCCGGTCACCAATCCGCCTGCTGATGGGGCTGCACTGCGGTGGACGCTGATTGATGTCGTTTCGCAAACTCCCGCCGTGAGCGAACCGTAGCGCCTCCGCTCACCCTGACTATCGCAGACGCGCCCCGCGATAGCGCATCTCCCGCTTGATCGCGGCTTTTTGGGCAAAATTTGGCATGTCTCCCTGGTGGCCCATCAGCATGAGGGTATCTTCCTTGGCCAGATAGATGTTGTTGCCGGGATGCACAATGACTTCCCCATCGGCTCGCCGGAGGGCCACGATGATAAACGTGCCTTTGCCGCGCATTTCGACATCGCCGATGGTCCCTCCGATCAGAGCCTGATCAACGGGCATTTCCTGAATTTGAATATCTAGTTCGGCTAAGAGTTCATTCAAACTGACTTGGCCGTCACTTTGCGATAAAAAGTCCACCGCTGAGGGATTGGTAATCAGATGGGCTACCCGAGAAGCACTAATGGTGGCTGGCAGCACTACATGATTTGCCCCGGCGAGACGCAGCTTTTTTTCAGTCGAGGGAATTTCCCCCCGCGCCAAAATCGTGAGGTTGGGGTTGAGCTCGCGGGCCGTGAGCGTAATAAAAACGTTGGCCGCATCGTTGGGCAAAACGGTGGCCAGGGTGCGCGCTTTGTGAATTTGCACGGCCTCTAGGTTGGTTTCGTCGGTAGCGTTGCCCAAATGCATTAAATACCCCTCTTCACGGGCCATGGCAATGCGTTCAGGGGCATTATCTACCACGACAAAGGGCTGATGAGCCGCCTTGAGCTGGCGGGCCACCATTTGACCAATGCGGCCAAACCCGCAGATGATGACGTGATCTTCTAGCAGCTCGATGTCTTTATTCATGCGTTTTACGTCGATAATCTTACGAATTTCGCCTTCGGTGATGAGCTGCACAAAGCCGGAAACGGTGTAAGCCACCGATAACACCCCGGCAATAATCACCAAAATGGTAAAAACCTTGAGCGTGGTTGAGGTGAGCGGCTGCACTTCGCCGTAGCCGACACCAAAAATGGTGATGACCACCATATAAATCGAATCGAGTAGGGTCCAGCCTGCTAAGACGTAGCCACTGACCGCGACAATGACCGTGAGGACAAAGGTAGAAATGCCGATAACGATGCGTTGAAAGGGAGTCTGCATAGTCGCGATGGAAACTCTGCCCATCCTATGAGAGTCCGTACGGTCAAGAACGCTATCCAGGATACGAATTCGCGATCACGCCGGGGCTTGATAAGTAGAAAACCCTAATTATCGTCGGGTGTGTCATCGCTTGGCGTGACGCACCCAAGCCAACTGGCGATGCGTTGGGCTGTTGCCCCCCCTATAGCCATGTTTATTGATGACTACCTACTTGGCGACTCGATTCTTGTCGCTAGTCGATTGTGGATAGAGCATTTCTCCTGAGCAGCATCGGCAGCGCACAAACTTTCACAGCACTATCACACCGCTGCAACAGCCCTGTCATATCCCCTATCTACAGTAGGGATGTTAGACAGCAAAGCCCCTACAACCCAACGGGGTGATATTCATGAAAGACCCTTTGAACAAGCAATCGACGTTCCCTTCACACCAGTCGGCTCGGTGGGCTCAGCGCACCGGGCAGGCTTTTCTCTTGATGTTGGTGGGCGCTGGACTGGCCACCGCTGGGACGGGTGCCCTGCAGGCGATGCAGCCTCGATTCGAGGTACAACAATCGGAGACTGAACAGCCTGCCGCCGCCCCTGCGATCACGGCTGCCCCGGCCAGTCCCGCGGCCTTGGGCACCTCTAGTTTCGTCGCCGCGATCGTGCAAGAGGCCGGTCAAGCGGTAGTGCGCATTGATGCGTCGCGCACGGTGACCAGTCAAGTGCCGGACGCTTTGCAAAATAATCCTTTCTTCCGCGAGTTTTTTGGCGACCTGCCGGAATCACGCGAACGGGTGGAGCAGGGCGTGGGTTCAGGCTTCATTGTTTCTGAAGACGGCACGATTTTTACCAATGCTCACGTAGTGGAAGGCTCTGACACCGTGCAGGTCACGCTGAAGGATGGCCGAACGGTAGACGGTCGCGTGGTAGGCACGGATCCGCTGACGGATGTGGCAGTGATTGACATTGATGCCGACAACCTGCCTACCGTTGCCTTGAGCGACTCTAACCAGCTGCAGCCAGGGGAATGGGCGATCGCGATCGGTAATCCCCTCGGCTTGGATAACACCGTTACTGTCGGCATTGTCAGCGCCACCGGTCGCACTAGCGGGCAAATCGGTGTGGCCGATAAACGGGTTGACTTCATTCAAACCGACGCGGCGATTAACCCCGGTAACTCGGGTGGCCCGTTGCTCAATGAGCGCGGCGAAGTGATTGGCATGAATACGGCCATCATTCAAAATGCCCAGGGCATCGGCTTTGCGATTCCGATCAATGCGGTCGATCGCATTGCCAACCAGCTGGTCACCACCGGGCGAGTTGAGCATCCCTATTTGGGGACTCGCATGGTTGAGCTCAACGAGCAGACCAAGGCGGCGCTCAATGAAGACACGAACTTCAACATCGACGCCGATGAAGGCGTGGTGATCGTCGATGTCGTGGGTAACTCACCGGCGGCTAAAGCCGGTCTACAGCCCGGTGATGTATTGATCTCGGTCGATGGTGAGTCGATCACCGCTGCGGCCGATGTGCAGCAAAAGGTCGAGGAAACTGCGATCGGAACCGATTTGACTCTACAAGTTAGTCGTGACGGCAGCCTGCAGGCGATCGCCGTGCAGCCCGAAGCGATTCCCACCGAATCGCTCTAAAGTTCACGCTTACACCTTCTTCCTCACACCAACCGACAGTTCAAGGCAGCCTTGCGAGGCTGTCTTTTTTTGATCGGTGATGGTGCCAACCTGGAGTTAGCTGATGTTATTTCCAGCTCGGCTAACTCGCAACTCAGCTTAAGAGCAGGCCCAGGGCACGGCGCACATACGCTGACCAAGATTCCGATGTCGGTGGAAAAATCAATGCATAAAGCATGATTCCACTCATGGTGTCAAATACCAACCCTGGATCTAAATCCTTTGGAACTTCATTTCTGGCCTGTGCCCGTTCAATCACAATGGCAAAAGATTGTCGCCGCGGGTGCAGGTATTTGTCCCAATAAATTTGAGCAAAGCCAGAATTACTAGCCGCACTGCTGATGATCATGGCGACAGTTTGTCTCCCCAGTGGCGTGAGTGTATTGCTCGCAGCATCTTCAATCAGCGCATCGATATCAGCCCAAAGATTACCGGTGTCAGGCACTGCGATTTCTTCTCGCACACTCTCGATAGCATCAGCCACCAGTTCTTCTTTACTGCGGTAGCGCCGATAGATAGTTGTCTTGCCAACCTTGCCACGGACGGCAACGGCCTCAATACTCATCGCTTCAAAGCCAACTTCTGCCAACAATTCCAGCGTGGCTCGCAATATCGCTTGATGAGATGCGGTGCTGCGAGGCCTACCTGGCGACTTTTTCTCGGAGTCATTCATGAATGCTATTATTTCGATACGATACAGTTTCGGAACTTAATTATGAATGAGCATCCTCGTTATTTAGATAAACGGAGTACTCAAACCTTACGAGAGAGACTGGCAGAGTATTATGCTCTCAATCCCCATGTAACTAAGCCCGCAACACAGCCCTCAGAGTTTGCCGATATTTTGCGAGCCCACGATGCTGGCCATGTAATTTACGGTTGTGACACAGGCATGTACGACGAGCTGAAAATTTTGCCCCTATTTTGGTGGACGAGTGAATGCACGTTCCAAACGTATCTAAGAATGAAAGATTCCCCTGCCGTTGATGTGATGTATAAAGATCTGATCAAAGAAAAGGGAGCTCTTTGGCTTTATAGAGCAGTTTTGCGGGTACTCCCTGGGGTGATTTTAGAGCTGATTCCAATCTGGTTCAAAACTCGCAACCGCCAAAAACTGTTACCGTTTCTAGAATTTGAGCCCCTGCTTGATCGATCGCTGATCGATATTCGCCAAGATTTCGATCTGTTGCCCTTCATTTAGATGAATTTCTGGGAATCTCCAGTTGCGGATAGCGTCAAGATTTATCGCCCCTGTTGATGGGTCTGGTGTCAGCTATCACGCTTGGCGGCAAAGCGCCGGGTAGGATGGGGAAAATGCTCGCCAAGAGGCCCCGATGACCGCCCCCAAAAGCCAGTGGCAAACGCCAGAAGTCGCGCTGTCCTTTTTAGAAGGGGTGCGTAGCGCGATTCCAGGCGCTGATTTGCAGATGGCGATCATGAGCAAAATTGTTGAGCAATGGTGTCGCCCGCCGTTCACGATTCTCGATCTGGGCTGTGGCGATGGTGTACTGGGGCGATACCTGCTAGATCGCTTTCCTACCGCGCAAGGAATTTTTGTCGATTTTTCAGAGCCGATGCTGGCGGCGGTGCGTCACCAGGTCAGTCATTTACCCCAGGCCCAGGTGCGAGTTGCGGATTTTGGCACGGCCGAGTGGGTTGAGGCCGTTGCTGATCAGGGGGCGATCGACGTGGTGATTTCCGGCTTTGCCATTCACCATCAGCCCGACGATCGCAAACAGGCCCTGTATGCCGAGATTTACGATCGCCTCGCCCCTGACGGCGTCTTTCTTAATTTGGAGCATGTGGCGTCTGCGACCCCTGCCGGGGAAGTTCTGTTTGACGAATTTTTTATCGATGATCTGTACGCCTTTCACGCTCAGACGAATCCAACCGTTGAGCGCGAGGCGATCGCCGACAAATATTACCGGCGAGATGACAAAGTTGAGAATATTCTCGCTCCCGTAGACCAACAGTGTCAGTGGCTGCGCGATATTGGCTTTCGCGATGTCGATTGTTTTTTCAAAACCTTTGAGCTGGCCCTGTTTGGCGGACGGAAGTAATGCTGAGGCGCGCTTTTGAGGTTCTGAAGATGCAGGGGAGAGCGGGGGCGGGGGAGCTAGAGTGCGTCAATAGACTTGAGAGCAGCGTTCTAAATTAACAGTTGCCTAACGGTGCCATTCGGTGACGCCGCCGGGTTTGTCGATCAGCGTGATGCCCTGAGCCTGCAGTTCGTCGCGCAGGCGATCGCTCTCAGCAAAGTCCTTGGCGGCTCGGGCTGCTGTTCGCTGGGCAATCAGAGCTTCCACGTCTGCATCGGTGATGCCTCCTAAGGTTGGGTCAGGCCCTGCCGATCCGGCTTCTTGCCCCAATCCCAGATCTGCCGGTCGGGCTTCTAAACCTAATACCTGAGCCAGACACACTAGGGCTTGCCAGCGCTGTCGCAGCTGCTCAGCGGTTGTATCAGCGGCCCCGGTGTGAGTAATGAGATTGCCTGCTCGCCGCAGCTCCTTGGCTAAGCCAAATAGCACGGCGAGGGCTTCTGACGTATTAAAGTCGTCATCCATCGCGGTTTGAAACTGCTGCACCGCTGGACTCTCGCGATCAATGCGCATCGCCGCCGGATTGTTGAAGTCGGGATCGTCCACATCGGCCCAACCTAGCTTCGCGCCGTAGTCCGGGCCAAACAGCAGGCCCTCAGAAAGCGTTTGCCAGCCGTTTTTCACTGCCGCGATCGCCGCGTCGGTAAAGTCTACCGGTTTGCGATATTGGCCCTGCATCAAAAACAGCCGCACCGCCATTGGCTCAGGCGCATCGGGCGCATCCAACAGTTGGCGAATGGTGGTGAAGTTGCCCAAGGATTTAGACATCTTCTCGCCGCCGACATTCACCATGCCATTGTGCAGCCAATAGCGGGCCAGGGGATGACCCGTTGCGGCCTCTGACTGGGCGATCTCGTTTTCGTGGTGGGGAAACACCAGGTCGCTGCCGCCCATGTGAATGTCGATGGAGTCACCCAGGCGATCGCGAATCATTGCCGAGCATTCAATGTGCCAGCCCGGTCGTCCCGGCCCCCAGGGCGACTCCCAAAACGGTTCACCGGGCTTGGCCCCCTTCCACAGAGCAAAGTCAGCCGGGTCTTGCTTGATTGTCGTTTCAGCAGACACACGGCCTCCCGCCCCGGCCTGCATGTCTTCGAGTTTGCGGCCTGATAGCTTGCCATAGCCGTCAAACTTGCGCACCGCGTAGTAGACGTCGCCCGCAGCGGCATAGGCGTAGCCTTTTTGCTCCAGTTCATCAATCAGTCGCTGAATGCCGTCTAGGGTTTGGGTGGCATAGGTATATTCGTCGGCCTCTAGCACGTTGAACCGGGCCATGTCTTCGAAATAGGCGGCTGTATAGGTTTCTGCAACCGTTTTCATTGAAGACTCTTCGGCCTTGGCGCGATTGAGAATCTTGTCGTCAATATCGGTGAAATTTTGCACGTAATGGACGTTGTAGCCCCGCCACATCAGATAGCGGCGCACGGTGTCCCACGTGATATAGCAGCGCGCGTGCCCCAAGTGCGAATGGTCGTAAACGGTGACGCCACAGCAGTACATCGTGACCTTGCCCGGTTCTAAGGTTTCGAGGGGCGCTTTTTGACGGGTCAACGTGTTGTAGAGAACGAGACTCATGGCGTTGCTGCTGACAAGGACATAGATCGATTCAACACTGAATAGGGGGCGGGGGCAAGATGGGTAGTAGGGTAGAGGGGCTGGGGGGCAGAGGAGCTGGGGGCAGAGGAGCAGAGGAGCTGGGGCGCAGAGGATCTGGGGGCAGAGGGGCGATAGAGATCGCTTTTTCGGATTCTGACTGCTGCTGTCTAATTGCTCATGTCTAATTTCTACCTTTCTATCTGATTTCAATATTTTGAAAAATGACTGAGGAGCATAACATGACCGGGGAACGTATTGGGGTGGCCGTTGTGGGCACAGGGTTTGGGCAAAAAATCCATATCCCCGGATTGCAAGCGCACCACCGCACACAGCTGGTTGCGGTTTACCATCGCGATCGGGCTAAGGCCAAGGCGATCTCGGCTCAACACCAGATTCCTCACGCCTGCGATACGCTGGCCCAAGTCCTGGCACTGCCAGAGGTCGATGCCGTCAGCATTGCCACGCCGCCCTTTTTGCATTTAGAGATGGCGATCGCCGCGCTGACCGCTGATAAACACATTCTGATCGAAAAGCCCACGGCGCTCTCAGTACAAGAGGCCCAGCAGATTGCCACCTTAGCGCAGCAGCGTCAGCGAGTTGCGATAATGGATTTTGAATTTCGCTTCGTGCCTGCCTGGCAGCAGCTGAAGGCGTTGCTGGCCGCAGGCTATGTAGGCGACTTGCGCTTGGTCAAGGTGGACTGGATGGTGCCGGGACGGGCGAACCCTGATCGCGCTTGGAGCTGGTATGCCCGTCAAGAGCAAGGGGGCGGGGCCTTGGGAGCCTTTGCCTCTCACACGTTCGACTATCTGGCCTGGCTGTTTGGCCCCGCGCAGCGGCTGTGCGCCAACCTGACGACAGCCATTCCTCAGCGCCCCGACCCGGTCACTGGTGTCCTGAAGCCGGTGGATGCCGATGACACCTGTACGCTCATGCTAGAGCTGGCCGGGGGCGTGCCGGGGCAGGTCACGATTAGTTCGGTGACGTATAGCGGGCGGGGCCACTGGCTAGAGGTGTATGGCGATCGCGGTACCCTCCTGCTGGGCAGCGACAATCTCAAAGATTACGTCCACGGTTTCAAACTATTTGGGGCCGCTGCCGGAGAGGCCCTGCAAGAATTGCCGATTCCCGCACAGTTGGCGTTTCCCAAAACTTACGACGATGGTCGTTTAGCGCCGTTCATTCGAGTGGTCGATCACTGGGTTAGTAATATCGATCAGGGCATGAATCACGCGCCTTCGATCACTGAGGGGGTATACTCTCAGCTAATGATGGATTTGGCCCATACCGCACACCAACAGCGAACCTGGGTTAACGTTCCCCAACCCCACCACTAACCGCTATGACCAGACTCTTTTGTATTGGTCATGATGGTTTGTTCAGAGCCCTCTAAAGAGAAGCTGTGGCTCATTTAAAGTAAGCGCTTTGCTAACCCCATCCCGCCGCCAGGTTTAAGCCTCTTGACGGCAAGCACAAGCAAAACCCTTTAGCTTGAATGTAGTGTTGAATGCTTTTCTTTACCTTTCGGGATAACTAACCAAGAGACCCTTCCGCAAGCTACGCTATGGCCTTGCAAAAATTTTCGATAGTGCTTCTGCAAAAGGTTCGCCAGCATGTGCAATCGCAGCTGGTGCTACCGGTGTCAGAGCAGAACCCGGTCGCGGACAGTAGTGAACGCGAGCAGGCGATCGCCAAATTCGAACCGACTTCGCTGGACACTTTGGGCGATTTGTTTCGCGTCGGCGGGTTCGACGACGAAGATGAAACGGCTCCGAATCCAGAGGGTCGCTGGTTTATCAGCACGGCTAATCCCGCCGCCGCCATTTACAAGCTACCGGGCCTGTCGCTCAAACCGAAGGTGCGGCTCATTACCTATTTGCAGCGTCAGCCCAAGGGGGGCATGGGGGTCACTTGGGCGTTGCCCGAGCTAATGAGCACTACGGCCGTTCTCGAAGATGCGCTCACCAGCTCTTCAGCGGGCACGATTCCACCTCATCCGAACGGTGCATTAGGTAATGTCATGGATGGCATAGCGGGCGATCGCACCGCAGGGTCTTATCTGGCTGCGTCTATTCTCTTGCGTGAGCTGAAAGAATTTGGTCGCAGCGGCCTCAACCGTCGTTGGTTCTATCACAAGCTGATTGACACCGCCCCAACCGATAAAAATTGGCAATGGCGAACTAAACAACCCTTGGCAGAGATGTCTCCAAAAGTGCAAATTCAAGACAACAACACTGTCTTAGTGGAATTTTTCTCTTATCGGATGGCTCACCCGATCGCGATCTTCCGCCATGTTGATCACTATGTCGCGAAGTCTTACCGCCCTAAGACCCATGACCAAGTGGTGGCGCTGCCTTAGGCTGCAGGTGAGACTGCTGTGTCAGGGGAGTCAGCCACACTTGCCAGCGAAAAGCAGAGACCTCTCAGAAGATCGATCTCTGTGCCCTAGCAAGGAAAATTTTGCTGGGGCGATCGCTGCTCTGATGGCAGCTCAGCGCTAGCTTTGAGCAAAAAACTGCTGCAGATGCGCGGTCATATTGTCGATGACTGAATCAGTTGAGGGGGCGGCTTGAGCCTCGGTTTCTAAGCGCTGCACCGTGGCGGCATCGAGATTGAGCAGCCCGACTAGTCGCTGATAGGCATCGGCTTCTTCCGCATTGATGAGGGCTTCTTCGGGAGTGCGAGCACTACTACTAATGACTTCGTAGCCTAGCCGCAGCACAAATTCCCGTTCTTCTTGAGTCTGGAGTTTGGGGACAGACTCTTCGAGGGGAATGTTTTGCATCAGGTAGTCGCGGAGCTCTTTTTGCAAAACGGCTTGCTGCTCAGGATCTTGGGCAAATAGGCCACTAAACCGCTGGAGCATCAAATCAACTTCCTCTTGAGCGAGGTTGCCATCGCTCCAAGCCATCGAGGCAACAATACGCATCAGTGCTAACTGACGAGGTGAAATCGAAGGGGGTGGGGGAACCTGGAGCGTCATCGCAAACTCCTACAAATTGCAGCAAAGCATCCTTGATTCAGCTTTAGGGCATCGCCCGACGCACCTGTGACCCAGCTTTGATGCGTCACGCAGAGCGAGCGATGACCCACCCGGCGAAAGCGCTTCCGACCGGTCTGGATGGCGTTGATATCGCCTTGGCCACTTTGCGGCAGACATTTAGGAACGTTCGGCTCCTGAGCGCCTGAGCACAGTGACTCCACAGTCTTATCCTAACTGGACTGGCGACTGTTATAAAACTGAAAAAGATGCATTAAAGCTCACGCTATCACGGGTTTCAAAGCCGTCTGCCAGTCTCGTAACTGATCTCTACAGAGGCCGTTACAAATGTCTGCAAACGGAAATGAGACGGTTTCAGTTGGTGATCGGAATTTGTGGCCGATTTGCTAGCGTTACGCTCCCAACGCTAGTCAGAACGCGATCGCGAGTTGGCAAATCGGCTGGGCTACCAAGCGCCACATCGTCAACATCACTGGCCTGCATCCGGGAATCATCGAGGACGACCTATCGTGCAATTGACCTCACTCGCTAGAGGCGGTGGTGCAGCAACCCTTCCAGCCCAGTTCAAGGGACGGAAGACTTGACCGCTACACGCTTTAAACGTCGCCCTTAGCCCTTGCCAGCGAGCTGACTCAACTGCTTAGTATTCGTGAGTAAAATGGCGTCGCGGGCTTCATCGATTTTGATCCAGCCTTTCTCGATGAGCTTCTCCATGATTTTGCTGGTTTCTTCTTCAGAAATGTCAGCGACGTCAGCCAAGTCATGGGGCGGAATGTTGAAAATGGCGACCCCGTGATCGCTCTGCTGACCGTAGGATTCACTGAGGCTAGCGAGGGTGTTGGCCAACTTGACCGCTGGAGGTTGGTTGCGCAGCTGAAACCGAAAGTTGGTCTGGCGTAGCCGCTGCACCATCAACTGCAGCATGCGGTGGTGTAACTGGGAGTCTTTAAACAACGTTTGAATGAAGCGCTGGGCTGAAACGCTTAATAGCTTGACGGGGGCGAGCGCAACGACATCTGTCGATCGCGGCGATTCGTCTAAGATGGCCATCTCGCCGAAGAAATCGCCAGGCCCTAGCACCGCCAGGGTAACGGCACTATCGCCAGCGTGGCGACGCACCTTGACCCAGCCTGACTCGATAAAATAGACGGCGTTGCCCCAGGCATCTTCCATCAAAACCGCTCGGTCAGCCGGATATTCATGCTCAGTTGAAACAGACAAGAGCCATTCCACCGTTTCAGGATTGGCCACGTCAAAAAGCGGAAAAAGCTCACTAAAGGCTGCTGTCTGCATAGGAATTTCAGGGATGGGGCTAGGAGCAAAAATGAGAGCGGTTGCGGACGCTGTTCAACCTGCGGCAATTGCCGATTAACGGTTGAAAATCTGAACTCATACTACCCACAAACCTTTGTCAATATCCATCATTTCTGCACAAACCAGGCAGAGATAACGGCAGCGCCGACGTTTTAGCCTACGGCGCTAGCGGCGGAAAACCCAACCCCAACTCTTGCGATCGCACGGCGACCACGGCCTCCCGCAGGGCCGGCCGATACTGCTCGACGTAGGCCGGCCAGCCAATGATCATCGGTTGACGGTGAATCAGGCTTTGTGGATAAATCCCGTTGGGGTCAAAGCGAATCGGCTGGCCGTCGAGATCGCAGCAAACGAGCCCGGCGGCCTCTGCTAGGGCTAACGGCCCGGTGGTGTCCCACAGCTTGACGCGGCCATTGAGATAGACGTAGAGGCCCGCCTGCCCCTTGATGACCTCTAAAACTTTGAGGCCAAAACTCCCCAGAGAGTTAAAACCGAGGTGGGGTAAACGTTGAGCGATCGCGGCCCCAAAGTGACGCTGGTCGCGATCACCCAGCAGCAGAGTGGGGTTCTCGCCCAGCATTTGTGGCTGCGGCTCTAGCGGCACGGTTTGCCCCTGGCCATCTTGTTGAAACAGCCCCCACTGATGCCCGCCCCAATACAGCCGGTGTTGGGCCGGGGCATAAACCCACCCAGCGCGAGGGCGATGGTGAGCCAATAGCCCCACCATCACGGAATAATGCTGACCGTGGTTGATGAAATCTTCAGTGCCATCAATCGGGTCAATAAACCAGGTGCGATCGCAGCCACTCAGAAAGGCTGCTGCTGAGGCTTGATTTTCTTCGGTTACTACACCGTCGGCCGGAAACTGGGTGGCAAAGAGGTTGGCAAAAAAGCGATCTAACGCTTGATCTACGGTCGTTACATAGTCTTCACAACCTTTTTCGAACACCTCAAACGTTTCGGCGGCGGCTTGGCGAGCCTGCTGGCCCCCTTGTAAAACGGCTTGCAAAATTACGGCGTTTTCTTCTGCAGTGAGAATGGGCATGGCAGTCGTCAGATCACAGTTGGAGCCGAATAGTGACAGTGTCCCACGCTGCGGCCCTTGGTTGGCGGCAATTCGCCCAGGGGCCGAGCCGGAGCCAGCAGCCGGTTAACTGATTCGGGGCGACAGCCCCAGTAGATGGAAATATTTCTTAAACTAAACAATAGCTGTCACTTTCCAGGGTGCTGATTGCCCTGACTCTCAACTATGACGTCTGCTCCTGCCCGCGATCGCGCCGCTGCCACGCCCGACCAGGCTTGGCAAATTGAACTGCTCTACGACGGTGACTGCCCGCTTTGTGTCCGAGAAGTTAACTTTTTGCAGAAAAAAGACGCCGGTCGGGGGCTGGTCAAATTTGTCGATATTGCCGACGATGCCTACCAGTCCGCTGACCACGGTGGCATTGATTTTGAAACCGCAATGGGGCGTATTCACGCGATTTTGCCCGACGGTACCGCGATCAAAAACGTCGAAGTTTTTCGGCAAATTTACAGCTTGCTGGGCATTGGCTGGATGTATGCTCCGACCCGCTGGCCAATCGTGGGGCCACTGGTTGACTGGCTCTATGATATCTGGGCTGATTGGCGGCTCCAGGTGACCGGTCGGGCTGATCTGCAAACGCTGATGGCTGAGCGTCAGGCTCGTTTAGCGGCTTGCAATAGTGAAGAGCGCTGTCGGCTTTAGGAGTGGTTTGGGGTCAGGGGGATGGAATATCTTCGGCGATCGCTCCGAAAATATGGTGAGATGAGTCGTAAAACTTTTGCTGGAGTCGCAGCCCTGTAGAAAATCTGGATTAAAGGGTGAGACAATACGACCGGTTGGTGAATGACCCAGCGCTCAGTCCCGTCAAAAAGGCTGTTTGTTGAGACGCCACGGATTGACTCTGCACCTCGGCGAAAGTTGAGACTGTGGCTGTGGACCCCAGGTTGCTGGCCTGAAGATGCCTGATCGACTATTTGACGCGACCCCAGTGCTAGGCCATTAACAGAAGAAATGGGGCAGCAGTCAGCGACAAGCTGCTGCTGCAAGTTTGAAAATTATGTCCAATTGCCTAAAAAAGGCTGCCTTTTACCCTGCAACATGCTGACATTTCAACCGCCCGGATTTGCGCAAAAGGTCATCGAGACGCCTCTCGGCATCATGGCCTATTACACCCAAGCCGTTGACGGGCTGTGGGATATCCCCCCTGGTTCGCCTGACCGAGGGACGCTGATTTGCCTGCATAGTTTGGGCGGCGGGTCGTCAGCCTATGAGTGGTCAAAGGTGTACGGCGCGTTAGCTGCTGACTATCGCATCATCGCGCCAGATTTGGTGGGGTGGGGGCAATCGGCGCATCCGCCACGCAGCTACAGTGTCGAAGATTATTGCGAGATGATTGCCTACCTGATTGAAGCGATCGCGGGGGCGCCGGCGGTGGTAGCCGCTACGTCTTTGACGGCGGGTGTCGTGGTGCAGCTAGCCATCAAGCGACCCGAGCTGTTGCAAGCCCTATTCCTCGTGTCGCCGTCAGGCAACGATGATTTTGGCGCTGATTATGCCTACAGTTTGCCCGCTGTCTTGGCCGGAACGCCGGTCATCGATCGCCTCGTTTATCAGTTGGGGGCCGCGAACGAAGCGGCGGTCACCCAGTTTCTCGTCAACTTTTTGTTTGCCTATCCTGATCGCATCACGGCGGAAATCGTGAATGCCTACACAACTTGCACGCAGCAGCTCAACGCGGATTATTCGGCATTATCTTCTCTCAAAGGCGATGTCTGTTTTGATCTGACCCGTTATATCGGTCAGCTGACGGTGCCGACGACCTTGGTTGTGGGTGAATCAGCGCGGTTTAACCGTCCCAGCCAAACCAAGCGACTGGCGGCGCTCAATCGACAGGCGATTCGAGCGGTGCATGTGGTGCCTGAGGTCGGCGTGCTGCCCCACGTGGAAGCCCCAGCGGTCGTCGTCGGGTTGTTGCGGGCTTTTTTACGCGGTGTGCTGACAGCACCGGCAGCGGAAACTTTGGAAACCGCTGCTATCGCGTGAAGTCGGCCGTTGGGTCGCTTTGCTCTCCGGCTGACCGGTGAGATCTTGCCAGGCGATGATCACCCTCAAACGGCGAGCTTCGATCGCGTGAAGTTGACAATGCGACCAAAACTTTCGGGCTCTAAGCTCCCTCCGCCGACCAGCACCCCGTCGATTTCGGGTTGCGCCATGATCTCATCAATGTTGCCTGGTTTGACCGAGCCGCCATATTGAATCGGAACGTTAGGCTGATCGAGCTGCTGGCGCATCGTGCCAATCACGTGGTTGGCATCGCTTGACTGACAAACGTCGCCTGTGCCAATGGCCCAAATCGGTTCGTAGGCAATCACTAAGTTATTTTGATCCACCCCTACCAAATCTCGGGCTAGTTGCTTGCTGATAATGGTTTCGGTGTCACCGCAATCGCGCTGCTCTTTCGTTTCGCCGACGCACAAAATCGGGCTTAAGCCGTGCCTTTGCGCCGCTAGCAACCGCTCGTTCACCGTTTCATCGGTTTCGCCAAAATACTGTCGTCGCTCACTGTGGCCCACAATGACGTAACGCACCCCGATCTCGGCCAGCATGTCGCCTGAGATCTCGCCGGTATAAGCGCCGTCATCTTCCCAATGGACGTTTTGAGCCCCTAGCATGACTCGACTGCCGTGCAGGTTTTTAGACAATGCTCCGAGCGTGGTGAAAGGGACGCAGAGAATGACTTCGCGATCGTCAGGTATCTCTGCGATTTGGCTCATAAACCCTTGCAGAAACGCCAGCGCGTCCCCTTGGGTTTTGTGCATTTTCCAATTTCCGGCGATAACAGTCTTACGCACAGGTCGTTTAGCTAAATTGATTTACAAGCGGTATGCATCATTGCATCCTACTAGCAAAGGTTGCCCGAATCAAATGACGAGAAACCAGGAAGAACCGGGTGTCAGCCTCTAGCTCGCAAGGCTCTATCCCCTCATAGAGTGGCTTTCAGCGGCTTGGATAAGCGGCCTGGGGCAGGGCATGATCGGCGCTGTCGATGGGCTGCCCCGCTCGAAAATGCACTTCCCAACTGCTGCGATCGCCCTCACGGGTGGCAGTGCCTGGCGACGGCATAAACTTTACACAACAAAACAGGCTAGGTGCTGAAGCTGACCTAGCCTGTTGAGGTATGCTGGGCGCTGAAGCAGGCTCTAGTCGGCGGCGACCCGAATGTTGATGGTTGAGGTCACTTCAGCGTGTAGCTTAATCGTGGCGCGGTATTCGCCCAGTTTGTTGATGTCAGGAACCGTAATGTCGCGACGATCCACTTCTTTTTGCGTGGCTTCTTGAATGGCTTCAGCCACATCAGCCGCAGTGACGGTGCCGAAAATCGCCTCTTCTTCGCCGACGGGCTTCTTAATCACAAACATGCCGATGGTTTCTAGCGCGGTCTTCATCGACTCGGCATCGGCTTTGATTTGCTCTAGACGCTGGCGAATCTCTTCCCGTCGCCGTTCCACCTGTTTGAGGACGCCCGGTGTCGTGCGCACCGCTAACCCCTTGGGAAACAGGTAGTTGCGGGCATAGCCTGGGGCAACTTCTACCAAGTCACCCGAAATCCCTAATTTGCGAATGTCTTCTTGTAAGACAACTTGAACTCGTTTAGCCATGATTTTCCTTCATACGCCCGGTCTAATACTCTACCCAATGGCAGTCGTGAAAGGCAAGCCTCAATCACGATGTTGGTCAGCGCGATCGACCCCACGATCTAATTGAGCGGTGGCACTGGTTCACCGACTGACGACTAGTGCCCGGAAATGAACAATCGCCCTCGCAAACAGTGGCAGAATAGCCATAGCTCAGAGAGATGGCACCATGCAACAACTATTTTTAGCCTTGATACTGGCGCTGTGGGTGATGGTGATCGCGATCGTCTCGGTGCAGAATGCGACCCCAGTGGCGATTGAGTTTTTGGGGCTGCGATCGGTTGAACTGCCGGTGGGCGTCGTGCTCAGCTTTGGTGTCGCCGGGGGGCTCGTGGTGACGGCATTACTGATCACAGTGGCCCGTGATCGTCGGCCGCAGCGATAGCCCGGATGCCCAGTTAGAACTCAACGTCCCACCAGCCAAAGCCGGGGCCGATAAATCGAACGGTGAGCCAGAGGGCCACCATGGCAAAAATGCCAATCCAGGCTCCCTGGGTGGTCCAGGCAACGAATTTTTCACTCTGCCCTTTCGTCAGTGGAATCCAGGGCAAGATTTTTTCATCCTTGCCGTAATCGTCTCCCAGCTGTTCTTTGCGGCGTTTGGCTTCTCCCATGACAGACCCTATGAGCAATGTCAGCAACCGATGTCTTGTCCCATCAGCGGAGGCGACGCCGGTTATTTTGCATCATACCCCGTTCTAAAAGCGATGCTGACTGGGGGGTAAGGCGGTGGGTTCTGACAGCCACAGTCGCTGACGTTGGTGAAAGCGAATTGCGGGGTTGAGGGTCTCTAAAATTTGGCGGCCATAGCTGCGGTGGTTGACGCGATTATCTAGAATGGCCACGATCCCCTGGTTGGCTCGCACCGGGGCGATCGCCCGCTGTAGCTCCGTGAGCGCCGTAGGCAGCAGATAGAGGCGAAACCAATCTTGTCGCGATCGCTTGTAGTAGGCGACGCGTCCGGCTACGAGTGGATTTTCTAAAGAGGGTAGGGGCAGGGTGGCCATGGCGAGCAGCGTGGGGCGCGGCAGTTGGGTTTGGTGAGCTTGCCAAAAGCGCCACCCTGACACCAGTACGCCAGTGTCAGTAAGGTGGGTGGTTTCGACCTGAACGCGCGACCCAAACTGCGCTGCGAGCGCCGTGGCGACTTGCTTTTTCAACGGGGTGTCATCGACCAGGACGACGGTGAGGCCGGCACGGCTGGTGCCAGCGACGACGAGGTGGGCGAGTTCTTCTAACAGCACCGGCTGAAACTCAGCGGTGTTGGGAAAGGGAATGCGATCAGGCAAATACAGATGAATTTCTTCGGTTTGGCGATCGGGGTTGAACTTGAGGCAGGTCATATCGCCTAGCCCCAGCCGCTGCCGAAAATGAGTGGCTTCGGTGGTCGTATCTAAAGCGCCGCCCATGAGCACTAGGGGCTGCTGTGTCCAGCAGGGCGCAATAAAGGGGGCCACATCAATCGGCGCACAGTTTAAGGTCCATTGACCGGTGTCGCGGTTGAGCCATGCCCACTGCAACGATTCTACCCGGTCGACCTGCGCCCAAAACTGTTGCCAGCGGGGCGGCATGCCGATCTGCGCGGCATCATCGTCTAACAGCACCTGACGGATGGCCATGAGCGCTTGCCGCTCGGTCGCTTCGATCAGGTGACAGTGGTAAGGATTGGGCGGATGCTGAAAAATACTGTGGGTCAGCTGTACGCGGGCATCGCGAATCAGCGCCTGGTGCTGGGGGTAAGCCTGCATCAGGCTTTGCCAGGTGTCGGCATCAAGGGTAATGGTGAGGCGATCGCGAATCCAATGTTCGAGGTCGTCGGCCCCATCGACAAATACCGGCACTCCGGCCGGAAACCGATTTTGCTGGTGGAGGCGATCGCTCAGCCACGCTTCAGGACTGGTGACTAATAACCCCTGGAAATGTTTGCCCGGCCAGGCGTCCCCCCAGTGCACGGGTTTTTGACTGGGCATCCATTCCTGCAATCGGGGGATGTCGCCGTAGAGCACTGCCTGCCGTAGCGTTTCCGGTAATACGAGCACGGCTGGATCGGGCCACAGCAGTAGCGAGATCAGATAGCTGAGCCGATAGTGCCCCTGAAACAGGGCTGAAGTCCCTACCTGCATTAAGGAACTCCGCCCCAAGCGCAAAGCTCGAGCGGCAAGGCGGGCCATCGTGAGATGGTGAGGCCAGTCGGCATTGCCATGATGTCGCAGGAAAGCCCGCAACTGTTCATGAACCTTTGCTTCCAGCACGTCCTTGCTCCTTAAAGCGTAATGCTGTCCATTGTGACATAGCCGTTCCAGAGTACTCAAGAGTTGACTCACGGCCCTGTCAGTGCAGGGTCGGGCCGATCGCTTTTCTCTCTGGCGGCATGTCAGAGCATGCCGCCACCGATGCTGCTCTCGATCTACTCCCGAAGTGCGTTCAACGCATCATTGGGGGCGGCTCTGGGCTGGCAGTGAGAAGCCTTGATCACTCCGTCGGATAAGTGCGAGTCCTGGCAGCAGTTTGGGGGAGGCCACTGATGAACTGCGTTCAGCCGCCCCAGGACGACTCGACTAAATCATCTGCAGCTCGGTCATCAAATGCTCGACCTGATTCATGACGAGGTCGTTGGGGTCTTGGCGCATCAAGGGTAAGAGTTCTCGCAGCACGCGGGGCGAAGCAATCTGCAGATATGACAGTACGGCCTCACGCACAAACCCGGTGGGATGTTTGAGGCAGGCCACAGTGTTTTCGGCGCTGAGGCTCCAGCGTTGAGCACGGGCGAGATGAAAGCAGCAGGCCAATCCCCAGTCGGAGAGGAAGTAGCGCAGATCGAGCAGATAGCGCAGGCGATCGCTGGCCGATAGCGACTGATAGACAAACAGGTTACTGCTCGCCAGAACTTCAATTTTTTCCAGCCAGGAACGGCGATCCAAAATGATCAAGATTGCCCGCTTGCTGGGAATGTCGAGGGTGTTATCTAAAATCTCGATGCCCCGCGCCCGGTTAGAGGCGGTGCCTCCCTGCCAGCTCACCTGAGCTGCTTGAATGGCCGCTGGGGGTGAGATAAAGCGCAGCAGCATAAAAATGCGTTCGATCGCGTCGCCCTGCAGTTCTTCGAGTGATCGCAGTAGCAGGCCGATTTCTCGGCCCACCAGCGTGTCGTCAGAGAGATCAACCAGCCCGCCATAAATCTGACCGATAAAGGTGAGTTCCTGGTTGATCAGCTCTTCTACGCCGTCACGACCAAAGCGATCGAGGGCGGCGTCAATGCCTTGCGATCGCTTGAGGCCCGTCTCTTGCACCAGCCGCAGTAAGATGCGCAGCAGGGTGCGGCGGGTGCTGCCCCACGTGGTCATCAGATTTTGCAGCAGACAATCAATCGCCTGGTCGGTACCAATATTGCCAATGGCCTGCCAGGCTTGATTACGCAAACTGTCGGGCTTGTAGCTGTCGAGGGCGACCGACTCCAACAGGGGCAGGGCATCGTTGCCGAGCCGCGTCAGGGCTTGACTGGCGGCCTCACGGGTTGATTTGTACTGCAGAGCCTTGAGGAGTGATGGGTAATACTCCTTCAGGTGGGTGGCGGCAATCGCTTCGAGCAAGGCGCGGCGCACGCGCAGCGATTCATCCTGCAGCAGATTGGGAATGTAGAGCCGCAGCGACTGCAGATAGTCGGCTTCACCCAAGGCCCGACAGCCCATCACGCGCTCTCGTTCACGATCGTGGGTGAGCATCTGCCGCAGGGTGTTGACGGCTTCGTTTTTTTCGCGAGCGTTGCCGTGACGCAGCATGAGCGAAGCGGCGGTGCCCCGCACGACAGGGTCAATCTCTGGCTTCAAATAGGCCTGCAGCTTATCGATGTCGGGGCTATCGTCGGTGAGCCAGATATAACGCAGCGACAGGGCCAAAATTTCTGGGGGCTGTTCAGTCTCAATCAGCTGGCGCACATTGGGCGTATGGTCGCGATTCGGATAGGCCAGCATTGCCTCTAAGCTCTGCCGTCGCAGCGGAGCGGGTATGGCGGTTAAGCGGGGCGCCAGCACTTCACCGACGCCTTTGGGGTCAAGCTGCCCCAGCAGCTCAATGCAGGAGCGCTTGTCGGCTTCGGAACCGGGTTTTTCGAGCTGCTCGATGAACGCTTTTTTCAGCACCCGCAGGCTGGCATCCGTCATGCTGAGCAGGCCGCGCTGGGCGCTTTTGACCAACAGTTCGAGATACTGCGATCGCAAAAACAGGATCGCCCCTAGCCACACGACCGCCAAGAAGACGATCACAATTAAGAAAAACTGGGTCTGCAACTGCTGACTGGTGAAGCCCAACCAGTTGGCCCAGCCGATGCTCAACAGAATAAAAATGCCCGTACCCCCCATGGACAGTGGCTCGGCAATGCCCCCCACCAGGGATTGAAAGATGGTGCGCTGACTGTCCGGAATCGGTTGAAATAGGACTGGTCGGGTACTCGCCACCAGCGTATAGCGCAGCCACTCGTCGAAAAATTTGAGAATGACCAGGCCAAAGAACAGCGCGATCGCCCCCAAAAAGATGGGATAGCTGCCGACAATCGTCATGATGCTGATGCCCACAATGACTAGAGGCAAGATGGACAGCACCGCAAACACCCCCTGCCGCTCAATTAAGCGGCTGGAGGTAAACCACTGGGTCAACAGTTCGATCAGGCCGAGCAAACCGCTAAAAATGCCGAGGAAAGCGGCGATTTCATCGATTTCTAACGTGGCCTCAAGCTGGGTGAGATATTCAAACTCGATGAGATACATCAAAATTTGCGCCAGCACAAAAAAGCTGAACAGCATCACCACGTACTGGCTGATTTTGTCACGCGATCGCTGGGCTTTGTGGGCGTCTTCCCCCGCTGCCGCCTGCCGCCTCAGTGAATCGGGAAACGCGTGCTCGTAGTTGCGGCTGATGATTAGCAGAATGCCTGCCCCCACCAGCATGATCAAAAATGACAGCAGCAGCACATTTTTCAGACCAACTAAGTTAACCAGCAGTAAGACCGAGAAGCCACTCAAGACATCGGCCACCAAATTGCCGCTGCTAATGAGGGGAAAGGTGCGTTTGATTTCGCGAATGTTGAAGAGCTGATTGGCCGTAATCGAAACGTTGAGATCGTTGAGCCCATAAATCGCCTCCATCCACAACCGCATGCCAAACACGGTCAAGGGCAGCAAGGCTTCCACATCGAGCCCCCAACGAAACAGGAGCACTGGAACGGCCATCACCACGGCGATGAGCACAATCACCCAGCGCAAGGGAAAAAATCGCTGCATCCACGAGTAGACGAAGCTCAGGCCAAACCCCACGACGGCGCTAAAAATATAGATCCATGGCAGCGAAGCGGCGCCATATTCATCCAAAAAGAGGGCTGCTGAGCTGACTTCCAGCCACAAGATCCCCATGGAGGTGGCGGTGTAGAAGGCAAACATCAATAAGGTGCGCTCGGCCTCGTTGGGCCGCAGGTTGATAATGCGCAGCAGCCGCTGTTGCCAAGCAGGAATTAGGGGAGATGCAATCCGACTCGATTTCATGGGTGAGGGAGAACTGTGAGCAGCGATCGCCCTAGTGACCATTGAGATGGCTATTTTTTCGGCGATAACAGCATCATCATATTCCGCCCTTCCCGCTTTGGCGCCTGTTGCATTTCGGCAAATTCTGCTAAATCACGAGCCATACGGCGCAATAGTTTTTCTGCCAAGTCAGAATGTTGAATCTCGCGGCCTCGAAACATGACCGTGGCTTTCACTTTGTCGCCAGATTTAAGGAACCGCTGAGCATTCTTAACGCGCACGTTGTCATCATGATCATCAATTTTGTAGCGCATCTTGACTTCCTTCACTTCGACGTGGTGCTGTCGCTTGCGGGCCTCTCGAGCCCGCTTTTCCTGCTCGAATTTGTATTTGCCGTAGTTGATAATGCGGCATACCGGTGGCGTAGCCTTATCGCTGACTCACACGAGGTCTAAGTCTTTGGCTTCGGCGATTTGTAGCGCTTCACGGGGTGAAATGATGCCGAGCTGAGCCCCGTCATCGCCAATCAGACGGCTCTCCGGAAAACGAATGTTCTCATTGATGGGGGAACGTTTCGCGGGTTGCGACTGCGCATGCTCAACTAGGAAATAGAGGTGAGGGCAAACGAGAAGCTCGAAATTTGATTTGGCGTAATCGGTCAATTGCGTTTTCCTCTGGGGGGAACAGCCCGCCGCTGGCTACGCAGCGTGATTGTGACACTGACTCTGGTGCCATCCAGGTTGGAGGCGAATTGCAGCCGCAGATGGCATCTTTGCGAAGGGCAAAAAATGTTTACATTTGACCGGCTGACAGTGCTCTGCGACCGCCATCTCGATACGCCAACCGAATGAGCCGATCGTGGGGTTGTCATCAGTGAGCCGCGCAATATTTGTAGCGCATCGGTTTCAGCCCCTAGCTGGTTGGGGCGCGGAGGCGATCATGCTGGCTCAATCAGCTAGGGGCAATGCACTGAGGGCTGCCGAACGCCCTACCGTCCCAGTTTCCCGCGTTTCCAGATCGCTCAAGATCACGGCCCCTGCTCGCCCCCCTGATTGCTGCCGCGCAGCTCATTGGCAAACCCCACCAGACGCTTAACAAAAGCCTGGCGTCAGGCTACGATCACGTCTTGCCCTACAAAAACTCCACCCCTGCCGGGACGGGAGGTGCTGCCGAGATTATGAAACACACACTGTCGGTTTTGGTTGAAGACGAAGCAGGCGTTTTGACGCGGATTGCTGGATTATTTGCCCGTCGGGGTTTTAACATCGAGAGCTTGGCGGTAGGACCCGCTGAGCAGATGGGCGTTTCTCGCATCACGATGGTGGTGCCAGGAGACGATCAGGTGATTGAACAGCTGACGAAACAGCTCTATAAGCTCATCAACGTTTTAAAGGTGCAGGACATTACCGAAGTGCCCTGTGTTGAGCGCGAGCTGATGCTGATTAAGGTGAATGCGACGAGCGCCAACCGGTCAGAAATTTTGGAGCTGGTACAAATCTTTCGGGCGCGCGTGGTGGATGTTTCGGAAGATTCTGTGACGATTGAAGTCGTGGGCGACCCCGGCAAAATGGTGGCGATCGTTCAGGTTCTGGGACGCTTTGGCCTGCGAGAGATTGCTCGTACGGGCAAGATTGCCCTCACCCGCGAGTCGGGCGTCAACACCGAATATCTCAAATCGCTACAGAGCAAGCTGCAGTAGTCGAGCGAATTTCAGCTCAAAGCCGGTTGGGTGAGGCCTTGAATTTGCTTTTGAGTCTCCGTAGTCAACCCCTTGCCCTGCACCAACACGTTGAACTGTCCTAACCCTAGGGGACTGATCAGCTGATGTAGCGCATCGCGGCGGTGTAAAGCTCGATTGAGGGTATCCCGGTCAGTGGCCTGCAGTTGGGCTAAGGCGTTGAGGCGATCGCCCAGCCCCAGCGCCATCAGAAATAGAGCTTGGGGCACCTGACCTAAGGTGATTAACCCGGACTGTTGGCCCTGGATTTGCAAGGCGGTGAAATCGACGTGGGCGGTGATGTCTTGCTGGCCAATGTTGACTAGCGGATCGTTGTGATGGGCGTGCTGGGTATAGCACTGTAGCGTGCCCTGCGATCGCGCTGGGCTGTAGTAGCGATCGGCCTCATAGCCATAGTCAATCGTCAGCAGGTAGCCGCGCTGCAGCTTGGCGGCCACTTGCTGCAGCCACCGGCGTGCCGCTAGATTGACCTCCGTGGTGAAGCCCGCTGCATAGGGCGGACCGGTGAGCTGAATGCCCACATCGTCAAAATAGGTGGCCAACTCGGGCGTCGAGAGGGCTGCCAGCACGGTTGTGAACGGTCGCTGTGGTTCGGCAGCCAGGGTGACATAGTGCTCTTGCAAGCCGCTGGCTGTCAGTGTGACGCGGTGTACCGGCAGGGCATCCACTAGCTCATTCGAAAAAATGCAGCCCGTGACTGATTCAGAGGGCAAATCGGTCAGGGCCCGCCACTGCAGGGAGAGGTGTGACTGCCAGCGGTCTAGACGCTGCTGCTGGGCCGCGCGGAGCGCCGGGGAGGTCTCAATCAGGGTGTAATGCAGGGCTGATAGGCAATCGGGATGGTGGGTGTGCAGATGTTGCAGGATGCTGTCGGCCATCAGCCCTTGGCCTGGCCCAACTTCTACCAGCTGCCAGGGGCACGGTTTGCCCAGCCGCTGCCACATATCGACAAACTGGTCAGCCAGCAGCTCGGCAAAATCACCACTCAGATGAGCGGATGTGACGAAGTCGCCCGCCTGACCAAGCTGTGACGTTTGGGCGGCATAGTAGCCCAACTGCGGGTGATAGAGGGCCAGTTCCATAAAGTTGGCAAAGGGCAGCCGACTGTGTGGGGCGCTGGCAATGCGATCGCGAATGACCGCACACAGTTCGGGAACACCGATTTGTACCTGCATGGGCGAAATCCTGTGTCCTACAGCTGGCTTTAAAGTTGCGGTAGCAGCGCCTGCACGTCAGGATGCTGGAAGAACGCTTGGGTATCGGCGATTAAGCGAGGCCCCCAGAGGTTCTCAATTAAAAACTCGATTTCGGCATAGCGGCTGTCTTTTTCTAACGCGGGAATCCCAATTTCTAAGGCGGCGGCTTCGTTGCCCTTGGCAAATTGAGCAACGGCGATCGCGAGTTCGGGTTCGGGCTCCATTGGGGCAATCGCTAGCGATTCTTCCCAGCGGGCAATCGCGTCGTCAACGGCCCCCTGCTCATACTGTACGAGGCCAATGTTGTTGACCGAAGGCCAAAATTCCGGGTCGATATCTACCGACTTTTGATACTGGGCGATCGCCGGTTCAAACTGGTCGAGCTTGAAATAGGTGTTGCCCAAGTCGAAGAGCGCCCCCGGATTATCCGGCTCTAGCGTTAAGCCCGACTCGAGAAAATCAGACGCTTTTTGGTACTCACCATTGCGAAAATGAGCCGTGCCCAAGGCGAACAACACCGATGAGTTATCTGCTTCCAGAGCTTTGGCGCGGTTGAGGGCCGCGATCGAGTCGTCAAACTCTTCAACCTGGAGGTAGAGAGTCCCGAGCAGCCCCCAGACGGCAGCGTTATCGGGCACCAGCTGAGCGGCCAACTGAGCCTGAGCCAGGGCGATGTCATATTGCTGGAGCTGAGCGAACTGAGCGGCCTCTTGAGCCAGTACCAACCCCTGTTCTTCTAGCCGTTCTGCGTCTAACGGTAGGACATAGGGCAAGAGGGCTTGGCCCATCACGGGGGGAGCCATTGTCCACAATCCGACTGCGGTTAAGGCAGAGAGTAAAGATGTCCGAATCAGCACGACAGATCCTTATGTTCGCTAGGGCACTTTTCATTAGCCAGCTTAGCTTACTCGACCCCCTGCGAATGACTCAACGAGTCGTGCCAGTTTCTACCGACGGCGGCGTGTCTGGTCGAGGGTGGCGAAATTATTCACCCTTAAACTGCAGCTAGGGTTTAAGGCCCAGGGTTGAGGGTTCAGGGTGGGCAACCGTCTCAGGATCGAGAGACTGCTGCCCGGTCGTACCTGTTCTTCGGGGTGGATGTAATACCAGTTCTACGAATTACAGCTACACAGACAAGTCGGCTTTCTCCCTCGGGGAGACGCGATGCGAACGACTCCGCTCAGCCGACGTTCCTTGAGCGGAGTCGAAAGGAAGATCTGTAGCCCAGTTTCAGAGAATTGGCATAACACCCCCCTTGATGTTTGCCTGCTCCCTGGCACTCCAACTGCAAATCAGAGGGTGAAATTGAGGCCGCAGCGTTTCCTGAAATCTAATCCAACAGCAGATTGGCAATGTGGGCGTAAATTTGCGTCAGCGGGTGGTCGGGAAATCGCAGGCTAAAAATATCACTGCTGCCGAGCTGAATCATTTCTTCGGTCAGCGGCAAAATCGAAGCCACGGGGACGCCATAGGTGGCTTCGACTTCAGATTTCAGGGCGGCGAAGTCAAAGGAAGATAGTGCCTTATTGACCATCAGCAGCATCTTAGGTACTTCTAGACGGCGCGCAATATCAACGGTCACCGCAGTGCCTTGAAAGTCTTGGCGATCGGGCCGCATAATCAGCAGCAGCACGTCGGAGATGGTGATGGATAGCAGCGTCTCTTCGTTCAGGCCAGGATGGGTGTCAATGAACAAAAAGTCTAGATTCAGCTGCTGGATCAATCCCTGAAAGCCATCGTTGAGTAGACCGACGTCGTAGCCTTCTCGCAGGACGCGGGCGATTTCTCCGGCTTTTAGGCTGGAGGGAATGAGGTAAATCGCGCTGCCTGCAGCACCTGTTTCATGGAGTACATGGCTGACGTCATAGGCGGCTTCTTCTACTGAACAGCGACCCCACAGATAATCGTTGAGGGCCAGATTCATATGGCTTTCATCGAAGCCAAACAGCACGTGAATGCCTGGAGACTGAATATCGGTATCAACGATGCCCACGCGCTTGCCGTGGCGGGCCACCGTCGCGGCTAAATTCGCCGTTGTATTCGATTTGCCGGTGCCTCCTCGAAAGGAGTGGACAGACACCACTTTGACCATATCTCTACCTTCCAGTGCAGTCGTGCCGCCGTAACTTCGCAGCTAATTTATTCATGACACAGCGACTCACGATTCTCAACAGCGATTAGACGTATTTATCTGCTGGGCTAGTGGCGATCATCGAGCTAGCCGCGATCGCGCCAATCAGCCGAGCCAAAGCATTCTGGTGCTGGGCTCAGATACCTGATAGCCCAAATGAAATACTTTTACGAGATAAGTGTATGAGAAAGCCCCTGCTTATCCCGGCAAAAGCCGCAAAAGCTTGATATCCTTTTTTAGCACGGTTGTCCCCCAAGCTTAGGGTTAATGTCGATATCAGCGGCCAATCACCCGTTATCTCGGTGACTAGCTGTAGGCCATAACGCCTGGCTCGATAGCGAAACTGCCTGCTGCCTGCCGGGTGTTGCGGTCATGCGGGCGGAACGGATTCACAATACTTTGCAAGGGCTTTCAAACACTTATTAGTCTCAGGAATCCGCAATCCCGTCGGCTTTAGCGTGACGACTGGGTGTCTCATCAGAGGTTGCCAGAGGGCGAGACGCCCGCCAGTTGCCTGCTCAAGATTGCTCTGAAAATAGCGTTACCAGAACTCCGAAAGTCCATCTCAGCAGGATTTTCATCGTTGGGGGTTGTCGCAACAGCGTCATGGGCGATTGATACTCACAAAAGAGGATGGTGACGGCATTCAGCCGCTGGAATGATTGCTTGACTGTCACTGTTCGGCCTGCGTCAGCCAATGCTTTCTTGCGTTTGCCACAAGTTTGAAGGCAGCTGCCAGTTTCTGCTCTATCCTTGATTCTTTATGGCGAGTGCTCTAAAACAGGAATCAACTCTTTGGGCATTGTAGGTTTAACACTGGGTTGCCCGAGTTTTGGCTAACTATCTACCTTTATGCTGACGAGTGTTGATCGATTATTGTTTGTGCGGGGTGTCCCGATCTTTAAGGAGCTCAGGGATGACTTTTTGGTCAGACTCGCCTCCATTATGGATGAGCTGTCCTTTCCTGAGCGTCACACGATTTTTACGGAAGGTCAGGAAGGTCGCGCCCTGTACATCGTAGTGTCGGGGCGAGTCAGCGTTCACTTGCGGCAACAAGAACTCGCTCAACTCGAAGAGGGCGCTTGCTTTGGTGAGATGTCGCTGTTTGATGCTGAACCTCGCTCAGCGTCGGTCACTACGCTAGATGCTTGTGATTGCCTGATGCTGACCCAACAGCAGTTGTATGAGGCGATCGACGAAACGCCTGGGATTGCGATTAATATTATTCGCCTGCTGTCTCGTCGCATTCGTGAGCTCAATAATGAACTCAACGAACGCCAGCAAGAGGTCAAAGATCTGTCTCGGCAAAACAATTTGGCGTACACCGCCGATGTGCAGCGATCGCCTCTGACCACACCGCGTCAACGCTTAGCGCTGGAAGACGGCAGCCCCGGCCCGCTCGAAGAAAACGGTAGTTTCCCCTATGGCAGTTTTCCTTATTAGGGCGATCGCGCTGGCGGAGATTGCTCATCAAGGCGATGCCCGTAGGGATAGTTGTGACCGATGTCGATACTGACGAACGGATGATGACTTGCTGAACCCGCCTGACAGGAACGGGGGTTCTTCTCCGCAATTGCCTTAATCCTGGGATTAAGAGCCCGGTGGAGGGCTGTGTGCATCGTCTTCATCTCCCTGTGCTACCAGCGTCTCGACTTTCACCGCTGCCCTGAGTCCAGTACAAGAAAAGCAATCCCTCACGTTTAAATCACGATGAATTTGTCTCAGCGTCTCTGGCAACAAAATCAAGATCTGGCCCGTGCCTCCCTCGAACATCCTTTTGTGCAGGGCATCTACGACGGCACCCTACCGAAGGCAAAGTTTGCCTACTACGTTGGGCAAGACGCCTTCTTTTTAGAATCCTTTGCGCGTGCCTACAGCATTGCGGCAGCGAAGGCCCCTGACTGGCAGGGGTTTGCGGTTTTTCATGAGTTGGCCAATGGTGTGCTCGAAGAACTCAAGCTGCATCAAGCCTATGCCAAGACTTGGGGTGTCTCGTTGAGCGACGTGCAGCCCGGCAGCACCACCCGGCGGTATACCGACTTTTTGCTGGCGATCGCCTGGGGGCAAGAGATGGGGGTGACAGCAGCGGCGATGTCGCCCTGTATGCGACTGTATGCCCATATCGGTCAGGCGTTGGCCAGTCGAGGCATTTTAGAGAATGCCTACAGCGACTGGGTGCGCACCTACAGCGGTGACGACTTTGCCCCGTTGGTGACTCAGCTCGAAACCCTGGTTGATCGGCACAGCACTGACAGTCCCCTGGTGGCGGAGACGTTTCGCTATGCCATGCTTTGCGAACGCGACTTTTTTGAGGCCGCTTGGCAAGGGGAGTAGCGGCGTATACCCAGACTGATTGCTCGACTCCCATTGGGAGTTTCGTCATGCTGGGGAGCCAGGGTTCGATTACTCAAGAATAGGGTTATTGACTTATGCCTTAGTACAGCGCCTGCATCAGACGCTTGCGATAGGTTTGGGTCAGGGGATGCTCGTCACCTAAGAGGCCAAACAGTGTCAGCAGAGCCTTACGACCGCCGTCATTGCGATATTTGCGATCGCTCTGCACGAGCGCCAAGAATTGTTCCAGCGCTGTTTCATACTCTTCGGCGATGGCCGCCTGGGCCCCAGCAAGATATTGCTGATCAGCGGGGGTGGTCGGCGTGAGTTCGGCGATCGTCTGATGAAAATCCATTAGCGATCGCACCGCCGTTGCCTGGGCCCCGTGAGGACGCTGCAGCGGATCGATTTGATCTAACAGACTGGTGGCGGTGGTGAGTTCGCCCTGCTTGAGATAGAACTGAGCCGCTTCTAGTAACAGGGCCGGGCGATCGGGATATTGGGCCAGGAGGGTGGTGTATTGTGCGCCTAGCTGCTGGCGATCGCCCGAGGCGCGGATCGTCTCTAATTGAGCCATGGCCTCGTCAAACGCCGAACTCAAATTGAGCTGCTCTAACAACGTGCGGATTTGGGGCTCTTCTAACATGCCGACGAAGCCGTTATACAGCTGACCCTGCAGGGCGACTCTGACATCGGGCACGCCTTCGACCTGATAGATCCGCGCTAGTTCGGGATTTTGATCAATATCGACGGCGGCTAAGACAAAGTCATACTCGGTCGTCAGCTTTTCTAAAACGGGTTTGAGCATTTTGCAGGGCCCACACCACTGCGCAAAAAAATCGACCACTACTGGGGTCTGATAGGAGCGGGCCAGCACCTCTTCTTCGAAGGTGGGGCTAGTGACTTCAACGATGGCTCCCATAGTCTGGCTCCTGATGCCTATTTGCCAATAACGAACAACTCATAGAGTGATAGCAGCACCTCGATCACAATCAAGATCACGACATACCACTCTAGCCTGAGACCGGTGTTTTGCTGTTGAATATCGAGAGCCGTTTCAGCCGTGCGTGAGACCAAGTCGAGCTTGCGTTCTAAGGCCAAATGCCGTTCGCGGATCTCGTACTCATCTTCAATGCGGGCGTAAAAGCGATCTAGATCCGGATACTCCCACAATAGTTCAGGCTTATCGACGATTTCTACCCGACCAACAATCTTGTGTTGAATGAGCAAACAGTTGCCGATTTGCTTCAGCAGGATTTTGGCGCCGCGCCGGTTAAACTTTTGATCTTGCAAGCTCGTGGCAAAGGGTTCTATCAGGTCAAATACTTGGGCTGACTCGGCTTCGTACTCTGCTAAGACCACACTTTTAGCCAGCACATCGGCCACCAACTGCAAAATCGGCACCGTAAACTGCGATAGCAAAATGACAGTGTCCTCAACCTTGCCTTCGTTAATCGGAGCAAGACGAATTAAGACTTCTTCGGTCTCGGGTTCCGCAAAGGGATTTACAATCAAATCCTGCAGATCTGTCAAAAATTGGCCGGTTTCGGCGTTGGATAAGCCAAATAAGACGGCGACACCATAGTCAAATAGAACGATGCAGCTGTGATCACCGTTGGCGACAGTGAGCGGCTCTAAGGCCAGCGGTGAGGTTGGGGTCAGCGGCTTGAGGTCAATCTTTTGGCCCACAAAATAGGCACAGACGTGAACCGTGTCAATCTCGGCAAAAAGAACAGACATCTGTAATTTAGGGTGTGAAATATGTATGGATAATAAGCCCTGGGGCTGATCGAGGGCGGTTTCCTACACACACTCATGGGCTCACTCAAAACGCTGGCAACTGAACCATTTAGGACGCATAAAGGTATGGAACGCATCCTGTTTATCCTCGGCATTTTGGAAGACGAAGATGTCGATTGGTTGGTCAGCGCCGGCAACCGCTACGAGCTTGCCGGGGGTGAGGTGCTAATTCAGGAAGGGAGTACGATCGCGGCGATTTACCTGATTCTGGCAGGGCAGTTTGTGGTTTCGATTGAGCGATCGCACGATACCGCCATTGCCCGCCTGTCGAGTGGCGAAGTCGTCGGTGAGATGTCTTTTGTCGATCATCTGCCACCGTCGGCCACGGTCACTGCTGTCGAACCCTCAGTGGTGCTGGCGATTCGGCGTGACCTGTTAGAGCAAAAACTGGCGCAAGATGTTGGGTTTGCCAAACGGTGGTATCAGGCTTTAGCGACGTTGCTATCGATTCGCCTGCGAGGCACCGTAGAACATTTAGAGGCCGAATTTTGGGAACCCACGACCTTGAATCAAAATCTCTTTTCAGACGACATGGCCGACAATATGAAACTCGGCGGCATTCGCTTTGATTGGCTGATGCGGCGACTACGAGATACTGACGTACCAACCTGGGATACCTAGAGGCATACCCTGTGGTAAGGACAAGACTCCACAGCCTGCGGCGGTCAGAACGCTCTATGGATGTTGGTCAGCATGACTTCAGCCCCTAGCCGCTTGCACAGAGCGGGTGTAGTTATGTTTGAACTGTTAGTTTTTAGCCGTTAATTGATGACGTGCCCTCAAGCTGACGTGATCTGACTCACCTATTCACTGCCCCCTTTGTGAATAGATAGGTAGGCGGTCAACGTCTGGGGTGGTCTAGTCAGCATCAGCCAGAAATTTAGAAATTGTTGCGGAATTTGGTTGACACAGTGGAATAGCTGTTCATCAGCTGAGTTCTGCTAAATCAGGGGAATCATAAAAGAGCGGTATCGCCGATAGGGTGAGCATAACTTTAATGTTTACCGAGTAGGCTGATAATTTGATGTAATGGTAAGGTTACAAGACTTGATTGGCACGGCCATCAAGGTTTAAAGCATTGAATTGATGGTTGTCACACGTGGTAGGAAGAGGCGTCGAGCATGTCTCCAGAATCTCAGCTCAGTAACATCTTTATTGTTGAAGACAGCAAAGGACGACGCGAAATCATCCTCGATGGCTCTGTGTATTCCATCGGACGTGATCCTAAGTGTGACATTCGTCTGTCTTCCCAGTTTGTGTCTCGTCATCATGCCACCTTGGTACAGCTTCCCAAAGACGACAACACTTTTTATTATCGGATTGTTGACGGCAACCTCAAAGGTAAGCCCAGCGCTAATGGCATGTTGATTAATGGCCGCAAAGTCGCTGCCCATGACCTCAAAAATGAGGATGAAATTGTGTTTGGGCCGCAAGCTCGGGCGATTTACTATCAGCTGCGACGCGATGCGACATCACCCATGCCGCCCGATGAATTTGATATCACCCTAATCAGCCCCAATATGGTTGATGAGCTGGAAGAAGAACTCGAAGACGGCTCTGCTGAGTAGGGAGTTCGTAAAAAGTTGGGAGCCGATGTCGTTCGCAACTAGGACGAGTCGGGTTTGCCGGTATTCAGTGGTCAAAAATCCGGTTGAAAGCGCTCAGGAGACAACGGGGCTCAATGTTTGAATGTCGCGTGCTCGTTGAGTGCTGCGATCGCCCAGCGAATGACCATTATTTTCCTGCTCACATCATCAGCTTTGATGCGAGTTAAACCAGCTGAGGAGCCAGCGCGGTCATGGCACTCAGGGCAGAGTGTAAGCACGGAAACTCAGGCCAGCTGAGCGATTAAACCCATAAATTTTCTGAAGCTTCTGATTAAGTTGCCCCGAAACCGGACGGCGGCGGTCACACTGTAGGGAAAGTTATTGCCCCTGGGCAGGAGTTCCATGGTTCGTCAGATTCGTTTCGTTCAATTCTTAGCGCTATGTCTGCTAGGAATCTTTCTCACTGCTGTGTTGGCTTTGGCGACCGGAACAAGCATCAGCCATCGAGCCTATGCCCAGAGCGAGGAAGCTCCGATCGAAGCGGTTGAGATGGACGGCCCCACAGCGCTGGAGGATGATGCGGCCGCATCACTGCAGCCCTTTGAAACCTTGACGGAAAATCTCGAAGTTCAAACGGGACTTTTCACGCTGTATAGCGATGTCGAAAAAGGTAAAGCTTATCTGGCGATCGCACCAGCGCAGCTGAATCGTAACTTTTTGCTGACCGCCACGTTGGAATCAGGCGTGGGCGAAGCCGGTCTGTTTCGCGGCTGGCCCATCAACGATTTGCTTATCCAGTTTCGCCCCATGGCGGGCGATCGCCTGCAAGTCGTCGTGCCCAATACCTACATTCGCAATCCTGGCGGTGAGGGCTGGCAGCAGCGCCTGCAGGATAGTTCGTTCAGCGATTCCATTATTTTTGCGATCGATGTAGTCAGCATCGATCCCACCACGCAGGCCCAGCTGATCGATCTGTCTAACCTGATCATGGATCGAGATTTGGCCAACCTGACGCAGTCTTTGAGCTGGGTGCTAGGGGGCTATAGCCGCAATCCCGAACTCTCGCGCCTCGATGCCCTGTCGATGTTTCCCAACAATTTGGAAATTGGCTCGATGGTGGCCTTTTCCGGCGGGGGCATTCCGGGTGATCCGCTAGCGGGGCTGTTTGGGTTAGTGCTAGATGGCATCCCCGACAGTCGCGGATTCTCGCTAGACGTGCATTACGGGCTGTCGGCGCTACCGGCTAGCAATGGCTTTGAACCCCGCCCGGCAGATGAGCGCGTGGGCTATTTTCCCACGGTGTTTCGCGCGCCGGTGCAGTCAGAACGCAACGACTCGTTTGTGCGCTACATCAATCGCTGGCACCTAGAGAAACAAGATCCCCACGCGGCGATGTCGCCCCCGAAGGCGCCCATTGTTTTTTGGGTCGAAAACACCGTGCCTCCGGCATATCGCGAGTCGCTGACTAAAGGGATCTTGCTGTGGAATGAGGCCTTCGCCGCTGCTGGCTTTGAAAATGCGATTGAAGCTCGGCAGATGCCCGACAACGCGGATTGGGATGCGTCTGACGTGCGTTATAACGTGGTGCGGTGGTCAGACTCGCTCAATATGTGGGCGTTGGGCTTTGGCCCCTCGCGGGTGAATCCGCTGACGGGGGAAATTTTAGACGCCGACGTGATTTTGGATGCCAATGTGGTGCGCGTGCTGCGGCAGCAGTATCAGTCACAGGGGCTCGATGCTTTGCCCGAAGCCGAATTTTATATGCAGCTCTGTGGTCAGCGATCACAAGCGTGGTACCTACAGTGGGCGGCACTACAGCGCGGGGGCGAAGCTGGGCTCGAGCAGGCGCAAGCGATGACAGCCCCGCCGCTGTCAGAGCGCCTGACCGATGATCAGTGTGCGGGCTATCTCAGCGGTCAACAGCATGCCTTTGGGGCCTTAGCGCTGGCGACTTTGTCGGGCGCTAACTTTTCGAGCGAGCAGCTCGATAGCTACATTCAGCAATATCTGGTGGCGCTGACAGCGCATGAGATTGGGCATACCCTGGGGCTGCGCCACAACTTTGCCGGTAGCCGCCTGCTGTCTCCGAGTGACCTAAACGATCCCGCCATCACTCAGACGCAGGGTCTGGTGAGTTCGGTTATGGATTACTTTCCGCCTAATATTGCCCCGGCGGGCACGCCTCAAGGCGACTATTTTCCGACTCGGCTCGGTCCCTACGATCTCTGGGCGATCGAATATGGCTATCGTCAAGCGCCCCCCTCGCCCCTGCGACGCGCAGAGCAGCAGATGCTCAGTGGCATTCTGCGGCGCAGCACCGAGCCCGCGTTGATCTACGCCACTGATGAAGACATCTTTGACTTCATTGATCCGGAATCGCGCGCCTGGGATCTCAGCAATGACCCGATGCAATATGCCAAATGGCAGTTGGATAACGCCCAGGCCGTTTGGGATCGTCTAAATCGTCTCTCGGTCGCCCCCGGTGAAGGCTATGGCAGTTTGCGCCGTCGGGTCGACCTGGTGTTCGGCTACTTTTTCAACAATACGCTCACGCTGACTGACTACATCGGCGGGCAGAGCTTCCGCCGATTAAACCCGTGGGAAAATCGCGATCGCACCCCTTTTGAACCGATCTCGGCGGCGAAACAACGCGAGGCGTTGGTGGCGCTCAAAGAACAGGTGTTTGCTGCCGATGCCTTTGAGTTTTCGTCACGGCTCATTAACCAGTTGGCCCCTGATCGCTGGCGGCATTGGGGCGTGTCACTGACCCGCTACCCGCTTGACTATCCAATTTATGAGCGAGTGTTGGGCATTCAAAGCCTCGCTCTGAGCGACCTCTTTTTATCTGATCGCCTAGCTCGCGTGCGCGATGTGGAGTTTAAGACTGAAGCCGAAGATGTGCTCACCCTGGCCGAACTCTACGAATCGCTCTATCAAAGCGTCTGGTCTGAAGTCACCACGGCAGAGGATGCCCCAGCGGTGTCGAGTCTGCGGCGTGGGCTGCAGCGGCATCATCTGAATATCTTGTCGAATCTGGTGCTACGGCGCACGTTTGCCGATGCGCTGTTATCCCAAAGCTTTAATGAGTTTGTGGCGACGCTCTCGACGCTAGGTGCCCCAGAAGATGCCCGCGTCTTGGCCCGCTATCAGCTGCGGCAAATGGAGCAGGATGTGACCGATACGCTCTCGCAGTATGGCGGCCGCATGGAAGTCACCACCCAAGCGCACCTCGAAGATACCCGCGATCGCATTGCACGAGTTTTGTCGGCGCCGCTGTTGGGGCTCTAGTTGGGGGGTGGCATGGCCAACACCTGATCCTTAAGCTGGTTGCGTTGGCTGTATAACCTTGAGAGTGATGCCCACATCAGACATCACTCCTGAAACAAGCGCGGCGTAACCGCGATCTAGCCTTTGCGAGTGGGCATGCCGGTATAGGGTTGTACCCCCGTCGCCGGATAGTCGTCATGGGCGGGGGCAAAGAGTTCTAACACTGCTTGCGCCAGCTCGCCAAAAAAGCCCGGCTTTTCCTGAATGACTGGAACCGCCTTGGTCATATCGTCTTCTGAAAATTCGTAGCCCTGTTGCTTGGCCAAATCGATCACTTCCGCCTTTTGATCCGCCGCTTTGACTTGTTCAGAGAGGGCCGAACTATCCGCAGCCTGCTTAAGGAAATCGAGCGCTTTTTCTTTAGACATCAGTAAATTTAAAGTGCGACTATCTTTTTAGTCTCCATCAGCTCATTACGAACCGCCTTAAAACGCAATAGACCCTTGCAAATCTTGAAACGCCGCAACACAACACAGCCGGAACCGCGTTTCAGCGATCCCGGCTGTGTTCTGATGGGATGTTTGGTGCGATCACCTGCGGCACCGACATGATCGATGGGACTGGCAGCGGCGATCGCGGAGCCTTACGCCATCAGCTCTTTGACTTTGGCCATGATGCCGCTGGGATCAATGCCCTGATGGGGGAACTGCTCCCATAGCCCCCCACAGCCCTCTTCGTGGGTGCCGAGGAAGGCAAACTTCGGCGTGTAGCCCCGCTCCAACAGCCAGGAACCAAAGCGGCTGCCTAGGCCGGTGCGGCGGTTAAAAGATTCCGTGACGAGCACGAAGGGCGCTTTGCCCACTTTCGCCATCATGTCTTCGTCAATCACGTTTAGCGTGGCCTTGTTGATCAGGCCGACTTCAATGCCTTCCTGCTTCAAGCGTTCCACGGCGTCCAACGCTCGATAAATCGAGTCGCCAAAGGTGACAATATAGCCCGCCGACCCTTCGCGAATCACCTCGTCTTTACCAGGGGTAAAGGTGTAGTCGCCACCAAATAGGTCATTGCCATCGGTATCGAGCACCATCGGTACTTTAGAGCGAGTCGAGAAGATAAACCGCATCCCCGAATCGTTAAACACCGCTTTCACCACCGCCTTCATTTGATTGGCATCAGCGGGGAAGTAAAGACGAGTTTCGTAGCTGTCATCCAGCCCGTTGTCGGCAAACATGTTGTTAATGCCAAAGTGACAGGTGTTGTCGGCCATGTCATCAATGCCCGCATGGGAAAAGTGACAGAGCAGGTTGGAGTAATTCAGCCGGGCCATGGTGATCTCAGAAATACACATTTCTAAGAAGGCGCTAAAGGTGGCAAAAATGCCCTGCTTCCCTTTTTCCATGCCGAAACCGGCAGCGGCTGAGAGGTTGCCCCGCTCTTGAATGCCGCCACTAATAAAGATTTCGGGGTGGGCTTTGCGAATTTGGGCCAATCCACAAGAGCCTTCCAGATCGCTATCGACGACGAGCACGCTCTCTTTGCGCGTCGTTTCATCCAGGCCGCTCAGCACTTCGACGACGGCGTCACCAAAGACGTTGCGGTTCGACCCCAGTTTGTCGGAGGAGCCCAAGAATTCGTAGGTGTTTTTCGGCTTCTCGATGCCTTTGAGGAACGCCACAGCTTCACTGTGACCTTTGGCTTCCAGGTACTTCAAGGCCGCATCAACGGGGATCACATCATGGCCGTGGGTGCTGCCTTCGATACCGTCGATGCCGACAGCCATGGCCCGCTTGTTGACGATCGCGATCGGGCCAGGGGTATTAATGGCCTTGCAGATATTGGCGTAGAGGCCATCCAGGTCTTCGCCATCGCCCTCAAGCACGGTGAGCCCGTGACCTTCGAGGGTCTGTTTGACGCTGTAGCCGCCCATGTATTGCGAAGGGTGACCGGCGATGGTGACGTCGTTATCGTCGATCAGCAGCTTAATGTTGATGTGATTTGCGACTGCCAGCCGCGCGGCCTCCGCATCGTCGCCCTCTTGCTGAGCGCCATCAGAGCCGAGACAAAACACCGTCTTACCAGGATTCGCCAGCGCCACACCATTGGCATAGGGCCACATGTGCCCCAATCGACCCGAACTGAACTTCACGCCTGGCGTCAGCCCCAACTCGGGGTGCCCCGGTAACCCTTCATGGGCGGCCCGATACAGCATCAGTTTCTCGGCGGGCAGATCCCCGTTCAAGGTGGCCATCAAATACTGCGTGGCGACGCGGTGTCCGGCTTCGTCAAAGAAAGTGGGGACAAACGCAGCTTCATTACCCCGAAACAGGGCGTCCAAAATCATCACTTCGGGCACGGTGTCGTAGGGGCCGCCCGTGTGACCCCCGACGCCTCGGGCGGCACCGGTCGCGGTGAAAAAGACGATCGCATCGCGGCACAATTCGACGTTGGCTTGGAGGGCGGCACGCTGCTCGTCGGTCAGGGTCGGCACGGCGGGATCAAGGGTAAGGCGTTTATAAGCGCTGAGATCAATAGGGAATTTTGTCATGGTGGCGAACCTGGGTGAACTACGGTAAAAAAGTCTGCTGGGCGGGTGAGGCGATCCTTATCCTTTCATATTCGAGTCGGTCTATTAAGAAAACATTACTATTTACCGTATTAATCTAGAGCGATCGCGTCCCTCCGTCCATCAAGAGCCGGTTAAAAAAACGCGAGGGGGGCCAAATTAGAACCAATGACGAATCGGCTGTCCCACGTCAAGCAGTTCGGATACGGTGACAAACCGATAGCCCTCGGCCTGATACTTATCTAAAATTTGCTGCACCAAAATGACGGTGTTGCTGCGATCGGCGCCCTCTGATTCGCCGTCGCCGTCGTGCATGAGAATAATCGCGCCGTTGGCAAATTTGGGCGCTAGCAGCTCCATCATGACGTCGGGCTCTTCGGGTTTCCAGTCGTTCATCTGCACCGTCCACAAGACGTTGGCCCGCTGCTGCTGTTTAAGGATGTGGGGTAACACAAACAAGCTGTGGCCGTAGGGCGAACGAAAGGGAATCGGCGCGGTGTAGTTGAGGTCGCGCAGTAGGCGATCGGTGGAGTCGAGTTCTTCGCGAATGGCGGCAGGCGACATCATCCGCAGGCTGGGATGGCTCCAGGTGTGGTTGCCGATTTCGTGGCCTTGGGCCATGAGGGTCTGCACAACTTCGGGATGCTGCTCCACATGGCGGCCCATGACAAAAAAGGTGCCCTTGGCTCCGGCGTCTTGCAGAATCTCGCCGATCGCAGCGCTGTAGCGCGGGTCGGGGCCATCATCAAAGGTCAGAGCGACGACTTTTTCGGTGGTCTGCACCTTAAAGAAAGCATCACCAAACATCCAAGAGGCGAGGTAGCGATTGGGCCACAGGGTGTTGCTAAACAGGATGATTAAGGCTGCGATCGCCCCCGCTAATGCCACATATCGGCCCCAGCGGAAGCGCGATCGGGGCTTGGGCACAGGGGGGAGTGAGTCGATAGTGGGCTGCATCAATTTAGACAAGGATTCCGTAACCGTAACCTTCGTATTGAAGCATCAAAGTTGATGAACGTGTTGAAAGCTGGCTTGATTACTCTCGACTTTTTTGATTGGCAAATCAGGCTGTTGTCAATGTCATAGCTATCCGTACTCTCTTGTCATCACTGAGTGTTCGGTTTTACGACCAAGGCTAAAATTATGAGGACATTCCCCTACCCCCAACGCAATGCTTCAGCAACCCTACGTTTCTCGCCCAGAAGCAGAAGACTTTTTGAAGGAACTCCAGGCTGCTTTGACAACGCCTGTCGAAAGTCCAGTCTTATTTCATGTCTGGGGCATTGGTGGCGTTGGGAAATCGACGTTACTTAAAAAGATCGTTCAAGACTTCACCACAGCCGCGATTCCTCTCGTCGCCGATAGTCCAATCGCTTTTGGATTCACTGAAGGCATCGACACGCCCGTAGACTTGATGCAAAAACTGCATGGATTGCTAAAAAATCAGTTCTTAAATCCATCTTTTTTTGGCCGTGGATTTGCTAATCAGCGCGACCCATTTTTAGACCGCTACACCCAATACTTTGATGCGATTCATCAACTACAGCGAGAAGCGCCTGACGGCAAGGGCGGTGTCAGCCCGGAACAGCTCGGTACTGTGAAACAGCTGCTTCAAGGGCTGGCACAGGTTGGTGGGGCTGCTGCCACTGCCACCGGCAATCCGATAGTTGGAGGAGCTTTAATGACTGCCAGCAAAGGGACTGATGCCGTTGTGGATGGGGCGACCTTAGCCCTTTCTGAAAAAGACCGCATTCAGAGTTTGGTGCAAGCTCATCGGGCGACTCGTGAAAAACGTGACCTGCAAGAACTTTTGCTAAACCCTTTGCCTCGACTAACGGAGGCGTTTGTCGCTAGCCTCGGCCAGTGGTCTGAGCAGAAGCCCATCATCTTAATGTTGGATACCTATGAAAAAGCCGACCTCGCGACCATCGATACCTGGCTGTGGCAAAGTTTGCTGAGTAATACTAATCTGCAGCAATATCCTATTCGAGTCGTCGTTGCCGGACGCTATCACCTGCTGAGACGTCAGGAATGGGCGACCCTTCAACAAAATCGAGCATGCGTGAAGTGTTATGGGCCAGAGAAGTTCACGCCTGAACAAACTCAGGAATACCTGGCAGAAATTGATATCACAGACCCCGCAACGGTACAGCGGATCTATCAAGTCACCAAAGGCTGGCCGTATTACCTGAATAAAATTCGCGAGACGCCCCAAGCGATCACCTTGAATTCGCTGACCCAAGATTTAGCGACGTTTTTGGTAAATCATCTGTCCCCTGAGATGCAGGAGAAGGCGAAACAGTTAGCTCAAACAGCGGCTTGCTGCCGTTGGTTTGATGCCACCCTGATTGAATCGCTCGCTCAGCAGCTGCAGATCTCGCCTCCTACTTTTCGCAATCGCTCAGCGCAAACTCAGACGGCCTGTTTTGCCTGGCTTAAAGAGCAAACCTTTGTAGAGCCGACGGCAAAGGGGCGATTACGGGTGGATGATGTTGCCCGTGATGTTTTCCGAGCCTCGCTCTGGCAGGAAAATCAGCCGATGTTTGAACGTGCCCACGATTTACTGGCGCGATACTTTAAAGCAAAATCTGATCAGGTCGTCCCTGCTAGCACCGCCACCTCGGAAAAATATGAAAATCCCGACTGGCGAGAATTGCGAGCTGAGTATCTTTATTATTTGCTATTCACTCAACAGCCGACATCCCATAATACCTGGCTAAGCCATTTGTTAGAAGCCACTTACCTCCGGCAAGCCCTGTTGGTGCAATTGCCTCTGCAAGCAGTAATGGCAGAATCTGACTTGGCTGAGCATCCTCACCTGAGATATCCCATTCGTCAGTTCCTGATCACGATTCGTCCTGCTATTGAATACGGTTGGGCTGTTTTAGAGGAAGACCCCATTGATTACGATTACAATGCCACCCACTTCGATTTAACCAAACCTAAAATAGATCGTGCGATTACTGCATGTTTAAATGATGGTGAGGATTTTAAGGGACTTGCTCAATTTGTGGCTGCGTACTATCAGAGCAAACGATGTTCAGCTAATCAAAAAAAAGACCGTTTGCAAGCAGCCAAAAACAAAGTCACCTCTCTGAAAGAGAGGGAGCCCTCAGGTTTGATCGCTGATATCTATCTTTACAAGCTGGGTAGCTCTTTTTATGTTGCGAACTTGCTTGAAGAGACTGTTGCTTGCTGCGACGCCGCCTTAACGATTAAACCCGACAAGCACGAAGCGCTCTACAACAAAGGTGTGGCGCTATTGGCCTTAGACCGCAAAAAGGAAGCGATCGCGGCCTATGATGCGTCGTTAGCGCTCAACCTCGACAAATACGAAGCGCTCTACAACAAAGGGCTTGTGCTGGCTAACTTAGGGCGATACGAGGAGGCGATCACGGCCTATGATGCGTCGTTAGCGCTCAACCCCGACGACTATGGAGTGCTCAACAACAAAGGCTGTGTACTAGATAAATTGGGTTGCTATGAGGAAGCGATCGCGGCCTATGACGCGGCCCTCGCGCTCCAACCGGACGCCCACGCAGCGCTCAACAACAAAGGCATTGCGCTGGGTAACTTAGGTCGATATGAAGAAGAGATTGCGGCCTATGACGCGGCCTTAGCGGTCAAACCCGACAAAGATGTAGCACTCTGCAACAAAGGCATTGCGCTGGGTAACTTAGACCGATATGAGGAGGCGATCGCGGCCTA
>ERZ1740060.183-NODE-183-length-48324-cov-5.287990_pt1 | contig 48324 bp, 52 predicted proteins | sample MGYA00581743_ERZ1740060 | MGnify/ENA primary metagenome ERZ1740060 (study PRJEB43018, sample SAMN04849235) | marine metagenome | isolation source: floating plastic debris | place: Pacific Ocean | collected 2008-08-27 | study: EMG produced TPA metagenomics assembly... | reverse complement strand
AGGCGGTCGCGTCGTGTGGAGCGCACGGGATACTGTGAGCCTGACCCGCAACGGCTTTGCCGGAAATCCGGTGGGGTTTCGCTGTGTGAAGATGGTCGCGGAGGCAGCGGCGTCTCTTCCGCTGGTTCTACAGGATGAAACAACGCGCTACACGTCTCACCCTGTCATTGACCTGCTGCGCGCGCCGAACCCGGCACAGGGACGGGCGGAACTTCTTGAGGCGCTTTTTGGTCAGTTGCTGCTCACTGGAAATGCCTATTTGGAAGCGGTTGGCGGTACCGCAGGACAGCTGCCCCTCGAACTTCATGTTCTGCGGTCAGACCGTATGAGCATTGTGCCGGGCGCGGATGGATGGCCCGTGGCGTTTGAGTATGCCGTGGGCGGACGCAAACACCGTTTCAGTGCTGTCGATGGGCTGTCCTCTATTTGTCACATCAAGAGTTTCCACCCGCTTGATGATCATTACGGACTGTCGCCCCTTCAGGCTGCGGCGCAGTCAATTGATGTGCATAACAGCGCCTCGCGCTGGTCGAAGGCGCTGTTGGACAATGCCGCGCGCCCGAGTGGGGCCATCGTCTTTAAGGGCGCGGACGGGCAGGGCAGTTTGTCCAACGATCAGTACGATCGGTTGGTGGAGGAGATGGAAAGCCATCATCAAGGGGCGCGCAATGCGGGACGCCCGATGTTGCTGGAAGGTGGGCTGGATTGGAAACCCATGGGTTTCAGCCCTTCCGATATGGAATTTCAGAAATCAAAGGAAGCGGCATCGCGAGAGATCGCGCTGGCCTTCGGTGTGCCGCCGATGCTGCTCGGGATACCCGGTGATGCCACCTATGCCAATTATCAGGAGGCAAACCGCGCTTTTTATCGTCTTACGATCCTGCCGTTGGTTGCGCGCGTCGCGGCAAGTCTGGCCGATTGGCTGGCGGAGTTCAGCGGGGAGCAACTGGATTTGCGCCCGGATCTGGACCAGGTGTCCGCGCTTTCGGTGGAGCGCGACGCGCAATGGGCGCGTGTGTCCGCGGCGGACTTTCTCACCGATGTGGAAAAGCGAGCCCTTTTGGGATTGCCGGCGCTTGAGGCTGAGGCATGACCGAAATCCTCGATTCCAATATCCCTCGTGAAACCTATGCGTCCTTTGACGGTACGCAGGCCATGTTTCGACATATGGAAAAGCGATTGACGTCGCTGGAATTGTCGATCGCCACTTTCGAGACCGAGCGTGCGGTGAGTGAGGAACGTCAGAAATTCATGGAAATGCGTTTCAACCATATCGACCGGCGGCTGGAAAAGATCGACGGACATATCTCCCGTCTGATCTGGGCGATCATCGCATCGATTGTAGGGGGGATCGTGCATGGTCTTCTGACCAATGGTTTGTTCGCGCCGTGACCTTTCAAGTCCACGATATCAGGAGATCTGACATGACGCCCGATGGCGATCTAGAGCGCAAATTCTGCCGGTTTGATGATAGTCTGTGTGTGACGGACGGCGTTGTCATCGAAGGCTATGCCAGCCGGTTTGGCGATGTGGACCGGGGTGGTGACATCGTTCAGCAGGGGGCCTATGCGGCCAGCCTTCGGCGGCTGAAAGCCGAAAACCGCCAGGTCAAGATGTTATGGCAGCATGATCCTGCGCAGCCAATCGGGGTCTGGGATGAGGTGCGCGAGGATGCGACCGGTCTATTTGTGAAGGGTCGGTTGCTGGATGGCGTGTCGAAGGCCCGGGAGGCGGCCACGTTGATTGCCGAAAAGGCGATTGACGGTCTGTCCATCGGATATCGGACGGTACGTGCGTCAAAGAATGACAAGGGCCAGCGGCTCTTGACGGAACTGGAGCTTTGGGAAGTGTCGCTGGTGACATTCCCGATGCTGTCCAGTGCGCGGGTTGCGGCGAAGCAAGATGGTCTTGTCCGCGACATGATCCGCGAAGTGGCGGCGGCGATTGAGACCGCACGTCAGGAGATGGCGGACATGTAGAGACCGCACCAACCCTCACCCCACAGGACCAATGAGATGAGCAACACCGAGACCAATTCTCGGCCCGGGGAAGACGTGTCTCCGGTGACCGAGGTGAAGACCGCCATCGCGGGTTTCATGAACGACTTCAGAGGCTTTCGGGCCGATATTCAACACCGGCTTCAACAACAGGAAGACAAGATGAGCATGATCGAACGCAAATCCTCCGGGCTGAGACGCCCTGTCCTGGCGCAGGTCGCCGAGACCAATGCCCCTCATCAGAAAGCATTTGATACCTATCTGCGCTCTGGCGACGATGATGCGTTGCGCGGCCTGCAGCTGGAAGGAAAGGCGTTGAACACGGCCGTTGCGGCGGAGGGTGGATACCTTGTTGATCCCGAAACGTCGGCAACAATCATGAGTGTCCTGAATTCTGCGGCGTCGATCCGGTCGATTGCCAATGTTGTTCAGGTGGACTCCACGTCATTTGACGTGTTGATCGATCATTCGGATGTCGAGCATGGCTGGGCTACGGAAAACGGAACGATCGCGGAGAGCGCTACGCCGTCGCTGGATCGTATCGCGATCCCGCTGCACGAGCTGAGCGCTTTGCCAAAGGCCTCGCAACGGTTGCTGGATGACAGTGCGTTTGACGTCGAGGCCTGGCTGGCAGGACGGATTGCCGACAAGTTCGCCCGGGCCGAGGCCGCCGCGTTTGTCACGGGCGATGGCGCGGATAAACCGACCGGTTTTCTGACGTACACGGCCGTTCCCAACGAGACGTGGGGCTGGGGGAACCTCGGCTATGTCGCCACGGGCGCGGAGGGCGCATTTTCGGGCGCTGACGCGATCATTGATCTCACCTATGCCCTGGGCGCGCGGTACCGGGCAAATGGCAGTTTCGTGATGAATTCCAAGACAGCGGGGGCTGTGCGCAAGCTCAAGGATGCGGATGGCCGGTTCCTGTGGTCGGACGGTCTGGCTGCCGGTGAACCTGCGCGTCTCATGGGGTATGCGGTGGTGATTGCCGAGGACATGCCGGATATCGGCACGGATGCCTATGCCATTGCCTTTGGCGATTTTACAGCTGGCTACACCGTGGCCGAGCGCCCGGATATGCGCATTCTGCGCGATCCGTTCTCCGCCAAACCTCATGTTCTCTTCTATGCCACCAAGCGCGTTGGAGGAGATGTGAGCGATTTCGCCGCGATCAAGCTGCTGAAATTCGGCCTTTCGTAAGAGAGCCGGTTGAACGGTGGCGTTACCGCCACCGTTTGCGGCGCACGGTGTTTCACACGCCCTGATTGTCCCTCCCAAAGGGCAGGTGGGATCCCGTGCGCCAAAACGACAGTGACTGCCGGGACTTCTGGAGAGACCCTATGATGCTAATCGACGAACCTGCCGGTCCGCTGGCCGCGTTACGGCTGGATGGATTCAAGGCGCATTTGCGTCTCGGGACAGGGTTTTCCGATGGTGATGTTCAGGATGTGGTGCTTGAAAGCTTCCTGCGGGCCGCAATCGCTGCAATTGAGGCGCGCACCGGAAAAATCCTGATAGAGCGTTTGCTGTCATGGACATTGACACGCTGGCGGGACGAGGCGGGACAAACCCTGCCGGTTGCCCCCGTCAAGCGGATCGTTTCGGTCAAGCTGCGCGACCGAGCCGATGATGAAGAGCTGATCGAGGCGTCCGCATACAGGTTGGAGGCTGACAACCAGCGCCCGGTTCTGCGTCCCAACACTGCCCGTCTGCCCGTTGTGCCGATGGGCGGCGTTGTGGAGATCACATTCGAGGCGGGGTTTGCCGTAGACTGGATCGGGTTGCCGAGTGATCTTGGTCATGCGGTCATTCTGTTGGCGGCGAGTTACTATGAGAACCGGGACGCGACCCAGCTCTCCGGCACAGCGATGCCGCACGCTGTTGCTGCGCTGATTGAACGTTACCGCACGGTCCGGCTTCTGGCGGGGGGACGGTCGTGATGTCCGAGATCAGGCTCACACGACCCTTGCAGCTTGAAGAGGCGCAGCGCGTCCCTGATGGGGCTGGCGGATTTGACACCAGCTGGGTGGTGCTGGGCACCCTATGGGCCGACGTGCAACTGCGTTCAGGACGCGAAGCAGAAGGTGAAACCGTAAATCTGTCCTCCACGCGCTATCGGATTTTCGTGCGTGCAGCGCCGGATGGTGCGCCGTCGCGACCCATTGCCGGACAGCGATTTCGCAATGGTGAGCGCGTTTTCAAGATCAATGCCGTCGCTGAAACCGACGGAACCGCCAGATTCCTGGTCTGCTATTGCGATGAGGAGGTGGTCAAATGAGTTACGGAACCGCTGCCGCGCTGCAGGAAGCTGTATATCAGCGCCTTGTCGCGGATCCGGTCCTGGACACGCTTGTGGACGGGGCGATCTACGACACGCTGCCGCAAGGCGCGCTGCCGCCCGTTTACGTGACATTGGGACCAGAGGAGGCGCGCGCGCGTTCGGATCGAACCGGTGGCGGCGCCTGGCACAGGTTCACGGTATCGGTCGTGACCGAAACCGCCGGATTCCACGCCGCCAAGACGGTCGCCGCGGCCGTGAGCGACGCTCTCGTCGACGCGCCACTTTTGCTCAACCGGGGAACTCTTTCCGGCCTGCATTTCTTTCGCGCCCGTGCCCAGCGGGAAGGTGCAGGCTCTTTGCGCCGGATCGACCTGATCTTTCGCGCCCGCTTGGACGACACAGACTAATCAATCAAGGTTTTGGAGAACAGACATGGCAGTGCAGAATGGTAAGGACCTGCTGGTCAAGATTGACCTGACCGGTGGGGGCAATTTTCAGACCGTCGCCGGATTGCGCGCGACACGGGTGAGCTTCAACGCCGAAAGCGTTGATGTGACAAGCCTTGAATCCGCAGGTGGATGGCGGGAACTGCTCGCTGGAGCCGGGGTCAAATCCGCCAGTATCAGTGGTTCGGGCATCTTCAGAGATGCGGCGAGCGATGAGCGCGTGCGCCAGATCTTCTTTGATGGCGACATGCCCGATTTTCAGGTGGTTATCCCGGATTTTGGTACGATCGAAGGCGCGTTTCAGGTCAGTTCGATTGATTATGCGGGCAATCATGACGGCGAAGCGACCTATGAGCTGTCATTGGCTTCCGCAGGCCAACTCAACTTTACCGCCCTGTGATCGAGGCGGGTTGATGGCCAATCCATATGCAGGTGAGGTGGCGCTGGTCATCGATGGTGAGCGGCACAAACTTAAGCTCACGCTGGGTGCGTTGGCGGAGCTGGAAGCCGAACTGGATACCGGAAACCTTGTGCAGCTTGTGGAGCGCTTCGAAGGCGGTGCGTTTTCCACGCGCGATGTTCTGGCGCTGATCGTCGCCGGGCTCAGGGGCGGTGGCTGGCGTGGTGCGGCAAAGGACTTGGTCGCAGCGGATATCGAAGGCGGACCGGTTGGAGCGGCACGGATAGCGGCACAATTGCTGGCGCGGTCCTTCACGCCGCCGGAGGCCACATGAGCGAGGTTTCAACCGATTGGGCAGCGCTTATGCGGGCCGGCATGAAGGGACTTGGTCTGCGCCCGCATGAATTCTGGGCGCTGACACCGGCGGAATTAGAGATCCTTCTGGGACGTCCTGCAGGGGTGGCGCCGCTCAGACGAACGCGGCTCGATCAGCTTCTGGCGGAATTCCCCGACACAGGTGGAGACGAAGGCGATGGTTGATATTGAAGGCTTGGAAGACCTCGATGTGCAGGTCAGTGCCCTGGACGAAAACCTGGGCGCGGCGAGCGATATGGCGGCCAGCTTCAACTCTGAGATGGCGCGCGTGCGAGAGAGCTTAGCAGCGACAGGGCTGGACGATGCCACGTAGGCCAGGGGTCTGACACGTGGGCTGAATCGGGCAATCCGAGGCGCTGTGATCGATGGAGACAGCCTGTCGGTCTCGCTGGAAAATCTTGGCGAGACGATGGTGAATTCCGTGTTCAACGCCGCGTTGCGACCGGTGGCGGATCAGTTGGGGGGGCTGGTCTCGCAGGGGGTGGGTGGCCTTTTCAACGGTTTGCTGGGCTTTGCCGATGGCGGCAGTTTTGCCCAGGGCCGGGTGACCCCGTTTGCGAGCGGAGGCATCGTGAACGGCCCCACCATGTTTCCCATGCGCGGGGGGACAGGGTTGATGGGAGAGGCGGGGCCGGAAGCCATTATGCCGCTCGCCCGCGGCGCTGACGGCAAGCTGGGAGTGCGCACACAGGGCGGCGGTGATGTGCGTGTCGTGATGAACATCAGCACGCCCGACGCCGAAGGGTTCCGCCGAAGTCAGGCCCAAATCGCCGCGCAGGTGGGACGTGCCATCAGTCGCGGCAATCGAAATCGCTAAGGAGGGAACCATGTCGTTTCATGAGGTCAGATTTCCCGCGAGCCTGAGTTTTGGCTCAATCGGGGGGCCGGAGCGCAGGACGGATGTCGTGACGCTGGCCAATGGATTTGAAGAGCGCAACACGCCCTGGCGTCATTCGCGCCGTCGCTACGATGCGGGTGTGGCCATGCGCAGTCTCGAAGATATCGAGACCATGATCGCGTTTTTTGAAGCGCGCCAGGGTCAGATCTATGGCTTCAGATGGAAGGACTGGACCGACTACAAGTCCTGCGGCGCCAAAGCCGATGTCAAATTTGACGATCAGGTCATTGGAACGGGTGATGACGTTACCGCCACGTTCCAGCTTACAAAGACCTATCGCTCCGGCGACAACACCTATCTCAGACCGATCACGAAGCCGGTTGCCGGCACGGTGCGTCTGGGGCTCGATGGTCTCGAACAGCGGGAAAGCGTGGATTACACCATCGATACGACGACCGGGATGGTGTCCTTCGCGCACCCGGTCAATGCCGGCGTTCAGGTCACCGCCGGTTTTGAATTCGACGTGCCGGTGCGGTTTGACGTGGACAGGATCGCCACCAGCCTCGCCAGCTTCCAGGCGGGCGAAATTCCAAACGTGCCGATCCTGGAGTTGCGCGTATGAGCGCGTTCAATCCTGATTTACTCGCCCACATGCAGTCGGGTTTGACGACAACCTGCCAATGCTGGGCCGTGTCGCGGCAGGACGGGACCGAGCTTGGCTTTACGGATCACGATCAGACCCTGGCTTTCGAGGGCATCACGTTTCGCGCGGATACCGGTCTGTCGGCCAAGGCGTTGCAACAATCGACCGGCTTGTCTGTGGATAATACCGAAGCCATGGGGGCGCTCAGCGACGGGTCAATCACGGAGGCCGATATTGAAGCGGGCCGCTATGACGGGGCCGAAGTACGCGCCTGGATCGTAAACTGGCAGGATGTCGGGCAACGCCATTTGCAGTTTCGTGGCACGATCGGAGAAATCAAACGCGTGGCGGGCGCCTTTGAGGCGGAGCTGCGCGGTCTAACAGACAAGCTCAACATGCCGCAGGGCCGGGTCTTTCAGCGGACAGACAGCACGTTGCTGGGAGATGACGGAGCGTCCTTTGATCTCATGAGGCCGGGATACTTCGCGGAAAGCGCTCCGGCGGAGATTACCGAACGCCGCAGGTTTGTCTTTGACGCACTTGCGGGGTTTCAGCCCGGGTGGTTCGTCAATGGAACACTACAGGTTCTGAGCGGCCCGGGGATCGGGCTGGCCGGGTTGATCATGCACGATCGCACAGAAGCCTCGCAACGGGTGATAGAGCTCTGGCAGCCACTGAGGGCCGATCTCGGGGTTTCTCCGCAGGTCCGGCTGCTTGCGGGCTTTGACGGTCAGGCAGACACGGCTCGGCTCAAATTTGCAAACATGAAGAACTTTCAGGGTTTCCCGGATATCCCCGGGGATGACTGGTCCATCACAAGCCCCTTGCGGTCGGGGCGGCTCGATGGCGGTAGTCGGCGGCGGTGAGTCAGATGGACGTTCAGACGGGTGCAGAAATTGTCAGAGAAGCACGGCGTTGGATTGGCACGCCATACCAACATCAGGCGAGTTGCTTTGGGGCCGGATGCGATTGCCTAGGGCTTTTGCGCGGCGTGTGGCGAACGCTCTACGGTGACGAGCCAGAACAAGCGCCGCCCTACAGTCGCGACTGGTCCGAGCCGTCGCGTGACGAAGTGCTCTGGCGTGCGGCAGCGCGTCACCTGCGCGGCAAGTCCAGAGAAAACGCTGAAGCGGGTGATGTCTTGCTCTTTCGTATGCGCGACGGTTCCGTTGCCAAGCATCTGGGCATTGCGGCGGAGATCGGACCAACACCCAGTTTTATCCACGCTTATTCCGGTCATGGTGTGGTGGAAAGCTCCTTCACACGTCCTTGGAAAGCCCGGCTTGTGGCTCGGTTTGCATTTCCCGAAGTGAGGTAAATCATGGCAACCATTCTTCTTTCTGCTGCCGGCGCAGCGCTTGGCGGCTCGGTTGGTGGTACGCTTCTGGGCCTGTCGATGACGGCAGTTGGTCGATTTGCCGGTGCGGTGATCGGACGATCAATCGATCAGCGATTGCTCGGGCAAGGTTCGGACACGGTGGAAACCGGCAAAGTGAGCCGTCTGCGGCTGACAGGGGCAGGCGAGGGCGATGCCATTTCGCAGATCTATGGTCGCATGCGCGTGCCGGGGCAGGTGATATGGGCTACGGAATTCAAGGAAACGGTCACTGAGACCGGCGGCGGCGGTGGCGGGAAAGGCGCTCCTTCTCAGCCGACAACCTTTAACTACCGCTATTCGGTCTCGCTGGCGCTGGCATTGTGCGAGGGTGCGATCAATCATGTCGGCCGAATTTGGGCGGATGGGGTGGAGATCGCGCCAGGCCGATTGATCCTGCGGGCCTATCCGGGAGACTTCGACCAGCTGCCGGATCCAAAGATCGAAGCCGTCGAAGGTGCCGGTCGGGTGCCGGCCTATCGCGGCACGGCCTATGTCGTGATCGAGGATCTGGACCTGACCCCTTACGGCAACCGGGTGCCGCAATTGACATTCGAGGTCAGCCGCCCGACCCCCGAAGTGCAGGATCAAGACGCAAAGTCACCTGCGCGGGCGGTGAAAGGCGTGGCGCTGCTACCCGGGAGCGGCGAATACGCCTTGGCCACGACACCGGCCAATATGCGTTTCTTTCTCGGCTTCACGCGACCTGCCAATATAAACTCAGCGTCTGGAAGCACAGACTTCCTTACCTCGCTGTCACAGTTGAGGGGGCAGTTGCCGGAAGCCAAAGCCACAAGTCTTGTGGTTTCCTGGTTCGGCAACGATCTGCGTTGCGGTGCATGCACCCTGAGGCCCAAGGTCGAGCAAAAGACCTATGAAGCGGTCAACATGAGTTGGCAGGTCTCGGGCATAAACCGATCTGCCGCACAGCTTGTGCCGAGAGACGAAAGAAACCGCGAAGCTTATGGCGGCACGCCTACGGACCAGTCTGTGATCGAGGCGATCAAGGCGCTTCGAAATGCTGGCAAAGAGGTATTGTACTATCCTTTTATCCTGATGGATCAGACGGCGGGCAACCAGCTTCCTGATCCTTACGGTAGGGAGGCTCAACCGGTTTTTCCCTGGCGGGGCCGCATCACCACCTCGCTTGCGCCCGACCAGAGCGGCAGCCCGGACGGCACAGCGGCCGCCGCCGCGGAGGTCGCCGCCTTCTTCGGCACTGCAAGCGCACAGCATTTCACCGATGCCAGTGCTGCAAATGTTGTGCCGCCAGCGCCGCCGGGCGGAGCGGTTGGCGACAATAGAAATCGCGCGGCGTCTCGCGCGCTCATCGGGTATGGCGGACTGAATGTGGAAAGTCCGGTCGGTTATTCCGGCCCGGATGAATGGGGCTATCGGCGTTTTATCCTTCACCAGGCGGCTCTATGCGCGGCAGCCGGGGGCGTGGAGGCGTTTTGCATCGGCTCAGAGATGCGCGGGCTGACGCAGATCCGGGGTGAAAACAACAGTTTTCCAGCGGTCCAGCACCTGATCGATCTGGCCGCAGAGGTGCGTCAAATCCTCGGGCCGGACGTCAAGATCAGCTATGCGGCGGATTGGTCGGAGTATTTCGGGTACCAGCCGCAGGATGGCAGTGGCGACCGCTTTTTTCATCTCGACCCCCTGTGGGCTGACGACAACATAGATTTCATTGGCATCGACAACTACATGCCGCTGTCGGATTGGCGTGAGGGACGCGCCCATCGGGACGCTGAGGACGGGGCACGGGCGATCTACGACCTGGACTACCAGCGCGGGAATATAGAAGGCGGCGAGGGCTATGACTGGTTCTATCATTCGTCGGAGGCGCGCGCGGCGCAGATCCGGACCCCGATTACCGACGGGGCGCATGATGAGCCATGGGTTTTTCGGTACAAGGACATCCGCAACTGGTGGCAGAACACCCACCATGACCGTATTGGCGGGGTCCGGCAGGCTGATCCGACGGCATGGGTCTCTCCGATTTATGATGGGCCGATGCTGGATATGGCGCATGCCTATTACTGGGCCTGGGATATGAGACCCTATCCGGCATTTCCGAACAATCGGGCGCAATGGAGCGATGGCGAGAATTATGCGCGCGGGCACTGGCTGAACGGTCGGGCGTCGGCGCGGTCGCTGGGCTCCGTTGTGGGCGAGATTTGCCAGCGCGTCGGGATCGAGGCGTTCGACACATCTCAGCTTGACGGCGTCGTGCGCGGATACACGGTTGATCAGGTATCTGACGCGCGAAGCGCCTTGCAACCTCTCAGTCTGCGCTACGGCTTCGATGCTGTGGAACGGGACGGTGTGTTGCGCTTTGTGATGCGATCCGGCGACACATTTGCCGACATTGACCCCGATTTGGTGGTACGGGATCCTGAAATGGACGGTGCGATAGAGGCCACGCGCGGCAGCGATGTGGATCTCGCCGGTCAGGTGCGGCTTCGCTTTATAGAGGCGGATGGGGATTTCGAGGTCGTGGCCGAAGAGGCACGCTTGCCGGACCAACCCACCCAGGCCGTATCGAGTTCCGAGATTTCTCTGGCGATGACGCGGGCCGAGGGCCGGCAAACCGTGGAGCGCTGGTTGACCGAGTCGCGTCTGGCCACGGACAGTATCCGTCTGACCTTGCCGCCCTCGCGCGGTGATGTCGGGGCGGGGGATGTCATCGCGCTCGACGAACCGGGGGGACGCGGTCTCTACCGGGTGGATCGGGCGGATCAGTCAGGCGGCATGCAAAAGCTGGAAGCGGTGCGTGTTGAGCCTGAAACATACAGGGGCAGTGATTTCACAGACATCATTCCCCAGCTTCGACAGTTTATACCGCCCGGGCCCGTCACGCCGTTCTTTATGGACCTGCCGTTGCTGCAAGGCACCGAGGTCCCGCATGCCCCCTATATCGCCGTGACAGCAGAACCCTGGCCTGGCGCTGTGGCGCTTTATTCCTCGGACGAGGAGTCCAGTTACGTCTTGAACCGCCTGATCACCGCACGAACCCCGGTGGGGGTTCTGGAGACAGCGCTACCTCTGGCACCGGCTGGTCGGATTGATCGCGGAGATCCGGTTCAGGTGCGGATGCTGAGCGGAGCGTTGGAAAGCGTCAGTCATCTGGCCTTCCTCGGGGGGGCAAATCTCTGCGCGGTTGGTGACGGTGATCCCGCCGGTTGGGAGCTTTTCCAGTTTCGCGACGCCGATCTGGTTGACACGGATACCTATCTGCTAAGCCATTTGTTGCGCGGCCAGCTTGGCACCGAAGCGGAGACCGCGTGGCCGGAAGGAAGCTATATTGTGCGCCTGGACGGGACGCCCCGACAGATCGATCTGCCCGAGACCCGACGTGGGCTCAGCCGGTACTACCGGATTGGTCCTGCTCAACTCGCAAATGACGATCCGTCCTTCAGCGCCGCGCAACTGAGTTTCGAGGGTCTGGGCTTGCGTCCTCTGTCGCCGGTGCACCTGTGTCTCAACGGACTCCACGGTGCCGATCGCACTCTGAGCTGGACGCGCCGGAGCCGGATTGACGCAGACACTTGGGAAGGTCAGGACGTGCCGCTTGGAGAGGAAACCGAGCAATACATCGTGCGGATCCTGAAGGGTAACAATCTGGTACGGGAGGATACAACCACCACGCCATCCTGGACCTATACCGCCGCAGCGCAGTCCATAGACCAGATCACAGGGGGATTTGACATCGCCGTCGCGCAAGTATCAGCGCGGTTCGGGGCCGGGCGTTTTGCAACGCTTCAGGTGCTTGCCCTCTAGGCGCTTGCGCATTCAACGCAGCGCGTGGCGGCGGGATCAAGCTGAAGCCGCCCTTTGGCAATTGTTTCGCCGCAGTCTTCACAAAACCCGAACTCGCCTGTGTCGATCCGGGCGAGCGCCTCGTTTAGGCGCCGTCGTTCCGTCATGCGGCGGGCTCCTGTCGCCTGCGCCATAGCCTGAGTCTGAAGGGCATCCATGCGCGACAGACGGCCAACAGCCTGTTGATCCAGTGTGACCGTGGCCTGACCCGCCGCACCAAGGACGTCTTCGGCGTCCAGCTCCGCAAGACGCTCTGCAATCAGGTCCCTGAAATCTTCTGGCGCGATGTCTGACATGCGTATTCTCCCGGGCGGCGGCTTGGCATTTCGCCCATCCTGTTTATTTGCTATAGCCTGAGGGCAGTCTAGGAGATCTGGCATGGCACAGACCAACGCAAAACTCGCTGAACTGGACCCGGTTTGGGCGCGGATCCGATCCGAAGCCGAAGATATGGTGTCGTCAGAGCCGCTTTTGGGTGGCGTGGCCCATTCCTCTGTCTTGCACCACAAGTCGCACGAATCAGCGCTCAGCTATCGGATTTCACTTAAACTGGCGTCGTCCGAGATGCCGGAACAGATTGTACGTGAGATCTGCGATGAGGCCTATGCGGACGACCCGACTCTCGGGCTAGCGGCGCGCGCGGATATTGTCGCGGTCTACGACCGTGACCCGGCCTGCGACCGGTTCATCCTTCCGATGCTGTTTTTCAAAGGATTTCAAGCTGTTCAGGCGCATCGGGTTGCGCATTGGCTATGGCGTCAGGACCGCAAGGACATGGCGCGGTTTTTCCAGATGCGCTGCTCTGAGGCGTTTGGGATCGACATTCACCCTGCCGCCCGTATCGGCAAGGGTATCATGATCGACCATGCCCATTCCATCGTGATCGGCGAAACCGCTGTTGTGGGCGACAATGTCTCGATGCTGCATTCCGTGACATTGGGCGGCACCGGTAAGGAAGAAGAGGACCGTCACCCCAAGATCGGGAATGGCGTCCTGATCGGCGCGGGCGCGAAGGTACTGGGCAACATCCGCGTGGGCGATTGCTGCCGCATCGCGGCGGGTTCCGTGGTGTTGCAGGAGGTGCCGCCGTGCAAGACCGTGGCGGGCGTGCCGGCCAAAATCGTCGGTGAGGCCGGCTGCGATCAGCCATCGGTCAGCATGGATCAGCTTTTGCAGTCTTGCGGCGGCAATTCCTGAAGGACCGGCAGGTCCGTTAACCTGCCGGATCCGTCTCGAAGAGGTCGTTCATCCCCCGGCGTCTGCGGAGGCGGAGGATGATCGCGCCCATGGACATCGTGATGTAGAATAGCTGGATCAGCGCCGAGCTCATGTTGAAATCGACGCAAAGTGAGATCAGCACACAGGTCGCCGCGATGAAAATCAAGGCGAAGTATCCGGGGCGGGAGCTATCGATACGACCTGTGCTGAGCAAAAGAAATCCTGTGACATAAAGCAGGACTCCGAAGAGCCCGATCAGGCGGCACAGCATATCGAAAGTTAGTTGGTCTGGGAAATGAAGGGGCAACGTAAATGTCTCTGTCTGCAAGTAAAGTCTTGGACTTACTTTGCGAGACACCTGTCAGAGCCGTGTTAAACCCGCCGAAAAGCCACGCCAAAAAAGCGTTAAAAAAGGCGGCAGTGACGCCGCCCTTTGATCTTGGATACCGCCGACGTTCAGGCGAGCATGGTCATCGGATTTTCCAGGTTTTGGACGATCTGCTCTAGCAGTTGCGCGCCGAGCGCGCCGTCGATGACCCGGTGATCCACCGAGAGGGTGACAGACATGACCGTCGCGACTGTGACCTCGCCCTCTGCGTTCACGACTGGTTTTTTCACACCGCTGCCCACGGCAAGAATACCGCCATGCGGCGGATTGATGACCGCATCAAAATTGTCGATGCCAAACATACCCAGATTAGAGATCGCGAAACTGCCGCCCTGATATTCCTGCGGGGCCAGCTTTCGGTCGCGGGCTCTTGCGGCAAGATCCTTCATTTCTGCAGAAAGCGCCGAGAGTGTTTTTAGTTCAGCATCGCGCAGGACGGGGGTAAAGAGCCCGCCTTCGATCGCCACGGCAACCGCCACATCAGAGGGTTTGAGCTTCAGCACCCGGTCACCGGCCCAGACCGCATTGCAATCGGGCACGGCTTGCAGGGCCAGCGCGCAGGCCTTGATGATGAAATCATTGACCGACAGCTTCACACCGCGCGGCTCCAGCTGTTTGTTGAGCTGGCCGCGCAAGGCAAGCAGGGCATCAAGTTGGATATCCCGGCGGAGGTAGAAATGCGGGATGGTTTGTTTGGCTTCCGTCAGACGACCCGCGATGGTGCGGCGCATCCCGTCCAGCTTGACCTCTTCATAGTCGCGGTCCTGATACATCGCCGCCACCGCGTCCGCCGAGGGACCTTGTGGCATGGCCGCCGGTGCCGCAGCCGCGGTGGTAGCCGCCGGTGTGGTTTCCGCCGCAGGAGCCGCGCTGCTGCCTGGTTTGGCCGCCTCGACATCCGCCTTGACGATCCGGCCATGGGGGCCGGAGCCCTTGATCTGCGACAGATCCAGGCCTTTTTGCGCGGCGATCCGGCGAGCCAGCGGGCTGGCAAAGACACGTGTGCCATCAGAAGAGGCCGGTGCTGCGGGGGCCGGTGCCGGGGATTCCGGGGCGGGGGCCGGGGATGCTGCGGCCTCATTGGCGGGTGCGGCACCGTTTGATGCCGGGGCCGCGGGGGCACCGATATCGTCCGCGCTTTCGCCATCCTCCAGCAAGACGGCGATCGCGGTGTTTACCTTCACGGCCTCGGTGCCTTCGGGCACAAGGATCTTTCCGATTGTGCCGTCATCCACCGCCTCGAATTCCATCGTGGCCTTGTCGGTTTCAATCTCCGCCAGCAGGTCGCCGGAAGAGACCTCGTCGCCTTCCTTGACCAGCCATTTGGCAAGCGTGCCTTCTTCCATCGTGGGGGACAGCGCGGGCATCAGGATTTCTGTGGGCATCGCGGTGTCCTCTTACCGGTAGGTCACTTGTTTGACGGCGTCGAGCACCTCTTCGGTCGAGGTCAGCGCCAGCTTTTCGAGATTGGCCGCATAGGGCATCGGCACATCCTTGCCTGTGCAGTTGATGACAGGTGCGTCCAGATAGTCGAAGGCACGGGTCATCAAGACAGATGAGAGATGATTGCCCATCGAGGCCACGGGCCAGCCTTCCTCGACTGTCACGCAGCGATTGGTTTTCATCACCGATGCGATCAGTGTGTCGTAGTCGATCGGGCGTAGGGTGCGCAGATCAATCACCTCTGCGCTGACGCCATCTTCTGCCAGCTTTTCCGCGGCTTCCATGGCATAGCTCATGCCGATACCAAAGCTGACGATGGTCACGTCCGTGCCTTCGCGGGCCACGCGGGCCTTGCCGAAGGGGATCGTGAAATCGTCCAGAACCGGCACGTCAAAGCTGCGGCCGTAGAGGATCTCGTTCTCGAGAAAGACCACCGGGTTCGGATCGCGTATTGCTGTCTTAAGCAAGCCCTTGGCGTCGGCGGCCGAATAGGGCTGCACGACTTTGAGCCCCGGGACATGGGCGTACCAGGCCGCGTAATCCTGGCTGTGCTGAGCGGCGACGCGGGCGGCTGCGCCATTCGGACCCCGGAAGACGATAGGGCACCCCAATTGACCGCCGGACATGTAGTTTGTCTTTGCGGCTGAATTTATAATCTGGTCAATGGCCTGCATGGCGAAGTTGAAAGTCATGAATTCGACGATGGGTTTCAACCCGCCCCAGGCTGCGCCCACGCCGATCCCGGCAAAACCATGTTCCGTAATGGGCGTATCAATCACCCGCTTCGCGCCAAACTCTTCGAGCAGGTTCTGCGTGATCTTGTAGGCACCCTGATACTCGGCCACTTCTTCGCCCATCACGAAAACGGTATCATCAGCGCGCATTTCTTCCGCCATGGCGGAGTTCAGCGCCTCGCGGACCGTCATCGTTCGCATTTCCGTGCCTTCGGGCCAGTCAGGGCTGATATCGGGGCTGACATCGGGTGCCGGTGTTTCGGGAGGGGGTGCGACCGGATCAGGCGCGCGGGCCTCTGCGGGCACCGGTGCGGCGGCCCCGTTCGAGGCGGGCGCGGCAGGCGCTGCAATATCGCCGGCATCCTCGCCCTCTTCCAAAAGCACAGCGATGGCCGTGTTCACCTTCACCGCCTCTGTGCCTTCGGAGACAAGAATTTTGCCGATTGTGCCGTCATCCACGGCTTCGAATTCCATCGTGGCTTTGTCCGTCTCGATCTCCGCAAGGATATCGCCTGAGGCCACGGTATCGCCTTCCTTGACCAGCCATTTGGCGAGCGTGCCCTCTTCCATCGTAGGCGAGAGGGCGGGCATCAAAATCTCTGTTGGCATCTCTTAGGTCCTCCCTTCGTCCACATTCAGGCGTCGACGTAGACGTCGGTCCAAAGCTCCGTGATGGCGGGCTCTGGGCTCTCTTTTGCGAAATCGGCGCTTTTGTTGACGATGGCCTTGATCTCTTTGTCGATGGCCTTGAGATCGTCCTCCGTCGCGTGTTTGCCGGCGATCAGCATGTCACGGACATGTTCGATGCAGTCTTTTTCCGAACGGACCTTCTGCACCTCTTCGCGGGTTCGGTACTTGGCCGGATCCGACATCGAATGACCGCGGTAGCGATAGGTCATGACTTCGAGGATGTAGGGGCCCTTGCCCGACCGGCAGTGCGCCACGGCTTTCTCGCCTGCCGCTTTCACCGCGAGCACATCCATCCCGTCCACAGCCTCGCCCGGGATGCCGAACGCGGCGCCGCGGTGATAGATATCGGGTGTCGAGGTCGAGCGCTTCATCGCCGTTCCCATCGCATACTGATTGTTTTCAATGACAAAAATCACCGGCAGGCTCCAAAGCGCGGCCATATTGAATGTCTCGTACACCTGACCCTGATTTGCGGCCCCGTCGCCGAAATAGGTGAATGTCACGCGGTCGAGCCCCTGATACTGATCGGCCAGGGCGAGACCGGCACCAAGCGGAACGTTCGCGCCGACGATGCCGTGCCCGCCGTAGAAATGCTTGTCGCGGCTGAACATATGCATCGAGCCGCCTTTGCCCCGGGAATAGCCGCCCTCGCGCCCGGTCAACTCTGCCATCACCCCGTCAGGATCCATCCCGCAGGCCAGCATGTGCCCGTGATCCCGATACGTTGTGATGCGTTTGTCACCGTCCTCTGCTGCCGCCTCGAGGCCGACGACAACCGCTTCCTGACCGATATAGAGATGGCAAAATCCGCCGATCAGGCCCATGCCGTAGAGTAGGCCCGCTTTTTCTTCAAAGCGGCGGATCAACAGCATATCCCGGTAGTAGCTTTTTAACTCGTCGGCGGAAACATTTGATTTCGCAGTGGATTTCGCAGCAGGTTTTCTGGCCGCCATGGTCTATCGTCTCCCGTCAGACAGGATAGTTTAACGTTAAACTATCCTTAGCACCGCGCGCACCAAATGGCGAGCACGAAAATCTCTATCGGTCTCCGGAACGGAGTCACCCTGATTCTGTTCGAAAATCCTCCCTCGGGAGGGAGTTTGCCCGTTTTTGAAATAGATTTCTACCGTATGACGATTTCGTCTGCGCGCAGGAGCCCCAGAATGTCCCGTGCCTGCTGATCCAGGAGGTCGATATCAAGGTAATCATCCGACAATCTGCGCGTCAGATTTTCCATCCGGGCCACCTGATTTTGCAAATGCGCCAGCTGCGCGCGCAGTTCCTGTTCATCGGCTTCGATTTCGGCCCGCTTGAGCAGACCAAAATCGCCCTGAACCGCAGCAAACGTGAAGTACCCTGACAAGGCCAGCGCGGCGAGACTGTAGAGGATAACCCCGAAGGCGGGCTTCTTGCGCGCTGTCATGATCGGTCTGCCGGCCTCTTTCGTGCAGTTGGTTCCGCCCCGGTCCGGGCGGTGCCCGACCAACGTTGCACATGCGGGCAGGGTTGTGAATCCCGTATCCTCTTCAAATCCATCGAGAGACAAAACTTGGGTTCAGGGAGAGTCTTTCATGTCACAGCTTTTGACGAACCCGTGACTTGACCGCGGATCCAGACCCCTAACCGCACTTACCGGGAGATTGCGCAGAGGGCAACACAGAGGCATCGGCGATATAGTCCGGGTTTCCTGGACGCTGTCGACGGGCATCGCATGTCTGCCTCTCCGACGGACTTGCCTAACTCTATGCGGCACAGCATTCTTTTGTAAGCGAAGTGTCGGAATGAAGCAGCGAAGTGATGAATCTTTCATGAGCGGGACAAGTCCAGCTTTTACAATCGGGGTCGAAGAGGAATACCTGCTCGTCGATTGCGACAGCTTTGAACTTGCAGAGGCCCCGGATGGTCTGATGGAGGCGTGCGCCGCCGAACTGGAAGGGCAGGTCGCACCGGAATTCCTGAAATGCCAGATCGAGATCGGCACCAAAGTCTGTACCGGCGTGGCGGAGGCGCGCGAGGATCTCAAACGTCTCCGCTCTTGCGTGGCGCGACATGCCAGGACGTACAACCTCGCCCCGATTGCAGCGTCCTGCCATCCCTTTGCGGATTGGCGCGATCAGCACCACACCGATAAAGAGCGATACACGATGCTCAACCATGATCTGGCGGGCGTGGTTCAGCGCATGCTGATCTGCGGCATGCATGTGCATGTGGGTATCGACTCGCCGGACCGCCGGATCGATCTGATGAATCAGATCAGCTATTTTTTGCCCCACCTGCTGGCGCTCAGCACGTCCTCGCCTTTCTGGCAGGGCCGCGATACGGGGCTGGACAGCTATCGTTTGAGTGTCTTTGACAACCTCCCGCGCACCGGCTTGCCGCCACAGATGGATAGTTTTGGTGCGTTCGAGCGTTCGGTCCATGTGCAGCCCGATCTGGGTGTGATCGAGGATGCGACAAAGATCTGGTGGGATCTGCGCCCCTCGCACCGTTTTCCCACGCTGGAGGCGCGGATTTGTGACGTGCAGCCGCGGCTGGAGCATACTCTTACGCTCGCCGCGCTCGTGCAGGCGGTCACGCGCATGCTGTGGCGTCTGGCCGCGCGCAATCAACGCTGGCGGCTTTACGATCCGTTCCTGATCTCGGAGAACCGCTGGCGCGCGCAGCGCTACGGCGTGCGGGAGGGGTTGATCGACTTTGGCCGGGGAGAGATCGTGCCGATGGCAGATCTGGTGAACGAGTTGATCGACCTGATCGAAGAGGATGCGGTGCATTTTGGCTCGCTCGAAGAGATCTGTCGGGTGCGCGAGATTGTGCAGAGCGGCACCAGCGCCAGCCGACAGCGCGCGGTCTACACAGCTGCCTGCGCCGCAGGCCACGACAACGCCACCGCGATGTGCGCTGTCGTTGGTCATCTGATCGAAGAATATCACGCGGACCTCTGAGGTTACGTGTTTTCGTTGGCGGCACTTGCATTTATGCGCTCTATTGGTTTTGGTACATGCGCACGCAGGCCAAGCTAAAGGGAGAGCCGCCATGCGCATCGGCCTTTACCCGGGTACCTTCGATCCGGTCACCCTGGGACATACCGATATCATCGCGCGTGCCTGCACTCTGGTAGACCGTCTTGTGATCGGTGTGGCGATCAATCGTGACAAGGATCCGCTGTTCACGCTTGATGAACGGGTTGCCATGGTCGAGGCGGAATGTGCGGGCATCTGCGACCGCACCGGGGTCGAGATCGTGGCTCATCCATTCGAGAATCTTCTGATCGATTGCGCCCGGGATGTGGGGGCGTCCGTCATCATACGCGGTCTGCGCGCGGTGGCCGATTTCGAATACGAGTTTCAGATGGTCGGGATGAACCGCGCGCTCGATCACAAGATCGAAACCGTGTTTTTAATGGCCGATGCGCGGCGGCAGGCGATTGCCAGCAAACTGGTCAAAGAGATTGCCCGCTTGGGGGGGGACGTTTCGAAATTCGTGCCAGAGGCGGTGCATGGCCCGCTTGTCGCGAAGTACGCCGTGACCTAACGCCAGAACGCGAGCCACTCAATCAGGCTGAGCGTCTTGCGCGCCAGGAAAAGCGATCCTTCCATATCATAAACGAAGAAGTCCAGAGCGAGGCCGGCGGCAATAGCAAGTCCAAGTGTCAGAGCGACGCCGTTCGTCATCGACCCGTCCTGCGATCAGGTCAGCCGGGCCATCGCCACGGCGACATCCGCCATACGACATGAAAAGCCCCATTCGTTATCGTACCACGCCAGAACGCGGACCAGCCGCTTGCCGGTGACCCGGGTCTGCGCAGGGGCGAAGATTGCGCTTTCTTCGGTGTGATTGAAATCGACAGACACCTTGGGTTCGTCATCATAGCCCAGGACACCCGCCATCGGGCCCGATGCTGCTTCGGCCATCACGGCGTTGATCGTGCTTTCGGTGACATCCGTCTTGGCCACAAAGGTCAGATCCACGGCAGAGACATTGGGGGTCGGAACGCGGATCGCCGAGCCGTCAAGTTTGCCCTTCAGATCGGGCAGCACCTCGCCCAGGGCCTTGGCGGCGCCCGTCGATGTGGGGATCATGGACATGGCCGCCGCACGCGCGCGATAGAGGTCCTTGTGACGCCGGTCGAGTGTCGGCTGATCGCCCGTATAGGCGTGGATTGTGGTCATGATGCCGCTCTCGATCCCCACGGTTTCGTTCAGCACTTTGGCCACCGGCGCCAGGCAGTTCGTCGTGCAGGACCCGTTGGAAATCATCCGTTCGCCCGGCTGCAAATCCGCATCATTGACCCCGTAAACCACCGTGCGGTCGACATTTTTGCCCGGTGCCGACAGCAAAACCTTGCCCGCCCCCTGGTCCAGATGCGTCTTTGCTTTCTCGCCGTCGTTGAATTTACCCGTGCATTCCAGAACCACGTCGACACCGGACCAGTCCAGTTCAGTCATGTCGTAGGTTGAGAACATTTCCATCGGACCGCGGCCCAGATCCATCGTGTTCTCGCCCAGTTCGATTGTCCCGGGGAAGCGGCCATGCACGCTATCGTACTTCATCAGATGCGCCGCAGTCTCTAGCGGCCCGGTGGCATTGACCTTCGTCACACGGATGTCGTTGCGTGTCGATGTCGAGATATGCGCCAGCGTGCAGCGCCCGATCCGCCCGAAGCCGTTGATACCCACAGTGATGGTCATGCGCGCCTCCCGCGGCGATTAACTTGCTACTAATGCGGGCTCTATAGACCCCGGGCCGTGGCTCTGAAAGTCGAAAATCTGCCCCCTGTGTCCGGGCACGCAGGTGGTAGCGGTAACATGGACACATTTGGTTTGAGAGGTCGCCCCGGCGCACGATTGTCGTTGTTTGTCGGCGGCTCGGTCCTCTAGAAACACACAATCGCAATGACACATGGGAGAGAGCAGATGTCTAAAAAAGCGATGGTCATGGCAGGTCTGGCGCTGCTGGGGGCAACGGCGTGTTCAATCGATCCCCGGGACTTCGAGACAGAGCCGGTTGAGGTGGCGACGTCCAAAGGTGTGGTGACTTGTCAGCTCTATACCAAGGAACGCGTCACTTGGGACCGTGCGATTGACCGGCCCGACAACATGAGCGTTGAGGAAGCCGACGATGTCTGTCGCGCGGAGGGTGCGCGGCAATTGGGATAGACCGCGCCCGGACCGCCGGCATTTTACCCAGATCAAGGCGCGTTTGTTTCTAGAGCAGCGCCTTGACCTTGGCGACGACGGCGTCAGCGGTGATGCCAAACTTGTCATAAAGAACGTCTGCCGGGGCGGAGGCCCCAAAGCTGTTCATCCCGACAAAGCCTGCCTTGGCCTCCCGCCCGCGTTCGCCGAGCAACCACTGCTCCCAGCCCTGCCGGACACCGGCCTCCACCGCCACACGGACCGGACCACCCGGAAGAACCCGCCGCCGGTAGGCGGCGTCCTGTTCGGCGAACAACTCGAAACAGGGCATCGAGACGACGCGGGTGCCGATCCCGTCTGCTTCCAGCGCGTCGCGCGCCGCCATCGCGATACTGACCTCAGAGCCTGTCGCGAGCAGGATCGCTTGCCGCTTTGAGCCTGCGTCGGCCAGTACATACGCCCCTTGCTCTACCAGATTGCGCTGGCGATGCTCGCGGCGCAGGGTGGGCAAGCCCTGACGGGTGAGCGACAAGACCGAGGGCGTGCTTTTCGTGGTGAGCGCCAGTTCCCAGGCTTCGGCCGTCTCGATCGTATCGCAGGGGCGAAAGACGCGGGTATTCGGCGTGGCGCGGCTGATCGCCAGATGCTCTACCGGCTGGTGCGTCGGGCCATCCTCACCCAGCCCGATGGAATCGTGTGTCATGACGAATACCGTCGGCACTTTCATCAGGGCGGCGAGCCGCATGGCCGGTCGGGCATAGTCCGTAAAACACATGAAGGTCCCGCCGTAAGGCCTTATACCGCCATGCAAAGCCATCCCGTTCATCGCGGAGGCCATCCCGTGCTCACGGATACCGAAATGGATATAGCGCCCGCGCCGGTTCCCCTCGTCAAAGACGGTCATATCCCCGGATTTGGTGTTGTTCGATCCGGAAAGATCCGCCGAGCCGCCGATGGTTTCAGGCAGGATCGGATTTACAACTTCAAGCACCATTTCGCTGGATTTGCGCGTTGCGACCTTGGGCGCTTCTTCGGCGATCTGCTTTTTGAGTGCGCGAATCCGGGCGGGCAGGCGCTTGGGCGTGTCGCCCTCGATCGTGCGGGCAAACTCGGCCTGCCGCCTGTCGCTCTGATCGGCGAGCCGCGCGCGCCATGCGGCATGCTCGGTCGCGCCACGTCGCCCGATTGCTTCCCATGCCTGTTTGATCTCTGCCGGCACTTCGAACGGGCCCGCCGTCCAGTCATACGCCTCTTTGGCGGCCAGCAATTGTGCCGGGTCCGTCAGCGCGCCATGTCCTTTCGACGTGTCCTGTGCCGCATGCCCCAGAGCGATATGCGTCTTGCAGGCAATCATCGTGGGGCGGCGGCCGCGTTTGGCCATGTTGAGGGCGGCATCAATCGCCTCGGGATCGTGGCCGTCGCAATCCAGGACCTGCCAGCCCGACGCGCGGAAGCGGCGCATCTGGTCGGTGCGGTCCGCCAGATCAACACTGCCGTCGATCGTGATGTTATTGTTGTCCCAGAGCACGATCAGGCGGTTGAGCCCCAGCCGTCCGGCCAGTCCGATGGCCTCCTGGCTGACACCCTCCATCAGGCAGCCATCGCCGGCGATCACATAGGTATAGTGATCGACCAGCTTGCGCCCGAAGCGCGCCCGCAGGCTTGCTTCCGCGATGGCAAAACCCACCGAATTGGCGATCCCCTGACCCAGCGGGCCGGTTGTCGTCTCGATGCCCGGATGCAGGAAGTTTTCCGGGTGTCCGGCGGTCACAGACCCCCATTGCCGAAAATTCCGGATCTCTTCCAGGGTCATGCCATCGTATCCGGTCAGATACAGAAGCGAATAGAGCAACATGGAGCCGTGCCCGGCAGACAGGATGAAGCGGTCGCGATCCGGCCAGTCCGGTGCGGCGGCGTCGAACTTCATGTGTTTTTCGAACAGGACTGTCGCGATATCGGCGCAGCCGATGGGCATGCCCGAATGACCCGAATTGGCGGCATGCACCGCATCCAGGGTCAGCGCACGAATGGCGGCGGCTTTGGTCCAGTGGTCGGGATGAGCCTTGCGCAGGGCAGCGATGTCCACGGTCAGGGTGTCCTTTTTCGAACGTCGTTTGCGGGGTGCATATCAGCCATAGACCAAAGTGCAAGGTGGTCCCGGGCGTGTGCTGTCGGGGATTTGTGTTTTCCGTGCAGGGTGCGTTGTCCCGTGGAAAACCGGTGTTTGTGCCAGGCGACACGCACAGATGTTGCAAACGTCCGGCAAAAGCGCACAATACGACCATACAGATGGCTGCCGAGACAGCCGCCGGAGCAGAGGGGCAAAGACGTGAACCAGAAACTCGACGAAATTGACGCCTGTCAGCAGCGGATCACCGATGCGTTGGATCGCCTGGCGAAAACGGTTGAGGCGCGCACCGATGGAGGCGCTGCGGAAACGGAATTGGCAGAGCTGCGCCAGATGCTTGAAGATGAGAAAACCGCCAATAGTCAACTGGAAGACCGTCTGAAGACACAGGCCGCAAAGCGGACCGCGCTGGAAGAGGAAATAGAGGCGCTGAGGGAGCAAAATGCAGAATCCGCATCGCGTCTTGACGCCGAGCTGCAGTCTTTGCGCCGGGCCAACCGGCAATTGCGCGACAACAACGCAGCGTTGCGGGACGCCAACAAAACCGGGGTCGGCGAGCCGCATCTGATCAACAAATCCATGATGGCCGAACTTGAAGCCTTGCGCGCCGAACGCAAAGCCGATCGGGCCGAGACCAGCGCTATTCTGGCCTCGCTGACCGCAGCAATCGATGGCGCCGCCACGGGTGGTGCCGCCGCACCGGAGGATGCCTGATGCCAGAGGTTCAGATCAGAATTGGCGGCAAGAGTTTCGATGTCGCCTGTCAGGAAGGCGAAGAGCATTACCTTCAGGCGGCGGCCCAGATGCTGGATGCAGAGGCGAGTGTTCTGTCGGCACAGATCGGTCAGATCCCCGAGGCGCGGATGCTCCTGATGGCGGGGCTCATGCTGGCCGACAAGACCGCCGGTATTCAGGACAAGCTGCGCGAGGTGGAAGACAAGATGACGGAGAAGGAGGCGGAACTGGATCAGTTGCGCAATGCGCCCGCTCCGGAAGCCGAACGCGTCGAAGTGCCGACCATTCCGCAGACTGTGCTGGATGGTATGTCGGAGATCGCGGCCCGGGCCGAAGCGCTCGCCGATCAGGCAGAGCGATAAACCGTTTGTCTGTCTTTGAGGTAAGCTCCGGCTGGGAGATCCGGAGCCTACCTTGGCGCCTCGAACCGGCCTGAATGGATCAGGCTACGAGGCAAAACCGCGCCCGGCTTTCAACCGAATAGGTGATGCGCTGAGGGAGAGTCAGCGCGAGTGAAAAGCCGGACGCGGATGTCCGTAACGGTCGTTTCAGGCGACCATCTTCTCGATGACATCCCCGAAGGAAGACGGGGTTGGAACGATGGTGACCCCGGCCTGTTTGAGGATATCGACCTTCTCCTGTGCCGATTCCCCGAAGGCCTGAACAATGGCACCGGCATGGCCCATGCGGCGCCCTTTCGGTGCGGACAGGCCCGCAATGTAGGCCGCAACCGGCTTGGTCATGTGATCGCGAATGTACTCGGCAGCTTCGGCCTCCTGAGGCCCGCCGATTTCGCCCACCAATACCACGGCGTCCGTGTCATCATCCGCTTCAAAAAGCTCCATTATGTCCTTGAAAGAGCTGCCATTTATTGGATCTCCTCCAATCCCGATCGACGAGCTGACGCCGATGCCGCGCTCGCTCATCTGGCTGGCCGCCTCATATCCCAGCGTGCCCGACCGGCTGACGATGCCGACCCGACCCGGCGCATAGATATGCGGCGGCATCAGACCGGCGAAGGCCTGACCCGGTGTGATGACGCCGGCGCAGTTGGGGCCGATCAGCCGCATGCGCTTGTCTTCCTTGTAGCGGCGCATGTAACGCTTCACGCGGATCATGTCCTGCGTGGGCAGGCCGTCGGCGATGCAGACGCAGGTTTTGATCCCCGCATCCGCCGCTTCCATGATGGAATCCGCCGCGAAAGGAGGCGGCACAAAGCTGATGACCAGATCGGCGCCGGTTTCCGCCACAGCCCCTTTGACCGTATTGAAAACCGGCAGACCAAGATGGGTTGACCCCCCTTTGCCGGGCGTCACGCCGCCCACGACATTGGTGCCGTGCTCGATCATTTCCTGAGTGTGAAAGGTGCCGATCCGCCCGGTGAAGCCCGTCACCAGAACCTTGGATGTGCTGTCTATGATAATCGCCATCAGCTTGCCTCCGCCAGTTTGGGTTGGCCCGTCGCTTTCCATGCGGACACGACCTTTTCTGCGGCCTCTGCCAGCGACGCCGCGGTCTCTATGTTCAGCCCGCTCTCGGCCAGCACCTTGCGGCCTTCCTCGACATTCGTGCCGGACATGCGCACCACCAGAGGCATGTCGAGGTTAAGCTCTTTGACCGCCAGAACGACGCCTTCTGCGATCCAATCACAGCGATTGATACCGGCGAATATGTTCACAAGGATGGCCTCGACATTTTTGTCATTGAGCACGGCCTTGAAACTCTTGAGCACCCGTTCCGGGCTGGCGCCGCCGCCGACATCGAGAAAGTTTGCCGGCTCACCGCCTGCCATCTTGATCATATCAAGAGTGGCCATGGCGAGGCCCGCGCCGTTGACGATACAGCCGATTTTTCCATCCAGTCCGATGTAGTTCAGACCGCGATCGGCGGCATAGGTTTCGCGCGTATCTTCCTGGCTTTTGTCACGCAACTCCGAGATGTCGGGGTGGCGGAAGAGCGCATTGGGATCGAAGCTGACCTTTGCATCAAGGGCCACGATCTCACCCGAACCCGTCACGACCAGCGGATTGATCTCAACCATACTGGCATCGAGGTCGGACATCATCTTGTAGCAGCCCATGATCGTCTTGGCGGCCTGCGCGATCACCTTGGGCTCCAGTCCCAGAGAGAAAGCAATCTCACGCGCCTGAAACGCCTGCATCCCCACCGCCGGGTCAACGACCGACCGGATAATCGAGTCGGGTTGCTCTTCGGAGATTTCCTCGATCTCCATGCCGCCCTGCGCCGATGCCACAACGACCACGCGTTCCAGTTTGCGGTCCATCACGAAGCCAAGGTAGATTTCCTGATCGATGTCCGTGGCTTCCTCTATGTAAAGTCGGTTGACCAGTTTACCCTGCAGGCCGGTCTGATGCGTGACTAGGCGACGGCCCAGCATCCATTGAGCGGCATCTGCGATCTCCTGCTCCGAGCGGCAGAGCTTGACGCCGCCGGCCTTGCCGCGGGCGCCGGAATGGATCTGCGCTTTCACCACCCAGGCCTCACCTGACAGTTCTGAGGCGCGATAGACGGCTTGTTCGGGACTGTAGGCGATGCCCCCGCGCGGAACCGCGACACCGAAGCGCTTGAGCAGGTCCTTCGCCTGGTATTCGTGAATATCCAATGGATTTCCTCCTCTCCAAAGTGTTGCGCCCATTGTCGCGATTAGAACCCGCCTTCACCACTGCCGTCCGGGTAGGTTGGGTCGGCCCGGGTCGAACCTGGTGTCGAAGCGGGTAGGGAGGTCTACCCGTTCCGTGCGGCTCGGAATACGAATGAATGCGAAAGACCGGCGGAAATATCTGATAGAAGCCAAGTGTTTACGATGGGAAACACGCTGTAGTGTCGCGGTCCGAATTTTTGAAAAATTCGGGTTCGGAAAACCTGAAGGTTTTTCGAATCAGGTAGGGTCGTTGTACGGGCGACGCGCGGAATTTTCCCGGAAAATTCCGGTGCGTTTTTCCTATGAAAAACGCGTCATGCCACCCGGTGGATTGGTTCCTGATTGCAAAAGATAACAATCTGACCGGCGTTTTCGACGGCCCGGTATCCCCTGCGGTTGATTTCGTTGAGAAGCAGCGCCCGGCTGGCGAATGTGTCGATGTCGCGCAGGCTGCGGCGAATGACACGGCCTTCCATTGCCGCTTTGGAATGGAAAAGACGCGCCACCCAGGCGTCAGGGTCCGAATGAAAAGAGCGTCGCGGCATCATGCCGGGACGCTCTGAGATCGGGGTTAAAATGGCGTTAACCTAGCTCGGTTTGACGAGATCCTTAGGGGTCTCACCCTTCAGATAGGCTGACAGATTGTCGATCGCGCGATGGCCCATGGCCTCGCGTGTTCCATCGGTCGCGCTGCCCAGATGAGGGGCCAGGACAATGTTATCATAGGTCAGAAAGCGGGGATCGAGAGCCGGCTCGCCGTGATACACATCCAGACCGGCAGCTGCGATATGGCCGCTGTCGAGCGCCGCGAAGAGCGCGTCTTCGTCCACCACGTCACCGCGCGCCGAGTTCACCAGTACGGCCCCCGGTTTCAGAGCGCCGAAGACCTCGCCATTGATCATCTTGAAGGTATGTGCGCCGCCCGGCATGTGGAGCGACAGAAAGTCTGATTGTGCCGCAACCTCGGTGATTGTCTCCAACTGTTCGGCATTGCCATTGGCAATCTTGATTTCGTCAGGCACCTGCCAGGCGTCCTGAAACACCACCCGCATGCCAAAGCCATTGTGCGCGCGGCGTGCCATGGCCTGACCGATCCGGCCGAAGCCGATGATACCCAGCGTGGCGCCTGTCACCTTCTTTCCGATCATATGAGTGGGGCGCCAGCCTTCCCAGTTTCCGGCACGGGTTTCCCGTTCGCCTTCGCCGATCCGGCGGGCGGCGGTCAGAAGAAGTCCCATGGCGAGATCTGCCGTGCAATCGGTCAGCACATCAGGTGTGTTGGTGACGGTGATCCCGTTGGCATCTGCGGCCGCGATGTCGATGTGATTGAAGCCCACGCCATAATTGGCGAAGATTTTCACCTTGCCCTTGGCTGCGGGATAAAACGCCGCCGGGATTTTATCGGACACGGTCGGCATAATGACGTCATAGGTCTCAGCCGCCTGCATCCATTCTTCATGTGACATCGGCGTATCGGGATCGCGCAACGTAACGGAGCCGAGGCCCTCGGCGACGAGACGGTCCTCGGTCGCCGTGGGCCACGCGCGCGTGACAAGTATTTTCATGTCTTGGTCGTCCAGTTCAGCCGATGATCACGCCGCTTTTGCGGGCTGCGCCTGACGGCGGTCAGGGGTCGAGGCGCGGAACGCCGCTTGCGCCGCGGCCACACCCGAACCCGGCTCGATCTTGGCCCCGGCATCCACCAGCGCCATTTCGGCGGCCGAGATCGCACCGCAGAGCATGACCGGGTTGAGCGAGCCCAGATGTCCGATCCGGAACGCCTTGCCCATCAGCTTGTTGAGGCCCGTACCCAGCGACGTCTGGTACTTGTAATACGCAGTGCTGATCACGTCGCGCGCATCCACGCCCTCCGGCGCATAGATGGCGGAGACCGTGTCGGACTGCCATTCGGGACCACGGGCGACCAATTCGCATCCGTCCCAGGCGTCAACCGCTGCGCGCACACCCTCGGCGTGCCGCTTGTGACGTGCCCAAATGCTTTCCATACCCGATTCAAGGATCATGTCCAAAGAACAGCGCAGACCGCGCAGCAACTGCGTGGCGGGCGTGTATGGGAAATAGCCGGTATCGTTCAGCTTGATCATGTCCTCGAAGCTGAAATAGCAGCGCGCCATACCGGCATCGGCCAGGGCTTTGTTGGCGGCGAGCGCCTTCTCAGACGCACCAAGGAACCCGAGGCCCGCCGGGAGCATGAACCCCTTTTGCGACCCGGACACCGCCAGGTCGACACCCCATTTTTCCATCTCGAATTCAATCGAGGCGATCGAGCTCACGCCATCCACGAAGAGCATGGCCGGGTGACCCGCCTCATCGAGAACGCGGCGGACGCCGGCAATGTCCGAAGTCACGCCTGTTGCCGTCTCGTTCTGTGTGGCGAAGACCGCTTTGATCTTGTGGTCTGTGTCAGCAGCCAGAACGGCGGCATATTCATCAAGCGGGACGCCTTTGCCCCATTCCACCTCGCATAGTTCGACATCCAGCCCGAGACGCTCTGCCATATCGACCCAGAGAAGGGAGAACTGACCGCACCGCGACATCAGGACTTTGTCACCCGCCTGAAGCGTGTTCTGGATCGCCGATTCCCATGCGCCGGTTCCCGAAGACGGGAAAATGAATACACGGCCCGCGTCCATCCGGAACGCTTTCTTGGTGTCTGTCAGCAATCCGTGCACGAATTCCGGGAAATCCGGGGCGCGCATATCCTCCATCGGAACATTCATGGATTGCCGGATCGGTTCCGGAATGTTCGTGGGTCCAGGAATGAAAAGATGCTGAAAGCCGTGCATGAGCGAGTCCTCCCTCGTTCGGAAACTGATTTGATCGAGGTGCAGGTAACACGATCCCTGGCAATGGGAAGGGCTTTTGCGGTCTGCAGCGGGTAAAACCGCCCAACGGGTGGGCAATTCCTACCCGCCCGGGTGAGAATATACGCGAAATCTAGGCTAAGCATACGACTGCATACGAAAATTTCCTTTGAATTCATCGGCTTCCAGTGGTGTTATAGCGGGATGTCGCTGCGTCTCGACCGGCGTTTTGACGTGAAATCAAGGCTCTGAACAGGTGCGACTCGATGTGACGACGGCCTCCGGCAAATCCTCTGTGCAGGGTGAGACCTTGTCAGATACCGCTTCGACATCGGAAGCGGGCCTGACGCCCGGACATCAGGCGCCGCTGGTTATCGTTGCCGATCGTCAGTTGATCGTCTGTCAGGGGATTGGCTCCCTCGTGACGCAGATCCCCGAGGTTGAACTGGGTGAATACGCGACCGACTCGGCAACGCTGAAACGGTTGCTGGCCCGGGCCCCGCAGCGGACCATTCTGATCCTTGGGGTAAGGCTGGCCGATGCGGATCTGGGTCATGTCCTCGACCTTGTTCGCAAGGAGCGGCCCGAGGTCATGATTGTCGTCGTTGCCGACGAAAGCGAATTCGCTTTCATTCGTCTCGCGGTCAAGGCGGGGGCCAATTCCGTGTGCATGATGGGGCAGATCCTTCACTCCCTGCCGCGTTTGCTGGGAAAGCTGGTTGAAGGTCATTCAATCATGCCCACGGATGTCCTGCGCAAGCTGACCTCGGAAAATTCGGACAGCCTGTCGCGACGCGAACACGAAATCCTCGCGCTCCTGCGCGATGGTCTGACAAACTTTCAGATCTCCGCGCGGCTCGGATTGAGCGAGAATACCGTGAAATATTATCTCAAGGCGATCTACCAGAAACTCGAGGTGAATTCTCGGGGCGCGGCGATCGCGAAGTATGTCGCAGGACATTACTGAGCAAACACACATGGCCCGACGGGACCGGCAGCTATCCGTGGCGATGCGCTGAGACTTGCGTTTCAGCAGGCAGGTGATCGGCGCGTCTGCGGTCATCCGTCGCAGAGGTCTGTAAGTCTTGCTGGACACATTGGGCTGTGTTAGTCTTGTAGACAGGGTTGCATCACAAAATACTGGACTTTGGCGACGAGAGGGTGAGCCATGTCATCGAATGCCATGCGGCCCAAACTGGATCGCAGTACCTATGCCGGGGCGGCCGGACAACTCACCACATTCTATCGGGCCTTGCCGCCGGACTCGGTGCGGGATCTCGCGCTGGAGGGTTTCCGCCGCCTTGCCGAGCGTCAGAAGCTGATTTTGGACGCGCCGCGCGCAGATGATGTCAGCGATACGGTCGAACGCTTGTGCATGGCGCTGGTGTCGACGCAGAGCGAGGATAGCGTTCGCGAAGGAGAGGCCATACTGGCTGAACACTCTGTCGAAGACTTCTATCTTGTCTATTTGTCGGGGGCGGCCACCCGTCTCGGGCAATGGTGGGACCGCGATCAGGTGTCGTTTGTGGATGTGACGGTCGGACTTGGGCGCCTGCATGCGCTTGTGCGGTCGCTTGAACAACCGATTAAGTCGCGGGCTCAGAAATCCGGTCTCAGGAAGGCGATTTTCGCAACCGTACCCGGAGAGCGCCACACCCTTGGTGTGACCATGGCAACGGATCTCTTCCGGCGGCGTGGCTGGCATATTCTTCTTTTGGTGGGGTTGGACCATGACGTGCTGATCTCGCGGATTACCGAGGCGGACGCGACGGCCCTGGGCGTATCTGCAGCGGGAAAACACGCCGCCCTGCCGCTGGCGCGTCTGCTGGTGGATCTGCGGATCGTGCGCCCGGACTGCAGGGTTTTCGTCAGCGGGAAGATCGTGACCGAAGCCCGGGATCTGGTAGAAAGCGCGATGCCCGATGGTATCGCTGAAAGTGTTGAGGAGGCGGAGAGCCTTCTGAGTGCGTTCGCCTCATCAGAGGGCGGTTCGCCGACAGCGGCAGACATCCAGCACTGACATCCACAGACGTGACGAACGCTCTGGCCAATGGGTCGGTCCAACGTAACCTCTGGACCGACAGACACTGGGTGGATACCTCGTCGCGCTCGTATTTGTGTGATCAGCGGACATAGGTAAAATTACCTACGTAATGGCGCGAATAGTGTCTGTTTGACCTCGGCGGTAACCTAACGTCACCCCAGCGGTTTGTTACGTTGGTGAACATGGTTGTACACAGTTTTTTTTAGTAGGTTGGTCTATCCCGGAGTGAGTGGCCGGGACTGACGCGCTCTGCCCACAGCGGCAGAGCGCTTTTTTTTGGTCATCCCGGCCAGACCAAGAGTGCAGACGCCAGAGATTGATTACCTTCTGTCTTGCCAATCGGCGAGTATGGCGGCCAATATCCCGCCAATGAAATCCCTAGGTGCCATTCTCGCGATTGCTTTGGCCGGTCTGCAACTGTTCGCGGTGGCCGTTGTCGTTTCGTCGTCTTACTTCACGTCTGAGCGCACGCTCCTGGAACATGCCCGCACGCAACTCGCGGATGTGGGCACGAATGTGATCCAGCATACAAAGTGGTTCATGTCTCCCGCCCGTAGTGCAGCGGAGCTTTCCACCGCTCTGGCGAGCAACGAGATTGTCCGCCGCGAAGAGCGCGAGCATCTGGAGGGGTTGCTGTTTCAGCAGTTGCGCTCTGCGCCACAGTTCGCCGGGGCCTATTACGGGGACGAGGACGGCAACTTCGTTTATGTCAAACGCAATGGTCCCGAAAAGTTCCTGACCAAGATTGTGGACGTGGATGTCGGCGCTGAGAAGCGGACTCTGTTCATCGAACGCGACGAGAGCTTTACCGCCAATGGATGGTACTTCGATCCAGAGGACATATACGACCCCAGATCCCGGCCCTGGTATCAGGAAGCCAAGCAAACGCTGGGCTCCATCTGGACGGACCCGTACATCTTCTTCACCGCGCAATCGCCCGGCATCACCGCCGCGACCCCCGTCCTGGGGTATCAGGAAAAGGTTCAGGGCGTGGTTGGTGTGGATATTGAAATCAAGGAGCTTTCAAAATTCCTGACTCAAAGTCGCGACGGACAGAGCGGAGCCGCCTTTATTCTCAACCGCAATGGTGATGTCATTGCGCATCCCAACCCCGATCTTCTGACAACCCAGAACGACCAGGGCGGTTTGCAGTTTCCGTCGATTGACGAAATCGACGATCCCGTCGCACGCGCAGCCTTTGGCAATCGTCTGGCCGGCGATGAAGTTGCCGTGGAGACGCTTACCAAGGCTGATTTCGAGGTCGCGGGCCGGCAATATGTTTCGCTGATCATGCCGTTTGGCCTCGATGACATTCCTTGGACGATTGTGCTCTATGCGCCAGAGAACGACTTTATCGGTACGATCAAGGACAACCGCCAGCAAAACACGCTGATTGCCGTTGCGGTGGTGGCTCTTACAACGCTTCTCGGTCTGGCGCTGGCCAACCGCATTCATGCGCCCGTCCGCGCATTTGCGGTGCGCTCTGCGCTGATTTCTCAAGGCGAGGTCGACCCGAATGAGCCCATGCCCAAGACGTATAAAGAGCTGCAAAACGCGAACACTGCACTGGTGAACGAGATTTCACAGCGGAAGAAGACGGAGACCGAGTATCGCCTGACTTTCGAAAAAGCATCGCGCGGTATGGTTCATATCGAGGCCGCTACCGGACGTCTCTTGCGGGTCAATGCCAGGTTTGCCACCCTTTTGGGCTATCGTGAAAAGGAACTCGTTGGCCTGGCGTTTCAATCGCTTCTTGATCCCGACGAAAGCGATACGCTGACCGAGTTCCGCCAACGCATCGCTGAACATACAGCCTTTGGCTTCGAGGCCAAAGCGATCCGTAAAGACGGCGCGCCGGTCTGGATCAGCTTCAACGGGATCTATTTTCAGGCAGACGGTCAGAGCGAGACCTACATTGTCGCCACGATTGATGACATCACGCAGGCGCGCGCGTCCGAGGAAAAGATCGAGACGCTCAATCGGGAGCTTGCCCAGTTTTCCCGCCAGGAGATGATGGGCGAACTGGCCACGGGTCTGGCGCACGAGCTCAACCAGCCGTTGACGGCGATCACCCAGAACGTGGATGCCGCGCAATCCATGATTGAGGAAACGCCATCCCGGGACGGCAAGAGGGATGCGCTTGACGGGTTGCTGTCCGATATCGATCAGCAGGCCCATCAAGCGGCGGACATTATCCGGGCGTTGCGCGCGCTCGTGCGCAAAGACGAGAACGTGCCTAGCGAATTCGGTGTGCGCGAGCTTATCGAACAGGCGCGCCGTCTGGTCCGTTCGGAGGCGCGCCAGCATGCCGTCGAGGTCGTGGTGACCAAAGGGCCGGAGCTTGAGGTGCGAGCGGTACGCGTGCAGATCGCACAGGTTCTGGTGAACCTGGTTCGAAACGCCATTGAATCCATTGCGGGTGCGGAAGGCGCCCGGCGCGTTGTCAGAATCTCGGCGGAAGCGAAAGACGACGTGGTCGAGGTCAGCGTGATCGATGGTGGTCCCGGTATTCAGGCCGGTTTGGAACTCTTCACACCTTTCGAGACCACCAAACGTGATGGTATGGGTCTTGGCCTGTCGATAAGCCGAACCCTGATCGAGGCCAATGGGGGTAAGATCTGGCATGACCATTCGGATGAAGGCACCCGTTTCGCTTTCACACTTCCGCTTGATCGAGGGGATGGATGATGCCGACTGATCCTGTCTCACAGATTGTGTTTCTGGTGGATGACGACGCCAATATTCGGGCCTCTTTGTCGCGAGCCCTGGAGTTGCGGGGGTACGAGGTGCGGGCCTTTGCATCCGCGATGGCGTTTCTGGAGGCCTATGACAAAACGCTTTCTGGATGTCTGCTGCTGGATTACGGCATGCCGGAGATGGACGGCCTGCAGCTTCAGAAGCATCTGAAGGAGGCCGGGATCGGTGTGCCAATTATTTTTATCACAGGCCACGGGGGTATTCCTGAATCGGTTCAGGCGATGAAGATGGGGGCCGTCGACTTTCTCGAAAAACCCTTCAAACAATCTGTGCTCGTGGAACAGATCGAAGCCGCGTTCAAAACCGACGCGGCCCGGCGCGCTGTCCTTCAGCAAAATTCCGGCGCTCAGGCCCGGTTCAGCGCTTTGACAGACCGGGAGCGGGAAATCGCCCTGATCATGTCAAACGATCCGGGGAGAAACTCTTCGAAGGAAATCGCCCGGCAGCTTGGCATCAGCCCGCGCACTGTCGATCATCATCGCGCGCGGATCCTCGAAAAGATGGAAGTGAGTTCCGTGGCAGAACTTGTGGAAACCACGCTGAAGGCCGGTCTGAGCAAAGACACTCCTCCACTGGATTGAAACCCGCGCGACGTGAACCCGACACGTCGTGAATGGCAGTTGAGAGAGCGGATGACGCGCCGATGCTCCATGACGCGCAAGGTTGCGACATCAGGCCGGTCATCGGGTCTAGGGGAGGAATGAGATCCATGGGAAAAAATCGCGATCTGGTTTTTGACACCTGTCAGCCGGAGAAAGAGCTTGCCTTCACTCAGGAGGAATTCGATGCGCGGTTGACCCGTATCCGTGCTCGCATGGATCATGATGGGTTGGACATGCTTTGGCTCATGTCGCCTGAGAGCCTTTACTATGTGAGCGGCTACACATGCATCTGGTATCAGGCCCAGAGCCCCCGATCATGGCCCGCCACAAGCGGGATCGCGATCCACCGCGACCACGACAGGTTTATCCTGTTCGATACGCCAAGCGAGGCGATCATGTGCCGCTATGTCACCTGCGCCAGGGATGTGCGCATCTTTCCGATGGGCGGGCGGCGCGATGGTTTGAGCTTTGTCATTGACGAACTGACCTCGGAGGGTTGGCTGTCGGGGGGCAAAGTGGGGCTCGAGTTGCACAGCTACCGCCCCAATCCCGTGATCAGCCGCCGGTTTGAAGACGCGTTCGCGGGGGCGGGAATGACCATCGCGGACGGCACCGATCTCATCCGCGAGCTGCGATGGATCAAATCGCCGGCCGAAATCGCCTGTCTCGAAGAGGCGGCGCGGATCACCGATATCGGGCTGCAAGCGGCGCGCGATGCCATCCGGCCCGGCGTGACCGAGCTCGATGTGCAGGCAGAGATGAACTACGCCATGGGCAAGGCGGGCGGCGAGGCTGCGGGCCTCGTTCTTCCCGTGACATCCGGGGCCAAGGCCAATTGCGGACACGCGATGCCCGGACGACGAGTCATTCAGGCGGGGGAACAGGTCAATCTGGATATCAGCGGCGTCTACAACCGTTATCACGCCAATGCGGGACGGTCTTTCTATGTGGGGGAGCCGCCCCGGGATGTGCTGGAGTATCACAAGCTGTCCTCCGGCGTTTTTGACGTGATTGACGGGGTGCTGCGTCCGGGACTACGGGTGGCTGATCTGGTGCGCGCGACCCGCGCGTATTACGACGAGGTGGGGATCTGGTCCGATGCCGGTTGGGTCGGTGGCTACGAGTTGGGGCTTGCCTTTCCACCCGACTGGGTGGGTCACTTCGTCTACGAAATGAGTGACACGGACAGCGACCGGGTGTTCGAACCCGGCACGGTCGTCAATTTCGAAAGCCAGTTCTTTGCACCGCGCCTGTCGGGGATCACCTACTATATCGACATGCTGCTGTTTAAGACCGACGGCGCATCGCGACCGCTGGGTTTTCAGCCGGAACTTGTCATCCTCGATGCCTGATCCCGCGACAAAGCACTCGGCTTCAGTGGCTCGTTATCTTGAGTTGACCCGAGTGGTGCTGCCCGAGAAGGCGCGCCACCCGGACATTCGTTGGCCAGTAGAGAATGACCACTGTTTTCAACGGATAGTCCTCGATACCGTGTGTGGCGGTGTCTGGTATTATCATCTTGAGCGCCCGGCGTACAAACATCTCAACGAAGCTCAGGCGCAGCAAGCGGCGGCGCTTTGTGAAGACATTCTGGCGGGGCGTGCTGATCTTTGGGCTTTGAACAGACAATCCCTGATCTGGCGTGGAAAAACCCGCAACAGCAGCGAGTTTTAGCGCGCGTCTCTATTCAGCGGATATGTGATACGCCATATAGTTCTTCTGGATCGCGATCTGATCGGCGATGAATTTGGCGTCGTGCCAGACCCCCCAGATGAACGATGATCCGCGGCGCGACTGCCAGGGCAGACCCACGAAATACAGCCCGGGCACATTTGACACGCCGCGTTGATGGATCGGCTTGCCTGTCTCATCCAGCGCGTCGGCCTTCAACCAGCTATAGTCAAACCGAAAACCTGTCGCCCAGATGATCGTACCAATGCCTTGAGCCGCCAGATCGACCTGCCGGACGGGGTTGCTCACAGAAGGGGGATCATCCGGTATCTCCCACGCTTCGAGTTCCTGGGGCAGATCCAGACCGTTGCGCGCAATGTAGGCATCCGCTTCTTTGAGCAGGGACAGATAATTGGCGTCGCCTGCGTCCAGATTGGCCTTCAGGTCATCGGCGATGTGAAGCACACCGGCGTCATAGCCCGTGCTCATGCCGAGAAGGGTAATCCCGCGCGCTGCCAAACGCCGGAAATCCACTGTTTTGCCGCCATGCGCGCCGCTGACGGCGATGGTCACATGTTCGGTTCCCGGGGCGGGCGTGTCGAGGTTCCAGATGCCCAGCACGCCCAGCCACCAGACATTGTCGCGCCCCCGATACCGGCGGGGGGGGCGGTCATGCGGGCCGATGGAGAAATAGACCTGCCGCCCCGCCTCGTTCAGTTCAGCGGCAATCTGGGACCCCGACGAGCCGCCGCCAATCACCAGCACCGCGCCGTCAGGTAGCGCGTCCGGGTTGCGATAGGCGGTGGAGTGCATTTGCAGCACATCTGCCGTCTCTGGCACAAGCTGCGGGATCGCGGGTTCCTGAAAGGGCCCGGTTGCGCAGACAACCCGGAGCGCCTCGATCGCGCCAGCGCTGGTTTCGACCCGAAAGCCTGCGCGCTCCGGGTGCGGCGTCACGCTCTCGACGCAGACGCCCGTCCGCACTGGCGCGCCGATCATCTCGGCATAATCCACGAAATAGGCCGCGACGCTCTCCTTGTCGGCAAAGGCGTCCTTGTCGCAGGAAAATTCCTGGTTGGGGAAGCGATCATGCCAGGCGGGTCCATTGGCCACGAGAGAATCCCACCGGGCGGACCGCCAGCGTTCCGCGATGCGATCCCGTTCCAGCACAATGTGGTCAATGCCGAGATGACCCAGATGTTCGCTCATGGCGATCCCGGCCTGTCCCGCCCCAATGACCAATGTGTCTGTTTTTTCCAATTCCAGCGCCCGTTTGTCTGTTGTGCCATAGTGCTAACCCGAAGCGTGAAGCGGGCGCAAAGACTGATTTGTTAACCAATGATTTTGCAATGCCTAAGCTGGCTTAGGTTATGGCTAATCCACGCTAAGGAAGCAGTGGACTTTTCTTTGTGACGCATGAGACGCATTATCTGCGTCTATAGAGCTACGCTGATCTGCCACAGGAGAGTGACCCATGGCTAAGGATCATACCGCCAAGGACCACGTTGATCCCGTCGAAGCCTTACGGGAAACTGTCGCGGTGCCTTTCGAATCTGCCCGGGCGATGCCCACGGAGGTGTACACCTCGCCAGAATTCGTTGAAGCGGAACTGAAACACATCTTTCGCAAGGACTGGTACTGCGTGGGCCGGGCGGATGCGTTGGCCAAGGTCGGGGACTACGTGTCCTGCGAGTTGGCCGGCCAGCCGATTGTCGTGTTGCGTGATCGCGACGGGAACTTGCGCGCCATGAGCAATGTCTGTCTGCACCGCATGTCCACGCTCTTGCACGGGCGAGGCCGCACCAGTTCGATTGTCTGCCCTTACCACGCCTGGACCTATAACCTTGACGGCACCTTGCGCGGCGCGCCCGCGATGCCGCTCAACGACGGGTTCTGCAAAGACAATTACGCGCTGCCGCAGGTCCGGTGCGAGCAATGGCTGGGCTGGGTCTTCGTCTGTCTCGATCCCGACGCGCCGCCCGTATCAGAACAGCTGGCGGATGTCGCGACGATGATCGAAGGCTATGACATGGCCAATTATTCAGAGGCGTTCTACGAAGAACATGTCTGGGACACCAACTGGAAGGTGCTGGCCGAAAACTTCATGGAAAGCTATCACCTGCCGGTCTGTCACGCGGGCACGATCGGCGGCCTGTCGCGGCTTGAGGATATGGTCTGCCCGCCGGGTCACGCGGCGTTCAACTATCATACGATCCTCAAGGACGAGTCGCTGCGCATCGCCATGGCGCATCCCACGAATACGCGACTGCAGGGCGACGAACGCCGCATGACCTATTTGCTGGCGCTTTATCCCAGCCTGATGATCACGCTGACACCGGGCTATTTCTGGTATCTGTCGTTGCATCCGATGGGGCCGGGGCAGGTGCATATCCGGTTTGGCGGGGGCATGTCGAACGACTTCGCCGAGGATCCGGACGCGCAGGAGAATTTTGCCGCGCTCAAGGCCCTGCTCGATGATGTCAATGTCGAGGATCGCGGCTGTACCGAAAAGGTCTATCGGGGCCTCTGCTCCGATCTGGCGGAACCGGGTCATCTCAGCCATCTTGAACGCCCGAACTACGATTTCTCCCAGTACCTGATGGAGAAGATCGACGCAGGCCGTGCGCAGGCCAGGGGCGCATAGCATGGCGCATACCCGTATTCGTCCCTTCAACACCAAGGACACCTATCCCGAACAGGCGCTCGATAACGATCTCTGCCAGGCGGTGGTCACGCGGGGCGGGCGCACGGTTTGGATGCGCGGGCAATGCCCGCAAAACCTCGACGATGCGCGCAATATCGACAGTCACGACCCGGCTGAGCAGACCCATAAGGTGATGCAGAATATACGGCAGCTGATCGAAGAGGCGGGCGGTGGCATGGAGCATCTGGTGAAGGTCGTGGTCTACATCACCGATGTGCGCCACCGGGAGGCGGTCTATCGCACGATGGGGGAGTACATCAAAGGCGTGCATCCGGTCTCGACCGGTCTCGTGGTGCAGGCGCTCGCACGGCCTGAATGGCTGGTGGAGATCGACGCCACTGCCGTCATCCCGGATTAGCGCCATGACCTTTTCGCTTGTCGCTCGATGTGCACAAACCGGCATGTTCGGGATCGCGGTGGCGTCGTCCTCCCCCGCTGTCGCGGCCCGCTGCGCCCATGTCCGGGCTGGCGTGGGCGCGGTGGCGAGCCAGAACGTCACCGACCCCAGCCTCGGGCCGCGCGCGCTCGATCTGATGGAAAGCGGTGTTTCCGCGAAAGAGGCGCTGCGCCGTATCACGGCGGAGGCCCCGTATATAGACTATCGGCAACTGATGGTTCTCGATGCCACGGGGCATTCCGCGCTCTACTCGGGCTCCAAGGTGCTGGGCATATGGGGCGAGGCGCGGGGAAACGACGTGGCCTCGGCGGGCAATCTGCTCGCTCGCCCTGACGTGCCGTCCGCCATCATTGTGGCCTTCGAGGCCGCTCAGGGGCATTTGGGAGATCGGCTGATGGCCGCCTTGAAGGCCGGGTTGACGGCCGGCGGGGAAGCCGGGCCGGTCCATTCGGCGGGCCTCATGATCGTCGATCAGGTGTCCTGGCCAGTGGCGGACCTGCGCTGCGACTGGAGCGACGCCTGTCCGATCGAGAATTTGGCCACGGCCTGGGACATCTACAAACCCCAGCTTGACGATTACGTTCGCCGGGCGCTGGACCCGCGCCTCGCCCCCTCATACGGAGTACCCGGAGATGCATGACGCCAGTTTCAGAACAGAGGGCGGATTGGTTCATTTGCGTGAAAAACTTCAGTTTCTCGCCGCGCTGCCCGTGGACCGCCCCACAGGGATGCCAGGTGCGTTCTACACCTCGCAGGAGCAATTCGAGCATGAGGCGCGCACGGTCTTGCGGACCGGCTGGCATTGCCTGGGCCGCGAGGACGAAATTGCGCAGCCGGGCGATTTCTTCACCGCGCAACTGCTGAACGAGCCGCTTCTCGTCGTGCGGGGTGATGAGGGCGAGATCCGTGTGCTGGCCAATGTCTGTCGCCATCGCGGCATGCCGCTGGCGGAGGGGCGGGGCCGCACCAAGCGTTTCGTTTGCAGCTATCATGCCTGGTCCTATGGGCGTGACGGGTCCTTGTTGCGGGCGCCCCGGATGGAGAATGCGGGGTTTGATGCCAAAACATGCAGGCTACCCGAACATCGGGTGCAGCTCTGGAATGGATTCATCTATGTCAGCCTCGACCCGCTGGCAGAGCCGTTTGCGCATCCTGAGTTGGACGACATGCTGGCGCCCTATGAGACCGGCGCCTTCCGGCTGGTCCATGTCGCAGAGGAGGACTGGCACACGAACTGGAAGTGCCTCGTCGAGAACTTCATGGAAGGGTATCACCTCAGTGTGGTCCATCCTCAGACCCTGCACGGCTATACGCCCTCTGGTCTGTCGCGCAAGCTGGTGAGCGGGGACGGCTATACGTCCTATGCCGCAAACTATCCGGAGAATATCCAGTCCCGAGGGCAGGGCGCGCCGGGTCTGAGCCCTGAAGAGCGCCAACGCTCGTCGCTTTTTGCCAAGTTTCCCACACAGGTCGCGAGCCAGGCGGCCAGCCTGCTGGTCTCTTTGTCGATCTTTCCGATCCATGCCAGCCTGATCCGCGTGAAATGGACGATGTCCGTCTATGGTGATGACCTTGATCCGGAAACGATCCGGCAAAGAATCGCGCTCTGGGAAGAGGTGAACCGCGAAGATCGTGAAAAGCTGGAGCGGATGCAGGTCGCCTTGTCCTCACACTACGCTCTTGAAGGGCCGTTGGCCGGTGATGATTACGAAGGCACGATCCGCGATTTCCAGACATGGCTGGCGCATGAGGATTCCAAACTGACCGCACTCTGACCCTGCATCTGGTCTCACGCGGCGCAACCTGATCTTATGCGCCAGGAATGGAATGCCCGGAGCCTGACGTGTCCCGCTTCACACTCAGACAATTGGAATATCTGGTCGCGGTTGGCGAGACCGGTAGTATCGCCCGTGCCGCAGAGCGTCTGAACGTCTCGTCCCCCTCTATTTCTTCAGCGATTGCACAGCTTGAAGAGGTTTTTGGCATCCCGCTCTTTGTGCGTCAGCACGCGCAGGGGCTGTCTCTCACGCAAGGGGGACGGCAGGTACGGGATCAGGCCCGACGCGTGCTCGAACAAGCCGCCGCGCTCACCGATATCGCCACGGATGTCGCCGGAACGGCTCAGGGTCCTTTGGCCGTCGGTTGCCTTGTCACCTTTGCGCAGCTTGTCCTGCCGAAGTTGCGGCGCGATTTCGAGGCGGCGTATCCCTCGATCCGCATCCGGCAGAGCGAATTGAACCAGGCCGAGCTGTTCAGCGCGATCCGTCGCTCGGATATCGATATCGCGCTGACCTATGATCTCGATGTGCCCGCCGATCTGCAATTCACCGGGCTGGTGCGTTTGCGCCCCTTCGCGCTGGTCCAGGCGGGGCACGATCTGGCCAGGCAGAACGACGTCCCTCTCGATGACCTTGTCGAATTACCGATGGTCCTCTTGGATCTGCCGATCAGCACCGACTATTTTCTATCCTTGTTTGCCACCTGTGACCGCGCCCCGCGCATCGCCGAACGTACCCGCGATATGGCGGTGATGCGCTCGCTTGTGGGCAATGGCTTTGGCTATTCCATTGCCAACGTCAGACCGCAGAGCGATATCGCGCCCGATGGTGGGCAACTGGTGTGCGTGCCGATTGCGGGAGCGGTGCGATCCTTGCGCATGGGATTGCTGACCGCGCAGGGGGCCGAGAAATCCCGGACCGTCCGCGCCTTTATTGATTTCGCGCGGGATCAGGTCGACAAGGGGGCGTTTCGTGGTATCGGTGGGGAGCCGATCTCGTGAACCGATCCTTGGAGATCCTTGATCATCTGATCGGGTTTAATACACTGAATTCCCGGTCAAACTTGCACATGGTCAACTTTATCGAAGAATTTCTCGTGTCTCGCGGGTTCCGTGTGCATCGCCTCGCCGATCCGGCTGAAGAGAAGGCGGGTCTATACGCAGAGATCGGTCCGGAGACGGAGGGCGGGGTGGTTCTGTCCGCTCATTCGGACGTGGTGCCGGTGGACGGGCAGACCTGGACGCGGCCACCGTTCCGTCTGATTCGCGAGGGTGATTGGCTCTATGGGCGCGGGACAACAGACATGAAAGGGTTTCTGGCCGAGATGCTCGCTGTTGCGGACAAGGCCAGCACGATGATGCTCAAGGTGCCTCTGAAGCTTCTGATCTCCTATGACGAAGAGATCGGATGCGTCGGTATCGAGCGGATGCGGGAGAGGTTGATCCCTTTGATCGGGAGCCCGCGTTTGGCCATCGTGGGAGAGCCCACCGAGATGCGGGTCGCCACAGGGCATAAGGGCAAACGGGCCTACCGGGCGCATCTGGCGGGGCAGGCGGGCCATTCTTCCCTTGCACCCAACTACATCAGCGCCCTGCAAGTCGGGGTGGATTTCGTCATGGCCTTGCGCCGACTTCAGGAGGATATCCGCGAAACCGGCGCGTGCGATCCGGAGTTTGACGTGCCCTATACGACACTCCACGTGGGAACGTTCCGGAGCGGTACGGCATTGAACATTGTGCCAGACGCGGCAGAGCTGACCTACGAGTTCCGCCATGTGCCGGAGGACGATCCGGACGTTCTGGAGCAGAGGATCGCCGACGCCGCGCAAGCCGTCACGCCTCGGCAATTGGGCTCAACCGGGATCAGGATAGATCGGCAGGCGAGCTATCCCGGTCTTCGTATGGCCGCGACGCATGATGCTGTGAAACAGGCGCAAGTCTGGGCGGGAACCGAAACCTGCAAAGTTGGTTTCGGAACGGAAGCTGGCGTGCTGTCGGAGATGGGCATCCCGTCGGTCGTCTGTGGGCCCGGTTCCATGGACACGCATGGTCATAAGGCGGATGAGTGTATCTCTATCAGCCAGCTGAACGCCTGCGCGCAGATGCTCGACAAAGTTCTGAAGTCTTTGTGCTGAAGCGCCGCTTAACGCGTTAGCGCAGCAGTCGGTCCACAAAATCGGTGCCAAGTCCGTTTGCGCCGTAATGCTCTCTGGCGCGCTGGATGAGTGATTTGTTGTCATCCATGGCGATGATGTTTGAGTCGTCATCGACATAGAGAATGGGGCCGCTGATGTGGAAAAGCGTTTTCATCTCTTCCTCTTCGCAGACCAGGGTGTGTTCGTCGCCCGCCGGCTCATAGACATAGGCGCCCGGCTCGGCCACCCAATCGTGTTCGAGGTACCGCCAGCGCCCTTCGAGCACAAAGCCGTGCACAGGCGTGGCGTGCAGGTGCTTTCCCAACGAGCCGCCTTTCCGTACGCGCAGGATCTCGACGTGATTGCCGTTGGCCACGTCAAACATCAGCGGACGCCACCAGACATCGACGCCGATCCCCGGCTCCTTGATCCAGACGCGTTCATCATCCCGCGCGGTCAGTTCGACGATTTCCATAAATGATGCGTCTGCTGTCAGCGGGACGGCGGAGGCGAGGTTGGCATTCAAGCTGTCCTTCATCGTGAAATCTCCTGCTGGCTGATATCTCATGATACTAGCTCAGGCGCGTCCATTTACAAAATGGAGCTGCGGAACGCCGGGTGCGAACGCGGCGTTCCGGTCTTTTCAGATGCCCATGTTACTGCTTCACACGCGTCCAGATCGCATCGTAAAGCGGCTGGGTCTCGGCGTCGCAGGCCTGCACGAACATGCCTGAGGCGTCGGAGGGCGGGTTTTGCTCTGGCGATGTGGCGAGTTCGGGGTCAAGGAAGTCCTCGACACCCGCGACACCTGCCGTGTAGCGCGCATAGTTCGTCACCGCCGCCGCGTTTTCCGGCTCTAGCAGGAAGTCCATGAACTTGATGGCGTTTTCCCGGTTGGGCGCGTCCTTCAAAAGCACAACGTTATCCATCCAGAGCAGGAAGCCTTCTTCCGGGAAGGCATATTCGATTGGCGCGCCTTCGGCCCGGGCACGCGCGCTGAAGCCATTCCAGATCATGCCCACAGCGGCGTCACCCGAGACCAGCACGTCCTTCGCGCCATCAGAGTTGAAGGAAACCCAGTTTTCCTTGGCACCTTGCACGAGGGCGTCCAGCTTCTTGAGTTGCTCGCGGTCCGATGTGCACATCGGGATGCCCAGATAGATCGACGCCATCGGCAGCACCTCGCCCGCGGAATCGAGCACGTTGATCTTTCCTTTCAACTCTTCGGGCGGATCAAAAAGCATGGAGAGCGTGTCAATCTCGCCGTCGAACACGTCGCGGTTCACCGAGAAGCTGGTCGATCCCCACTGATAGGGGATGGAATGGGCGCGACCCGGGTCGAAATCAACCTCCAGCCATTGAGGCAGAATGTTATCTCTGTTGGTCAGTTCGCCCTCGGCGATCGTGTCGAGCATGCCTTCGTCGCGCATGATCTGGGTCATGTAATCCGATGGCACCGCCACGTCGTATTCGCCCATCGCCCCGGCCTTGAGCGAGGCCAGCATCGCCTCGTTGGAATCATAGGTGTCCATCGTCACCTCGATGCCGGTCTCTTCCTCAAACTTGTCCAGCAGTTCCTGCGGGATGTATTCGAACCAGTGATAGATCGACAGCTCGCCTTCGGCATGGGCCAGCGTGGCGCTCACGCTCAGGGCCAGTGCCGAGGCCAGCGTTGTAAATTTCGTCTTCATGTTCAGTCCTCCTGACGTTGGATTTTTTGTTTTGCATGTCCGCTTTTGTTACTCGGTGAGCGGTTTGTCGTTCGACCCCATGCGCCCGATCAGCCATGAGAGCGTCACAAGCAGTATGGAAACGAACAAAAGAAGTGTCGAGACGGCAAGGATGTTGGGCTCGATGCCGGTCCGGATCGCGCCGTAAATCGCCGTGGGCAGGGTTTCGACCCCGGCGCCTTTGACGAAGTTGGTGATGATGAAATCATCGAGCGAAATGATGAAGGCCAGCAGAAAGCCCGACAGGATGCCCGGTGCCATCAGGGGAAAGAGCACGAGGCGGAAGGCCTCCCATTTGGTCGCGTAGAGATCGAGCGCGGCCTGTTCGTAGATACCGGAAATCCCCTCAAGCCGGGCCGCGATAGGCAGATAGGCAAAGGGGATGCAAAAAACCGTATGGGCCACAACAATGGTCATCAACCCACGGTCGAAGCCGATGGAGTTGAAGAAAATCAGCGTCGCGACGGCGGTGACAATCTCGGGCACCATAAGGGGCAGTGAAATCAGTGCAAAGCTCACCCGCTGCCCCCGGAAACGCCCCGCGCGCAGCATGCCCATGGCCGCAGATGTGGCAAACGCCGTGGCCACCGTCGCCGCCGTGATGGCGATGACAATAGAGTTCCACGCCGCCTCTTTGAGAACGTCCGCCTCGGGTCCGAAAAACACGTCGTAGTACCAGCGAAACGAAAACCCGCCCCACAATGTGATCGAAGTGGAGGCATTGAAGGAATAGATCGCGACGACGATCAGAGGCGCGTAGAGGATCAGCAGACACAGCACAGCCAGTTGCACGAAACCGGGATAGCGCTTGAAGTCGGATCCTTTGGCTGTCCTACCCTGTTTCACGGCCGCTATCCCTCCGCCCGGCCTTGGGCGCGGGCGTAGAAGAACACGGCGACAAGAACCATGCTGAGCAGCACCATCGCGCAGGCTGCGCCAAAGGGCCAGTTGCCCGCAGCCCCCTTGAACTGCTCCTCAACCAGCGAGCCGATCATAAAGTTCTTGGCGCCCCCCAACAGGTCGGGCGCCAGAAACGCGCCAAGGCTTGGCACGAAGACAAGGATGCAGCCCGCCGCGATACCCGGCGCGACAGAGGGGAGCAGAACATAGCGCAGCGTCACCCACCGGTCGGCATAAAGATCGGCGGCAGCCTCGGAGAGAGCGAAGTTATAGCGCTCCACGGCGGCATAGATCGGCAGCACCATGAAGGGCAGGTAGGAGTAAAACAGACCGATCTGAACCGCGAAATTTGTGTTGATCATCCGGATCGGATCATCGATCAGCCCGATCCCGATCAGCCATTCGTTGATCGGGCCGGAATCGCGGATCAGAAACCGCATAGACACCGTGCGAATAAGCAGGTTCACCCAATAGGGGATCGTGACAAGAAAGAGCCAGATCGTTCGGGTTTTTTCAGGCCGGGTCGCGATGAAATACGCCGTGGGAAAGCCGATCACCAGGCACAGGATGGTGGCGCCCGCCGCCTGGGCCATCGAACGCAGATAGATAATGATGTAGGTCCACTGGATCTTTGGCGGTTCATCCCCAAAGAGGCCCCGGTCGAAAAAGAACTGGTCATAGGCGGCCAGGGAAAAGTCCCAGATCACACCGCCCCGAAACTCCTTTGTCAGAAAGGAGTAAACCGCCATCAGCAGCACCGGCAGCAGCATGAAAATCACGATGGTGACCCAGGATGGACCCAAGAGCCATCCCCGGACCGAAGCATACGCGCTTGAGACGGACGCCCCGCCGCTGGCAGCTCCCCCGGCCATTAGTCCACCAGCAGCCTTGCGGTGCCGTCGTTGATTGTCAGACCAACAGGATCGCCTGCTTTGAAGTCATGGCGCTGGGAGGGCCCGTTCTGGGTGCGCACCACGACTTCCTGACCGCTGGGCAGGCGGACGATATGCTGCAGGTCCGTGCCAAGATAAATCAGCCGTTCAATCGTGCCCTCCATGAGAGCGGCGCTTACCTTCGGCTGCATAGAGAGCTGTTCGGGACGGATAGAGGCATGCCCCGGGCTGCCTTCGGTGGCGCGTCCGGCGGGCGCGGCATCGATCTTCTGCCCATCGGGCAAGCGGCAGAGCGCATTGGTTTCACCGAGCGTTTCAATAGTCACATCAAAGAGGTTCGTCTCTCCGATGAAATCGGCCACAAAACGATTGCGGGGTCTTTCGTAAATCTCGTGCGCTGTTCCGATCTGCTGCACCTGACCCACAGACATGACCGCGATGCGGTCTGACATGGTCAGCGCTTCCTCCTGATCGTGGGTCACGAAAATGAACGTGATCCCCGTCTCTTCCTGAATACGCTTGAGTTCCACCCGCATGGCCTGACGCAGTTTCAGGTCCAGCGCTGACAACGGCTCGTCG
>ERZ1740060.182-NODE-182-length-48409-cov-5.726269_pt1 | contig 48409 bp, 47 predicted proteins | sample MGYA00581743_ERZ1740060 | MGnify/ENA primary metagenome ERZ1740060 (study PRJEB43018, sample SAMN04849235) | marine metagenome | isolation source: floating plastic debris | place: Pacific Ocean | collected 2008-08-27 | study: EMG produced TPA metagenomics assembly... | reverse complement strand
GACGTGGGCCCAATGGCACCTCGACATAGGCACCAAGCACACACCCCGTTTCCGGCGCAAGATAATCGAGCGGACGGCCCACCGGTTCGGTTGTCAGAACCGCAACGCGCGTCCCTGCTTCAAAAAATGCCGCGCCGGATACGCCCACGCTCGATGCCCTCCAGATCCCCGGTCGGGTCAGGGGTTTCAGTGCGTCAGTCTATGGGGTAAAGCGGGAGAGAGAAAAGCCCACCGCAGCCCTTATGGAGCGCCCGAGATGAAGTTTTTCGTGGATAGTGCCGATGTCGACGCCATCGCCGAACTCAATGAGCTGGGGATGGTTGACGGTGTAACCACCAATCCGTCGCTCATTTTAAAATCCGGGCGCGATATTCTCGAAGTGACGAAGGCGATCACGGACCTTGTCTCCGGCCCGGTCAGTGCCGAAGTCGTCGCAACCAAAGCCGATGCGATGATTGATGAAGGTCGAAAACTGGCCGAGATCGCTCCCAACATCACCGTGAAGGTTCCCCTGACCTGGGACGGGCTGAAAGCCTGTAAGGTGCTGTCAGACGAAGGCAAGATGGTCAACGTGACGCTATGCTTTTCGGCCAATCAGGCGCTGCTGGCCGCAAAGGCCGGCGCGACTTTCATAAGCCCTTTCATCGGGCGGCTGGACGATATCAACCTCGATGGCATGGAGCTGATCGCAGATATACGGCTCATCTACGACAATTACGATTTTGAAACGCAGATCCTGGCCGCGTCGATCCGGTCGGTCAACCACGCCTGCGAGTCCGCGCGCCTCGGAGCTGATGTGATGACGGCCCCGCCGGACGTGATCAAGAAAATGGCGCTGCACCCGCTAACCGACAAAGGCTTGGCCGCATTTTTGAGTGATTGGGAAAAAACAGGGCAGAAAATCCTGTAAACCGTGTTAAAGGTAAAGAAAAAAGACAGAGGCCTGAATGAGCAGCAAGCCGCATATGAGTGATGCGTTGCGCGAAACAATTATCGCACAACCCGATGTAATACTTGAAGATCCCAGCCTGATGCGCGCGCTGATTGCCGCAAATGAACGCGCCATGGGCACCAATATCGTCGATCTGCGCGGGATTGCGATGGATCGCCTCGAAACCCGCCTGGAACGTTTGGAAGATACGCACCGGGCGGGGAGCGCGGCCGCGTATGAGAACCTTGCCGGGACAAATCAGGTGCACCGCGCGATCCTACGCATGCTGGACCCAACGGAATTCGAAGGGTTTTTGCGCGATCTCGGCGGTGATGTGGCAACGATCCTGCGGGTGGATTGCGTCAGGCTCGTTCTTGAATCGGTGCAGAACGATGAGAACCCTGCGGTGAAGCGGTTAGGCGATGTTCTGTCCGTGGCTGAACCGGGGTTCATCGAACGTTACCTCCGCCATGGTGATGGCCCAGGCGGCCCGCTTCGTCAGGTAACGCTGCGCCAGATCGCTGAAGGCGATGGCAGCGTTTACGGCCAGGAGGCAGGTTACATGCGTTCAGAAGCCTGTCTGCTCCTCGATTTCGGAGAGAACCGCCTGCCCGGCCTTTTGGTCATGGGGGCCGAAGATCCGCATCAATTCAGTCCGCAGCAGGGCACGGATCTGCTGTCTTTCTTTGCTGGCGTGTTTGAGCGCGCAATGCGCCGCTGGCTGTCATGATTTCCGCCGCGGCGCGTGATGCGCTGCAGGATTGGCTGGACCATATCCTCGCGATCCGAGGCGGCTCTGACCATACCGTGACGGCCTATAGCCAGGATCTGCGGGAGTTTCTGGAATTCATCAGCCTGCATCACGGCGGGCGGCAGGGTCTGGGCGCCCTTGCACGGGTTGAGGTCGGTGATATGCGCGCCTGGATGGCACAGATGCGCGGGACCGGAATCAGCGCCCGGACCCTGGCCCGCAAGCTGTCAGCCGTCAAAAGCTTTTACCGGTGGCTCGCAGACCGTGAAGGATTTGACCCGTCCGCTGTGCTCGCCGCTCGAACGCCTAAATTCCAACGCTCTCTGCCCCGGCCTCTGTCTCCGAGCGATGCAAGCAAAGTGCTGAGCGTCACCGAACATCAGCACGATCAGGCGTGGATCAATGCCCGCGATCGCGCTGTGATTACCTTGCTGTATGGCTGCGGCCTGCGGATCTCTGAAGCACTGGGACTCGATGCGGGTGTTTTGCCTATGTCCTCCTCCTTGCGCATCCTCGGCAAGGGTGACAAGGAAAGGATCGTCCCTGTCATCGCACCGGCGCGACACGCGGTCGCTGAATATGCCAGGATATGCCCCTTTCCACTTGAACCGGGCAGATCTCTGTTTCTGGGCGCGCGGGGCGGGCCGCTGAATGCGCGCAGCATTCAGAAAGTGATGCAACAGGTTCGGCTTCAACTTGGGCTGCCGGCGTCCGCCACCCCTCATGCCATGCGCCATAGCTTTGCCACGCATCTTTTGAATGCCGGCGGCGATCTGCGTGCGATCCAGGAGTTACTGGGGCACGCCTCACTCTCGACAACGCAAGCCTATACAAGCGTGGACACAGCCCGATTGCTGGATGTTTACAACAGGTCACATCCGAAAGCTGGGTGATTTCAACCCTCTTTCAGGCGAAGCACACCGTACAGGATGACAAGAGCGTGTACCGCTTGCAGTTGAATTTCCGCCCTCGATCATTCATGAGAGCGTCATGACACAAGGTCTTTCATCGAGCACGTTCGACGCAGATGCGCTCGATCCTGCCTCTGCTCCGGATCCCCGGCCCCCGTCGGCGCGAGCCAAAGCGCTCTGCGTTCACCTCTTTACAGCCACGGGAGCCGTTTTTGCGATGCTGGCCATGCTGGCGGCAGTCGAGGAAAAGTGGAGCCTGATGTTTCTTTGGCTTGTCGTGGCGTTCGTGGTGGACGGCGTCGATGGTCCTCTGGCCCGCAAGTACAACGTCAAAAGATATGCCGCGCAGTTCGACGGTAACATCCTCGACATGATCATCGACTATCTGACCTACATCTTCATTCCGGCGTTCGCGCTGTTCAAATCGGGTCTTTTGCCGGGCTGGACCGGATGGGTCGCCATCATTTTGATCACCTTTGCCTCGGCGATGTATCTGGTCGATACACGCATGAAGACAAAAGACAATTCGTTTTCCGGTTTCCCGGCCACGTGGAACATGCTGGTGCTGGTTCTTTTCGCGATCGAGCCAAACTTCTGGGTGTCGCTGACCATCGTCTCCGTGCTTGCCGTTGCGATGTTCCTGCCGCTCAAGTTCATTCATCCGATCCGCACGGAGCGCTGGCGGATCGTGTCTTTGCCGGTGGCCGTGGCGTGGGTCGGTTTTGCCACATGGGCGGCCTGGGTGGATTTCCATCCTGAAAGCTGGGCGCATTGGGGACTTGTTGCAACCAGTGTCTATCTGACACTCGCTGGCATCGCTCAGCAGATCATTCCCGAACGGAACTCCGACAGGCTATAGTGTCGCCGCTTTCTCGAGACGTCGGTAGTGATAGCCGCCCAACCGCTCGAACCCCATAGCGGTATAAAGCGCGTTGGCCGCCTCGTTGGCCTCCGTGCAGAGAACTGCGATCGAATGCGCTCCGTTTGAGCGCGCCCAATGCGCGGCGTGGCATGTGAGGTTGCGCCCCACGCCCCGCCTGCGGAAATCCGGCAAGACTTCCAGCGCATGTACCATGGCAATCCGCTTGGATATCGCCACGAAGCCGGTGGCCGCCGGACGGCCATCCTGACGACCGAAGAGGGCTGTCTTTGGACCCTTGGCTCGGGCCATCACGGCAAGACGCGATGGACCGATACCGCCTGCCGCCCAGATGTCTTTTTGTATGGCCAGGGGCGGCCAGAGGTCAAAGGCGCTGAGCCTGGGCGGCGCGTCTTTTGCGATCAGATCCACCGGCGCACCGTAGATGTTGACCGGACCGACAGTCTCATATCCTGCGTTTTCAAGGCAGTCGTCCAATGGGGCCTGATCCTCTCGGACCATGAACAGAGACTGCTGACCCAGCTCCGCCATCGCAGCCTCGGCTTGTGCAATATCAATTGCAGATCGAGCATCCGCCAATGTCGCCGCAGACACACGTTTGCCCCCGCCCGCGCCGTCGCGGATCGTCCATAGTCCTTGCCGCAGACGCCGCGCCGCAGGCCATGTGTCATCGATCGCATCGAAGTAAAGAGCCAGATCGCTTTCCATTTCAAGCCAAGAGCAGATCGCGAAGCTCGGCCATGGCGGTCGAAAGACGGCCGGCATCGCGTCCCCGAACAACGACGTGAGCCGCATAAGCCCCGTCTCTCTGAAAGGGATAACAGCCAAAACTCAAATCGGAAAACCGCTCTGCCAGAGCGCCAAGAGGCGCGGCAATCTCTCCTTCACCTCGATAGATGGCCATGGTTTCCGACAGCATCGGTGCGCCCCCGGTCAGGCGAGGCAGCAAACCTTCGACCATGGCGTCAAAAATTGTCGGCACGCCCGCCATCACATGCACATTGCCAAGCGAGAACCCCGGTGCGGCGCTGATCGGATTGGGGATGAGGACCGCCCCGTCCGGTATGCGTGCCATGCGCAGGCGCGCCTCGTTCAATTCGATGCCCTGCGCGTCGTAGTGAGCGGCGAGAAGGGCTCTGGCATCTTCGCGAATATCGATCTCCGCTCCAAGGGCGCGCGCCACACAATCCGCCGTGATGTCATCATGGGTGGGTCCGATCCCGCCAGAGGTGAAGACGTGATCAAACGCCCCACTGAGCGCCCGAACGCCACCGATGATCGCATCCGGGTTGTCACTCACGACCCGAACCTCGCAGAGGTCAATCCCATGCTCCGTCAATCGTCCGGCGAGGTGATACATATTGGCATCCCGCGTCCGCCCGGACAGGATTTCGTCGCCGATCACCAGCATCGCAGCGCTCGGATTGGGCTTGGTTGTCTCGGTCATATGGGTCCCGGAACGGCTTGTCGCGGCATGCGGATGTGTATACGCGCCGCGTCATGTTCTTTCAAACCCCACTTGAGCCCGGAACGCTGATCCGACGCTATAAACGCTTTCTCGCCGATATACGGTTGAATGACGGGCGCGAGATCACGGCGCATTGCGCCAATCCCGGTGCCATGCTCGGTCTGACAGAGCCCGGTCGCCGGGTGTGGGTTGAACCAGTTGCAGATCCCCGCAGAAAGCTCAGGTTCACGTGGCGCCTGCTGGATCTTGGGTAAGGCCGCATGGTGGGCGTCGATACCGGACTACCCAACAGACTGGTCGGCGACGCGCTCCGGGCACGGGAGTTAACCGAGTTTTCCATGTATGACGAGGTTTTGCCTGAACAGCGCTATGGAGAGAACAGTCGCATCGACTTCTTGCTGCGCAGTCGCGGGCAAGCTGATGCCTATATCGAGGTGAAATCCGTCACGCTGAGCCGCCAGCAAGGTCTGGCAGAGTTTCCCGATAGCGTCACGGCGCGCGGCGCGCGGCATCTGCGTGACCTCGCTGCCATGGCTCGGCAAGGGTTTCGGGCGACGCTGCTTTATGTTGTCCAACGCCCGGACTGCTCTGTGCTGAAAGTCGCCCGTGATCTCGACCCGGTCTATGCCACAGCGATGGATGAGGCCATCGCATCCGGCGTCGAGATTGCATCCCGCGACGTCAGTCTTGCACAGGATTGTGTAAGTCTGCGGAAAAAAGTGCCTTTTGAACAATCGTGATTGGCACGGTTTTGACCTTCGTATGTCAAACTTGTAAACCGACCAAAACTGGTTAAGTGGGCATGTGACCAAAGGCACACGAGTTGAGATCCGTGAACGAGCAACACAGAGGGCGGCTGACACGCGACGGGATTCGCATCCATGAGGCTGCGGACTTTGCGGGTATGCGTAAGGCCGGTGCTCTGGCCGCGCAGATCCTCGATGACCTGACCGATGAGGTTGATGTCGGTCGCACAACCGGCGAGCTCAACGCCATAATCGAGCAGCGGGTGAATGAGGCGGGCGCGACTTCCGCGACGATCGGCTACAAGGGGTACCAGCATGCCAGTTGCATCAGCGTAAACCACGTGGTGTGTCACGGAATCCCGAGCGAGAAGAAGCTGAATGACGGCGACATTCTCAACATTGATGTAACTGTGATCGTCGATGGCTGGTATGGCGACACAAGTCGTATGTATGTGGCTGGCAAGTTGCAGCGCAAAGCCGAACGGCTGATCGAGGTCACGCATGATGCGCTGATGGTCGGGATCGAGGCGGTCAAACCGGGAAACACATTTGGCGACATCGGCGCGGCAATCCAGAGATTTGTCGAAGGTCACCGGATGAGTGTCGTGCGCGATTTCTGTGGCCACGGGCTTGGGCGCGTGTTTCATGCACCGCCAAATGTGCTGCATTACGGACGCGCAGGCACAGGCCCGGTTCTGGAAGAAGGCATGTTCTTCACGATAGAACCGATGGTCAATCTCGGTCGACCCGAGACGAAGATACTGGCCGATGACTGGACAGCTGTGACAAGAGACAAATCTCTGTCAGCACAATTCGAACACTCGATAGGCGTGACAGCATCCGGCTTTGAAATCTTCACACCGTCACCCGCCCAAAGGTTTCATCCCACCTATCGGTAGAAGCCGTCGTTTTCTGAATCAGAAAACGGAACGGAAAATTACAATTTTCCGTCCGTCCCCTGGAGGTTCAGTCTTTCTTCAAAGACAAACGAACAGGTCCTCGCACCCGGCGCAAATCCACGCCATGACCTTTTTGCGTGGCCATCAGCGGGAGATCGAGCGCGACCTTGCGCACCCGGCCCATTAAAGGACGCCAATCCTCGGACAGATGGCGTGCGACCTCTGAGGGGCAAAAGCTTTTGTCTGCCCCTCGTGCGTCGGCTAGCGTCATGAGAGCCTGCGCGATGTCATCATCCGAAGGCGTGGTCATCCCAGCGCTGTGTCGCACCTGGCGCAGACACCAGGATGGGCGTGCAAACCGACATCTGGCAAAATCTTCCAGCAACGCTGGCACTTCTGTCCTTCGGCCCGTTCAAAGACGACCGTCACGCCGCCGACTTCAGGCAAGCGGAAGGATTCCGCCGGCCCCGGATCACTGGTTAAAGACACAGCGGAGGTGATGCAGATATCTTCAAACGGCACCGATTTCAGACTTGCCAGAAGCTCTGGATCTTGGACATGCACAACCGGTGCGGCCTCCAGCGAGGCCCCGATCACTTTGTCGGTGCGCTGCACTTCCAGGGCCGCTGTGACAACCCGGCGCGCACGACGGATGCCCGCCCACTTCGTGGCCAGCGCCTCATCCAGCCACTCCGCAGGCGTTTCCGGCATGTCCTGCAAATGCACGGAGCTGTCTTCTCCGGGAAACCGCGACAGCCAGACTTCCTCCATCGTGAAGACCAGCACGGGCGCAAGCCATGTGGTCAGCCGATGAAAGAGCAGGTCCATGACACTACGCGCCGCCCGACGCCGCGCGCTATCACCATCGCAATAGAGCACGTCCTTGCGAATATCGAAGTAGAAGGCTGAAAGCTCGACGGTGCAGAAGTTAAAGAGCGCCTGAAACACGCCCTGGAAATCATAGGCCGCATAGCCCTCCCGCACCCGGGTATCGAGTTCGGCCAGACGATGCAGCACCCAGCGTTCCAGTTCCGGCATTTCGGCAGGATCGACACGATCCGCTTCAGAAAAATGCGAGAGTGCTCCGAGCATGAAGCGCATCGTGTTGCGCAGACGGCGATATCCGTCAGCTGTGCCCTTGAGGATCTCGGGGCCGATCCTGAGATCGGCGGTGTAATCGGATTGCGCCACCCAGAGCCGCAGGATATCCGCGCCGTATTGCTTGACGACTTCCTCCGGAGCAACTGTGTTGCCCAGCGACTTGGACATCTTGTTGCCCTTTTCATCGAGCGTGAAGCCGTGGGTCAGCACGCCGCGGTAAGGCGCCCGGCCGATCGTGCCACAGGCCTGCAACATCGAGGAGTGAAACCACCCCCGGTGCTGGTCGGTGCCCTCCAGATAGAGATCGGCAAGGCCGTCGTCAGAGCCATCCGCACGGTCCTTCAGAACAAAACTATGCGTGGACCCGCTGTCGAACCAGACATCGAGGATGTCGTCGACCTTTTCCCATTCGTCGGGATTGTAGTCGTTGGCCAAGAAGCGTTCTTTGGCGCCGCCCTTGTACCAAGCATCAGCACCCTCCGACTCAAACGCGTCGAGAATACGCGCATTCACCGCCTCGTCGCGCAGAAGGAAATCTGCATCCGTCGGCAACGCCCCTTTCTTCACAAAACAGGTCAGCGGCACGCCCCAGGCGCGCTGGCGGCTCAACACCCAGTCGGGACGGACTTCGATCATCGAGTAGAGGCGATTGCGTCCCGTTTTGGGTGTCCATTGCACAAGCTCGTCGATGGATTTGAGCGCGCGCTCCCGGATCGTTTCGCCGTAATCGTCCTGCCCGTCGCCGACTTTACGGTCGATGGCGGCAAACCATTGCGGCGTGTTGCGGTAGATAACCGGGGCCTTGGAACGCCAGGAATGCGGATAGGAATGCTTGATCTTGCCGCGCGCCAGCAGCCCGCCCACCTCGGCCAGCTTGTTGATCACGGCGGGGTTGGCGTCGCCTTCCTTTCCCTTCCGGCTCAGGATGTACTTGCCACCGAAGAACGGCAGATCAGGGCGGAACGACCCGTCTTCGAGCACGTTGTAGGTGATGACCTCTTCCAACATGCCCAAATCACGATAAAGCTCGAACTCCTCCATCCCGTGCGATGGCGCACAATGGACAAAGCCGGTGCCTTCCTCATCGGTCACGAAGTCGGCGGCGCGAAAATCGCGCGGGGTGTCCCACTCCCCCTGCGCGCCCTCAGCGCCAGCGAGCGGATGGGCCAGCGACAATCCGGCAAGCTCACCAGCGCTCACATCGCGCACCCGCGTCCATTGCGTGTCCTCCAGACGCGCGCGGGCGAGAACATCCGAGGCCAATTGTCCGCTAAGATATAGCGGTCTCCCACATTGGCCCAGCATTCGTCGGGCGTGCCGGTGACCTCGTAGAGCCCGTAGGCAATGTGCTCGCCATAGACCACGGCCTTGTTGGAGGGCATTGTCCACGGTGTCGTTGTCCAGATCACAACTTGTGAGTTCTCCAGATCGCCTTCTGTCAGAACCCGGAACTTCACCCAGACGGTAAAGCTTTCCTTGTCATGGTACTCCACCTCTGCCTCAGCGAGCGCGGTTTTCTCGATGGGCGACCACATCACGGGTTTAGAGCCCTGATAGAGCGTGCCGTTCATCAAAAACGTCTGGAAACACTCTGCGATGATCCGTTCAGCGCGATAGTTCATCGTCAGATAGGGATCAGACCAGTTGCCCGTCACACCAAGGCGTTGAAACTCATCGCGTTGAATGTCGATCCAGCCTTCAGCGAAGCGGCGGCATTCCTGGCGGAAATCGACGATATCGACCTCGTCCTTGTTGCGACCCTTGGCCCGGTACTGCTCTTCGATCTTCCACTCGATGGGCAGACCGTGACAATCCCAGCCAGGGATGTAGCGCGCGTCCCGCCCCATCATCTGTTGGGAGCGAACGACCATGTCCTTGAGGATCTTGTTGAGCGCGTGACCGATATGCAGGTGCCCGTTGGCGTAGGGCGGGCCGTCGTGCAACGTGAAAGGGACGCGGTCTCCTTCCGTGCCGGCCTTGTCACGCAGGCGGTCATAGATCCGCAGGTCATTCCAGCGCGCCAGCCAGTCCGGCTCTCGCTTGGGAAGGCCCGCACGCATGGGGAAATCGGTTTCGGGAAGATTCAGCGTGTCTTTGTAATCAACAGCTTCGGTCGTTTCGGCGCACATCGGATGCGTCCTTCTCAGTCTCGGGTGTCAATTCTGTCTCGGAAAGGGCGGCGTCCAAGCGCCTTGTCCCGGCGGCTCATGTTTTTCAGAGCGCCGGGCCGGTAATTCGTATAATGATTGCGCTGCGTAAGCTCATGCGCCAGTTTATAGGCGGCAGAAATGATATTATCCACCGTCGTTTTTCATTTTGAATCAGATATGCACACGAGAAAAACCTAACTTGCGCACCATTAGCCTTTCGCTATTGTCTTTTGAGTTTACAATGCTTGAGGTAGACTGTGACGCTGCGGTTTCTCCTTATTACCTGCCTTTTTCTTTGGTCCAGCTTCGCACAGGCCCTGCCTGGCGACATGGCCGCGCAATCCTGCAAAGAGCTAACCCGACAGATGACGCAACGTATGTCAGGCGACATTAGCGCCGCTCTTCAGGGGAGCATCACAAACAATCCTTTTTCCGACATCGTTGAGGAAGCCACCTCTGAACTCGGCAACATTGACTACGTTCGAGTCAGACCGCCACTGCTCGAGGCTTTCGTAGAGTTTTGCACGCAACCCTCTTTCCAACAGTCCGAGGACATTGAAGTAGGCGCGGCGCTAGACAAAGCCCTCACCAGACTCGGCTTGGACAAATCAGTAGAGCATTGGGGCATGGCAGACTGGCCCGGGCTCGACCCTCAGACCAGCTCCTGCCAGGACTTCATCGATGCGACTTGGGCGCTGCCCGCAGAAGTTAGATTTCGACCTTACAACGATTTTTTGACCGTTGTCGTGAATTGGTACTGGGCCGCATACGACCTGAGCCAACCCGGCGCCCGAGAAAAATCAGAGACGGCGAAGCGCATGGTGGCGATGTCCGGTTCCGCATTGCAATCAGAGCCCTGCGGGCCACTCGTACAACGTATTTTCGAGGAGCATGGATTGCAGTTGCGATAACGCTTAGTGTTTTATCGCGGGTCGCATAGATTCAGTAGTTTTGTGCTGCCTCTTGAGTTGTTCTTTGAGCTTCTCTACCCCGGAGAGCAATGATGTACGAGCCCAAAGATATCGTGACCTCGGTCGAGAGCTTCTATGACGGGATGCGCCAACCCTATGAAAGCCAGACGGCCAAGATCATCGACCATATTGATGCCCATTGCCGCGTCTGGATCGAGCATTCGACCTTCCTGACTATGGCCACGGTGGACGCCGCTGGAAACATGGATGTCTCCCCAAAGGGTGATCCGGCCGGTTTTGTAAAAGTACTGGACCCCAAAACACTGGCGATCCCCGACCGTCCGGGCAATCATCGGTATGACGGATTTCGCAACCTGCTGGAAACCGGGCGCGTCGGATTGGTCTTCCTCGTGCCCAATCGAAACGAGGTGGTGCGCGTCAATGGATCGGCACAGGTGGTACGCGACCTGGATGTCAGAGAACAACTCGCCGTCCATGACAGGGTACCGGATTTCGCCGTCATCGTGCATGTCGAAGAAGCATTTTATCATTGCGGCAAGGCGATCATCCGCTCCAGGCTCTGGCAGCCGGACGATCAGCTCTCGATCGATGCTCTTCCAAGCTACGCGCAGGCGTTGAAGTCACACGGGCAACTGGCGACCGATATCGACACGTTGGAGACCCGGATGAAATACAATGATGAGAAGCGTCTCTACGACGAGTAGCTTTAGGTTTGGCGCGAGAGGCGCCACATAAAACGTTTCGCGGTAAATCTGGTCTCCCTCAGGAGCCGTTCACATGCTCCCACACCTTTGAAATCACAACCGACCCCTCGCCGACGGCGGATGCGACCCGCTTGACTGATCCGGCACGGACATCTCCGACCGCGAAGATACCGGGGCACGAGGTCTCATAGGGTGTCTCGGCTCCGACGGCTTTGCCGGTCTTTACGAAACCTTTGTCATCCAATTCGCAATGCCCGGACAGCCACTCGGTATTGGGGGCCGCACAGACCATGATAAAGAGCGCGCGCGTTGCCACGTCGCGCTCGCCTGCCGGGCCTTTGAGAGTCAGTCCGTTCAGATGCGTCTCACCATGGAGCGCGGTGACCTGTGTCTGATAATGCACGGTGATCCGCGGATCGGCATCCAGCCGGCTGGACAGATAGTCCGACATCGACGCCGCCAGAGAAGCGCCCCGCACCAGAACGTGCACATGTTTCGATCGCCGCGACAGATACATGGCGGCCTGACCTGCGGAGTTGCCTCCACCGATCACATAGGCCTCTGTCTGACCGCAATAGCGCGCCTCTGTTTCGGTAGCGGCATAGTAGACGCCCGCCCCTTCGAGGTTTTCAAGGTTCTCCCACGGCAGCCGACGATACTGCACGCCAGTTGCCACCACCACTGCCCTCGCCGTGATCGTGACACCGCGTTCGAGTGTGATTTCAAAAGCGCCATCGGGTTTTTTGCGCAAGGCCGCCGCGCGCGCAGGCATCGCAAACCGGGTGCCAAACTTCATCGCCTGCACCTCCCCGCGCCAAACCAGATCCCCACCGGAAATCCCCGTGGGGAACCCCATATAGTTTTCCACCCGGCTGGATGTGCCCGCCTGACCCCCGATTGCTGTGTCCTCAAGCACGAGTGCGCTCAGACCTTCTGCACCGGCATAGACGGCTGCCGCGACACCCGCCGGTCCGCCCCCCACGATCACCACATCCACGGTGTCGGTATTCGTCAGGTCGTGACCGAGGCCCATAGCTTCCGCAACCTTCAGAGGCGTCGGGTCCTCAATGATCCTGTCCTTCCCGATGATGACGGCCGGGCGGTCCAGAACCGCCCCGCATTTTGCGGCCTCCTCGCGCGCCTCATCGCTGTCGAGATCCACGATTTTGCTGGGAATCTTGTTGCGGGAGGCGAAGCTCGCGAGGCGGCGAATTGTGCGATCCTGATCCGCACCGATGAGGAGAAGAGCGCTGTTCTGGCTCTCCAGCATACGACGTCGCCGCGCCGCAAAGACTGTGATCAGGATATCGGACATCTCCGGCATCTGTGACATCAGCTGCAGCACTTTTTCACGTGGCACAACAATCGCCCGAACACGCTCGGTTGCCATGGTCGGAAGATAGGCCACGCCCCCTCTCAGAAAATCGATGTCGCCGAGAAACTGGTTGGCTCCGATCCCGTATGGCAAGAAGGGCTTAAGCGTCCGGGCGTCCAGCAGATCAACCTGGCCCTCCAGAACATAAACCAATCGGTCAACCGGCTGGCCCACGTCGAAAACGATTTCGCCCGGATCATAGGTTACAATCTCTCCGGCAGCGCGCAACGCCTCGACATGTTCAGCGTGCAAAGGCGTGCGCTGCATTTGCGACAGATCTGCGGCAAGACTTTCCATGGACGAACTCCGATCCCTCTTGTGATGTGAGTGATAAGCCGGTGCGCGACAAAGACAACAGTCCACGGCTTGTCATTGCAATTTACCCCACTGGCGCGCAGGTATAGCGAATGAGCCAGGCGAAACCGCCCCGATTTGACATAAGCCGTGACGACATAATCCGCGTCGTCGAACGCTTCTATGCAGAGGTCCGTGACCATCCGATGATGGGACCGGTCTTTTCAGTGCATGTTCAGGATTGGCCGTCTCATGAGCGACAGGAAGTGACATTCTGGGCCAAAACGATTTTGCATGAGCCGGGTCCAAGCCTGAACCTCGCGGCGACGCATATCGCTGCCGGAAATGTACGACCCGGAATGTTCGCCGCATGGCTTTCGCTCTTTGATCGAATACTGGCCGAGGAACTGACAGCGGATCAGGCGACCGCGTGGTCTGCACTGGCTCATCGCATCGGGCGCACCTTGCGCGCATCGCTTGTGGAACGCGACACGCTCCCCGGCGGCGTACCCAAGCTCACCTGACAATCCGGGACGTTTCAGGCCGAGCCGGCATAGATGCGCGGGCTGAAGCGCTTGGTGCGTCTCGCTTTGGCGGCCTGAGTCTTTCGCTGGCGTCAAAGATTGACAGACATCAAAGCGCTGCGTCCAAAACCTGGCAATTCTGCCCCGTAGCAGAAGAGGACAAAAATGCTCAGAACCGCCGCGCACACGCTTCTTGTTCTAACCTTGGTTTGCTGGGGCGGGCATGCGCCCGCGTCGGACGGTCCTGAGACTCTCGAACAGCTGGGCGAACGTCTCTTTTTCGATGTGAACCTGTCCGCGAACCGGACCCAGGCATGTGCAAGTTGCCACGATCCGGAAAATGGCTTTGCAGATCCGCGCGGAATGGCCTCACCCGGGGATGATGGGGTGTCTCTCGGTGATCGGAATGCACCGACAGCGGCCTACGCGGCATTCTCACCCACTTTTCACAAAACAGCCGAAGGCGAATGGATCGGGGGACAGTTTCTCGATGGTCGCGCCGCATCGCTTGAGGATCAGGCAGGGGGCCCACCGTTGAACCCGGCCGAAATGGGCATGCCGGACAAAGCGTCTGTGCTGGCGCGTTTGCGAGAGGACGTCGTCTATCTCGAGGCCTTTACAAAGCTGTTCTCTAAAACGGTCCTGGATGATCCCGAAACAGGGTACGCCGCCATGACGCAAGCGATTGCAGCTTATGAACGGTCACCGGCACTCAATACGTTTGACTCAAAGTATGACAGGTATCTTCGCGGAGAAGCCGAACTGACCCGCGAAGAAGAGCTGGGCCTCACTTTGTTTTTCTCCGAGCAATTCACCAACTGCAATCAATGTCATCAGGTCGGGCGCAATCCCATCAACCCCCAGGAGACGTTCACGAATTACCGTTTTCATAATATCGGCACGCCCGAAAATCTTGCCCTGCGGCAAATAAACGGGGTCGTGACAGGCACGATTGATGAAGGCCTTGCCGCGAACCCGGCGGTCGACGGCGCCGCATCTGAGCGCGGCAAATTCAGAACACCAACCCTGCGCAACGTGGCGGTGACGGGCCCCTACATGCATAACGGCATATTTGAGGATCTTCGAACCGTTGTTCTGTTTTACAATATCTACAACACGCGTTCAGAGGCGCGTCTGATCAACCCCGAAACGGGCGCGCCATTTGGACCGCCTCAAGTGGCAGACACATTGTCAATCGAAGAACTGGAACACGGTCCGGCTCTCGATGATCAGAGGATCGATGCCCTGGTCGCCTTCCTGAAAACCCTCACGGATGCGCGGTACGAGCATCTGCTGGAAGACTAGACCTGTGTCATCGCGGATCGACAGTTTGATTTTATCAGGAAAAGACTGGCAAACCGGGATCTTCGACGTCCAACCACAGACCTCGTCAAAGACGGGTTTTATGTGTTTGCACGATCTCAACCATGCTCTTTGCCTCATTGATTAAATAGATAGAAGTTTACTCGGTTGGGTAGGCGGCCCGCCACATAAAGCAGGTGAATTTGCGAACGGCAGGCCAGTCCCATCATCAGCACAGTCCTTCTTTTGCGAACTGATCGATGCCGGGCATGTCGATCCTGCGCAAGCATCCGAAACCGAATTGTTCACTGCCCGACTGGTAGCAGCGCATTGGAATTGACGTAATTCACGATTTGCTCAGACATGCGCCAGCCTGCCTTAACGTCATGCATAAAGTGCTCGCCGTTGTAGATACGAGACCAACCGAACTCAGCTTGCAAGTCTGAAAGATTGTCAAAAGCACGGCTGCCCGGTTGGTCGAGATACCTATATTCTATATCAACCTCTTCAGTCTCTATCAGCGCTGCGACCATATTGGCAAAGTAGCTGCCCAGAGTTCCGCCGCCTGACGCATAGGAAAAGCTCAGGTCTTCTGGGGGAACGTTGTTTCCGAACATCACCCAAGAGGGATCACCCTCCGTAAGCGGATTGCCGTCTAAGTCACCTTTGTGAATCGCGGCAATAGGACGGTCGGTTTCATATTCTGCCTTACTGGCCGTCAGCGACAGAATGGCATCGTGCATCCCTCCCGTGAACAAGGCCAAACTACGTGCCAACTCCGCACCTTCAATACCTTGCGCGGCCATAACAGTCTCGGCATTCCAATGCATCGCTGCCATCGTGCCCGTACGGTTATCGCTCCAGAACGCAGCAATTTGTGTCTGTTCGTCCGTGCGTATTGAACTTTCGGCACCACCGAACTCTTTCACTTGATTATAGTCTTCAGCGTATTCTTCACTCTCGATCGCGGGCGGAGGTGGGGGCATGAACTGATCAACACCTTTAACAAAGAAGGGTGCGCGGACTTCGGAGTGGCTTGAGCTGACTGCGGCAAACGCCGCGGTGCCGACCTCTTTAGCTGCAGCAATTTAATCTGTGCTGGCACTGTCGACAATTGCGGCCAACCGGGCATCGAGTGCGGCGGCACTCACGCCATATGTAGCGCTCAGGGCGGCGTGTGCCGCATAGCTGGCGGCGAGATCAGCGCGCGCATTTTCTGGAAGCGCTACACCGCTAAAGCTCTCCCATTGCGTGCCGGTGCTGGCGTTCACAGCCTCGAAAACGGCAAGGTAGAAAACCCCAACCTGGCTGTTGTAGGTAGCAGGATGATCCGTGGGTTCGGCTGCCTCCGCATTTCGCATCTCTTCGCCCCAGGCGAGGATTGCATCAGTGGTGGTGTCCGCCGTCGAGTGATTGGCCAAGAACAAAAGACTCAAAAGCAAAACAGCGCGATTGATCAAATGCATCACTTCACCTTCCCTTGTATTCCGGACCCGTTAGAGATCTTGCGCCCTATTTCGGTTTGGCCGAGTTATTCGCCGAGCATGACTTGCTCTAGCGACGGGGACGACGCCCAAGCGGGCGCCGTCATTTTCGTTTCAATCACTCCTGATCAGCTTGCCAACTGGTGAAGACGTCACGCGCCAACTCACTTTCAGGGCGCAGATTCTCGATGCCTTCATATGGCAGACCTGTCCCAAGCGGCAGATGCGGATACTTCTCGATCATCTTCTTATGGCGTTTGATCATGTCCTGAAACGAAGCGCCCGACCAGAGTGAGTAACCCACCTGAGGGAAGGACTCGCGCGGATCTCGAAGGACATTGAAGACTGGTGCGGCAGCGCCCGGAACCCCGGGAGGCGCGACATGCATCTTGAACTCATCCTTGACAACTGAACGGAGAACCGGGCCTTCGTAAACATACACGTAGTCACGGCGGCCGTTGCCCTCGCCTTCCAGCAAAAGGGCGGTTTGATCAATGCCGTCGATCACTCGATCGCGCGGGATGAGATCTGTCGCGCCACCAATACGCGCAAACGTCGTGAAAAGGTCAGATACATGGAAGATGTCACCCGCGGCGCTTCCCGCTTCAATGGCTGCAGGCCAACGGATGAACGCATCCGTGCGGACACCGCCTTCGAGGTGTTGTGTTTTGCCGCCGCGGTAAATCAGCATGTTAAGGCCGGACGTTCCCTCGAACTGATACATCAGCCCGTTATCGGCCATCAGCATCACGATCGTATTGTCCGCCTCACCGGTGGCTTCGAGCGTTTCCAGCAAGTCACCGAACCAGTCATCGAGCACTTCCATCTTGTCGGCAAAGAAGCCGCCGTTTCTTGATCTCGATTGATCGGGATAAACAAAATTCAGGGGGTAAAGCGGCCAGTATTGCAAGAAGAACGGCTCATCTTCCGCTGCCAGACGCTCAAGCTGTTCAATCGCCTGATCCTGATATCGCTGATTCATTTGCTCATACTTGGCCTGAGTCCATTCCTCGCCGGGCTCCATGTCAACTTCGCGCGCGGGCCCGCCGGCGGTGGCTTCGACACCGGTCACCAGCCCGTAGGGCCGAAAGCGTTCGTCGATTTGAAACTGGTTCGACTGTCCTGAAGGATGAAAGCCCAGCATGTTGTTGGCTTGCATGGCTTCGCGGGTCATCAGACTGAGCTGCACTTGCTGGTGTAACGGAAAAGCGGCTTGGTCAAAGCCCTGATTATGTGGATAGGCCTGTTCGATATCGCCCTGATGCCACTTGCCGACATGCGATGTATTGTAGCCTGAGTCCCTCAGGATTTCCGCAATCGTCACCTCTTCCGCCGACAAGCCTTCGCCCACAAGCGCCACCTTTACTTCCGTGACTCCAGCGCGAACCGGATGACGCCCCGTGAGCATCGCCGTGCGCGTGGGCGTGCAGGAGGGCTCCGTATACATCCGCATCAGCGACATGCTGTCTTCCGCGAACTGGTTGATATTGGGCGTATCAAAGCCAGTCACGTAGTTCATCTTTCGGCTACCCATCTGGCCGAAACTGACATCGTCGATCAGGACATAGAGAATGTTGGGCGGCTGGCCCCCATTGGCCTCGTAGATCTCAGCCAAACGTGCATCGATTTCCACATCCTGCGCGTCCCATTGCTCACCGAACTGGGCGCGCAAAAACTCGACCTCGCCGTCGTGAACAAATGGGTCCTGGGCGGCAGCGGTAGTGGCCCATGCGAGTGCCCCGAGCGCGATAGTGAAACGTCTCATTGTCAATCCTTCAGATGTGAGGTGTCTTGATCCTTAACCTCTGCCGTTCGGCAAAAGGTCAGCGAGTTGAGCAGCAGATGGTGGCAAAGCGCGGACAGAGATGTCTTTCGCGCTTCAGCCAGGTCTTTCAGGGAGTGGAACTCAGACCGGGTGACCATGAAAACCACCCGATGGTCCCGGCGATGGCTATCGGGCAGTTGCGGGCGTCCTCCTCGTGCGGAGGCCTCGTGGTCATTCATCACCCCATCCTTCTTGATTTTGCATGCAAACAAGCAGATGCTCGATCAGCGCCACATCAAAAATTTGTCAGGTGTCCGACAGGAATGGTGACGACAGAGACTTTTTCAGGCCAGCTCAATGAGCCGAATGAGATCGGGCTTTTGACGCCGTGGGAGTTGGATTTTCGTCAGATCGGGGTCGGATCGGGCCAAACACCCGTCACCATTCGCTCTGGGCCTGTGCTGTCCGCCTTGTCCTTGCATATGGATTGCAGAGTGCATCAGGTTGGCACCTCGCCAGAGGCCATGGTGACCTTTGGTGTGCCTTTGTCGCAGAGTCTGTGCGGGTGGATGGGGGCGCGTGTTCCTGAAGACTTCGTTCTTTGTTTTGGGTCTGGCCACGAATTCGACGGTGTCACAGAGAAGGGGTTTCGTGCCGTCACGCTGAGCCTGAGGCAAACCGACTTCGAAATGCTCGCGGAGGATTTCGGCCTCGATGTGCCGGACCATGCCTTCGTTCCGGAGATACTCGATCTCACCGCCCGGAAACGGCTTTTCAGGATGATGTCCAGCCAGGCCGCCCGCTACGCGGATGCGCGGGAACCGGAAGCCGATCTTGGAACCGACGAGGAGCTTGTGCTGTCGATGCTTCTGGCGACGTCCAGCGCGCGGGTGTTAGGGTCCGCAGGCAACGAGAACGAACGCAACAAGGTGCTGCGCCGCGCGATGGAGATCATCGAAGCGGAGTCGGAAGACCCCATAACGGTCCGGGATTTGTGCAAGCGGTGCCAGACGTCATGGTCGACGCTTCATCGTGCCTTCACGGATCGCTTCGGGATCGGTCCAAAGCGCTATCTGATGGCGTTGCGATTGTGCCGCGTGCGCGCAGACCTTCTGAACGCCGCGCCGGGCATGAGGGTCGCGGACGCCGCAAACCGTTGGGGTTTTTGGCATATGGGACAATTTGCACGCGACTATCAAAAAGTCTTCACCCGCCGCCCGTCCGAAGACCTGCGGTCCTAGGGCGTTTCGCAGTCAGACGATGCGTTGCATGGCGTGAAACGCAGCAAGACGTTCAAACAATGCGCTGCCCTAACCTTTATCTGCTATCGCAGGTAGGACTTCAGTTGAGCTTGTACGGAGCGGACGGCACGGGCGCGCGCGCAACAATGCAGGCTTTCGATTATAGATTATTGATTATCTGAAACTACATTCTTTCCAGCGATTAAACTCGATCTCCGCGCTCTCCGGGACGACTGTTGTTCCTTTCTAACCCCGCACGGTGTCGGGCACATCTGCGAGCGCGCAAATGATAGCTGTGCCGCCTGTGCGGCAGCAACTTTGGGCCCCATCCAGCCTACCGGAACATCGAAAGCGTCAAGAGCGTCCGCACTTGCGCGTTTTATCCACATCTGATCCGGTTAACCGAACTGATTGTAAAAGCTAGCCACATGCTAGCCACTAAATTTGCGAAGCCGCCTTGCAGATTGCGTTATGCAGAAAGCGAATTAGGGCATGCCTTCAGGTTGCCAGGTCGTAGTTAAGCGGGGTTTAACAGGTTCGGGTGTCGGCTATGCCGACGGAGCCTCCAAACAATTTCTCTAGACGGTTCGTGACCTCTCTAGCGCTGAGACAGCTTCAGCCGGCTTAGCAATGCGTTTCATCCCGAGTTCAGCAAGTGCGCTCGCGTTGTCCTGAAAGTCTCTTGTATTGTTGGTGACAAAGACATCCCGGCCCTCATGAATGTGCGAATACGCGGAAATTACATCGCACCAAGTGTTCCGCCACTTCGATAAAGCTTCTGACTGGATTGTCTCATCTGTCATTTGAACACCCTCATGCAAGTGGTCTCTAGGCTTCCGTTGCACTGAAGGCGCAATAACACGCCATAATGCGTCTATGTCGTGCTCAAACTTCTCACCGTTGCCAACGCAGAAACAAAAGTCGAGAAAGGTTAGGCTACTGACCGAAGGTGCGAGAACAAGAGGTAAATCTTGCCATCCAAGTGCTAAAATCCTGTCCCGAAATAGTTTAGCGTTTCCTGGAAAACGCTTAGATTTAGTGTTCTCGGATGCAGATACCGCGAGAAGCGCTACTTCGCAGCGTCCCAATCTATGCAATTTTACCAATTCGGTAACGTCGCTTGCTTGGGGCCGGTCCTCCTCAACTTCGATGACACAATTCCAATCAAAGCTAAGCTTCATCTATGGCACTCACCTTCGCTTTCTTCTGTCAGAGTATACCCATAAGCCATCTCAAGGATGATCATAGATGCGCCCTTGCCAACATTAACAGGCCGCTGAGCATGATACAGGGCAGATAGTGCATGCGGTACCTGTGGCTTGGGGTGTTTCGAGTGATTTTCTTGCGGTGGTGAAAGCTGCGTGAAAGCCAGAAAATAGAATGGGGCTCAGCGAGCACCTATCGGACATCTAAGTAGCTAAATTATATACAATGGCGATCCCGGAAGGACTCGAACCCTCAGCCTGCTGATTAGAAGTCAGCTGCTCTATCCAGTTGAGCTACGGGACCGCTGGGCTTGCCATACCCCGGAGACACAGAAGAGCAAAGCGAAAGATCAGGCGAACGGGTCCGATTTGTAGCGGACGTTCTGTAGGTAAAGCCCATCGGGTGGACTCACAGGCCCACAAGCCGCGCGATTGCGCGCCTCTAATGCGGTTTTCACGTCCTCCGGGGCCCATCGTCCCGCCCCGACGCGCTCCAGTGTTCCCACGATGCTGCGCACCTGATTGTGCAGAAAGGATCGGGCGCGCAGACGGAGCTGGATTTCCGGGCCACTCAGCCCCTCGACCAGACCCATTGTGATCTCGTCGAGCGTTTTGACCGGGCTGTTCGACTGGCAGATCGACGATCGAAAGGTTGTAAAGTCGTGATGGCCAGTGAGCTACGTTGCGGACTCCTGCATGGCTGCCAGATCAAGGCCGTGCCGCACATGCCATAACAGACCGCGCTCCTGTGTCAGCGGTGCCCGGCGGAGGCTGATCCGGAAAAGATAGCGACGCTCAACTGCCGAAAATCTCGCATGCCAATCGTCAGACACCTCGGCACAGGCGAGCACGGCAATCGGCTGCGGTTTCAGATGGTGGTTCAGCGCCTCCGTCAGTCGGAACGGGTCCCAGACACGCGTCAGATCACAATGGGCGACCTGGCCTGTCGCATGGACGCCCGCATCGGTGCGCCCCGCGGCGGCAATCGTGTGAGACCCCGGTTCCAGCCTCGACAACGCCGCCTCGACCGCGCCTTGCACGGTGGCAAGATCTGTCTGTCGCTGCCAGCCAGCAAATGGCGCACCGTGATATTCGATTTTCAACGCGTAGCGGACCATGCGGGCTGATATCGTGAGCCTTGTCCCTCGACAATCCCCATGCGCACGCTCTGGCATGGAGCGCCGCACGACACTATTCTGTTGAAGAGGGAGCAGCGTATTGGTGATTTCCACACTTGCAGAGGGTATGACGCGCGGCGTGGAAAGCGTGGCGGACACCCTGTCGCAAACATTCATGGAACCCGTTGTCCGGCTCGGAGTAACCGGTCTCAGCCGCGCGGGTAAAACCGTTTTCATCACGTCTCTTGTCGCCAATCTGATCGCAAGAGACCGGATGCCCGGCCTGTCGGCGGCTGCACGCGGACGTATCATGGCCGCCTATCTGCAGCCACAGCCGGACGATACTGTACCCCGTTTCGATTATGAGACACATCTGGCCGCGCTCACAGGACCGGAGCCCCACTGGCCGCAGAACACGCGTAGCGTGTCACAGCTGCGCCTGTCCCTGCGGCTTCGCCCCGCCGGGCTGCTTCGGAATGTCCAGGGTCCAAGGGTGCTGCATCTCGACATCGTGGATTATCCTGGCGAATGGCTTTTGGACCTCGGTTTGATGGGCAAAAGCTATACGGAATGGTCAGAGGCGCTTCTGATCCGTCTCGCCGGACGGCCGCAAGCGGCCGCCTTTCTGGCGTTGACCGCGGAAACAGATGCGGCAGCCCCGTTTGACGAAGGGCGCGCACAGGCTCTGGCACGAGCTTTCACCGACTATTTGCATGCCGCTCGGGCGGCAGGGCTTGCCGATTGCACACCGGGACGGTTTGTTTTGCCTGGAGATCTGGCCGGATCGCCGGTTTTGACCTTCGCACCCCTTCCGCGCCCCGACACTACACCGCGACAGGCGCTTTGGAGGGAGATGGAGCGGCGGTTCGAGGCGTACAAGACCCGTGTGGTACGTCCATTTTTTCGCGACCATTTCGCGCGGATCGACCGGCAGATCGTGCTTTGCGACGTACTCGGCGCGATCCATGACGGCCCTCAGGCTTTGGACGACCTGCGCCGCGCCATGGCCGATACTCTGGCGGCGTTTCGACCCGGGACGAACGCCTTTCTGACACGGTTGCTGAGAGGTCGGCGGGTAGAGAAGATCCTTTTTGCAGCGACAAAGGCGGATCACCTCCATCATTCCCAGCATACGCGCCTCGGCCGGATCGTCGAAGCTCTGGTGTCCGAAGCACGCGGGCGCGCTGAATTCGTCGGCGCTGAAACGGCGGCATTGGCCTTGGCCTCTCTGCGCGCCACAACAGAAGAAACCCGCGACCACGACGGAGAACAGATCGAGTGTGTTCGCGGGATGCTCCTGACGGACGACGGCGACCGAGGGCGGCAGGCCGCGTTTTATCCCGGCGCCTTGCCAGATGATCCCGCAGACCTGTTGCGAAGGGCGCGAGAGGGCGCGCGGAATTGGCTGGACTCCGAATATGGCTCTATGCCCTTTGCACCTGCTGCGGGACAAAGCGCAACCGACGGTCTGCCGCATATCCGGCTTGACCGGGCAGCAGAGTTTCTTCTGGGTGATATGCTGTAGGAAGAACGAGATATGACGCGCAAACCCGTACTTATCGATATCGATGACGAGCCCGCGCCGGATCCGGCTGCGGCGCCTCCGCTTCTTGACTCTGACGGCTCTCCTCCGATTGGACCGGTTGCGATGGAGCACGCCGCGCAACTTGCCGCTGTCCAACCGTCCCGTCTGGCCCGATTGGTGTGGTCCGCCTTAGTGGGGCTCGCCGGGCTCTGGCTGTCTGTCGCAATCTGGGATTTTGTGGTCACGTTGATCGACCGGCAGCCGGTGCTGGGCTATGCCGCCGCTGCCTTGACCTCTCTTGTCATTCTGGGGGCCGCCTGGGCGGCGTTGCGCGAACTTGCTTCATTCGCTCGGTTGGGACGGATCGATCGCCTTCAGGAGGCCGCTAAGACCTGTACGGCGTCGCCGGAACTGGGATCTGCGCGCAGGATTGTCACACAATTGGAGAAACTCTTTACAGGCCGCGACGATTTGCGATGGGGTCTGGCGCGGGTTCGGGAACAGGGATCGCAGCAACTGGATGCCGATACACTACTTCGCCTTGCGGAAAGCGCGCTTCTGGCCCCGTTGGACCGCCGCGCCGAGAAGGAAGTAGCGGTAGCCGCGAGACAGGTGGCAACGATCACCGCGCTCGTGCCTCTGGCGCTTGCGGATGTCGTGGCGGCACTGGTTGCAAATCTGCGCATGATCCGGCGCATCGCGGAGATCTATGGTGGACGCACAGGCCGTCTTGGCACCTGGAGGCTGACGCGCAGCGTGATGACCCATCTCGTGGCGACCGGCGCGGTGGCTGTCGGCGATGACATGCTCAGTTCCGTTGCTGGAGGCGGATTGCTGTCAAAGCTTTCCCGCCGCTTCGGGGAAGGGCTCGTCAACGGAGCACTTACGGCAAGGGTCGGTGTGGCGGCGATGGAGGTGTGCCGACCGATGCCTTTTCATGCTGAACCCCGTCCGTCGGTCCGTCGTCTGGTGCAATCGGCATTGTCAGGGCTTTTCAAGCCTGCCGACCGTTCCGGGCCTGGCGAAGACGCTGGGAGTGATCGGTAACGAGGTTTCCTCGGCCGGACCGTCTGGGCCTGCTAATCGGCATGCGAAGCGCCCAAACCTATCGCGCCGGGATACGATCAAAAAGACGTCGCCCAGCGCGCGCTGCCTCCCGCTTTTGAGTCACGCAATTCATCGGGCCAGTGATTCTCAAAAATCAATAGCATGCGACATTCTGCCACATATCGAAAAATTCGCCCCCAAACCCGGATTCCGGAAAATCAATACAATGATGGCATACAAACGCATACTGCAATCAAAATAGTCCCTTTGTTTTTTCTTAGTAAAATTTCAAAAAATAATAAAATTCACAAATTTTTGTACCTTTTAATCAGATAAATTTACAAAAAACGCGATTTGGGAATTTGCTCTAAATCAATGAATTATCTCCTCGTGGTAGTATGAATTTACAAAATGCAGCTCCTGTCAGCCGGATTTACCACGCTTGAGCCTGCACTGCGGAGGAGAAAAAAATGACCGTCCATGGCCCGTCCGAAGGGGGCAATTCCCCGATCTATGCTCCACCTGCCGATCTGGTGAAAACCGCGCATGCCGATGCGGAAACATACGCGAAAATGTACCAGAGATCGGTGGACGACCCCGAGGGCTTTTGGGCGGAGCAAGGACAGCGTCTGGACTGGATCAAGCCCTATACGAAGGTCAAAAACACCAGCTACGCGTACGATAACGTCTCTATCAAATGGTTCGAAGACGGCACGCTCAACGTGTCTTCGAACTGCATCGATCGCCATCTGGCGACCCGAGGGGATCAAACGGCGATCATCTGGGAGCCCGATGACCCGACCGATCCCGCCCGTCACATCAGCTATGCTGAGCTTCACCGTGAAGTCTGTGTTTTCGCCAACGTCCTGAAGGAAATGGGCGTCGGCAAAGGCGACCGGGTGATCATCTACCTCCCGATGATCCCCGCCGCCGCTTATGCGATGCTCGCCTGCGCGCGCATCGGCGCCATTCATTCCATCGTCTTTGCCGGTTTCTCCCCCGATGCACTGGCGGATCGGATCAATGGCTGCGACGCAAAGGTGGTGATTTGTGCCGACCACGCCCCACGGGGCGGCCGCGCAACGCCCCTGAAATCGAATTGCGACAAGGCCCTGCGCCGTGTGATGCATGACTGCAAATTACTGGTGGTGGAACGCACCGGCGACCAGATCGATTGGGTCGACGGACGTGATTTCCGCTATGAGGATCTGGCGACAGAGGTCAGCGCCGACTGCGCGCCCGAAGAAATGGGCGCTGAAGATCCGCTCTTCATCCTCTACACATCTGGCAGCACCGGTCATCCCAAGGGAGTCGTTCACACGACCGGCGGCTATCTCACCTATGCCGCGATGACGCATCAATACGTGTTCGACTACCATGATGGCGACATCTACTGGTGCACGGCCGATGTCGGTTGGGTCACAGGCCACAGCTATATCGTGTATGGCCCGCTGGCGAACGGCGCGACCACCGTCATGTTCGAAGGCGTGCCAACCTACCCTGATGCAGGTCGGTTCTGGGCCGTCTGCGAAAAGCACAAGGTTACCCAGTTCTACACGGCGCCTACGGCGATACGGGCGCTGATGGGGAAGGGTACCGACTGGGTCGAGAAACATGATCTGTCCTCCCTGCGGATCCTCGGCTCAGTCGGTGAACCCATCAACCCCGAGGCATGGAACTGGTATAACGAGAATGTCGGGCATGAGACCTGCCCGATCGTGGACACCTGGTGGCAGACCGAAACCGGCGGGATCCTGATCACACCCCTCCCCGGCGCCACCCCGACCAAGCCAGGCTCGGCCACCCGTCCTTTCTTTGGGGTGCAGCCTGTCATTCTGGATGACAAAGGCAATGAACTCGAAGGAGCGACCGAAGGCGTGCTTGCCCTGAAGGACAGCTGGCCCGGGCAGATGCGCACAGTCTGGGGCGATCACAATCGCTTCGTCTCGACCTATTTCGAGATGTTCAAGGGCTACTACTTCTCGGGCGATGGCTGCCGTCGGGACGAGGACGGGTACTACTGGATCACCGGACGCGTCGATGATGTGATCAACGTGTCGGGGCACCGGATGGGAACTGCGGAGGTCGAAAGCGCCCTCGTCGCGCACGCAAGCGTCAGCGAAGCCGCGGTTGTCGGATATCCACACGATATCAAGGGTCAGGGCATCTACTGCTACGTCACGCTGATGGAAGGCATAGAGCCCAATGAAGATTTACGCGCGGAACTCACGAAATGGGTCCGCACGGAGATCGGCCCGATCGCGAAACCCGATGTGATCCAGTGGGCCCCGGGCCTGCCCAAGACACGATCAGGCAAAATCATGCGTCGGATCCTGCGCAAGATCGCGGAGAATGACTTCGACACTCTGGGAGATACGTCGACCCTCGCCGATCCGTCGGTGGTCGAAGATCTCATTGAAAATCGCACCAACAAATAGGAGCGATTTCGATGGATGGGGCGAAAACAAACTCAAAGGCGGTGGATCTGGTTCTTCTCGGTCCGCCGGGGGCCGGCAAAGGGACGCAGGCCCGAAAATTGCAAGACCGCTTTGGTCTGGTGCAACTGTCCACAGGTGATCTCCTGCGGGACGCAGTGGCGCAGGGCACAGAGGCTGGCATCGCGGCCAAAACAGTAATGGAACGCGGCGATCTGGTGTCCGACGAGATCGTTGTCGCGATTTTACGTGACCGTTTGGAAGAAGCCGACTGTCAGAGCGGTGTGATTTTTGACGGCTTTCCCCGGACCACCGTGCAGGCCGAGGCGCTGGACAATCTGATGGCCGAAAGTGGACGCGGCGTGGGGGCCGCCATCAGCCTCGACGTCGACGACGACGCCATGGTGGAGCGTATCTCGGGTCGTTTCACCTGCGCCGCATGCGGCGAAGGATACCATGATAGCTTTAAGACACCCGCCAACCCGGACGAGTGCGATCAATGCGGCGCCACCGTTTTCACGCGGCGCGCGGATGACAATGCCGAAACGGTCACGCAGCGGCTGGTGGCCTATCACGCCCAGACCGCGCCGCTGATTTCTTACTACGGATCACAGGGCGTCCTGCGCAACGTGGACGCGATGCAGGACATTGAGAAAGTCGAGCAGAACCTGACTGCCATTGTCGAGGAGACAGTGGCCTAAGACCCCGGCGGCGGGATGCGCCCGCCTTCGGTCCCCGAAACCGTCATTACAGGGAGGACCATCCATGTCTGACGAAAACAACGATAAAGACTATTGGTCTGCAAATCTGCGGATCATTATGTGGAGCCTCGTCATCTGGGCGCTGGTCTCCTTTGGTTTTGGTATTTTACTTCGCCCGGTGCTTTCCGGAATCTCCGTCGGTGGCTCTGATCTGGGCTTCTGGTTTGCCCAGCAAGGATCGATCCTGGTCTTCCTTGCCCTGATTTTCAACTACGCCTGGCGGATGAACAAGCTCGACCGTGAATACGGCGTCGACGAGCAATAAGGGCCTGAAACAATGGATCAATTTACCATCAATCTGCTGTTTGTAGGCGCGAGCTTTGCGCTCTACATCGGCATCGCGATCTGGGCCCGTGCGGGATCCACATCAGAATTCTACGCCGCCGGACGCGGCGTTCACCCGGTCACCAACGGGATGGCCACAGCGGCGGACTGGATGTCCGCGGCCTCGTTTATCTCGATGGCGGGTCTCATCGCCTTCACCGGTTATGACAATTCATCGTTCCTGATGGGCTGGACCGGCGGCTACGTGCTGCTGGCGCTCTTGCTCGCGCCCTATCTGCGCAAGTTCGGCAAGTTCACAGTATCCGAATTCATCGGTGATCGCTTCTATAGTTCCACCGCGCGCATGGTGGCGGTGATCTGCCTGATCGTGGCCTCAACGACCTACGTGATCGGCCAGATGACCGGCGTCGGCGTGGCCTTCGGTCGTTTCCTCGAGGTGGACAACACAACGGGCCTCCTGATCGGTGCCTGTGTGGTCTTTGCCTATGCGGTCTTCGGCGGCATGAAGGGCGTGACTTACACGCAGGTGGCTCAGTACGTCGTGCTGATCCTGGCCTACACGATCCCGGCAATCTTTATTTCGCTGCAACTGACCGGCAACCCGATCCCGGGTCTGGGCCTCTTCGGCGATCACGCAGCAAGCGGTGAACCTCTGCTGACAAAGCTGGACGCGATCGTGACCGATCTTGGCTTCAACGAGTACACGATGCATCATGCCGATACGTTGAACATGGTACTCTTCACGCTGTCGCTGATGATCGGTACGGCGGGTCTGCCGCACGTGATCATGCGCTTCTTCACCGTGCCGAAAGTCTCGGATGCACGTTGGTCTGCGGGCTGGGCGCTGGTCTTCATCGCGCTGCTTTACCTGACAGCTCCGGCTGTGGGTGCCATGGCCCGTCTCAATATCACAGAGATGTTCTGGCCCAACGGTACAGATCAGGCGGCGGTGTCAGTCGAAACCATCCAAAGCGATCCGAACTATGACTGGATGCTGACATGGCAGAAAACCGGCCTTCTCGATTGGGAAGACAAGAACGGCGATGGCATGATCCAGTACTACAACGATGGATCCGAAGCGATGGCCGCAACTGCAGCAGCCAATGGCTGGACCGGCAATGAGCTGACCAAGTTCAACCGTGACATCCTGGTGCTGGCCAATCCCGAGATTGCCAATCTGCCGGGTTGGGTGAGCGGTCTGGTGGCGGCGGGCGGCCTCGCGGCGGCGCTGTCAACGGCAGCCGGTCTCTTGCTCGCAATCTCCTCTGCGGTGAGCCATGACCTTCTCAAAGGTCAGCTGACGCCGAATATCTCGGAGAAAAACGAGCTTATGGCCGCGCGGATCGCTATGGCTGTCGCCATCGCAATCGCGACCTATCTGGGCCTCAATCCTCCGGGATTTGCGGCGCAAACCGTGGCTCTCGCCTTCGGTCTTGCGGCGGCCTCGATCTTCCCGGCGCTGATGATGGGTATCTTCTCGACCCGCATCAACAATCGGGGGGCTGTGGCCGGTATGCTGGCAGGTCTGATCGTGACGCTGATCTACATCTTCCTGCACAAGGGCTGGTTCTTCATCCCTGGCACGAACAGCTTCACCGATGCAGATCCGCTTCTCGGCACGATCAAGTCGACCTCGTTCGGCGCAATCGGTGCGGCGATCAACTTCACGGTGGCCTACATTGTGACCGGCATGACCAAGGAGATCCCTCGCGAGATCCGCGAACTGGTTGAAAGTGTCCGGGTCCCACGTGGGGCTGGTGCGGCGCAGGCCGATCACTAAACGAACCAAGAGGGCGCCCCGTTGCGGGCGCCCTCTCTTTTTTGTTTACTTTCTGTCGAGACAGCGACCCCGGCTTTCCAGACCAACTGATACGCGAGTACACCCATGCCCGAGCTCACTGCCCCTCTTCTGGACCGTCTGGTCAAGGTTCCACCCTTCAATCACCTGAGCACAAGTGACTACGCCGATCTGGGCACGTGTCTGGAACACATCCATGCCGAGCCCGGAGATGTCGTGTTCCACGAAGGCGCAGCTTTGCCCGGCCTCTTCATTGTCGAGCACGGAACGATAGATATCTTTTCTGCGCAGGATAACGTCGTCTCACATCGCGGACCTGGCGATATCATGGGCGAACGCGGCCTGCTTCGAGACGGCCTTGCGATGCTGACGGCCAAAGTCAGCGAGCCTGCCGATCTCCTGATCCTTCCAGCCGATCAGTTTTTTCACCTGACCCGGAATGTGCCGGAAATCGGCGCATGGTTCGAGCGCGCAACACCGTCCACCTCAACCACTGACGAGAGCCCTTACGCAGCCGGTTTGATGGCGATTCAGGTCGCGGACCTCATGGCCAAGGATCTGCTCACCTGCTCTGCGACAGCGTCTGTGCGCGACGTAGCGGAAATCATGCGCGCGCATCGGGTCAGCTCGGTGCTTGTTATGCAGGACACGGCGTTGCAGGGCATCGTCACCGTCCATGATCTTGTCAACAAGGTGCTGGCCGAGGGTCTGGGCGGAGACATGATCGTAGGCGACGTTATGACCGCCAATCCAATTACGATCGGACCAGAAGAGGTCGGTCTCGATGCCATGCTGATCATGGGCGAACGACGGATCAGCCACCTGCCCGTCGCAGACGACGCAGGCCGCATTGTCGGAATGATCGGACGTACGGATCTTTTCCGTCAGCAAAGCGCGACGGCCAGCCATATGGCCTCTGAAATCGTAAGCGCGGAAACTGCAGGCGAAATGGCGCGCGTCATGCGACGTCTGCCAGATCTGCTGACGCATCTCACTGCTGCGGGGACCCGTCCTGCGGCCATCTGCCGGCGGATTACGGATTTGACAGATGTCATCACCCGTCGGTTGCTTGTGCTTGCCGAAGCTCAGCTCGGCCCGGCCCCTGTGCCCTATGTCTGGGCCGCTTGCGGCAGCCAGGGACGACGGGAACAGACCGGCGTGTCGGATCAGGACAATTGTCTGATTATCGATGACCAGATGACACAGGCGCACGAGCCTTACTTCAAGAAGCTCGCCGATTTTGTCTGCGATGGTCTGAACGAGACAGGCTTCGTCTATTGCCCGGGCGAGATGATGGCCTCCAACCCGCGTTGGCGACAGCCAGCCAAGGTCTGGCGCAAATACTTCGCCGATTGGGTGTCGGAACCAGACGAAGAAGCGCAGATGCTGGCCTCAGTGATGTTTGACCTGCGTCCGATTTCCGGTGAAACCTCGCTGTTTGACACGCTGCAATCAAAGACGCTTAAGATGGCCAAGGAGAACTCCATTTTTGTGCGCCATATGATTGGCAATTCGCTGAAGCACACGCCACCGCTCAGCTTTTTTGGCGGGCTCTCCTTGATCCGCTCCGGGGAGCATAAGAACCGCGTTGACCTCAAACTCGCGGGCGTGGTGCCCATCGTCGATCTCGGGCGTGTCTATGCTCTCAAAGGGGCCATTTCGGCACTCAACACGCGAGAGCGAATTAAAATCGCGGGGGAAAAGGGCGTTTTGTCAGCCGTGGGTGCGCGCGACCTGTTGGACGCCTACGATTTGATCGCCGAGACCCGGCTTCGCCATCAGGCGTTGCAAATCCAGGCCGGGAAAGCGCCGGATAACTTCTTTGACCCGACCCAGGGATCGGAGTTGGAACGCAATCACCTGCGGGACGCATTCATGGTCGTCAAGACCATGCAATCCGCGCTCGGCAGCCTGTTTTAGAGGCGGACGATGTTTCTGGAACTCATCGCCACCTTTGCTGCCGGGTTCGGTGCGGCGGGATTGGTTCTCGCGCTCAACATCCTCACCAAGGGACGCCTGCCGAAATGGGCGATGCCCGTCGCTGCGGGAGCGGCGATGATCGGCGTGGGCATCTCGAACGAGTATAGCTGGGGCACACGGACGGTGAATGGCTTGCCAGACGGCGTTGTGGTTGTAGAACAACTCGCCGAGAGCAACTGGTACAGGCCCTGGAGCTATGTGGTGCCGATGACCGCGCGCCTCGTGGCGCGCGATACGGCCTCTCTTCAAACCAATCCCGAGCTACCCGATGTCCGGTTGGCCGATCTCTATCTCTTTGCCCGCTGGCAGCCCCCTGCCCGCGTGCCGCAGTTGATCAACTGCACCGATGCGACGCGCGCCAATGCAACACCGGAAATTCTGGCCGACACCCAGTCCGCGGAGTGGCGCGACGCCGCATCGCCGCTTGTGTCTCATGCTTGTGAGGAATGACCCGATGACAGACCGCCCCAAACAGGTCCTCTTGGTTGAAGACGAAGACAATATCGCCATGGCCCTCGAATTCCTGATCAACCGCGAAGGCTTTGACCTCAAGCGTGTCTCGACAGGCGAAGCCGCGATGGACGCGCTGGACGAGGCGCGCCCCGATCTCGTCGTGCTCGATGTCATGCTGCCCGAAACCTCCGGGTATGAAGTATGCCAGCACATCCGGGAGCGCGATGACCTGCGCGACATTAAAGTGCTGATGATGTCCGCCGCAGGGGATATGGCCCGGCGCAAAGGGCTCGCACTCGGCGCTGATGCGTTCTTTGTCAAACCCTTCGATACGAAGCTTTTGCGCGATGAAATCAACGCGCTCCTTGCGCCACCCTCCAATGCCTAAATGGTTGACCCTTCGCCGGCGCTTTGCGCTTTTCTTTGCCGCCATCGCCCTTGGTGGAACAACCCTGTTCGCGGGTGCCCTGTGGATGGGATACAGAAATGGAGGCGGTTCACCTGACGGGTACGTTCAGGCTTGGCTTGCCGGAAGTTTCGGTCTGATGGGTCTGGTGGCTTGGATCGGGTATCTGTTCGACGAGAATGTTGCGCGCCCGATCAGGGCCGTTGCGGCCGATCTGCAAACTCGCGCCAAATCGGATGTCTCGGTTGATATCGACCAGGCCCCGGGTCGCTATCTCGGGGCACTGGCTCCGGCCGCTCAGGCGATCCATGAGGCACTCGATGACGCGCGCAAGCGCGAGGCAGAGATCCTCGCCGAGAAAACCGCCAGCATCCGACGCGACAAGGCCCTGCTGGAGGCGCTGATCCGCGATCTGGCAGAAGGCGTTGTGGTGATTGCACCGGGCGGTGAGATTCTGCTCTACAACCAGCAGGCGGTGGACCTTCTGGGCGAATTAGGCATTGATCGACCGCTAGGCCGTTTCATCGGCCTCGACCCCGTGATGGAGGCTGCGCACCGTCTGCGCCAAGACACGGCTCCCCCCTCTGAGAGTTTTCTGACGGCCACATGCGATGGCGACACGATACTGACAGGAGCGGTCACAGATGTACGGGCCGATGATGGGCTGGTCGGGCATGTCCTGATCTTCCGCGACGCTACCGAAGACCTGCGAACCCATGGCGAGCTGGACGGCGTGTTAAGCACCCTTGTGGACGCCGCCCGCCGCCCGGCCATGACGATCGCCGCGGTGCTTGATGTTCTGGAGCAGAGTGAAGACTTACCCCGTGACGCGGTGAAAAAGTTCACCTCAGCCATGCGCGACGAGATTGATCGCCTGACAACGGAACTCAATCGCGCAGAGACGGAACAATCCGCCATGTCGGACAGCCATTGGCCGATGCGCAACATCTCGACCGGTGAAATCGTCGAGACCCTGCGCGCAGTTCATGGCGACACTCTAAGTCCCGCACCACAAGACGTGCATTTGCGTTGTGACGGTTTTGCGGTCACTCGGTTGTGGGAAAAGGTGCTAAACGCCCTGCGCGACAACCCGGAGAGACGCGATTTTCGCATGGGTCTTGAGATTGACGGCCAGCATGCGGTCATGAGCCTTGCGTGGGACGGACCAACCTTGCGTCAATCCACACTAGAGACACTCATCGGCGGGCGATTGTCAGAGGCTTATGGCAGCTACACGGGCAGTGACGCGCTCAAGGCGCATCGAACGGATCTTTGGATTGAAAGCGGTCCAAAGCTGGTCCTACCCCTGCCTCTGTCGCCGCATCTGGACGTTGCAGCGCGCGAGCCTCGCCCGGATTTCTACGATTTTGGCCAGCGCTCGACGGGCGATCAGCCGCGCAAGCTCAGCGACCTGTGTTTCACCGTCTTTGACACTGAAACGACGGGCTTGGACACCGACAAAGATGATGTGGTGCAGCTTGCCGGTGTCCGGGTTTTGCGCCAGCGCTGTGTGCGGGGCGAAATCTTTGACAGCCTCGTGGCACCTGAACGTCTCATTCCGCAAGAAGCGATCAACATTCACGGTGTCACCAACGAAATGGTGCGTGATGCCCCGCGTTTTGCGAAAGCTGGAAGAGATTTTGCAGCCTTTGCTGAAGGCTCCGTACTGGTGGCGCACCACGCGGAGTTCGACATGGCCTTTCTGAAACGGCTCAAGAACGGTCAGGGTCCTTTGTTCGACCATCCGGTTCTGTGCACGGCCCGCCTGTCCTCGCGCCTTTACTCGCATTTCAACGATCACACGCTGGATGCGCTTGTGGACCGCTACGGCGTGACTCTAGAAGATGATTTGCGGCACACGGCACTAGGCGATGCTACGGCGACCGCCGAGGTTTTCGTCAAGATGCTGCCCGTCCTCGCCGAACGGGATGTCACCAGCCTTGAGGACGCATTAGAGTTCCAGAACTCCTGACAGTCATCCGAACCGGCCCGGCGCAAAGGGCGCGAGGTCGATATTGGGACGACGGCCAGACATAAGCTGTGCGAGGATCCGCCCCGTGCGCGGCCCCCCTGTCAGACCGACATGATCATGTCCAAACCCAACGAAAGCGCCCGACACACCGGGCACTTCGCCGATCAGAGGACATGAATCGCTAATCGCCGGACGATGGCCCATCCAACGACGCGTGTCCCGCCAGCGGATACCGGGCAGAACGCGCTTTGCATGGCTCTCCAGCAATCGATAGGGCGCGTCGGGTGCTTGGGCTTCAAGGCCGAGATACCCCACCATCCCCGCGAGGCGAAGCCGGCCTTCCATCGGTGTCATCACGAATTTCCCCTCCGCGACCATCATCGGCGCGCGGGGCATGACGCTGGGCTCCCAAAGCTCAAGGTGAAACCCGCTTTCGGGGGCGAGCGGCACCTTCAACCCAAGATCTTTTGCCAGAGCGCCGGACCAGATACCGGAGGTGACAACGACCTTGTCGCACGCGATGGTTTCTCCCCCCGCCCGCACCCCACGGACCTGTCCGTTTTCGCGTATCACGGTCTCCACTTTCGCGGTGACAAGCCGCGCGCCCTGAGCCTCGGCGTAGTCTGCAAGGCTCTTCACGTAACGTCCGGGATCAGTGATCCGTCCATGTGCGCCCATCAGAGCCGCACAGCCGATCCCGGGCCCAAGGGACGGATCAAAGGCTTTGATCTCATCCTGATCGAGCACCTCGATATCAAATCCAGCCTCCCGGCGCAGGTGCCAACTGAAGGCGTCGGCGTCATAGGCCGCGCGGGTCGCGTATCCGGCAAGATAGTCGCACGGCACAATCAAATGCGCCGCGCCTGTACCCTCGGCCAGCGCCTGATGATCGGCCAGACTGTCCCCGATCAGCGGAAGTATCGCCCGCGCCCGCGCTGAGGCATCATGCGGGTTGGCGTGGCGCAGATATCGCCAGAGCCAGGGCGCCAGACGGGGGAGGTAAGACCAATTCAGGAACAAAGACGACTTCGGGTCGAGCGCCATTCGCGGCGCCTTGTGCAGCAGGCCCGGTACAGTCACCGGAACAATCGCTGCAGAGGCCAGCAGACCCGCATTTCCAAAGCTGGTGCCCTCGCCGGGACCGGCGCGGTCGATCAAGGTGACCGAGAACCCTTCGCGTTGTGCCCAGATCGCCGTTGACACCCCCACGATGCCCGCGCCGATAATGGCCACATTCGACCCTGTTTGCGACATGTGCCCATCCTGATCACGGGGTTCGCGCGGCGTTTCGCAACGCTGTTGGACTGACACCGTATTGCCGCCGGATCGCGCGGGTCAATGCCGCCGGGGAATCATAACCGCACAACAGGGCAATTTCCGTCACGCTGCGTCGCGAATCCTCGATCATCGATCTGGCCGCAGACAGGCGCATATGGCGATACACCTGCCCCGGCGGCGCCCCGAGCCGTGCGCGAAAGCGACGATCCAGCGTGCGCGGTTGACAGGACAAGAGCTTGGCCAGATCTGTCAGGGCGATAGGGCGTTCAAACCGATCCGCCATGATATCGATTGCCCGCCGGACCAAAGGATCCGTCTGACCCAAGTCCCGCGTCCCGTCCAACGGCGGTTCTTCATGCAGAAACAGGCGTCTGGTGTCCAAGCGCACGGCTTCACCGGCATGCCTGGCGATCAGATCGAGCGTCAGATCAAGCGCTGACATCGCCCCCGCGCAGGTCATAACCGCCCCATCGCGCACGATACGCCTGCGTTCCGTCTGGACGTTCAAGAATGCCTCTGTGAAGGCCGGCAGAAGATCCCGATGCACCGTCGCATGGCGCTGTTCCAAAAGCCCGGCAGACGCCATGAGCCAGGGACCTGCATCGAACCCGACCGTCACCTTGGAGCGTCGCGCCGCCTTGCGCAGTAGACGCCGCGTCGCGGGTGTGTCGTGATACTCATGATCATAACTGGCAAGGATGAAAAGATAATCCGACGGGCGCATCTGGCCCACAGGCCCATGCGCGAGAATATCAAGTCCGCTGGACGAGCGGGTCGGGTGGCCATCGGGGGTCAGGATTGACCACTCAAAAACTCTCTGCCCCAGCAGTGTGTTCGCGGCCCGCAACGGCTCGATACAATTGGCCAGGCACAGGTTCGAAAACCTGTCGAAAAGCAACAGGCCAATCGTCACCTTTTCCTCAACCGCTTTTGTCCATTTCAGACTCATTTTTGTCGATTACAGCAAAATAATCGGCCCCGCCAACAGTCTAGGGTCTTGCGTGGCGCGTTTGGGCGCAGTTTGCCTTTGAGCGGGGGGATTTGATGCCATTGGAAATGAACCGCGAGGTGTTCATCACCTGCGCCGTCACAGGATCGGGTGCCACCCAGGACAAAAGCCCCCATGTGCCTCGCAGTCCGGAGGATATTGCCGAAAGCGCCATTGCTGCGGCGAAGGCCGGCGCAGCAGTGGTGCATTGCCATGTGCGCGACCCGGAAACCGGAGCGCCTTCACGCGATCCCGCGATGTTTCGCGAAGTCACCGACCGTATTCGTGATGCAGAAACTGACGTTGTCCTGAACCTCACGGCAGGCATGGGTGGCGATATGGTTTTCGGTTCGACCGAAGCGCCGCTGCCGGTGGGCAATGGCACCGATATGGCGGGAGCAACGGAGCGTGTCGCGCATGTGGCCGATTGCCTGCCGGAGATTTGCACGCTCGATTGCGGCACGATGAATTTCGCCGAAGCCGACTACGTCATGACCAACACGCCCGGCATGCTGACGGCTATGGGTCAGATGATGACCGATCTGGGCGTGAAACCAGAGATCGAGGCCTTCGATACCGGCCATCTCTGGTATGCCAAGCAGTTGGTGAAGGACGGCGTTCTTGACAGCCCCGCGCTGGTCCAGCTCTGCATGGGTGTGCCGTGGGGCGCGCCCGACGATCTCAACACCTTTATGGCGATGGTGAACAATGTGCCGGACGACTGGACGTTTTCCGCCTTTGGGCTCGGGCGCAACCAGATGGCCTATGTCGCGGCCGCCGTTCTGGCGGGCGGCAATGTCCGTGTCGGCCTCGAAGACAATCTGATGCTCGATCGCGGCGTGCTGGCCCGGAACGATCAGCTGGTGGAGCGCGCCGTGGGGATCATCGAGCGTCTGGGCGCGCGCGTGATCGGGCCACAAGAGGTGCGTGACAAGCTCGGCTTGCAGAAACGCGCGCCTGCGTCATGACTCAACGCGTCGTCATCACCGGCGGCGCGGCAGGTATCGGGCGACGACTGGCCGAGCGCTTTGCCACGACGGGCGCACGTGTGGCGATATGCGATGCCGACGCAGAGGCGGTGGCCGCGGCGGTGACCTCGAACCCGGACTGGATCGCCGAGACCCCGGATGTCACGGACGAATCCGCAATGGGTGCTTTCCTGAACAGCGTCGAGTCCCAATGGGGCGGTGTCGACGTGGTATGCGCAAATGCCGGCACAGGTGGCCCCGCTGGCCTCATCGAAGAGCTTGATTACAGCGATTGGCAGGCTTGCTTGTCGGTCAATGTGCATGGCGCTTTTCTGACCTGTCGCTGGGCCGCTCGGATTATGCGCGCACAAGGCGCGGGGTTGATCCTGTTGACCTCGTCCACAGCGGGTCTCTTCGGCTATCCCTACCGATCACCCTATGCGGCGGCGAAATGGGCCATTGTCGGACTGACAAAAACCCTCGCGATGGAGCTCGGACCAGCCGGCGTGCGGGTCAATGCAATCGCCCCGGGCGCGGTTGAAGGCGACCGTATGGAGCGGGTCCTCACCAACGAGGCGCGGGCAACGGGCAAATCGATTGAGGCCTTGCGCGCCGAATATGTCCGCGCGACAAGTCTGCGGAGCTGGGTGAGCGCCAACGACATCGCTGACACCGCGCTCTTTCTCGCCTCTCCAGCGGCCCGAAAGATCAGCGGGCAAGTTCTGACCGTCGACGGTCACACAGAAACACTGGCGCCATGCTGACCCGGCGGCACATGGCAACAGGGATCGCAGCCCTGGCTCTTCTACCCGGCTGCGGTGCAGGACCACGCAACGCCGGTGCTCGAAACGTCTCTCAGCCCCTGACCGTCACCACGCGCGCTGACCTCTCTGCTTTGTCGGGTGACTGGTTTGTCCGAGGACATTTCCAAGGCGCTCCACCGCCAGAAATCGTCACGTTCCTGCCCGAACAAAACGGCGCACCCGCTATGGCGTTGCAGACCGAGACGTGTGGTTTGAACGGAGAATGCACATCCGAGAAAACCCTGCTCTCTCTTGAGACCCTTGGACCAAGACGGGCGCGGGACATTGAAACAGGCCGGGAGTTCTGGCTCGTCTGGATAGATGAAGGCCTGCGCACCGCTGCCATCGGGACCCCTGACGGCAGCTTTGGATGGATACTCGACCGACAGCCCACCGGCGGGACGGATCGGATTGCCGCCGCGCGTGAGGTTCTGGAATTCAATGGTTATGACCTTTCCCAACTGTCGCTGCGGGAGGTCGGATAATGGGTTCAAGGCCCCTGCACGGCATTCGCGTTCTGGATTTTGGCCAATACCTCGCAGGTCCTCTTACGGGCATGATGCTGGCCGATCTCGGGGCGGATGTGATACGCATCGACCCGCCTGGCGGCCCACGGATGACAGAGCCCTGCGCGGACATGCTGTCGCGCGGCAAACGGGCGATCACGCTCGATCTGAAGACAGAGACGGATCGCAAGATTGCCCGCGATCTGGCTGCCCGATCCGATGTTGTGATCGAGAATTTCCGACCCGGCGTCATGGATAGACTTGGTCTGGGTGCTGACGTTCTGCGCGCCAACCATCCCGATCTGATCTATCTGTCGATGCCCGGTTTTGCTTCCACGGATCCTGAACTGGCATCCGTCCCGGCCTGGGAAGCGGTGATCGCCGCACGTACGGGTCAATTCACGGATATGGGCCTCAACCGACGCCTTATGGGGATAAACCCATCCTTCTCGCCGCTGGCACTGGCCTCCGCCTATGGCGCGGCCTTTGGCGCGATGTCGGTCTTGTTCGCCCTTTTTGCGCGCCCGTCCTGTGGTGGAGATACGATTGAAGTGCCTTTGGCTTCTGCCCTGTTCGAAGGGCTCGCCTATAACAGCCAAAGGGTCGAGGATTACCCGGATCGCTATAAATCGCCACGCGAGGTTGAACTGGAACGACGCAACGCTGTCGGGGAACCGTTGAACCTCGCATTCTCAGAACTCGAAGAGTTTCTCGATCCGTTCTACCGGACCTATCGCTGCGCGGATGACAGAGGGTTTTATGTCGTGTGCTGCAGCGTGAAGGACCATGCTCAGCGGGCGTTGCGTGTTCTTGGGCTGGACGATCTGGCCCAGAGTCTGCCGGATTTCGATGGGTTTCTGGATCGTGCGGAATGGCCCGCCGAATGGGCACTGCGCAACTATCCTGTCGGAGAGACGGATCGCACCCGTGTTTCGGACGCCATGAAGCAAGCCTTCGCGACCCGCGCGTCAACGGAATGGGAAACGCTCTTTGGCGAGGCTCGGGCACCGGCAACCGCGCAGCGCAGCACAGCTGAATGGCTCCGCGATCCGCACGCGCTCGCCTCTGGTCTTGTTCTTCAGGTGCATGATCCCCGCTTTGGCGACATGCGCCAGATGGGCAATGTCGCGTGGCTAACCGGGGATGCCGCCGCTTGCGAAAAAACACCCGGGCCAGCCCCGGACGGGGATCGGGACGACGTGCTGGCCTTGCTCAAGGAACCAGCTCGAACACCGGGCCAAACCGGGACCGCACGCGGCTGGCTCGACGGCCTGAGGGTCGTCGATATGACCAACGTGATTGCAGGACCGACGGTGGGGGCCACGCTGGCGCGTTTCGGCGCAGACGTGACGCATGTCCAGCCCGTCACACCCACAGTCGACCCGTGGAATGCGGTCGTCTTTGGCCTTCAGGCGCAGCGGGGCAAGGCGAGTATTCTGCTGGATGTCAAATCGCCCGGCGGCCGGGAAGCTCTGGAACGTCTGTTAAAGGAGGCAGATGTTCTGACGTTCAACGGCACGGACGCGCAACGCGCCGCGCTTGGGCTGTCTGACGCGGATCTGGCGGCTATCAATCCCGGTCTTGTCGCTTTGCAACTGGACGCATTCGGTGGGCCGCGCCGTGGCCCGAAATCCGATCATCTGGGCTATGACGATCTCGCTCAGGCGGCGACAGGGGTCATGACACGTTTTGGCGGCGGCCCGGACACGCCGGAGGAACATGCCCATTTTGGCACAATTGATGTGCTGACCGGCTTTTGTGGCTGTATCGCCCTCGGCGCATCCCTCTTGCAGGCGCAAAGAACAGGAAGAGTGGCGACGGCGCGCACGTCACTTGCCGCGGCAGGGAACCTGATACAAGCCCAGTTCATGTATGATTTCGAAAATCGCGGTCCGTTTGACGAGGCGTCGGGACGTCATGCGCGGGGGTCTGGACCCTTTTATCGCAGCTATCAAGCGGAGGATGGCTGGTTCTTCTTTGCCGCGCCAACGGATCGCTTTGACGCGTTGCGCCGCGCCCCGGATTTGTCGCAGTTCAACGCGCAAGCAGACGCAGAACTGGAGGACGCTCTCGAATGCGCCTTTCGAGAGAAACCTGTTCGCTACTGGCAAAAGCATCTCGCTTATGGCGCAACGGCGATCATGCCGCTTGGATCCCTCTTGCAAACGCTGGAAGACACCCTTGTTTGCGAAAGTGTGTCCGAACCGGACGTGCGCGCGGGGACCTTTTGCGCGGTCCGACATGATTGCCACCCGATGGGCCGCTGGACGGACCTCGCCGCACCCAATGCGGTCCGACCGCATGCGGCCAAAATCACCCTGCCCGGCCCGGCTCCGAAATACGGGGCGCAGACGCGCGAGGTACTCGCCCGGGTCGGGTACTCGACATCCGAAATCAACGCCCTTTTGGCCTGCAATGCCGCGGCCGAGAGCTGGGCAGACAAGTACCTACCGGAGTAAACCATGACCAAATCAGCAGCGATCATTGGCGGAGGCGTTATCGGCGGCGGTTGGGCCGCGCGTTTTGCCCTGAACGGTTGGTCCGTGCGGGTCTTCGATCCCGATCCCGAAGCCGCGCGCAAGATCGAGGCCGTGATGACAAATGCGCGGCGCGCTTTGCCGATGCTGGTGGATGTTGCCCTGCCCGACGAGGGGACGGTCACGTTGTGCGATACGCTGGAGGATGCCGCGCAGGGGGCCGCGCTGATCGTCGAGGCCGTGCCCGAGCGGGTAGACATAAAGCGCAAGGTTTATGCCCAGATTGAATCCGTGAACAAAGACGGCATCATCGCCTCATCGACATCTGGCATCATGCCAACGGATCTTCAGGCCGAGATGGCGCATCCCGGACGTCTGATCGTGGCGCATCCCTTCAATCCTGTATACTTGCTGCCCTTGGTAGAGCTTGTCGCGGGTAAGAGAACCGATCCGACACATATCGAAGCCGCCAAAGAGATCTATCGCAGTCTGGGCATGTACCCGCTTCACTGCCGGGTAGAAATCGAGGGATTCCTGTCCGACCGTCTGCAAGAGGCGCTCTGGCGCGAGGCGCTTTGGCTTTTGCATGACGACGTGGCCACGGCGGATGAGATCGATGCCGCGATTGCCTATGGCCCCGGTCTGCGATGGGCGCAGATGGGGACGATGCAAACCTTCCATCTGGCTGGGGGCGAAGGTGGCATGCGCGCGATGCTGGCCATGTTCGGGCCCTGCCTGAAATGGCCATGGACCAAGCTCATGGATGTGCCGGATCTGACCGACGACTTTGTCAACAAGGTCGGCGATCAGTGCGAGGCTCAGGCTGGCGGATTGGGCCCCCGAGAGCTCGAGACGATCCGCGATGATAACCTGATCGGCATTATTCGGTCTATGAAACGGGCCAACTGGGGGGCGGGCGCTGTGGCACGGGCACATGACACCGCGCTGCGGACACCCCCGGCCGAAAGCGTGCCGTTTGTCACGCAGGACCGCGTTGTGCCCATCGACTGGACCGACATCAACGGACACATGAACGAGGGTCGCTACGGTCAGCTCTTTTCGGATGCCGCAGAGGTCGTGATGGCCAGCGTCGGTTCAGATGAGGCCTATATCACAGAGCGCAAGATGAGTTACTTCACGGTGGAAACGACGATCAAGTATCTGGCGGAAACCCATGCCGGCGAACGCATTATCGTGGAAACCAAAATCACCGAGGGTAAAGGCAAGAAACTGCGCTGCTTTCACGAAATGAAGCGCAAGAGCGACGGAGAGGTCATGGCGACCTGCGATCAGTTTATGCTGCATGTCAGTCTTGAGACCCGACGGACCTGCGAGCCCCCGCCGGAAGTGGCGGCCAAAACCGAACAACTTGCCGCACTGCACGGCGTTTGACAGGAGCCCGCGATATGCATTTCGGACTGACAGAAGAACAGGACATGATCGTCTCCACGGTGCGCAGCTTCGTCGAGAACGAGATTTACCCCCATGAGGCCGAGGTCGACCGGACGGGCGAAGTGCCGCAGGAGATCGCCGACGAGATCAAGCGCAAGACGATCGAGCTGGGCTTTTACGCCTGCAACTTTCCAGAAGAGGTCGGCGCGGCGGGGCTGTCGCATCTGGATTTCGCGCTGGTCGAACGCGAATTGGGGCGTGGGTCGATGGCGCTGACGCATTTCTTTGGGCGGCCGCAGAACATCCTGATGGCCTGCGATGGCGATCAGAAAGAGCGCTACCTGATGCCCGCCGTACGCGGCGAGAAAATGGATGCGCTGGCCATGACCGAGCCGGATGCCGGGTCGGATGTCCGGGGTATGAAGTGCATGGCGCGTCGCGACGGTGGCGACTGGGTGGTCAACGGCACCAAGCATTTCATTTCGGGCGCGGAGCATGCGGATTTTGTTATCGTCTTCATCGCCACCGGTGAGGATATGACCGACAAGGGGCCAAAGAAGCGGATCACTGCATTCCTGGTCGATCGCGGCACGCCCGGCTTCACGATCCGGCACGGCTATAACTCGGTCAGCCATCGCGGCTACAAGAACATGATCCTCGAATTCGATGATTGCCGCCTGCCGGACGCGCAGGTGCTGGGCGAGGTGGATGGGGGATTTGCGGTGATGAACGAGTGGCTATACGCCACGCGCATCACTGTGGCCACGATGAGCGTTGGGCGTGCGCGTCGCTGTTTTGACATGGCACTGAACTATGCCGCAGAACGCAAGCAGTTTGGCCAGAAGATCGGAAAGTTTCAGGGTGTCAGCTTTCAGATCGCCGATATGATCACCGAAATCGACGCCGCCGACTGGCTGACCCTCGCCTCCGCATGGCGGCTGGATCAGGGCCTGCCCGCCAATCGCGAAATCGCATCTGCCAAAGTCTATGCCTCTGAAATGCTGGCGAGGGTGACCGACGCAACTTTGCAGGTCTATGGCGGCATGGGGTTGATGGACGATTTTCCGATCGAACGGTTCTGGCGGGATGCGCGGGTAGAGCGAATTTGGGACGGCACATCCGAAATCCAGCGCCATATCATCAGCCGCGATCTCCTGAGACCTTTGGGAGCGTAAGCGCCGTGTCGATCCGCGACGACGCTGAAAAGCCGGAGGTGGTGATCACCTATTGCACCGGCTGCAACTGGCTGCTGCGGGCAGGCTGGATGGCGCAGGAACTCTTGCAAACATTCGCCGAGGATCTTGGGGGCGTGACCTTGCGTCCGGATATGACAGGGGGTGTTTTCGACATCAGCATCGAGGATGAGAGCATTTGGGAGCGCAAGCGCGATGGAGGGTTTCCCGATGCGGCGCGACTGAAGGCGCTGATCCGTGACCGCCTCGATCCCGAGCGCGACCTTGGTCATATCGATCGTACCGGCGGAGGCGGGTAATGCGGGACCTCAGCCGACTTTTCCAACCGAGATCCATTGCAGTGATCGGTGGAGGGTTTTGGGGCACCTCGGTGGTAGAGCAGTGTCTCAAGATCGGGTTTGACGGTCCAATCTGGCCCGTGCATCCCAAAAAACCCAGCATAGCAGGGCAACCCACATTCCCAAGGCTTGAGGATCTGCCGCAAGCCCCCGATGCAACCTTCATCGGAGTCAATCGTCATCTCACGATTGAAGCCGTTGAGCTGCTTCGGGATATGAAGGCCGGTGGCGCCGTTTGCTTTGCCTCTGGATTTCGCGAGGCGCAAACTGAGACCGGAGACGGCGCAGACCTGCAGGATGCATTGTTGAACGCAGCCGGAAACATGCCGATTGTGGGCCCCAATTGCTATGGGTTCATCAACTACCTCGACGGCGCGCTTCTTTGGCCCGATCAACACGGCGGCGAGCGCGTCGAAAGCGGGGTGGCGATCCTGACCCAAAGCTCGAACATCGCCATCAATCTCACGATGCAACGGCGCGGTCTGCCTCTTGCCTATGTGGCAACCGCGGGCAATCAGGCGCAGATCGGCGGCGCAGAGATCGCAACCGCGCTGCTGCAGGATTCGCGCGTGACGGCCCTTGGCTTGCATATCGAAGGCGTCGGAGACTTGCGCGCCTTCGAAGCGATGGCTGCGAAATCCCGGGAACTTGGCAAGCCGATCGTCGCACTCAAGGCCGGTAAATCAGAACAGGCTCAGGCCGCGGCCGTGTCTCATACAGCGTCTCTTGCGGGCAGCGATGCTGGCGCGCGCGCATTCCTGCGTCATCTCGGCATCGCGCAGGTCGATAGTCTGCCTGCCTTGCTGGAGACACTGAAACTCCTTCATTTTACCGGTCCTCTGCCGCAGGCCACCGTGGCCTCCATGTCTTGTTCCGGCGGTGAGGCAAGTCTGATGGCAGACGCGGCTGAAGGTCGGGCTATCTCGTTTCCGGCTCTGAGTCCCCCTCAGACCCGCGCGCTCCGAGAGGCGTTGGGCCCCATGGTCGCGCTGAACAATCCACTGGATTATCATACTTTTATCTGGAACGACCCTGAACGCATGTCGCGCACCTTTGCCGCCATGCTGGACGGGAAAGCAGAAATCGGTTGTCTGGTTGCAGATTTTCCAAGGGCCGATCGTTGCGACCCCACTGCATGGGAATGCCTGATCGATGCAGGTAGAGCGGTCACCGGGCACTCGACAACCCCTCTCGCCCTGGTGGCGACATTGCCCGAGACGCTTCCAGAAGATGTGACGATGCGCGCCACGCAGGCGGGCATGATCGCGATGCATGGGTTAGACGACACCCTCACCGCGATCGAGCAGGCGGCGTTTCTGGGGAAAGACCGCCCTCCCCCGGAACCCATTCTGTTGCCGGGCGACCCCCAAACCCTTGAAGGGCTCAGCGAGGCCGCGGCAAAAGACATGCTGCGCAAAGCGGGTGTCCCTGTGCCCCCCTCTCGACACGTCAAGGCGCGCGACGAGCTCGCGGAGGCTGCGGGCCTGTTGACAGCACCGCTCGCGCTCAAAGCCGAGGGTTTGGCGCACAAGACAGAGGCCGGCGGCGTGGCGTTGCATCTGTCGGGCGTGGACGCTGTCGTTGCTGCCGCGGACGTGATGCCGGGAGATAGCTTCCTGGTGGAAGAAATGGTCGTGGACGCCGTAGCCGAATTGCTGATCGGCGTTCTGCGGGATCCGGCGCACGGGTTCGTTCTGACGCTCGGGGCCGGCGGCGTTCTGACGGAACTTCTTGCCGATACGACGTCGCTCTTGCTACCGGCGAGTGCACAGGAGATCGAGCAGGCCCTGAAGAAACTGCGTGTCGCGCCGATGCTCCACGGGTATCGCGGCCGTCCTGGTGCCGCGATGGAGCCGGTCGTTGCCGCCATAATGGCCGTCTGCGCCTTCGTAGAGACCCATCGCGATCGCCTTGACGAGGTCGAGATTAACCCATTGATTTGCACACCAACCCGCGCCGTGGCGGTCGATGCCCTCATCCGGATAGGACAACACCATGACTGACGACCCAATCAAAACCGAACGCCGCGGCCACGTGATCGAGGTCACGCTTGATCGACCAAAGGCCAATGCAATCGACCTGACAACAAGCCGGATCATGGGCGAAGTCTTTGCCGGGTTTCGGGACGATCCGGACCTTCGCGTGGCCATCATCACCGGGGCGGGCGAAAAGTTCTTTTGCCCCGGCTGGGATCTGAAGGCGGCCGCAGAGGGCGACGCGGTCGACGGCGATTATGGCGTCGGCGGCTTTGGCGGGTTGCAGGAATTGCGCGATCTCAACAAACCGGTCATCGCCGCCGTGAACGGGATCTGTTGCGGTGGCGGACTGGAATGGGCGCTTAGCGCGGATATCATTCTGGCGGCAGATCATGCGCAATTCGCGCTGCCGGAAATCCGGTCCGGCACCGTGGCAGATGCGGCCAGCCTGAAGTTGCCAAAACGGATCCCCTATCACATCGCGATGGAAATGCTGCTGACGGGTCGATGGATCGACGCCGAAGAGGCCGCCCGTTGGGGCATGATCAACCAGATCCATCCGGCAAATGATCTGATGACGAAAGCGCGCGAGATGGCCGATCTGCTGGCCTCAGGTCCACCGCTTGTCTATGCGGCGATCAAACAGATCGTTCGTGAAGCCGAGGCCATGACCTTTCAGGATGGCATGAACCGGATCACACGTCGGCAGTTCGCCACGGTGGATACGCTCTATGCCTCCGAAGATCAGCTGGAGGGCGCCCGCGCATTCGCGGAAAAACGAGACCCGGTCTGGAAGGGGCGCTAGGCGGCTCACACGTCGGTACCGTCCTGTGCTCTGTTACACGTGCTCTGCTACACGTCTCTCAGAATCCGCTCGGCGATATCGCCCAGCATAAAGTCGAGATCTATGTCGCCGCCCATATCCGACAGCTTTTGATCATGGAGAAGAAATGACAGACCATGCACGAAGCTCCAGAGCATGAATCCACGCTGCCGGACATCGGCTGTGATATCTGTCTGCCCGAGACAGGCGGCGACCTCGCGCAACACGATTTCGAATGTCGCCTGCCCGATCTCTTCCAACTGAGGGTCGGTCAGACGGTCCGTGTAGCCGCCGAATTTCAATCGAAACACGCCCGGTTCGTTTAGCGCAAAGTCGACATATTCCTGACCAAGGGCCTTGATCCGCAAGGGCGACCCGGACGGCAGGTCCTTGATCGCGGCAAACATACGCTCCCGGTGGCGCATCATTCCCGCAATGACCATCGCGACCAGCATATCGTTGCGGTCCCGGAAATGCTTGTAGGGCGCTGCCGTGGAAACACCCGCCAACCGACAGGCCTCGGACACGGAAAACTTGTCTGCCCCTTTGTCTTCCACCAGACGACGGGTCGCCTCGATCAGGCATTCACGCAAATCACCGTGGTGATAGCGCTCTTTTCGCAGAGCGTCCGAGGTCTGATCGCGCGCTTCAGCCAGTTGCTGTTTGTCTTGTGCAGTCATTCCCTATCTTTCGCAGAACAGTTTTTCCTTGTCAAAGTTAGAGATCGTAACATATGTAAGAGCATCTAACATCAAAGGCCAGAGACGACCGGAAAATCTGGAGGCACAGATAAAATGGATGGATCGGCAAGGCACAAGAACTCACTCACGGCACGACTGGTCGCCAAGGCTGGTCAACTCGGCGTAACGCTTGGGGTCATTGCAGCCTCCCTCGCGGCTGTGTCGCTCGCAACAGCAGAACTCGACCGGCGAGCGGCGGCGTCGGAACCATCGGGCGTGGCCCCCTCAACTCCGGTGTCAGCCCGTCCGATTGTTTATCAGGACAGTTTTACAGTGACGCGCGGCTTCATCGGCCAGATCGAAGCACAACGTTCGCTGAATGCCTCGTTTGAGCTGGCCGGTCAGCTTGCAGCGATCCACGTGGAAGAAGGCGACCACGTGAGCGGCGGCGACATTCTTGCCGAACTCGATACCGCGCTGATTGGCGCGGAACGCGATAGACTACAGGCGTCGAGGCGCGCGGTTGCGGCTCAGATCGACTTCG
>ERZ1740060.181-NODE-181-length-48596-cov-24.066068_pt1 | contig 48596 bp, 36 predicted proteins | sample MGYA00581743_ERZ1740060 | MGnify/ENA primary metagenome ERZ1740060 (study PRJEB43018, sample SAMN04849235) | marine metagenome | isolation source: floating plastic debris | place: Pacific Ocean | collected 2008-08-27 | study: EMG produced TPA metagenomics... | reverse complement strand
CGCAACTTCCGCCGTGACAGGGCGGTGCTCTAACCAATTGAACTACAGGCCCTTAATAAGGACGATCTCTATATTGTCTGCGAAACGACACTTTGTCAAATATTTCTCAGCGTGATCGCCCATCGTTATGCCGAGGCCGTAAGATAGGTGGCAGCGCTAGTTTGCCAGTGGGGCTGAGCAAACTCAGTTAGCCACTGTTTGACGTGGTATGTGGCACGACAGTCGTCTTCGTTGTAGCGCAGGATGGCATCTAGGTAAGTGCGATCGCCGCTGGTCAGCCATTCGTTATACCAGCAGATCGACTGCGCCCCGTTGGCCTCGCTATCGCGCCATTCAAAACCCATCCAGCGAGCGATATGTTTGAGGGCGTAGCTCTCGACCGGTAGCGTCACCGATGCCGTCACACACCAATGAATATCGACAAAGCGATTAATTAGGCGCTGCAGCTCCTCTGGGGGCAGACTGCCGTAGTGGCGAGTCAGCTTACGAGCCGTTTGCGCTTCGTAAGGGCAAAAGTGGTAGATCGGCGCTTGAGGATATTGCAGCACCAAATCTAAAAACTGTTCCCAGGCATCCCGCTCTTGATCCGCCGCTTCGGCCAGCAACGGATGAAACTGCTCGGTTTGATGCCCATGATCCACCACCAGCACCCCATGCAGGTAAATCACATCGACATCGGGGGCCGCTTCAATATCAAAATACAGCTCGACGTCGGCACTGGGCAGATCTTGAGGCGACAGCACAAACTGTTGGGTATTCGCGGGGAGGCGAGCGATCGCGCGGTCATAGAGCGTCGCCTGTGCCTGGTGAATTAGCCGACCGGCGACGGCATCGCCAAACCCAGGTAAGTACGCGAGCTGACGCGGATGAGCACGGGCCAAATCAGCCACCGTCCTTAGACCTTGCGCTTTGAGATGGGTATAGCGGGCGGGCGTGACACCGGGCAGTAAGGAAAGGTGTGACACCTCACGTGCCGTTTGATAACATTGGCTAAACCACTGGCACAGGTCACAGCGACTGTGGGCAATAAATACTTCGGGCGCGATCTCGCCTTTGAGATCGGCCAGGCAAGCGGCCAGCACCTCGCCAAACTTCGGCAACTGCTGCTCTAAATCTACCGAGTGATAGCGGCCCTCGCGCAGGGCTAGCCAGCTTTCGTGGGGCCAACTGCCTTGACTATGGGCCAGTACGGAGGCGTGAAACGCGGCCACAATTTGATAATCAAGCTTAGGCTTTTTGCCGAGTTTGATATCAACAGGGGCATATTGCCAATCGCCCCAGAGCGACCAGCCACCCTGCTTGACCAAAATGTCGGGGCAGCTCACCAGGTAAGTGTCGTGCTCCACCGCTTCGAGCAGGACCCCACCGACGATGTAGTCAGCCCCCGCCGCCATCAGGGCAATGGTGGCTTGCGCCCCCGCTCGCCAGTCGCCTCGCCGATAGTGGGGCCGCTGAAAGCCGTCATAATCTTCCAACACGAGGATGCGGTGCTCAGCGCTGTCTTGCTTGATTTTTTGCAAATAGTCGCTGGGCGGATCAGCCTGGGTGCGATCGCGATGGGTATCTAAATAGGCCCGCCGAGCACAGCGCTGGTACTGCAGCAACAGATGATCGGTGATCCACGTTGAGGGGGAAGGAATATTGGCTAGCGGGGTGTCGGCAGCGTCTAAGCGCGGTGGCGTAGTCGGGGGAGTTGAGTGGCCATCCCCAGACACAACGTGGTGTGGTAAAGGAAAGCTAGCAGACAACAGTAACGCTAAAACGGGTAAAGGGAGGCAACTGGCAAGCTATCAAATCAGGCATCCTCATCGTCGGCTTGAGGCCATTCTGCATCAGCACTTGAACGGCCCGGTGGGGTCGCATTCGCAGCAGTGGTGAATGACTGAGAGAGGCTAAAGCCATGAAATTGTGAGACGAGTAGTCGAGCGGTGGACCGTCAATTGTCCGGCGATGAACAGCGTTGACGGATAGCAGCGGGCCTGAATAGTGAGCCGTAATCTATTGACAGTTATACAGCATTATGGGGGTTGACAGCGTGAAGTTGAGCCTGCGATCCACGTAGATTACCACCGTTAGAGCCGGGCCAGATAACGGTAGCGGCCTAAAATCCCCTGATACAGTAGAGAAGCCAGTTTCTCTCAGGCCTATGGTTTCTCGCCCTTCTTCCGACTTCACCGACTCGGCTCAGCCGTGGCAGCAGCAGTTTCCGGCGTTGGCCCACAAACATTATTTCAACTTTGGCGGTCAGGGACCGATGCCTCAGGCGGCGATCGACGCGATTTATCAGGCTCATCTCCGGGTACAAACTGAAGGGCCATTTTCTGGTCGCATCTACCACTGGATTCAGCAAACGACCACGGCCATGCGGCAAACTTTTGCAGAAGATCTGCAAGTGCCGACGGATGCCATTACTCTGACCGAAAATGTCACCGTGGGCTGCAATATTCCGCTTTGGGGCATCGACTGGCAGGCGGGCGATCGCATTTTGCTGACAGATTGTGAGCATCCTGGCGTGATCGCCGCCGTGGAGGAAATTAGCCGCCGCTTTCAAGTCGAAATTGATATTTGCCCCATGTTGGCTACAGCTCAAGGGGGCGATCCGGTCGCGGTGATCGAGGCGGCTTTGCAGCCTCGGACGCGACTGTTGGTGCTCAGTCACTTACTGTGGAACACGGGTCAGGTCTTGCCATTGGCAGATATCGTACGCTGCTGCCATGGGCAGCCTCAGCCCGTTTGGGTGTTGGTAGATGCAGCGCAATCAGTCGGCATGATGCCCCTCGATTTAGCCGCGACCGAAGTCGATTTCTATGCCTTTACGGGGCATAAATGGTGCTGTGGGCCAGCCGGGTTAGGGGGACTCTACGTGCGTCCGGCCCTGCGTGAAGCGATCGCCCCTACCTTTATTGGCTGGCGCGGCATTACAACGGATGCGCAAGCGACGCCCACCGGCTGGGAACCCACCGGCCAACGCTATGAAGTCGCCACCTCTGACTATCCGCTGATGGTCGGCCTGCAGACGGCCATGGCCCTACACCGTGACTGGGGCACGGCGGTTGAACGCTATCAGCACCTTTGTCAGCTGAGCGCGCAACTGTGGCAGCACCTGCAGCAGCAGCCTCGCCTGCAGATGATTACCGCCACGCCACCGCTTTCCGGACTCGTGTCGTTTCAAATTCTGACAGCCGAGGGCACACCCTCGCCCAAAGCCCACACCCAGCTCGTGACGGATCTGGAAGCAGAAAACTTTCTGCTGCGCACGTTGCTACATCCCCACTGTGTACGGGCCTGCGTGCACTATTTCACGTCGGCATCTGAGCTGCAGGCACTGGGCGATCGCATCGGGCAGTGGCTAGCTGCCCATCCTTTAGCTTGAATGGTTGCCTGCTGGGTTTCTACAGTGTCTAAGCAACTAGCGACTACTCGACGCTGACAAAGGGCTGGTTGGCCAGGTGTTCTAAATCCACCGACTCTAGCAGTTCGGCCCAGCGGGCTTGCAGATCAGCATCTTCGGGGGCCTCGGCTTGCAGCGTGGCCAACTGATCGACCACGTCAAACCAGTAACCATTGCTGGCATACAACGCCACCTTCTCAGACTCAGAAGCCATCTCTAGCGCCGCGAGCAGGTCTGCATCAGGGGCTTGCCGCTCGACCCAACCTTCGATTTGCAGGTCGCCCTCCTCGCTGACGGGATTACAAAAGACTGCGACTTGCCAATGGTAGCGATCGCCCGCCTCTAGGGCTGGCAGGCTCACGGTATCTGGTAGCTCTAGGCTCATGATGCCCGGCTCACCCGTGATGGCAAATTGCGTGCGATAGATTTCTTCAGCACTGTCCATGCCTTCAGTGTCTTCTCCCATTCTTTCGAGAGTAAACCGCACAAAACTGGCCTGAGTGGTGGGCATATACCAATAAAACCGAGGATGAGCCGCTGTCGTGAGCCCCACATTATCAGTCGGCATCAACGCAATCAGGTTGGCGGGATTGCCAAAGGCACAGCCGCGCGTCCCTGCACTCTCGCGACGACCGGGGGCACCCAAACCAGCGGGCGGCACATAGGGTTCTGCCAGTGCTGCCGCCCCAGTCCCGATAACTAACAGTACGGTAAGCGTTTTAAGAACGGACGGATAAAGCACTTTAACGATTTCCATGACGATTTTCAGACAAAGGCAGGATTTTAAAAATACAGCAAAACTACTCTGCCATCATTTTTATTAACTTCAGCACAGTAGCGCTAGAATCCGCAAAGGAAACGATCAGGCACATTTCCCAGAAAGCCCATGAATGGTGCGATCGCTAGCGGCTAAAGGCAAATCAAGCTGAGGATGAAAGAACCGCAGCTGTTTCAATCCTCAGTCTCAAGCCTAATTTTAAGTTTGACTGCCTAACTACAAGAGACCCTAAAAACGTCAAAAGGTTGCGTTGTAGTCTGCTGCCAGTCTGATCTGTTACTCAATGCCAAGATGACCAAGAAAGTCGAGATAAGTGCCACCCATACCAGAAACGGCGAGAGTCCTGTAGACCCTCGCCGTTGAAAAGATATAGTCACCCTCAAGACTGATGAAGATTAACGGTTCTAACGCTTGAGGAAACGGCAGCCGCCCACTGCACCCACCACTAGCAGTCCGAGTAAAGAAGCAGGTTCGGGCACATCTTTGGTGTCAACGCCGTTGACCGCAATCGCATTCACATCAAACCCATCGCGACTGTCTGCTTTTTGAGTGGTTTTATCGACCACAAGCACATAGTTGAAGATGCCGTCTGGCGCTTCACCAGCATTGGTCGCACCTTGAGCGGTGTTGTAGGCGTTGTCTGCGATGTTGAGAATCTCACCCGCATAGGTCCACTGGGTCAGGTCTTCTGCTAGTGACTCCCAATTGGTGACTGAGTCAAAGTTGCCGTAGTAGATATCGATGCGCTCATCATAGGACCTCTGGCTAGATTTGTTGCCCCAGGTCGTTTCCCAAATGGTCACGTCACCCGAGAAGGATTGCCCAAAGTCAAACACGGCTCGACCGCTAATACCCAGGCTGAGAAAGTCTTTGTTGCCGCTGTAACCGTTGCTCGAATCGCTGGTCAGCTCTGGAGAACCTAATGCATTCTCAACGTTGTCGCGATAGCTGCTCATGCTGGTGCCATTGTTGTCGTAATAGACCACGTCAGTGGCATACAGCTGAGCGGCTTGGGCACTGCCGGCGGCACAGATGATGCTGGCCGCCATCGCACCAGCAGGTGCCCAGCGAAGGACATTGTTCATAGAAAAAGAATTTTGAGTGGCTACGGTGTCAGTCATTGAAGGGATATCCTAAGCGGGAATGCGAACTACATATCAATCCTATGGAGGGCTCCCAACGACGGCGATGGCACTTCTGCTGAACTTCTGGCTGGGCAGTCTTGGTAGCTGCTTTACAAATGCGCTCATCAGTCGCTGCTTTGTAGAGTTCTGATAATGCCGGGAGCGATTAGCCCTGGATCGATCCCGAACTGATTGGGTGAAACACCTATCCCTCAAGGGTTTTCGATTTCTCTAAGGCTGTTGGCGATCAGCGATGCGGCAGGTTAGTAGGATTGCTGACTGCAGCCAAAGATTGGAGAGCAGTTAGCGCATCAAGCCAGTAAAAACGGACAGCAATCGCCAAAACTCGTCACAATACGGAAAGCATTCACCGGTGAGGCCAAGCTATGACGACGGGCGTTTGGGTATTAGGAGATCAGCTCTACGCCGGGCAGGCAGCCTTAGCCCATCGTCAAACGGAGCAATCATCTACCCCCGTACTGATGATTGAGTCACGCCAGCACGGGCAGCAACGTCGCTACCACGCGCAAAAACTAGTGCTGGTATGGTCAGCTATGCGGCACTTTGCGGCAGAACTGCAGCAGGCCGGTTGGCCGGTGAGCTATGAAATCGCTGCAGACTTTGAGACACCGCTGCGCCAGTGGATTCAAGACCAAGGCATCACCACCCTGCAGGTCATGGAGCCCAGCGATCGCCCCTTCGTTCAATTGCTTCAAACCCTGGACTTACCCTGCGACATCAAAATTATCCCAAACAACCATTTCCTATGGAGCGTTGCTGACTTCCAGGATTGGGCCAGTAGCCGCAAAAGCCTATTGATGGAAAGCTTCTATCGCGAAGGCCGCAAACGCTTCGATATTTTGATGACGGGCCAAGACCCTGTGGGCGGACAGTGGAACTTTGACAAAGAGAATCGTAAGCCCCCCAAAGGCCAACTCAACACGCCGAAACCGCTGACGTTTGATCCAGACGACATCACTCAAGCCGTCATCGAAGTCATTCAAAACGCTGACTTCATGACCTTTGGAGAAATCGAGCCGTTTCGTTGGGCTGTCACCCGCGAGCAGGCACTGCAGGTGCTCGACGAGTTCATCAACGTTCGTTTAACCACCTTTGGACCTTACCAGGACGCAATGGTGACGGGCGAAGACACAATGTGGCACGCCCTGCTGTCTCCTTATTTGAATCTCGGTCTACTGCAGCCCTTGGAAGTTATCGAAGCCGTGGAGCAGGCATATCACGAACAAGCCTTGCCGTTGAATAGCGTGGAAGGGTTTATTCGGCAGGTGATGGGCTGGCGAGAATATATGCGCGGTCTCTATTGGCATGTGGACGAGGAATATTTCGATCGCAACTGGTTTGAGCACGATCGCCCCCTTCCCGATTTTTTTTGGACAGGCAAGACAGACATGAACTGCCTGCATCAGGTGATCAATCAGGTGCAGCGCACAGGCTACGGCCACCACATTCAACGCTTGATGATTCTCGCCAATTTTTCCCTCATCGCTGGCTTGCAGCCGCAGGCAGTCGAAGACTGGTTCCATGCGGCATTCATTGACGCCTATGACTGGGTCATGCAAACCAACGTCATTGGCATGGGCCTGTTCGCCGATGGCGGGGTGTTGGCCTCTAAACCCTACTCGGCTTCAGCCAACTACGTAAATCGCATGAGCGACTACTGCAAGGGCTGTCGCTACAATCACAAGCAAAAGACGGGTGATGATGCCTGCCCCTTCAACTTTTTTTACTGGGACTTTTTAGACCGCCACCGCGATAAGCTGCAGTCGCAAGGACGCATGAGCTTTATTTTGAAAAATCTGGACAAGATGCAGCCGGAAGACTTGCAGGAGATTCGAGATCGCGCCCAGCAGTGGCACGCCGATTTGCAGCTTTAGCGCCTGAGCCCCTGACACCAGGCCCACCCATTCGGTTTTGGCCGCTGGGCTGGTCTTGAGGACGGCAGCTAAAATAGGTCTAAAATCTCGAGACTGTGCCATGAGCCAGCTAAAGATTCCACTCCCAACCGATGTGTGGGTTCGGGCAACCTGGGCCGAGTATCTAGAAGCGGTCAATAATCCTCACTGCAAGCAGGCCAGCGGCTACTATCACGATGGTCGCATGAGAATTGAGATGGTTCCCTTAGGCAATCCCCACTCTCGCGATCACTACATGACCAGTCAGGCGGTCGGGCTATTTGCCGCGTTTAGGCAGGTTCGGCTCGACGGTCACGATAACTGTACCTATCGCAAAAACGGCTGTGACGAAGCTCAGCCCGATCTATCTTTCTACATCGGGGAGACAGCTCGATCGATTCCCTGGGATGTCACGATTGTTGACTTGGATCGGTATCCGCCACCGGATTTAGTAATTGAGATTGCCTATTCTTCTGTTGCCGACGATAAGGGCGAGAAGCGATTGCTCTACGAATCGCTAGGTGTACGGGAGTATTGGGTCGTTGACGTGAGAGAGCGGCAGGTGATCGCGTTTGCGATCGCAGCCGGGGGCAGCCGCAGAATCGAGCAGTCTGGCGTCCTCCCTGGGTTTGCAATGACGCAGTTAGAAGAAGCACTGCAACGTTCTCGTCAAACTGATCATAGTGAAGTGATCACGTGGCTGATCGCTCAGTTCCAACCTGGATAAACAGCGGTTTCATTCCTCAAAAGCCAGAACGGTCACCTCACCGTCGGGGAGATCGAGAAACTGCTGAGCGGCGGTTTCAATTTTTTGAAGCTGGCCTAGGGCGCGACCGCAGGGGAAGCCGTACTTAGCTTGGACGCGATCGCTGGCAATTTTCAGTGATTCCTGCGAACGCTGGAGAAAGTCGTTCACGGTATAGGTTTCGCCGGGTTGGAAATATTTTTTGACAATGAGCGACGGCGAGTAGCAAGTTTCTTGCTGACCATTGGGCCATTGAATTTGAAAATGAATTTCAGGCATGGCGGTAAGAGAATAGAGGTGGGTGTGTCGAACGGCTTGGGATCTAGAGCCAGTGGCAACTACGGGGCGGCTTTAGGGCGGCTTCACCAACTGGTGATACAGGGTCAAATGCATCTCGGCAGAGGTGCGCCAGCGATAGCGCTGGATCAGGGGGGGGCCGTTGGTGACAAGGCGCTGGGCAGTAGCGGGGTCGAGTACCTGCTGCAGAGCGGTGGCGATCGCGCTCACGTTTGGCTCTACCAGCAGTGCCGTCTCGTCCGACAAAAACTCAGTAAACGGCGGCTGGTTAGAGGTTACCACCGGCCGCCCCGAGGCGATCGCTTCTAGCACTACCAGCCCCCAACCTTCCTGCACCGAGGGAAAGATGAACGCATCCGCTAGCCGGTATAGGGCCGGCAGGTCAGCATCCGGCACCACTCCCGGCAGCACCAGCGTTCCCTCGGGCAGCGATTGGGCCAGGGCCATGAACTCTTGGCGGTAGTCGCGGTAGTCGAATAGGGTCGCGCCCCCCGCAATGACGAGCTGCGCGTTAGGCAGATGGGTGCGTACTTGGCAAAACGCTTTGAGCAGGGCGATCGAGTTCTTGCGGGGCTCAATACCGCCGACCGTTAGATAAATCGGCTGGCCGGTCAGCCCGTAAGCCTGGGCGAGTGCTGCTTCTGCGCCGCTGGATTGGGAAGAAAAGCGATCGCTAACGCCGTTGATCACCCGATGGGCGGTGATGCCATACTCCTTTTGCAACGCGGTCTGCCAGAGGTCGCTGACGCACAGGCAGCGATCTGGCTGAAGGATCGACTTTTCTTGGCAATCGCGCAGGTAGAGACTGGTGAAAGCCTCGATGTGATGCACGGTACGCACAAAGTGGGGAATGTAACCCTCTGCCCGGAGCTGGGCCAGGGCATTAGCGCTGAGGCAGTCTTGCGCGTGGTAGAGGTCATAGTCTTGGGGCTGTTGCTGAAGATGCTGCCGAAAAAACTGCACAAATTCACCAATGCGCTGCTGCACGAGCTGGTCAGTGCCTCCTGTGCAGGGGCTAGCGGGAATGGCAGTCGCGGCAAAGGTGACGCGGCGATGAAAGCCCCGACCGTCTTTATCCAGCGCAAAAACGTGGGGCCGGTGCCCCAGCTTCGCCAGGGCTTGCGCTAGCTCAAGGGTGTGAATCACGCTGCCGCGCGGCTTAGTGGCGTAGGTCAGTAGGGCAATCCGGAGTGACATTACCGCCCGTCCCTGGAGCTGAACCCGGTCAGTGGCGTGGCCAGATCCCACAGTAGCCAACGCTCAGCCCGGTGCTGCAGCCATACCTGCGTACCGCTGGTCACAGTGCCCACTAGCTGGCAAATCAGACCGTGGGGAGCAAACAGGGTCTCAACCTGGGCCACGTTAGCGGGGGGCACGCTGAGTAAAAAGCCAAAGCTGGGGAAGCTGGTGAGCCACCGATCTAACGACACATCGCTCGGGATCGGCACCTGATCGAGCGCCAGCGTGGCGCCCACACCCGACGCTTCAGCCAGCATGAGCAGCGTACCGGCCAAGCCGCCCATGCTGATATCTTTACCGGCATGGCACAGATTAGATTGGGCCAGTTTGGGCAGCAACGCCAGGTGCTGTCGCAGCTGAGCAGGCTCGGCTGCCGTCGCCGCATCCCAAAAGGGATAGTCGCCGTAGTACTGCCCGGCTAGATTGACAACCATGATCAGCGCATCCCCCGGGTGGGCCGCGAAGCTGGTGATCAGCTGTTGTGCCCGGCCCAGTACCGCTACGGCTAAGCCGTTGTAAGGGCTGTGACAGTTGGTGTGGCCGCCCACGATGGGCACGCCGTAGGCCCGCGCCGCTGCCGTGAGACCGGCCCACAGCGGCTGACTGGTCGTTTCTGACTGGCTCCACAGCGCATCAACCACCGCGATAGGCCTACCCCCCATCGCGGCAATGTCTGACAAATTCACCATCACCGCGCACCACCCAGCAAACCAGGGTGACTCATCCACGAGTTGGGGCCAGATGCCCTCAGCTGCCAGCAGTAGATAACTATCACCGTCCGGCACGGCAGCACAATCATCGCCCAAACGAATAGGCTCGCCAGTAACGCCCCGGGCGTACTGGCCAATGGCCGTAGCTGCCGTCTGAATATCGCGCTTGCCCAGAATACTCAAGGAGCCCCGGAGCGAGGTGATTAAAGCCGTTAGATCGACTTCCACGACGCTAGGCAACCTGCCGGTTAGGCAAGGCCGGGCGGGGCTGGTCAGTCGGCGGGTAAAAGGCGAGGTCGGCCTCCATCAGGTGGTGAGGACGACCGACGATGTCGAGTTGCTCTAGGCTCTGCCAGTGCAGGCGGGTAAAGAAGCGGACGTTTTGCAGTTGGACGGTAGCGAGGAAGCGATCGCATCCCCAGGTATTGGCTGTGGTCACCGCTTTTTGGATCAGGCCTTTGCCGATGCGCCCGACCCGCCGAAACTCAGGATGCACGCCCAGACGGCCGCCGTACCAGAGGCGAGGCTGGGTTTCGTAAATGCGCACGACCCCCACCACCTGGTCGGGCTGGTCAGGCTGGTGGGCAATCGCCACGATGGGGTAAGCAACAGTATCAAGGTCGTCACGATCATGCGGCTCAAACAGCTGCTGCTCGTCGCAAAAAATCGCTTGGCGCAGTCGAAAGTAGTCGGCCCGGTCGGCTTCTGAAAGGGCGAGCTTAAAGCTATAGGTGCGTTTAGTCATGGTGAGTGGGTGGGCGAGTCTGGGCGATGGTAAGACAGGGAGTGGCGCGGAGCCTAGTAGACTGTGGCGTGATTACACTGACCGTTGCCGATGGCGAGGGAGCCGTGGGGGCAAGGGGGCCGAGAATCTGGCCTGGGAGGGTTATGTCTGCCGTAGAGGACTAGTCATTTTCAAACAGGGATAGGGCGGAACAGGCACCGCACTTGGCACAGCCCGCTTTCATGTCACTGGACAAGAGATGGGCTTGATTGAGCTGTTGCCCGATGGTCTGATACAGCTCATACATAAATTCGCTGCTGGGCGCGGGGTGCTGGGCCAGCGGGGTCCCGACGATGGGGACAAACGGCACGACAAAGGGATAAACCCCCAGGGCAATCAGCTGTTCGCTGACGGTTAGCAGGGTTCCTTTGCTGTCGCCTAGTCCCGCTAGCAGGTAAGTGCTGACCTGACCTCGACCAAACACCTTGACGGCAGCGGCAAAGGCCTCGAAATAGTAGGACAGCGGCACTTTAGCTTTGCCAGGCATGATTACAGCCCGCACGGCGGGGTCGGCTGCCTCTAGGTGCATGCCCAGACTATCTACGCCGGCAGTGTGCAGCCGCTCAAACCAGCGAAAGTCGTCGGGGGGTTCGCACTGGGCCTGCAGCGGCAGATCAACTCGGGCGCGAATGGCCGTCGCACAGTCAGTGAGGTAGGCCGCGCCCCGGTCGGTGACGTTGGGCGTGCCGGTGGTCATAATCATATTTTCGACCCCGTCTAGCCGTACGGCGGCGGCAGCCACCTCGGCGAGCTGAGCGGGTGTCTTTTGGGCAATGGTGCGATCGGCTTCTAAGGACTGACCGATGGCACAGAACTGGCAGGCGGTTTTACGATTTTCGTAGCGGATACAGGTTTGTAAAACGGTCGTCGCAAGGACGTTGTGACTGTGGAGCAGGGCAATCTTCCAGTAGGGAATGCCGTCAGTGGTGCTGAGCCCGTAAAAGCGCGGCTGGCGAGGGAAGTTGAGGGTGGCAATGGGCTGCTGATCTTTGACCAACAGATGTTCGCCCGTGGGCGTCGAGCGCAGGGAGTAGGGTGACTGTGCCGCGCCGTCGGTGTAGACCGGCACCATCACGGTGGTCTCGCCTAGGGTAATGGCTTTGTGATCCGATGGGCCGGCACCGCCTTTACGCCCCGAGGCTCCAGTCTCGGACACCAGATTAAGTCCCTGGGTTTGGAGTTCGGTAATGACCTGTTGTGAATTCATAAGACGTCAATAGGACAGTAGGCACGTCAGTCAATTGAGCCTGACGAGAAAGAGTCTGTGAAGATGTTTTCGCGATCTAGGCAAGCCAGAGCAGCCTACGGCAGGCTCGGTAATGGCGCGATGGATTCGAGAGACGTGGGTCGTTCGTCAGGATCGGAGTCACGGGGCGTGGCAGCCGGAGCGTCTGGTGCCGGACTATTGATCGGGCTGCTGGTCGGCTGATAAGCCGTGGTGTTGAGCTGTAGCTGCAGCAGGTCGGGACGGGCGTAATGCCCAACGGAGTCCATCATGCGCTTGCGTTTAGTGATGAGGGAAAAATCAAGATCCGCGATCGCGATGCCTTCTCCTTCTCGAATGGGCTCACACAGATGCCCCCCTTCAGGACTAATGATGGTCGTGTAGCAGCCGCCCTGCAGCACCTTCTGTAGGCCCTCGGTAGGGGCAATCGCCGCTACCTGCTCCGGCGTCAGCCAGCCAGTGGCATTCACCACAAAGCAGCCGGACTCCAGCGCGTGATGCCGCAGTGTCACCTCCGTCTGCTCCGCAAAAATGTTGCCCACCATCGACCCCGGAAACTGGGCGCAGTGAATCTCTTCGTGAGCCGCCATCAGGCTGTAGCGAGCGAGGGGATTGTAGTGCTCCCAGCAGGCCAAGGCCCCGACCCGACCGACTGCCGTTTCACAGACCTGGAGGCCGCTACCGTCCCCCTGCCCCCACACCATCCGTTCGTGGTAAGTGGGGGTGATTTTTCGCCGCTTCAGCAAACACTGACCATCAGCGTCGAAAATCAGTTGAGTATTGTAAAGTGAGCCGCGATCGCGCTCATTCACTCCCAACACCACCACTAGCTGATGGGTTCTGGCGGCCTGGCTCACCGCTGCCGTTTCTGGTCCCGGTATGGTCACGGCCTCCTCATAGAGCTTCATGTGCTCCTGGCCCATCAGCACCGGCGGCAGTACAAACGAAAAGTAGGGATAATAGGGCACAAAGGTTTCCGGAAAAACCACTAGCGAAGCGCCCTCACGGGCCGCCTCGTCAATCGCCTTTAACACCTTCTCCATCGTCCCCGAGCGGCTATGCAAGACTGGTGATAACTGCACCGCCGCCGCCCTCACCGTTTGAGTCGCGTCCATACTTTCCCCCTTGTACGGCCTCTGCCGGTTACCAGCTCTCTACATCGTCCAAGTGTCGAGAATAAATGCGCCATCCTTACGGTGCATCAAGACGATATCAAGGACGTCAAGCGGGTTGATCGGCGTGATGCCAGGAATCAGCGAAGGCTCGCCGTGGCCGTAGAGGGCTTGGAGGGCAAACCGACAGGCGTAGACCTTGCCGCCTTCTTCCATCACTTTGATCAGCTGGTTGTTCATCGCCAGATGACCGGGGAACGCCTCATCGCCAATCTTGGGGAAGCCACGCTGTACGCCCAGCGTCACACCAGGGCCGTAGAGCAGCACTGAGGTCTCAAACCCTTTCCGAATCAGGCGGGTGGCCTGCAGTAAATTGACCAGACCAATGGAGCCTTCAAAGGCGACGGTGTGGAAAGTGACGAGGGCTTTTTCGCCAGGCTCTGCCTGCACATCGGGAAAGACTTTCTCTTCGTAATCAACAAAAAAGTCGCCGGTCTGATGGGCCGGGGTGGTTACTTCAGGCATGTTCAATCACTCTCAAGATGAATTTGGTAGCACCATAGGCGGGCTCCCGCCGCTTTCTCGTATCTGTTGCTACAGAGTCAGAAAGCCTGACAGTTGGGACAGTTGGGCAGTTTGGTTTAGAGCCAAAAGAGCGATATTTTGGCCTAAACCTGTCTAAAAGTGCAGGTTTCGCATTCTAGCTGAGTCGATTGCGGGGAAACGGAGCCTGTCTATCGAACGAGGTTTCAGCATTTAGTAATGCCTGATACAGGAAGCCTGGGATGACCTTTCTATGGTGGCAAACACGAGGGTGATCAGGGTTTTGCCTGATTTGCGATCGCTCTGTCTATCCTTTTCCTACTTTTGTCTATGGCCTCACATACGTCGGTGGTGGTGGTCGGTGGTGGGCAGGCGGGGCTCTCAATGAGCTACTGCCTCAAGCAACTCAGCATCGATCATTTAATTTTTGAAAAAGAAAAGGTGGCTCATTCCTGGCGGTCGAAGCGGTGGGATACCTTTTGTTTGGTGACGCCCAATTGGCAGTGCACGCTGCCAGGCTATGCCTATCCGGGCAGCGACCCGCAGGGGTTTATGCAGCGCGATGAGATTGTGCAATACGTCGAAGACTACGCGCGTTCTTTCGACCCACCGCTGCATGAAGGGGTGGCCGTGGACCAGGTGCGGTACGACGCGGCCACCAGTCGCTTTGAGGTGACCACCAGCCTGGGCGACTACACAGCTGACCAGGTGGTCGTGGCAACGGGCGGCTACCACCAGCCAAAAGTGCCTCGCATGGCCGAGCGATTACCCGCCGTTGTCATGCAGCTACACGCTTCGCAATACAAAAGCCCTGAGGCGCTGCCCGAAGGGGGCGTGCTGATTGTGGGGACAGGGCAGTCAGGCTGCCAGATCGCTGAAGACCTGCATCTGGCCGGGCGGCAGGTGCATTTGTGCGTGGGCAGTGCGCCGCGATCGCCCCGCCAGTATCGAGGCAAAGACGTGGTGGACTGGCTCGATCAGATGGGCTACTACGACCTGCCCATTCACAAACACCCACAAAAAGAGGCGGTGCGCACCAAGACCAACCATTACGTCACCGGGCGCGGTGGCGGGCGCGAGATTGACCTGCGCCACTTTGCCCAAGAGGGCATGCAGCTGTACGGCAAGCTGGCCGATATTCAGGGGCCGCTGCTGACCTTTGCTGATAACCTCAAGCGCAATCTCGATCAAGCGGACGCGGTGGCCGAAAGCATTAAGCAAACCATCGACCGCTATATCAACGCGAACCATCTTGACGCGCCAACCGAGCCAGCCTACCAGCCTGTTTGGGAACCCGCGACCAGCCCGCTGCAGCAAGATCTTCAGGCGGCCAACATTCGCACGGTGATCTGGGGCACCGGCTATCTCATGGACTTTAGCTGGATTGATGCGCCGGTGTTTAACGGGCGAGGCTACCCCAGTCACGATCGCGGCGTCACTACCATCGACGGGCTCTACTTTTTGGGATTGCCCTGGCTCTATACCTGGGGGTCGGGCCGGTTTTCCGGTGTAGCTCGCGATGCCCACTACCTGGCCGACCGAATTGCCCTCCGGCACCAGATGTCTCATCCCTCACCGACCTGTGCGGCCTACGCCGCTGACGAGCTAGCGCTGGGTGGGTACATCATGGGGGTTTGACGAAACCTTTGACCGAGAGGTGTTTAGCCTGAGTCGGGAATCCCGGGGCCGTCGAGCCAGCCGGCTTGAGCCACCGCGTAAACGGCCTGAATGCGAGTTTTGACCTGAAGTTTGGTGAGCACATTTTTAACGTGGAATTTAACAGTGCGATCGCTGATGTAGAGCTGTTGGGCAATATCGCGATCGCGATATCCAGCCACCAGCAGCTGAAGCACCTCCCGTTCTCTCTCTGACAGGGGCGAGGGACGGGTGGGAGCGAAGGCTGGCGGCTGTAGCGGCAGCTGCAACCGCACCTGAGCAATGGCCTGGTTGGCGTCTGACTGCATCTGTAGGGTACCGCCGCTAAGCTGAGCGCTGTGGGTGATTTCTTGCAGCTGATCCGTTAAATCTGACCGGGCATCCACCAGCATGGCTTCTAAAATCACGGCATCGGCCTCGTAAACCAGACGACAGTATTGGCAAGATAACTGGGTCAGTTGGTGGCCGAGCTTTAAAAGGAGCTGGGTCAGCGCGGGCGGCAGGGCCTGTTCGGTGCCGAGCAAGCTCAGCTTTTGTCGCCCTAACAAATTGCCCAGCTGTTCTGAGAGGGTAGTTGAGTCGGCGGCCTTTTCCCGGCTTGAGAGAGCGGCCTGATGATTGACGGCGCTAGCCAGAGCACCGGTCACCGATAGGCTCAGCATTTGCAGCACTTCTAAAAATTCGGGTCCCATCGGCTCGTGACTAAACACAGCCAGCACGCCAATCGCCTGCCCCTGGGCCATCAGTGGCAAACCGGCAAACCCTTGAATGCGCTGTTCGATCGCCCAACTGCGGTCTTTGACCCAGACTTCATCGGCCAGGCAGTTGCTGAGAAAGGGAATGCAGTGCTGGGCAATTTTGCCCACCTTGAAGGAACCCATCGGCACGCGCGCAAACGAACCGTCGAGCCGAGTGTAGAGCCCCGAAGAGGCCATCAGCCGCAGGGCGCTACGATCGGCTTCGACCAGCCAAAGACGGGCAAACGCACAGCCAAAGGTTTCAACCAGCTCATCAGTGACGCAGGCCGCGATCGCATCCGCCTGGAGCCACCCTGTAAACCGATTCACCAGCTCGCCGCACCGCTTCAGGTCAAACAAAAGCCGAGCGACATCCAAATCTTGGGACGCTAAACGGGTCACAGGCGATATCGCAAGTTTAGGGTCACTTTTATTAAGCGTTCATTCGTCTCAGCAGTTCTGTAGTGGCTGATACTCAAACCACTGGGCAGCTGAGCAGCTGATTGCCTGCGGAGTGATATTGTTTATCTCGATTTGCGGACGGTTTGCGATCGCGCTGGTAGCTTTCTGCCGGGCTAACCAAGACTAGCTCACCATCGCCACTGAGGGCGGTGAGGCTACCTCAGGCGGCTGTTCTGGCTGACGGATCGGAATCCGAATGAAGAATTCTGTGCCGGCGCCAACGGTGGAGGTGCAATCGAGCTGGCCGTGGTGGGTCTCGGTGATAATTTTATGGCTAATCGACATGCCAATACCGGTGCCAACGCCTTCGGGCTTAGTGGTGAAAAAAGCACTAAACAGCTTTTCTCGGGTAGCGGCTGTCATGCCAGTGCCGGTGTCAGCGATCGCAATTTCGACCCAGCCTGGTTGCCACTCGCGAGTCGTGAGGGTAATTCCCAACGAGGCCTGACTTTCACCCGGTTGCTGATGGCGCTCTTCCATGGCGTCGATCGCGTTGGTCAAAATATTCAGCGCCACTTGATTGAGCTGCCCCGGATAGCACTGCACTGGGGGGAGCGTACCGTAGTGGCGATTGACCGTAATGGCTGGGCGATCAGGCTTGGCCTTGAGGCGATGCTGCAAAATCATCAGGGAGCTTTCCAGCCCTTCATGGAGATCGACGGTTTTGCACTCGGCCTCGTCCAATCGTGAAAAGTTGCGGAGCGACAGTACAATCTGACGAATGCGATCGGTGCCGACTCGCATTGAGCTGAGAATCTTACTCAGATCCTCTTGGACAAAAGCGAGATCGACCTCTTCATGAGTTTGTTCAAGTTCCGCGATCGCGGCAGGATGTCGGGTTTCTAGCTCACGGATAATCAGCATGACGTCTTCGATATGCGTTCTCACGTGAGCCAGATTGCCATGAATAAAGTTCACCGGATTGTTGATTTCGTGGGCAACACCGGCCACCAACTGACCCAGGCTTGACATTTTTTCGGATTGAATCAGTTGAATTTGTTGTTCTTCCACCTGAGTCAACGCTGCTGACAGGTCGGTATTTCTCTGTTCCACTTGGCTTAATAGCTGCTTCACCTGCTGTATGAGCAAGTTTAACGAGGTGGCGAGCTGACCCACTTCGTCTAAGCGGCCCACCGGAGCCCGCAAACTAAAGTTATTTTCTTCGGTGACGCGGCGAGCCACGTCGGTGACTGCCATGAGGGGGCGAGTAATGGTGCGACTACTATACAAAGCAACGGCCATCGCAATTAACACCGATACTCCCGCACTGCCCAGGATGATGAGCGCTTGCAGGACTGCTGCTCGTCTCTGAGCAGAGGCGGCAACCTCCTCTTGGCGAGATACCTGGCTTCTTGCTAGCTCCAGCTGATCGGCGAAGCCAAGAAAGTTGGCAAAGGTTGCCCCCTGAGTAAATGCAAGCAGTTTTTTGCGAGCCTGAGCGACACCTTGGGGCGTTGTGCCGAGGTCGTTGATCGCATTGACCAGTTGCTCCGTCTCGATATATAAGTTCTCGACAGTGGTTTCAAAATCAGCCAGTAACGGATGCACACTACTAAGATATGCATCCTGTTCGCGACGGGAATATTTGTCATGATGTGGCGCGTGACTTTGAGCAGCAGCGGCATCTGGCGCGTCCTGTGCCGATTGCCCCGTTTCTGCCTCTGCTTCCATCGCCACCTGCAGCTCAGTCATAGTCTCATGGTGCTGTTCCGTGTTGGTGTGCAGCTTTTTGTGCTGCTGCAGAGTTTGTTGGAGACCTTCAAGCCGACTGAGCATAACCTGTCCCTGTTGCCGAAACCGGGCCTGATCGCCGATGTAGGGGCCGAGCTGCCAATTAGGTCGGTGATACAAAATTTTGGTTTGGATTTCATCAATCAATTTGCGCTCTGCCGTCGCTGCTTGAGCCAACTTGAGAGACCGCTCATAGGCTAAATGGCCGACGATGAGGCCCGCCATGGTGCCCGCAAAGGCGATCGCCAACACAATTGCGTAGCCACCCGAAATACGGCTGCGGATTGATATTGTTTTGGGCATAACCAGCTCTCTTGATCGCGACCTGCATTATCTAAAGTGCCCAGCCCGATCAGGCTGTTAAAGCCGTATATTCACGTGATACCAGGCGTCATCGCGGTCTTTGCGGCGTTTTGGCACCTCGGGTTGACTGACTGTTCTCGGGGATCCGAGTCGCTCGCTCGTTAAACCTGGCGGCGATCGCTTGATCGGGTGATCGGTGCCCAGTCGCCAAAGACTCCCGCTGGCATCGTCAGCCCTGGCTCAAAACAGGGAGTCAGGGATAAATAAATAACCGCTTGGCGGCGCGGGTAAAGGCGACGTAACACAGTTGGTTGCGTTCGATGATGTTGCGGTTAGCGTTCATTGACGGCAGATCAACGAACACGTCTTGAAAGGTCGAGCCTTGACTTTTATGAATGGTCAGACTGTAGGCGTAATCCACCTCGTGGAAATGTTGTTTGAAGTCCCAAAATTCCATCCACCGTTTTTCGCGAGCGAGCAGATCGAGCTTGAGCTTGAGTTCACTTTCCCCCGACTCGTGCAGCACTCGCAAGGTGCGAAACTCCTCATCTTCAGTCTGCACTGACAACAGCCAAATCGGCCATTCGCCATCGTGACTGCGGCGCGCTTCGAGCACCTCACATTCGGCGGAGGTGGGCAAAATAATCGCCTCATCATCTAAACAAGGATTCAGCGCAATCAACCGCTCGCCGGGCACAAACCGTAGGGCGGTGGGGCCATAAATGGCGCGACGAATCTTTTGATTGAGCTGCACCACACGGCGATTGGTATAGGCCAAGGCCCGCACTTGATCGGGATTGATTTGATAGGCATCGCTAGTAAACGCCCGCAGCATCAGCCGTTCCCATGCGGGACGGGGCAGCACAAAGCAGCCTTCAGTTTGGTTGTCATTCACATCACTCTGAAAGCGCGGCAAGCGATCGCGCTCTAAATTGCGGCGAATGTCTTCGGCAATCACGCCGATCGCGCCACCATAGCGCACCACCTCGGTCAGCTCTGACTTGTGCAAAATTTCCCGAAAACAGGCGGATTCCGACTCGTTCACCGGCGGCAACTGCGCCGAGTCGCCCACAAACAAAATCTGGGTGCTGCCGTAGAGGTTCGACACCGCACTGACCAACAGCCGCCATAGCTCCTCATTCACCATCGAGCATTCGTCCACGATGATCAGGCGGTAGCGATCAACCTGGCTGCCCTGCTGGCGATCAAGCTGAAATTCTTGATTGCCGGTGTCTTCATTCACGACGGGCCGCAAACCGAGCAATTTGCAGCAGGTCATGGCATCGATTTCGAGCTGCCACTGATCGGCCATGCGAGCCAGCACTTTGGTGGCCTTGTTGCTAAAAGCCGACAGCACAATGGTGCGATCGTCCCCCTGTTCTCGCAGCCCCTGGACGAAAATTTGTAGCAGGGTGGTTTTGCCGGTGCCCGCATAGCCGGTCAGCAGGTACAGCTTTTCGGTGCTGTGCACAAAGTCGTTCAGGGCATCCAGCGCCGCAATCTGTTCGGCGGTGAGGGCGATCGCCTCATCGTCAATATCCGTTGGGCTGGCCTGAAGTCGCACCATCAGTGAGAGGGGAATGCTCGCAAGTGAGGAATATCCCTATTTTGACTGGCAAAGGGGCGATCGGGTGATTTGGCAACAGCTCTCTGTAGCAGGTTTCACAGCGGTAAAAACTGCACTTGTCCGCAACAGTCTGTTGGCTCACACGCTTTGGCAATCAATTCTAAGTCTTTGACACAGTTGCCAATACTGACCGTTTGGGGATGAGCATAAACCACCCCGGCAAATGGTGTGCCTTGTTGCTGCAAAGCGCAAGCAATCGCAACCAAATCATCGTCCCTCGAAAACAGCACCCGTTCTAGTACCGTTGCTCGCTGCAAAACTTCAGGATCAGCTAGGCCAGAGCGGCTATCGGCTTGAACTGTCAGTACATCAACGCCGCGCAGTTTGAGCCCGGTGGTGATTTGTCTAGGTACATTTTCGTCCATGTAGAAACGGACGCTCAAGACAACAACCCTTGGGATTGCAATTTTGCTGTAATCGCAGCAGGGACTTCTTCTTTGAGGACAGCAACACGTTCTAATCGTTGTTGCATGTCGGCATCCATCGCCTGTTGATGATCCCAGTAGTACGCCAGCGCTGAATATACTTGACTCAGGCTGATGTGGGGATACTGGAAATGCAGCTCCTCTGGGCTCCAACCATAGGCCAGATGAGAGGTAATCAGCTCGACCACTTTCATTGAGCTACTGGCAATGATTGCCGTACCCGCTTCGTCGAGCTGAATGTATTTATACTCGGTTGCATTCAAAGTCATGGCCAAAACCTCAACTAGCCCCTCTGTCTCTATGCTAGTGGGGATATTCCTAGCCAGCATCAAACCCTTACCAGACCATTTTGAGGATAGCCCCCGCCAGGTCTACGGAAACTCTAGAGGCTAGGCAACTCTAAAACAGGGTCAAAATCATCGGCAGCAAAGATTTGCACACTGTCGCTAGCTTCGAGGCTTCACTCAGCGGCTCGGCGATCGATTTCAGCGCATCCGTCGCTCGCTTAGCCATGCGCTGCATCGCGTTTTCCTGCGGATTCGTTCCCGCCTTGGCCAGCTTCGCCACCTCGCCCAGTGCCTCGACTTTTTCGTCGGCGCTGAGTTCAGTATCGTCGTCAACTGCTGCCTTGAGCTGGAGCAACAGGTCTTTGAGATTGGGTTGATCGGCACTCGCAGCCATGTCAGGGAGCTGGTTAATTTGCACACTCACCTGACCGCTGAGTTCGCCCAGGTTGACGACGTTGCCCTCCATGCTGCCGGTGTTGATGAAGCCCCCGTCGCCGGTATTAATCGGATTGTTCATATTAGTGATTTGAATTGAAGACAGTAATTGCCCGAAGCCTAGCGCGACTTCTTTGACATCATCGGCGCGCTGGGTTTGGCCTTCGAGCAAGCCGCTGGTGTAACCAGCCTTAAGCCCGCGCTGATAGCCGTCATCCCAACTGCGCTCGACCTGGGCTTTGTCATTGCCCTCCGGCACTTTCAAGGTGAGCAGTACATCTTCACCCTGCTTTTCCATCGCTTGCACTGATTCGCGAGTGATGTCAGGATCGGTGACCATCACCTGCTCAAAGGCCGCTTTGAACGCAACAGGATCGACGCCATTGCGGATGAGAATCTGCACCGTATCGAGCATTTCTTTGAAAAATTTCTCGAAGTCGCCGGGCTGAAAGATTTTGTCAGGATTATGGGGACGGCGTTCGCGATCGCCTCGGGCATCTGGCTCTGCTTTTAAGAACACGTACTGACAGTCGATGTCTGTGAGAACGGTGGTGTCGTCAATATTCCATGCTTCGAGACAGGCTCCCGTGAGGTGGGCTCCCGTGAAATCGGTGCCGATGCATTGGGCCTCGGTAAGATTAGCTCCGTGAAGTTCAGCATCTTCAAAAATCGAGTTATTCAGAAAGGCACCTTTGAGTTGTGCTCTGTGTAATTTTGCTCCGGCTAAGTGAAGACCTTCCAAATCCAAGAAAGAGAAGTTTTGCTCTACTCCTTCTAATTTAGTAAGAAGATCCAAAAAACGAGGGTTAGGTATCTTGAAATAGCTGAAAAATGCTGCTAATTTTATTTTTTTGATCCATGCCAGCGGACATGAGTCAGAGTTGTTGGACTTTTCGTAGAGCCGACAAAATCAACCCCTCCAAGTTGTGCCTGAACAAAAACGGCTTCAGTTAAATCTGCTCCTCTAAAAGATGTCCCCCCAAGAATCGAATTAAAAGCAATAGCCAATGGTAAATTGAAACTCAGTGAAGCATTGAAAAAGTCATTAATATTGTGAGAACGCCATGCAATTAAAACAACTGAAGACATATAGAGTGTAGAGACCACTGCTTCCAATGCTGAAATGCCAGTTGTAGAAAGAATCATTATTTGTGCAGCTAAAATTGGTAATAATATCGTCACTTTAGCTGTTGATAGCAATAGCGCCGTAAAGGGAACTGCTCCCACATAAAGGAAAGAGACTGTTACGGTGCTAATCCCTGTAAAAGCTGCAATTGCTGATATTGTATGATTTGCACTTAGCTGACCATTCAACATGCTCCAGTACGCTACAGAGATTGCAACTGTTATTGAATAAGAGAACACAATGATGCTAGCAGTTTGAATGGTATATCCTTTTATTATTAAGTAAAGGCATATTAAACAATTGAGGAGCAAAAGGAGAGTTGCAGGAAAAGAGTTTAATGAAAAAATCTGGAAATCTCCATCAATAAATTCGGTCAATAAAAATATAGAAGTGACGATAGCGATGTAAGAAGCTCCTGTAGAGATTGCCAGCAATAGAAGTACTTGTAGAAATCTCCAACCTCTTGTGACGCCTGCATGTGTTCTTGAAAAATTGCTGCCAATGAGTTGTGCTTCTGTGAAAAGAGTTCCACGAATATCTGCGCCGCTAAAATTTGCCCACGACAAATGGGCTCCACGAAAGTTGCTACCCCTCAAAATGGTGCCGCGAAAATCTCGTTCTCCCGCTGCGTAGAGACGCAAGACTTCTTGGGCTTTGAGCTGCTGCCCGTGGTATTTGCCTGATTTTGTCATGAAATGAGAATGTGGATATGGAGTACGGGACTCAGAAAAGCAATATCAAGCGATATCAACAGTCTAGATTTGGGCCTTTCGATAAATTTTCTTTATTTAAGCCCACTTTAGGGGTAAGGGCTAGCTTTCGAACCAGTCGGAGTCGCATGTGTCCGTTGCCTAGCGTCACCCTCAAAACACCGCCATATAATCACGTAACTCTATGAAGTCTGCGAAGTTTGAAATTGCGCATTAACCTTGATGGCTCAATCTCAAAATAATCCGATGGGAAAGTCGGGAAGAGGATTGTCGCTGAAATGAGCTTGAATCGCTGCTGCCGCTGCCCAGCCCGATTCTAAAGCCGTATCGAGCTGCCGATCGCCCCCCCAATCACCACCGGCCACCAACGGTGCCGGGGTTGAACTGATGAGAATGCGATCGCGGCCGGGAGTTTCGACTCTGGCGTAGCGCCAACGATGGATTTGCCAGCGATCGGGATGCGCCAGCCACGGGGCGATTAGCTTGCCCGCTTGCGCCAGTAACGCTTCTCCGGCGGGCTGTAGGTTGGGCGCATCTAGCCACGGTTCGGCAAAGCGATCGCTGCTATGCAAGACAACATTAAGCCCTGGCACCTGTCGCTTGCTGCTGTCGAGCCCCACCCAAAAGAAGGGCGTTTCGACGTGACCTTCAACCATCCAGGGTTCAGTCGGTGGACAGGGCAGCGGAGCTGGGGCCTGTGAGGTGGACGTGTATTGCGCCATCACTGTGAGGCAGGGGGCATAGGTGACGGCAGCGATCGCCCGCTTCATTTCAGCTATTTCTTCAATCTCTGGTAGCGGCGCGAGCAAATCGGCAATTTGGGGAGCCGGTAGGGCTAAGACCAGCGTTTTAGCGTCGTGGGTGAGGGCAGTGCCATCGTCGGTGCGCGTGGTCGTGATCGTCCAGGTTGTATCGCTTTCAAGGGCGATCGCGGTGACGCGCTGCTGCCGATGCACAGTGAGGCCAGTGGCTAATGCTTTGCCCAGCGCTGACATGCCAGCCGGGGCGACATAGCAGGGAGCCGTTAAGGGGTTGGGGTGGAGCTGGCCGATGAGATCGAGGCGATAGGTGTGGGGCTGCCAGGGCGTCAACAGTTGCTGATCGAGCCAGTGCTGCGTCAGCGCCTGGAATTGTGAACTTTGGGGCTGCACATAGCGCGCGCCATGATCGAGAGGACTGCCGTCGATGCGTCGCGTCGCCATGCGACCGCCGAGGCCACGAGACTTTTCTAAAACAGTGACGGCGTAGCCCGCCTGTTGTAATCGCCGGGCACAGACCAAACCCGCCAGGCCCGCCCCCACCACTGCCACATCTTGAAGGGTCATGTTGTTTTGCTGAGCACGGCTGCTTCATACGCTATCACCTGATTCAAGCCGTACTGAACATTTCGCATCCTTTTGCGCGGGTTTCGGCTGAGTGCTTAGAATAAGACAGACGATTTGACACAACCGGGTACCTTGTCGTGGATGAACTGCGTTCTGCCCTTGAGCTCGCGACGGATGACGAACTACAGGCGCTGACAGAATTATTGTTTCGCCCCAAGTTGAACCCTTTGGACTATATGTGTGCCCCCCAACCGGCAGACGTGCAGCGGGCGGGACGGCAGGCCTGGCTCAACCAGCTCGAAGCGCGGTTTCGCTACTTGGCGGCTGATGGTTTGACAGTGATTGCCGGGGGCTGCGATCGCGTGTCCTATCGTCAGGCGTTGATTCAGGTGTGCCAACATCTGCGGATCGCCTACTCCGACTGCCTCTCGACGACTGATTTAGAGGCCGAGGTGTTTTTGCACGTCATGGAAAAAGCCTGGAAACGACTGCCTAAATCAGAAAAACGCCTGCTGCAGCGCCAAGTTCAACAATCCATTGTAGGCAGTGCGGAATATCAGACGTTGCCACTGCCACTGCAGAAAAATCCCCTAGGGCTGTTAGTCAAAGGCAGCGGCGCGATCGCCGTCAGCACCGTGGTGCGACCCTGGTTGCTGCAGCAAATTGCTCGCCAGTTTGCGGTGCAGATGGCCCGGCGGCAGGTGGCCGCTCAAACGTTGAAGCGGGGCGGATTGACGCTGGCCGGGCAGATTCACAGTCGAGTCGCCGTCAGTATGGCGTCGCGGGGCATGGCGGTAAACGCGGCGCGATACACCGCGACCCGCAGCTTTTTCGCCGTTTTGGGACCAGCCATGTGGGCCTGGTTTTTTGCTGATTTAGGCTGGCGGGCGATCGCGACGAACCACGGTCGCGTGATTCCTGTCGTTTTTGCCCTCGCGCAAATTCGCCTCACCCGCGGAGAGCAGTACGAATTGGCCCAGTGTTAGTAAGGGCAGGCGATGACCAACCAAGAGACCGCCCCCAATCACTACACCCTCTTGCAGGTGAGGCCGACCGCTTCCCCGCAAGAAATTCGTCGCGCCTATCGCGATCTCAGCAAGCTTTATCATCCGGATACCACAACGCTGGCGGCGGCGATCGCGACCGAAAAGTTCAAAGTGTTGAACGAGGCCTATGCCACCCTGAGCAACCCGCAGTCGCGGTTAACCTATGACTACAGCATCGGTATTTCGAAGCTATCCGTCATGCAAGCGCCGAATTACCTCAACCGACCCGCCTCAGAACGTCGCCAATCGGTCAAAGATAGCGCCTATCTCGACCCGACCGATCGCCCGCTGTCACCGGGAGAAATGTTTGCCCTGTTTATCTTAGGAGTGACGTTTGTGGGCTGTCTGGTGTTGGTCTTTACGGTCGGTTGGGCTAAAGGCACCATCGTGCTGCATCCCGATGCTAGTCAACCCGCAGTGTTAGCCGCTCCGCCAACCCCGGAAATTGCGCCCGTTTCACCGTCGTTAGCGCCAGCAGTTGATGCCGAGCCGCCCGCGACCGCGCCACCGATGCCCCCCCTGGATGAGACGAAATCTCGTCCACCCTTGCCGTCGAATAGCCTTTCTCCGAAAATAATTTAAGTTCACTTCATAACCGTGTGTTTGTGCCCTATGGTCATGCCCAGTGCTGAGACGCCTCTCTATAACCATCCCCTGTCGGAAATTGAGCAGTGGTTACGCGAGCAAGGGTGCCGTCAAAATCCTGAAGAACTCCATGAATGGCATGTCGAAAAAACTGACTGGACTGCCGACATTAGTCTGGAAGTGGATTCAATTCTCGTGCGCTATCTCAACGCGCCAGCCAGTAGCGAAGACGTGCAGCGGGTGTTCAAATATTCGCTGAGTCGTCAAGATTTAGAAGAAGCAATTTTTTCCGGGCCGTAGCCAGCCAGCTTGCCGCTGCAGCCAGAGTCCGATCCACAGATTCTAAGCAACCCGATTGGGTTGATTGAGCACTGTATGAATGCACCGTTTCAGTCTGCCCCCCAGGCGATCGCGCTAACCCCCGATGGCCCCACGATTCCAGCGCTGGGGGTAGGCACTTGGGCGTGGGGCGACTCCCTGTTTTGGAGCTATGGCAAAGACTATACCGAAGCCGATTTATATGAGGCATTTGCGGCGGCGATCGCGGCCGGAGCCAACTTTTTTGATACAGCTGAAGTGTATGGCCTCGGAGAATCAGAACGGTTAATCGGGCGCTTTTTACAGCGCACTGACCAGCCGGTTTTCCTCGCGACGAAATACTTTCCCCTGCCGTGGCGCTGGTCAGCTCAAGCCGTCTCAGAGACGTTGACGGCTAGCTTGGCCCGTCTACAGCTGGCCTGCATTGATCTCTATCAGGTGCACTGGCCGCTAGACTTTTTCCTGGGCCAAAAAGACCTCATGAATGCCCTGGCCAATGAAGTGAAACAGGGACGGATCAAAGCGGTGGGGGTCAGCAACTACTCCGCAGCACAAATGCAAATGGCCCACGACTATCTAGCTGAACAGGGCGTGCCCCTCGCCGTCAACCAGGTGCAGTATTCGCTGCTGCATCGCCAGATTGAGACCAACGGCGTGCTGGACAAGGCTCGTCAGCTGAATGTCAACATTCTGGCCTACAGTCCGCTGGCACAAGGCCTACTCACCGGCAAATATACGGCAGCTAACGATCAAGCTCCTGAAGGCGCCCGCAAACTCAACCCTCGCTTTAGCAAATCTGGCCTAACTAAAATTGCGCTGGTGCTTGAAACGCTGCAGGCGATCGCTCAAGCCCACGACAAAACTCCGGCTCAGGTAGCGCTCAACTGGCTCATTGCTGGCGGTAATGTGGTACCGATTCCCGGCGCGAAGAATGCTCAACAGGCGCGCCAAAATGCTGGAGCCCTCGGGTGGGCCATGTCTACGACCGAATATGAACAGCTCAGCCGCGTTACCCAACCCTGGCGGTAAGAGGTCTGCTCTTAAATAATCTCCCTAACAAAAACAATTTTCGGCAAGGGTTGGGCAGTACCAAACTCCTGCCATCGGGGACGCTATTTTCAAGCAACTCTCGAAGTCTTTTCACTGTAAAGAGCAGGCACATTATCGTTGGGGATGTTTACCTAGGAGCGTTAGCTTACAGCAGAACATCCGTCCCCGGAATGTCCCCAAAAATTCTTTGAGAATAGTCAAGCAGAGTTTTATTTTGGAAAATTTCTCGATAACGGTTGTCATCAACAAAATGCTTCCATCGGTCTAAAACCTGCATCTTGCTACCTTTGCCGTCCATCTGTTGCCCTTCAAATGAACTGCCACCGCCCAGGCTAGCTACTCGGTTGATGCCGGAATCTGTGAACTCTAGCCCCAAAGTTTTTGCTATATTTCGGCGATAGTCAACATCATCAACCCACAGATTATAATTGATGCAAACTTTGTTCTGCTTGAGATACTGCGTTTCATCGAGAAACTCCCTAGCATACTGAATCCATAACTCTACAGCGGTGAACCGGGTAGATTTCACATCTAACATATTGCTTTTAAAGCGACTGGCAAATAGGTTAAATGGGTCCCTTAAAATTAAAACTTCAAATCTCTGATCACTTTTCCCGAGATATATATCATGAAAATTTTCGAAAATCGGATCATAAATACTCGGTAATGCATGATCTTCATAACCGCAGATAAGGCAATCTAGATCAGCAAAATCACCTTTTGCTAAAGGTAAATAATGCCTATGAGCCCATTGCGTGTGCTCTGGGTAAAAGTCAATAATTTTCTCGTATTTATATCGATAGGGGTTACACCTCACTTCCAAATTGTTGAGGTGTTCGACTTGGCCCGGTTGCTGGGCTTTGATCCATTCCGCCACGGTATGGTTGCCAGTTCTGCGCAAACCAATGATTCGCAGCTCTTTTTTGTTCGTGACGGGTGTCGTCGTGAAACTTTGACTCAGAAGGCGAGTCATATCCTCGGTTGAATGCTGGACAAGTCTTGTGCCCTTTCTCACTAACTTGTTAGACATCTGCCAAAGTGGATTAGGGTGCATCATGTGGCGGTCTGATCGGATGTTGCGACCTACTTATAGAGCCCACACAACCGGGGCTGATCGACGATTAGCGGCTGGCGTTCTGGGTTGGTGGCCTTCATTTCTGGAAAAAGGCTTGCTGGAAGTCACTATTTTGCTGGAAAAGCAAGCGCTCTAACGCTGCTGAATCAAAAGATTTCAGCGCTGATCGATGGTCGCTGCAGGCATCCCGTCGTGATCATCAATGTCTGCGTTTTGCTCAAATTTTCAGGGGCAGCATGCAGCTGCGAATAAACCGCTGCGCATTCAATTTCAATTCAGCTTTGCGATCGCCCCTATCAGATGAGATCAATACTTGACCGCTAACCAGCCCGCCGCGATCGCAGCGCTACCAGAAGAGACAAGGCTGAAAAACAACCACCACGCCGCGATCGCGACCTGTCGCCGGGCCGCATCCGCCTGACGTTGCAGATCCGCTTTCACAGCCGCCGCTTGAGCTTCCAGCGCTTGCTGAGTGGCCGCGATTTGTTCGACGACCTGTTGGCGAGCCGCGTCTAGAGTTTCCGCGTCAGTGTAGAGGCGATCGCCTGCTGCCGTCCACAGTGCTTGTGACCAGTCGCCTAGTTGTTGAGTGGCCTGCTGCCAACCCGACTCAAACCAGTCCAACACTTGTTGCATATCTTCTAGAGTCATGTCTCGACGATTTTCAAGCGTTTGCCGGAGGGCAGTCACATTGAGAGCTTGATTGAGATCAGACAGGTCAGGCCAGAGGTGGGGGCTGGGCAGTAGCCGCATCGTACCCTTGAAAATATGGGTCAAATCTTTCACCATCTGAGCCGGTTGCAGAGCTGCTTTATCCTGGAACTGGAGATAGTGGCCAATCTCTCGCGCGAGCTGTTGCGCAATAGTTTGGGAAGATTCCCCGGCTCGCACGATCCAGCGGCGGGGAACACGGCTGAGGTCTTGACCGACTTCCTGCAGCCAGCTAGTCAGTGAGGCTTTAGTTTCGGCGGGTAACTGCAGGCGCGCCGAAATGGCACTCCAGTCAATCTCTCCCTGCAGCTCTAGCGATCGCAACTGCGTCAGCAAGTCTGGCTTCAGATCTTCTAGCGAAACCGTTGACCAATCCACCGTTTGCAAAGTCTGCTCGAAGATCTGCGTCACCCGCGCCATCAGAGCGTGATCGCGGGCGGCATCATCCACCGCCCACGCTGCCTGCAGGGTTTGACTGAGGGCTTGCACTTGCTCAGGGGTGATGCCCTGTCGCCGCGATAAGACAGCCATGATAGCGGCTAAATCTAGGTGAGCTGCCATGGCTGCAGTGGGTTCAGGCAGGTCTTGCGCTTCGCGTAGGGTCTTAATTTTTGTAAACAGATGGTCTGGGGTGAGAGAATCTAAATTGGTATAGCGACAGTAGGCCATGAGCTTGGCTTGCACTGTCGCCAAGGCGGGCTCCCAGTCAGGCTCCTCTAGCTGTTCGTTAACTTGGGTGAGCACCGTCTGTTGTACTTCGCTTAACTGGTGAGTGAGGGTGGCTACGCGATCAGCAGCGAGATCCCCGCGTTCTTGCAGCCACTCCACATAGTGATGATGGCTGAGTTGGCTCAACTGCTGGTGTATAGAGGCGGCTGCAGCTTTGGGATCATACAGCCGTTCATAAAACTCCTCTTTGAGGACTTCGGGATGCAATGACCAGTCAGGGGCATGGCGAATATAGTCGCGAGCATCCTGCAGAATGGCGTCAGCAAACTCTGGCGAATGGTCGGTGGCAGCGGTGTCTGACTGCTCCCGCAAGGATTGCACCTGACGCCAAACGGTATCAGCATCCAGGTTAGATAAATCAACTTGCTCTAGCAGGCGCTGCAACATCTGCTGCCAACTGGGCAGCTCCAACTGCGACCATAGACCCGACGCCATTGAGGATGTCGTCATTTCAGCGGTCATAGATGGGGTCGGGGTGAGGGTGGGCTCCAGCTCTTCGACCACAGCGGTCGCCTCCTCTGCTGACAACTCGGTGCGATCGCTCAGCTCCTGAATGAGGAGTTCTCGCTGCTTAATCAAGAGCTGCGGTAACTGCTGTTTGAGGGCGGCGATTTGTTTAACTTCAGCCACCAACGCTGCCAACTGAGGTGAGGCCGTCTCGACCGGCGTAGGGGATGGTGACTGTAGGCTACGCCGAATTGTCGTAATGAGTCGTCTGCCGCCCGCGATCGCCGTGCCGACAATTGAATCAGCAATGGCCGAAAGCGTCGTCGAACTGAGCCAAAGAAACAGTAACCAATAGGCCGACCACAAAATCAGCCCCAAAATGCCACCCCGCCGAGGCTCAGCAATTTGGCTAAACTCCGTGGCCAGTAGCACCGCGACAAACATGACCAGCGAAAGACTAGAGGCCACACCAAACCCGATCAAATGGGTAAAGGGCAAAGCGATTTCAGATGACGACGATGTATCCTCGTCGTCCGACCTATCCGCGGTCGAAGGCAGAGAGTCCGGGGCTGATTCGTTGATCGCGATCGGCGACCAATCCAGCACCGTCAATCCAAGAGCGATGCCGAGGTTGGTCAGCAATAGCTGCAGGACAGCCGCGATCATTAACCCTGCCACCAGGGAGAACAAAACTTCCATAAGGTACACTGGCTTGGCACCTCACTAATCACGCATCCACGGCATGGGAGCGGATTCGTTCAAGGCCAAGTGCTCACACGAAAGCTTTAGTTTATCGAGCTGAGGCAAAATTCACAGGTTAGCCGCCGCCGATGGCAAATATAGCGGGTGGCGAATGAGGGGATGCTGGGTGGCGATAGGAATAGCATCACTCACCAGGTGGCGGCCAACGTCGCCTGCGTCATCAGCCTACATGCCCATGATGTTGTAGCCCGAGTCAACGTAAAGAATCTGCCCAGTGACACCGCTAGATAAATCGCTGCATAAAAATGCGGCTGCTTTACCCACTTCTTCTTGCGTAACGGTGCGGTGCAGCGGCGCAATATCTTCGACATGGTGAATCATATCTAGAATGCCCCCGACTGCAGAGGATGCCAGCGTGCGAATCGGCCCGGCTGAAATGCCATTGACGCGAATGTTGCTACTGCCCAAATCCGCCGCTAGGTAGCGGACATTCATTTCTAAAGCGGCCTTAGCGATGCCCATCACGTTGTAGTTGGGAATCACTTTCACCCCGCCCAAATACGTCAGGGTGACGATGCTACCGCCATCGGTCATGAGGAGTTTAGCAGCTCTGGATAAGCTCACGAGCGAATAGGCACTGATGTCTAACGCCAGCTGAAAGCCTGCTTTCGACGTCTCACTAAAGTCACCCATCAGGTCATCGCGATTGGCGAAGGCCAAGCAATGCACCAAGATGTCTAGCTGTCCCCACTGCTTTTTCACCGCATCAAAGGTCTCGGTGACTTGCGCTTCATCCTGCACATTGCAGGGCAAAAACAGTGAGGGATTTAACGGCTCAACTAGGTCTTTGACCTTCTTTTCCATCTTGCCCTTGGCATCGGGCAGGTAAGTCACGCCGAGATCAGCTCCGGCTGCATGCAACTGTTGCGCAATGCCCCAAGCAATAGAGCGGTTGTTGGCAATGCCCGTGACGAGGGCACGTTTTCCGGTGAGATCCAGCATGATAGTTCTGATATGAGCCACTTAGGAGAATACTCAAAACTGGGGACACCTGGATAGTCCCCCCGCGAAATTAGCTGCCGGTTCAAGGGAGCACCGCCAGGTGAATAAAGCTCGCAGGTAGGCTCAACTCCGAGACCTAGAGCTGTCATGTGGATTCGCAATATGCAGGCTGGGCACAATCAGTGGCACAACCCAGCAGCGACTACCGGCTGCCCGGAACGCTCCAGTTGGCCGCATCAATCTGTTGATTGGGAAATCGCCTACGGCGACTCTTCTGCTTCGGCACCGACCAGCAGCACCTCACCATGCAGCATGCGCTGAGCAGCATCTAACAGTGCTTCTTCCAGATAGGGCTTGGTGAAGTAACCGCTCGCGCCGAGGTCAACGGCCATTTGCCGGTGGCGATCGGCCCCTCGCGAGGTCAGCATGGCAATGGGGATCTGTTTCAGCAAACTATCTTTTTGCATCCGAGACAGCAGCTCTAAGCCATCCATACGAGGCATTTCAATATCGCAGAAGACGAGGTCGCAGGGTAGCCCTGAGCGCATTTTCTCCCAGGCTTCTTGACCATCGCGGGCCTGTTCGACCCGGTAGCCAACTTTGTTGAAGCTCATCGACAGCAGCTCGCGCACGGTAATGGAGTCGTCCACAATCAGGACGGTTGGCTCGGCCTTGGCCACAACGGTCTCTTCCGGCGGCAGCTCAATTTGCGACCAGATCGAAGACCCCGCTTCGCGACGGACACGACCTTGGGCAATGTCAATCAGTTCGAGCACATCACCAATCGGCATCACGCGGCCATCACCCAGCACGGTCGCCCCGGCAATCCCCATCGGTTTGGGCACCGGGCCTTCGATTTGCTTGATCACAATTTCCTGTTCACCGAGCACGCGATCGACTTCAATGCCGATGTAGGTGCTGGCATTCCGCAAAACCACGATGGAAACCATGTTGTCATCTTGATTACCGCCATAAACGCGGCCTCGACCCAAGGCCCGGTTGAAGTGCAGCAGCTCGGACAAAGGTTGGAATGACAGCAGCATGTCGCGCCACTGAATCGCGTTTTGGCCTTCATCGTCTGTTTGCACTCGCTCGCGAGGCACGTCGAACATATCTTCAACCCCGTCCATCGGGAAGGCAATGCGCGCTTGATTATTCAGGCAGCTCAATGCTTTCGAGATACTGAGGGTCAGCGGCAAGCGAATGGTAAAGCTGGTGCCTTTGCCCATTTCTGAGTCGATGGTAATGGAGCCGCGAATTTCTGCCAGGGCAGTGCGCACCACATCCATGCCAACCCCCCGACCCGCAAAGTCATCAGCTCGATCGCGCGTACTAAAGCCATGACGAAAGAGGAGTTCGTAGGTCTCCAGAGTATCCATGCGGTCGGCATCGGCCTGAGTGATGATGCCTCGCTGAATCGCTTTACTCTTAACGATATCTGGGTTAATGCCACCACCATCATCTTCAATGTAGATGACGGTTTGATTACCCTGGTAAAAGGCGCGGACGGTGATTTTGCCCTCACGCGGCTTGCCCACAGCAGCCCGCTCTTCGGGGGACTCAATCCCATGGGTAATGGCATTATTGACCAGGTGGGTCATCGGGTCATAGAGCCGCTCTAGCAGCATCTTGTCGATGAGCGTGTCGCGACCCTCGACCACCAAGCGCGCCTCTTTGCCACATTTGATCGAAATATCTCGTACAGCGCGGGGCAAGCGATCGGCGGTCTGGGCAAAGGGCACCATGCGAGCCTTATTCAGCCCCTCTTGTAGCTGAGTGGTGACCTGCCGAAACTGGCGCGCAATCTGATCCGTCGATTCTACGGTGTAGGCGATGTCAGAAGAAGATTCCCGCACTCGGACGATCAGTTCGATCATTTCCTGGGTGAGGGTATGGAAGCCGGTAAAGCGATCCATCTCTAGAGCATCGAAGCTAGCGCCGGTCGCATGACCATCCCCGTTGCCACCGTGTTTATTGGGCGCTGGGGCAAGCCCACCACTCTGAAAAGCCTGCCGACTAGCTAAAAGGGAGCTTTCTAAGAGCGATCGCTCATAGAGATCGCGCATCCGCTGCCCAACATCGTTTAACTGCTGCACTTGAAACAACAGATTGTCGAGAAACTGCCGGAAGCGATCTTGATCCTGTTCTAAAGAATTCCGGTTGACGACCAGCTCACCTACCAGGTTGTTGAGGTTGTCGAGATGTTTGACGGAAACTCGCATCGTTTGGTCAACAATGCCACCCACCCGGCGGGGGGCACGTCGAGCACTCGTGGAGCGAATGGAGGCGGAGGGGCCACCCAACGCTTGATCAGCTTCTTCGAGGAGCTTTTCTAAATCCCCGAAATCGTCATCAGCGACCGCGTTGGCAGTACTTGCCTCGGTCACCTTAGGGGGAGAGTCATCACCAATGAGGGCATCTAGTTCGTCAAAGTCGACATCGCCTTCCCCCACGTCAGTCAACCCGTTGGCAGCATCCGCCCCAAGCAGGTCGTCGAGTTCGTCGAAGCCAGCGGCGGTTTGCGAGCCAACAGGAGCGTCGTCGAGCAGCGCGTCTAAGCTATCAAAGTCGGCCTCATCAGTACCGGTCTCAGCAGCCGTGGGGGCAGCCTCTAACAGCGCGTCGAGGCCATCAAAGCCAGCCGTATTGGTGGCAGTCGGAACATCGTCTAACAGTGCATCCAGATCATCTAAGTTGGCCTCCTCACCAGCATCACTGACAACAGGGGCATCTTCTAGCAGCGCGTCGAGATCATCGAGACGGGTCTCTTCCCCGACATCAACGACAGCATCGGTCGGAGCATCATCTAACAACGCATCGAGACCCACCAAATCCTCGGCATCGTCAATGTCACTGCTGACGCTGATATCCAACTCGGCATTGGCAGCGTCAGTCGGAGCATCGTCGAGCAGTGCATCGAGACCCACCAAGTCCTCGGCATCGCCAACGTCACTGCTGGCACTGATATCCAATCCTAAATCAGCAGTCTCCGTCAGCTCAGTTTCCAGGTCATCGCTCTCATCAATCACATCATGGATGGATAGAAGGTCGTCAGCTTCTGACAGTGAAGATTCCAGCAGCGCGCTATCTGCTTCGTCAGGGGACGATACTTCAGACAAATCAGCACTGTCTGCTCCCGCTTCGGGGTCGTCTAGTACCATACTGCCGTTGACGTCCACTGGGTCGGCTGCCGCCAAGGAGCGATCAGACTCAGCCGTTGCTGCGTCTAACTCATCGATCGCAAACAAACTATCAACCGCCGCTGGCTCATCGTCAGTCGTCAGGTCAAACGCTTCAGTAACGGCGTTATCGGCAGTCAGCAAGTCCAATTCGCCAATGTCGTCGGTCAATTCGCTGACCGCGGTCAAAGCGTCAAGCTCATCGTCAAGGCCTGCATCAAGAGCTGCAGTCGTGACGTCAGGCTCATCAGAAACCGTACTCTCAACCGCTAAAAAGTCGTTATCGCTGGTGGCGTCGGTGGCCTCAGGGCTAGAGAGGAAGTCGTCAAATTCATCCGATTCGGCAGCCGTCTCTGAGGTTGCCGTTGGGGTCGCAAAAAAGGCCTCAATATCATCTTCTGGGATGACGCTTGCGGTCACTGCCGGTGATGCAGCGGACGCCGCGGGCTCAGCGTCAAAAAAGCTATTCTCATCTGTCTCATCACTGCTGGCGATCGCGGCATCATCTCCCCCTAGAGACAAATCGCCAGTGAGATCTGAGTTGAAATCATCCAGCTCAGCTGCCGATTCACTCAATCGGCTATCGAGTGGGTCATTCAGGGCATTGAGCCCTAAATCATTGGCATCCGCGGCGGCAAGGTTCAGATCAAGGTCAGCGGCGGCATCGGTTGCCCCCTCATCAGTCACTATCCCATCAAACGCCATGGCCACCTCGTCCACGGTCGCAGCGTCGTCAGCGTTGAGCAGAGCGTCTAAATCATCCCCATTAGAAGCGATGGGATCGAGGGCATCCAGCTCAATATCAGTCGCCGAGGTCGCTGCTGCGGTAGAGGTAAGGTCTTCCTCTAGGTCTGGCAAATCTGGGGTCGCTGCTGCCGCATCGTCAAACAGTGTGCTCTCAGCCATAGCACCTTCGTTAAACAATGCGAGATCGGCGAGGTCATCGGGCTCAACCGGCGATGGGCTATCAGCACCAGCATCAAATAGTGAGAGATCAGTTAGATCATCGCTCACAGCCTCAGCAGATTCAAAGTCAAGGGAAAGATCTGATTCGGCGGCGATCGCCTCACCCATCAGTTCACCCAGATCACTGTCGTCAGCGACCTCAGCATCAGCCGCTGCGACTTCATCGTCAAAGAGCCCCCCAAAATCATCCTCAGCCTCAATGCTTGCGGTAGCCGCGACGTCCCAGTCACTGGCCGCAGTCTCATCCAAAAGCACGCTTAAGTCAGCCTCTGTGGCGGCTGTAGGTGCGGCGTCACCGATCGGCGTATCCGCGAAGATATCAGACAGTTCGGCATCAATGGCGTCGTCGTCACTGGCGATCGCCGATAGGGCTGCATCAATATCGCCCGTATCGCTATCGCTGGTATCGCTGGCGGAACCAAACAGGTCGCCTAGATCGGTGTCGGTCGCAGCGGCATCGAAACCCAGCTCATCAAGCTCGGTCGTGGGAGCGGGAGCCGCCAAGTCAACAGTCCCAGTGGGCTCGACATCCAAGCCGAGATCGGCAAAGTCATCAAAGTCTGAACTGGCATCGGTTTCGGGGACGGGCGACGCTGACGCCGAGTCAGTTGTGCCGTCGGACGCCGCACCCAGATCGAGGTCGGCGAATTCGTCAAAGTCGGTTGCATCAGAACTGACTGCGGCTGATGGCGTCTCATCCGCTGACTCTTCAGACTGCCCCTCGGTCCACAGTTCGTCAAGCGCATCAAGGGCATCTTCGGCGGGATCATCCGCTGGCAGATCATCCGACGACCAAGGGTCAGAAATGGCCCCAAAAGAGCCTTCATTGCTGTCTATGCTGTCTAAGTCCGTCGCTGCCGTCGAGGGGGATGTAGTCTCGTCGAGCACCTCAGCAACGCCTAGATCAAAGTCGATATTTGGATCAGATGCGGGCGCATCCAGCAGCTCGAAGGTATCCTCGGCAGGCGCTGCGTCCGTGACTACAGCTGGGATCTCATCCATAACTGGGGTCTCATCTGCCGCCTCATCATCAGCGGCTTCTGAAAAACTGTCGAGGAAGACATCAAGGCCGTCGTCGTCGGCTTCATCGCCCAAGGTCGACTCGGCACTGTCAACAGCCGCTACCGGAGCGGCGGCGACTTCGAGATTGAGCAGATCAGCGAGATCGTCTTCCACCTCACCAACATCAGTAGGCGTGGTCTCAGCGGTGGCTTCGAAGCCTGGCGTATCGCCAAAGAGATCGGCGATGTCGGTCTGCGTTGCTGAGGCTTCTTCGTCCAGAGCCCCGTCGAGTAAGTCCGAAAAGTCATCGGCGACATCAATGTCGGGATTGGGATGATCGGCGATCGCCGCCTCGGATTCAGAAATTTCTTCCCAAGGGGAGTCGAGTTCGGCCACTTCTCCTTCAAAGAGATCGGCGAGGCTATTGAGTTCAGCAGCGCCCACAAACGGCTCGCGTGGGGCGGCTGCATCCTCAGATGCGCTGGGCTCAGGGTTAGCGAACGCCTCTAGAGAGGTGCTGAGGTCATCACTGTCAAGATCAGTCGCCGCAGCCGGTTCGGCATCAGACAGGTCTAACCAGTCGAGATCAGCCGCCGCTGCAGTTGCCGGTGCCTCATCAGTGCCAAAGAGATCGGCAAAATCAGCGTCTTCGGTGGCGACCGGAATGTCTCCGAAGAGATCGTCTATCTCTGCCGGGGCTACGGCCTCAACCATCACCGGCATCAGAGACGTCAGTTCGGCTGATACAGCGATCGCCTCAGCTTGCCCGGAGAGCACCTGTTCTTGAGCGCGTTTGAGTTCCTTGATAACGACCGGGGCCAGCGATCGATAGGTTTGCTCAGGGTTGCCAACCGCTTGACTCGCAGTTGCCGTCAGAGCACACCAAGCCGTGAGGTCAAACTGCTCACCACTGCGCTTCAGGGTCTCGCAGCAGGCCTGTAGCGCAGTGCGACTAGACGCGGAGTCAGCTTGCTTAAACAGCGTTAGCATCTCTCGAAGATGATTGGGGACATCGCTGGTAAACACCAACTTGAGAGCACTATCTTCACGCTCAGTGGCCAAGGCCGGTACTTTCGGGGCAGCCGGGGCGACTGGGGCCGCTGGGGCGGCGGCGGGGGTCGCGGTGGTGTCGACTAAAGTATTGAGATGGGCTTCGAGACGGTCAAACACCGGCTCGACATCAGCCATGACTTCTTGGGCTTTGTCTTCGGTTAACCCGAACGGCCCCTGGAGTTCTTCTAACAGCGCCTGCAGTCCGTCAAAGAGCTGGAGAAACATTGACTCCAGCGTTCTATCAACTTGGGTCGATGGGGCTTCTTTGAGGATTTTGAAATAGTCTTCTAAGCGGTGAGAAGTGAGCTGAATGCTGTTTAAACTCAGCATGGCAGCGCCGCCTTTCACCGAGTGAGCGGCCCGAAAAACCTCATTCATCATCTCTCGATCTTGAATGGTGGCTTGAAGATTCAGCAGTCCCTGCTCAATCGTATTTAGGTGATCCTTCGCCTCTTCAATGAAGTATCCCAGGATTCTTTGCTGCTGTTCAGGCATCATGGCGGACTATCCCCCCTCGTGCTCGTGTGTGGTGCCCTTGAATTGATCGATCGCGGTATGAAAACTGACTTCCCCATGTCTGCTGCAGTCAGCTGGTTGGGCTAAACACACCCTTGCTGAGACATCTTAGTGGGTCGAAAATGCGTACTTTTACAGCCCTTAATATTTCGGCAGAGTTGACCGGTGGCTGTATTTCCTCTAGCTGGCTGTATCCTCCGTTTTGTCTACCTTAAAGCGTTCCACTGAGGTGAGCAGGTCGCGGGCGACGCCCACCAGATTCTGCAATGAGCCTGACACCCGCTGAGATTCTTGAGAGGTTTCCTGCGCAGTCAGTTCCACCGATTGCATCACCTGCGCCACGGTTCGCGAGGTTTCGGTTTGCTCAACGGTGTCAGCGGTAATAGAGCGCACCAAGACGTCAATGCGGTTGGAGACTTGAATAATATCTTCTAGCGATCGCTTCGCCTGTTCCGCCAGGCGGGTGCCCTCAATCACCTGCTGGGTACCTTCTTCCATCGCCGTCATCACCCCACTCGTCTCACTTTGAATTTGCAAGACGATTTGTTCAATTTCTTTCGATGCTTTCGCGGCTCGGTCAGCCAGCTGCCGCACCTCATCGGCCACGATGGCAAAGCCCCGACCCGCTTCACCGGCGCGCGCGGCCTCAATACTGGCATTGAGGGCGAGAAGGTTCGTCCGGGAGGCAATTTGAGAAATCAAGGCCACAATCTTCGAAATTTCTTGGGAAGATTCGGCCAGACGCTTCACTTTACGAGTCGTTTCCGCCACGGTTTCGCGAATTTCGAGAATACCGGCCACCGTCCGTTCCACCGATTCCCCCCCCCGCAGGGCAGTGGCCGAAGCTGACCGCGCCACCTCTTCAGCCTCACGGGCGCTTTCGGCCACCCGCTGAATCGAGTCGGTCATCACCTGCACCGAGTTTAAGGTGACAGCCAGCTCCTCCGCCTGTCGCAGTGCGTCAGCAGACAGACTGCGCGCAAAGGTTTCATTCTCAGCAGAGGCGTTACTTACCTGGCGAGCGGCCGCACTCACCTGTTGGACAATTTCCTGCAGGTTTTGAATCGTCAGGTTAAAGGAGTCAGCGACCGCTCCCAACACGTCAGCGGTCACTTCGGCTTGAACAGTGAGATCGCCTCGGGCCGCTCCTTCCACGTCGTCGAGTAGACGAATCACCTGGCGCTGCAGATCTTCTTTAGCCTGTTCTTGCTCCTGCGCTTTGCGCTGAGCTTCACTGGTAGTGGTCAAAATCACCCGAGCCATCTGGTTAAAGCCCGTCGATAGCTGCCCCACATCGTCCTCCGCGTAAACGGTGGCGCGAGCGTTGAGGTTGCCTTGAGACACTGAGGCAAATTGTGCCTGCAGGTTTTCTAGGCCCTGTTTGGTCCGGCGGTTAGCCAGGTGCCCGACTCCGGCCGCCGTGCCGAAACCAGCCAGGCCAGCCGCGATCGCCATCGCCGGAGGAATGCCCCGAGGCAACTTCTGCTCGGGCAACAGACTAGCACCGATAAAGTTAACAGCGGCAACGGTGAAGGCTGAGACTAAGCCCGTCACGCCTGCAATCATGATCTGCTTTTTATCAATAGAGGCGTTTTCTAAAAACGCTAAGCTGCCCTGCTCAACCTGCGCTGAGGCCGTTTCATCGTCATCGACCTGAGCAAAAGCCGGCAGCTGATCCGCCGTTTCGGAGATGCTGAACATCTCTTCGTTCTCAAGACTGGCGGAGCTAGTGTCATCGAGGGCAAAGTCGGAGGCTCCGAAACTCGTCTCGCCCGTGTCATCGCTGGCGTTAAAGCCAGAACTCCCAGCAGAAGGGCTAGTGAACCCGGCGGAACTATCCGTCAGCTCAAAATCAGGAATGCTGCCCAGGTCGTCAAATTCATCAAACTCATCTAAGAAATCGACGTTACTTTGACTGCTGGAGCTGTCATCAGCGATCGCCGCACCATTGTCAGTAAAACTGAGGTCATCGTAGGTTTCACCCGTCGGACTGTCGTCGAGCGGGTAAGCTGAACTCGAAAAATCCTCAGCAATCGCGGCCTCGGCCGCCGCCTCAGCAAGATCGGGAGACTCGGCCACAGGTTCTGCCATAAAGAGCGTTTGCTCATCGGCGCCCATTGCCATCGTGGCATCTTCCGGCAGCAAGCTGTCATCGTAGTCGCCGTAGTCGAGTTCCTCTGCCATGTCGAGCTCCGCTTCCATGGCGGTCGGAGCCGTTGCCACATCGATATCAATCAGACTCGGGTTAGCCAGCGGCTCAGGATCAGTCTCAGCGGTTTCTAAATTTTCAAAAGCCGAAAACGGATCATCCCCCGTCATTTCTGATACGGGCATGTCAATGTCTGACAAATCAAGGTTGGCACCAAAAGGCGTCTCGTCAGGCATATCGGCCAAGTCTGGCTCGGAAACGCTAGGAGCGGCGAAGGGATCCGCAGTTGCCGACGAAGCTTCAGAGACGGAGGGAGGAAAGTCTTCGGCAGGCAGATCAAAGGGACTGGCAAAGGCATCATCGGCGTCGGTCAAGTCGTTTGACAACTCCAAATCCACCTCAGCTGCGCTCAGATTGAAATCAGTCAGATCTTCTTCTTCAAAAATCTCAGGCGCACCCGCATCATGCTCGGCAAAAGCTTCTTGGGGAATTGAGAGGTCAGCCAACGTGGCATTGCCATCGGTCATGCTCTCAACGTCAACATCATCGGCACCGTAAGAGGACGTGGCAGCCGACTGCTCTTCGGCATAGGCCAAGCCGTTGTGGGCAAAGTCAACAAACTCCGGGTCTGATGTGATGTTGAGCACCGCCTGATACTGATCGCGAGCTTCGCTATAGCGATGTAAGCCATAGCAATAGATATGCCCCCGGAGCAGCAGCACACTGGGATCCGTAGGATAGTCGGCAGCCAGCTGATCGATAATCCCGGCAGCATCTTCGTAGCTGCCTTGCATGTAGGCTCTTTCAGCTTTCTGATATGCTTGAGTATAATCAGTGCTCGACGCCATTTCCTCTCTCCTGCCATTTAAGCAATCTAAATACAGCGGTTAGGCCGCCCAGCGAGCTGACCTCAGAACAGCGACGTGATCCAGTAGCCGAACCACTCGCTCAGAGTCATTTTCGTCCATCGCCCACTCTCCCTTCAGAAAGGGGGCCATCGTATCAGGCGTCCCCTGAGAAAGATTGAGGTTTTCGAGATCCATCCAATCTGTCCCAACAATCTGATTAACCGCCAAGCCTAACATAGTTCCCTGTTCTTCAACCGCGATGACGGGGATCTCAGGCCGGTCGGTATTCAGCTGCGTGGCATAACCCAGAAATTGGCCTAAATCGGCGACCCAGATGACGCGACCTTGTTCATTTAGGGTACCTAACAAAAGCGGTGACACATTGGGAACTGCCGTAATTCTGTCAGGAGGGTGCTCAATAATGCGCCGAATTCCCGTCGCTGGCAGGGCAAACTCATCACCTGAGGTCACAAAAAAGCGCAGGTAAAGTTCGCCTTCGGGCGTTTCCAGTTCTTGCAGCTCGGGGCCTTGTTCTTGCCCTCTGCCCGTTAAAAAATCGGGATTGCCGACCATCTGTTTCTCTATCCCTCACTAACTATGCTCGAAGCAACTGTTTGACCGTGCCAATCAGCTCTGTTGGTTGAAACGGTTTGGCAATGTAGGCATCAGCGCCTTGTTTCATGCCCCAATAGCGGTCAAATTCTTCCCCTTTGGAAGAACATAAAATAACCGGAACATGCTGGGTAATAGGGTCAGCTTTAAGTCGGCGGCAAACTTCATAGCCATTCATGCGAGGCATCACAATGTCGAGCACGACGAGATCAGGATGTTCACCCGCTTGAATTTGTGCCAGGGCCTCAACGCCATCGGTTGCGGCAGCGACCTCTAAGCCATTTCCCCTTAGCAGTTCAGTGATCATTTCCCGTTGGGGAATACTATCCTCCACCACTAAAACCATGCTCATAATATTCAACAACTCGCAAATTGGCTTCCCTGATGCAATTTTTTAGATTTAATTGGCTGGTCTGAGCAATTACTACAGCTTGCTAACTGCATCAATATCCTGTGCTTTTTAAGGTACCCCAAACCTACAAAATGCTTGCGATCTGCATTAATTGGTTAACTTGTGATGGCTTAGCTGAATAGCGATTGGGGCCGCGCCACTCAAGATTGCCTCCGAACTAGATGTGATTGGCTAGCGGGTCGCTAGGCCTGCGGGTTCTCATCAGACTCTAATAAGCGATCAAACCCAGAGAAGACTAACCGTTGAAGCAGTTCTCAGAAGCATGATTTGCCCCAAAACTGTGGGCGGTCAAACCCAGGGCAGAGCCGAACAGAGCACCACCATCATCGAAATAATGGTGAAGTCAAGCAAATTTAGCGATGAAATTCTGATTTGGCAAGGGTTGGCCACGGCGATCGCCGCATCCGTTACTGGTTCAACCGAGCGCACTGCACGACTGGCACGAGCAGTCAGAGTCATAAACCAAGGCTATTTTGCCATCATCACGAAAAGGCCGAAGGGTTCGTTTCTAACTCTGGATCATCTTTAATGGCCTCGGCCAAGAGGCGATCGGGGTTGAGTCGGGCCGGGTTGCCTAAGCCGACATACCGTTCCACCAGAGTCAGTAACTCTTGAGCACCAAAAGGTTTGGTGAGATAGTCCGTAGCCCCAGCCATGCGAGCTTTGACGCGATCAATAAACCCATCTTTGCCCGTCAGCATGACAATCGGAGTTTGTCGAAAGCGGGTTGATTGCCGTAGCATGGCGCAGAGTTCATAGCCTTCAAGCTCTGGCATGGCAATATCGCACAGAATGAGATCAGGCTGCAGTTGAAACAGGAGGCTGAGCGCTCGCAGCGGATTGCCGATGGAGGTCGCCTCGTAGCCGTGACTATCAAGGATTTGTTCCACCGTTTGGCGAATCGTGAGACCATCATCGACGCAAACAATGCGCGGCACTTGGGTGGCATGCCATTCTTCTGGGCCGCTGTCAGCGGTGGGGGCAGCGGCCATATGAGGCAGGTGAATGAGCCCTTGCCGGACGTAGGGATAGATCGACTTGGCAACGGTGACCACATTTCGGTTGAGATAGCGCGCCATCTGCTGTATCGAAGTCTGCCCATCCATCCAACTCAGCAGCCGCTTGGTTTTCTCATCGTTGCGATGGATGGGCAGATCATCCACGACCGCTGGGCACTGATGCGGTGACTGAATATGCGGGTAAAACTGGTTCCACGCCTGAATGTGGGTGGTGATGGTAGCGATGAAGGAGCTGATCTCAAAGGTGGTGAGTTGGGGACTGAGACCGGCGGCTAGTTTGAAGACAAAAGAGCCTTGGTGCAGACTCAGCACGTCAAATAGGGTTTCATGCACCATACCGCTGAGAATGGTGCGCCCTTGCTCAGGGGTGAGGGTGTGATTCTCTAACAGTGCCCAGAGATAACCGTATTCGGGAGAGTTAAAGGTGGCGATCGCGGGCACATCGACGTCTTTGAGAGCCGCTTCTAGACTGTAGCGATGCAAATATTCCTGAAGACGGCTGAGCTGGCCATCAGTCGCGCCTGCATAGACAATCTGGCCGTTGAGAAAAAAGATCAGCCAAGACCGAGGTGAATAGCTCTGGGCGGCGGATAAAGCAGAGCTGGGTGCGGCGGCAGGTGCATAGGCTTCAACATAAAGCTCACCGGTTCTTTGCCCTAACTCAATGAGCTGCAAGATGCTGCGAATGTCAATTTCGGCGAGTTGCCCCTGCATAGGATGTAGCCAATTCTCGATCAGTGGTGGGTGAAGCTTAAATGCAACAACAGCTAAGAGCTGAACGGCAGGCGGCGATCGCTCAACAGCAGGCCCCATCACCGTCCGCAGAGGGAAAGTGAGGGCCGCTGAGCGAGTCGCTGAGCGGGTGCAATGCGCCGCAGAATGCTCCCAATCGTAGCAGCCTTCTCGCAGCCTAGCCCATCGTCTCCAATGATATGGTCTACCGTGGCTAATGTCGCTAGATGCAACAGGACTACACCTCATGACTAAACTCAGCAATGACCCAGGCATTTGATCGTCGGACCCATGAGTGGTCATATCCGGGGTGAGGCCATCATGCGAGGTCGGTGACACAGAACCGAGAAACGGCCCCAAGAGAGACGAAAAAGACTGAACCTGACACACTCACAGGTTGGGATCAGAATTGGCGTATACAATTATCGACAGTCGCGACATGTAGTGCGGGTTTCCCATATCTTGGGCAACATAAGTTAGTTTAAGGGCAGGCGACAGGAGTCGCATACCCGCTGCGAGAACAGGGCGAATATAGGTGTCATTAGAAGCGTTACCGAGGTTGCGAGTGCAGATTTGGTATTGCAGGTAACGGTTCTTCTGAGTCAAACATCTCAAGGTTATAGGCACCCAGTGACCACGATACGGGAAGAGGAAGACAAGCGTGCTTTATCTGGCTGAGGTTCAAAAAAAGTCTGGTGGCTTCATCGGTGGTGGTAAGGCAGACTTTAAGCTTCTAGCCTGTCAACGAGGTGATACCTGGACAGGGGTTCCTGGCGAAGAAGTGATTGCGGCACCTGACGATGCCAACTACAACGCTGGGGCGTTGGTGATGGTAGAGCTGTCCAACAATCGCCAAGTGCAGCGTCATTACGACGCTGGTCGGCCGCTGGTCGGCATTTTGCAAAATTTTTCTAACCAAGCGAAAAAATCTAAGTCTCAAGAAGAAGAGATCGACCAGTGGAAACAGTCTTTGACCTTTCAAAGTCAAGAACTGAACCGCCGCGAGCTCGAGCTCGAAACTCGTCAAGAGCAGGTTGAGCAGGCCGAAGCCGATCTAGAGCAGTTGGATGCTCAACGTCAAGAAATCGAGGCATCTCAGCAAGAACTCGACACGATCAAAGAAGATCTTGACCGCAAACATGAAGAGCTGCAGGGGGCGTGGGATCACTTAAACGGTGAGGTGCGACGGTTTGACGAGCGCCAAGAAAATGCAGCTCAACAAGCCGGCTTAGACGAAACCCAGATCAATCAGCTGCAAGAAGCCTTAGAGCGTTTGACCAATGCCGTGACGCCAACAGAGGGCGTGCGCGAGCAGCTAAATTTAGCCTATGACTTGGTCAATCAGCAGCAGGCGACACTGGCTGAGCGCCAGCAATCGTTAGAAGACCAGCAGCGACTCTTAGAAGAGCGACGCCAGCAGCTGCAACAAGACCACGAAGCCCTGACCGAGCGCTGGCATCAATGGCATGATGCGGAGTCGGCTTTAAATACGCGGCGGGCTGATTTGAAATTTCAACAGCAGCTGTTATTGAGTAAGCAGGCTAACGTGCAAGGGTTATCCCAACAGCTGCAGTCGCAGAGCAACCTGTATCAGCAGGTGTATGAGCTGCTCAACACTTCGGACAAGGTGCGCCTGAGTAATAAGGTCGATGTTGGGGCGCTCGATGCCCTAGCGTTGGAAGAGCTACAGAAGACGGTCTCTGATTTAGAGAAAGATTTGGAAAAAGTTTCACGGTTTGTGAACGATCAAGAAGAGGAATTGACCCTAGAACAGCAGGCGATCGACGAACTGCAGCAGAAGATTGAGCAGGCTAACGAATTCGATCGCCTGCAGCTAGCGGCAGAACTCACCGATGAGCAAGATCGCTATCAGATGCTGAACGAAACCTTGGTCGGTCAGCGACGTAATCTATTAGAGCGAGAAGAAGTTCTGAGTCAGCATCAAGCAGTGTTGCGTCGCCGTCAGGGGCTAGCGGCGGAAGAAACGCCGGTCAATGTCGTGGATTTAGAGCCGATCTTGAAGCAAATTGACGGCTCACGACAGCAGACCTCGGAAACGCTGCAGCAGGCGGAAGCAGAAATCAAAGAAATACAGGCTCAAATTGAAGCGCTGAAACAAGAAATTGAACAAAAGTCCAACGAACAGACGACTGGCCGAGAAGAGCTGAAACAGCAAGATGGCAACCTCAAGACTCAAGAGGCCGAGGTGGGGGTCATTGATGGTCGCATCCAACTGCTGACGGAATTGCTCGCCCCCTTGCAGGAAAAAGCTGACGGGATGCGCCAGAAACTGGACGATATGACCGCATCTTTGTCACAGGTGCAAGAAGCCAGCGACTATCAACTGCAGGCGATCGCGGAGGTCAAGCAGTTAGTGTCAACCCTGGCTGCGGGCGACCCTTCACCAGCGGTATCGGCCTAATTGACTAAATGGCCCCTGTTCACATTTCAGCCTGACTTTTCAGTCAGTCATACGCTAGGGGCTGTCCGCCTTAACCCCAGCTATCTGTGAGAGGATGAGGATTGGCGTTATCGCTGAACTCGCATATGTCTGAGCCAGTCATTTGGGTGAACGAGCAAATTGATCCTTGCGGGATTTTATATTCCTGCATTGCCTGCGTGGATGAGCAGCAGGCAAAGGACTGTTACGAATCTTTTTTAGCAAATCTCACCCCAGAGCAAAAAGCAGCTGGCTGGGTAGTGCAGATGCGATCGGTGCCTTCGTGGGATGAGGTGCCCGTGAGCGCGTTAAAGCTGAGTTATTGATGACGATTGAGGTCAACGAGCGTTTGACTTAACACGCGGACGGGTTCGGTTGCCTCGGCAGAAAACAAAGAGAGATCAATGGGCCCCCAACTATGGTGGGCGCTCTCTGCCAAATCAAGTAACAAAGGATCGCGCAGACGAATGCGCCCGGGCGCGCGCAGCACTAATAAGGGCACCTGAGATTGGCCCCCTTCTGCAATCAAAGTCCACTCGCAGGTGTTCAGCCAGGCTTGTACTGGACGCGTCAGTCGCTCTTTGAATTCACTGAGGCGGTAGTGCTGAGCTAAGACATCGCGCCAGCAGTAGCTAAATTCGGCTGGTGTTGTCATGAAGATTACCTGGATGACCTATTCCTGAGTTTAGCTTTCCCCATTGAAGCGATCTGTTAAATCTATCTATATGGTCAATAAGCTTAAAATTTGTTCTGAATTCAGATCGGTTGTTCATCTGGTGCTCATTGCTTTCGGTAGCCTATCTATCAGTCAGTATTCCTCAACATCTTGTGCGCATGGACTGACCTAACGATGAAGGTGAGTGGTAGCCGATAAAGATGTATAAGGGTGAGGCATAATTGAAATGAAATTATGTTGCATTTAAGAGTCCATAAATGCGTTGGTTGTAGTGAAGAAGTCATTCTCTAGATCTCAAGAACTAGCGACTCATCGTGCTCTGACAATAGATTTCACTCAAGATCGTGAAGTCGTACAAGTCTTGCCTTCAGGAGCCTTGCTTTCAAGCCAGCCAGGACAATGGAGTGGAGTTCATCTAAGCTACTATCACCATCCTGCCTCCGAAATTTCGGCGATCACCTCTCAACACCACTTAGTCTTGATTCATTTAGAAGCACCGACTCAAGTTGAGCAATGGTTGGGCACTCAATATCAAAGACATCATTTTCAAGTTGGCAGCGTTCTGGTTATTCCGGCTCATACACCTCACTACAGCGCTTCTCAGCTTCGTGAGGTACACTTAATGCCTCTTGAATTCGCTCT